>Ga0134121_10004241_pt1 | contig 11768 bp, 9 predicted proteins | sample KB301_FD_96463 | JGI IMG/M metagenome (GOLD analysis project Ga0134121, IMG submission 96463) | Terrestrial soil microbial communities without Nitrogen fertilizer from Kellogg Biological Station, Michigan, USA - KB3-0-1 | ecosystem: Environmental > Terrestrial > Soil > Unclassified ...
CCGCCGCGTTACGGCCCGTGCACTGGTGGGGGTTCGATCAGGCGATGAAGTCCGGCCGATTGACCAAAGACCTGTTCAAGGTTCCTGCGCTGTGCAAAGACGGGCGGATCATCGTTGCGCACGCAACCATCGACTTGACAGCGGGCAAGAGCGGCGAGACGGACGGTGCCGTCGTCACGTTCGTCGGGGTCGGGGCGCCCTGGCAGGGGAAGGCGTGGCAGGCCGCCCTGATACCGGTTGATGCGGCACGCCGAATCTGGCAGCGAGTCCGCCGCGGCCGCTAGTCCTCCTTGCGGATCAACCGGCCGAGCGCTGCGCGATCGGGTGCGAGGAGCTCCTCGATGCGCGGCTGGTTCACCTCGGCGACGATGATCTCACCGACTTCCTGCTGCACATCGCTGAAGATGCCGTGCGACTTCATCTTCTCGGTCTGATAGATGTTGTCCTCCGTCGGAGTGACGTAGTAGACCGCCTCGGCCTTGAAGCGATGTACCAGCCAGAGGTGGACCAGGGTCATCAGCCGCTTCTGACGCAGCTTCTCGGCAAAGGTGTTCTGATCGCGCACCGTGAGGATGCTGCGACCGTACCGGTCCTTGATGGGATCGACGATCACGTTCGCCAGCTTCTCCTGCTCGCCATTGCCGCGTTCGCCAAAGATGCCGAGCTCCAGCAGCTCGCCGCCCGCACGCAGCGGCCTCAGCTGCACACGCAGCTTCTCGCCGAGTTGATAGTGCTCACCCCACAGCGCCAGCCAATCCTCCAGCAGCTTCTTCGGCACCTCGGTCTGGACCAGATGCTGATGCTGGGTGGAGCCCTTGCCCATCGCCTTCGTGGTCGCCGTGCGGCCCGATGACGCCGCTAGGGCGGCATCGCTGCGCGGGCCGCCGACCAGGGTTTGTGGTGTCCGGTATGGCGATTCGACCAGGCGCATCTTGCGTTGCAGGCGTGCCAACGCGAGCATGCCGTCCTGCCGGAGCGCCGTGGCGAACTCCTCGGACGCGACGCCGTCGACCTGGTGCCCGCCATAGGTGATGAAGTTGAAGACAAAGCCCATCTTGCCGAGCTCTTCGGGGAAGGCCCGCATCTCGTCGTCGGTCATGCCAGTGGTGTCCCAGTTGAACGACGGAGAGAGGTTGTACGCCAGCATCTGGTCGGGGAATTCGGCATGGATCGCCTCGGCGAATTCCCGGGCGTCGGCGAGATCGGCGGTCTTCGTCTCCATCCACAGGATGTCGGCGAAGGGCGCCGCGGCCAGCGACTTGGCGATCGCATACGGGATGCCACCTCGCACCTGGTAGTAGCCCTCCGGCGTCTTGGCGAGCTCGCAGTCCCAACCGACGGCGGCTCCGACTTCCCTCGCCTTTTCGCGGGCGGTGTACAACGGAGCCCGTTCGGCGAATTGCCGCCACCCCGCGACGGTCATGTCGAGCTGTTCGCCCTCGCTCTCACGGAACTCGAGCAACTCGGCCACCGCCTCGCCGTATGTCATCAACCCGGCATCCAGCTGCCAGGCATCGACGAACTTCGACTCGACCTTGTCGAAGAGCGCATCGACCGATTGATCGGCGCGGTCCTGGTATGCCGACGCGGCCTCGGCGATCGCCGCCGCGATGCCGTTGCGCTCCAGCCAGGCGTCCGCAGTGGCGTATTCACCGTCGGGAAGTGCGTAGAGGAGATGACCGTTCACCTCCGTGACGCCCTGGTCGTAGAAACGCCGCATCATCGCCAGGAAGCAGGTCTTGTACGACGGAATCTTCAGATTTGTGACGCCCAGCAGGAACGGCTGGTCCCGCTCGTCGGCGCGGCTGTCGATCAGGTTCGCAGCCTCGGCATCGGTACGCGCGACGATGATGCCAGCCACCCTCATCACGTCGAGCTGGAATCGAGCGGTGTTGAGGCGCTTGATCTGTTCGTCCGACGGCACCAGAACCTTGCCGCCCTGATGGCCGCACTTCTTGGTGCCTGGGCGCTGGTCTTCGATGTGGTATCCGGGCACGCCGGCCTCAACGAAGCGCCGGATCAGGTTGCGCACGTGGGGATCTCCGCCGTGACCGGTGTCGGCGTCGGCGATGATGAAGGGGCGGAAGTCCGTCGCAGGCGTCGCAGCGCGCTGCTCCTCCGTCATCTGCAGGCGCACGTACTCCTGATTGCGGTCGGCCGTCAGCAATGCGCGCACCAGTCCCGCGGCTTCCTCCGGCACCTGGCTCAGGGGATAGCTGGCCAGATCGGGACCTGGAGCCTCACTGATGGAGCCTTTGGCAGAGGTCGCCCAACCACCGAGGTAGATGCCCTCGATACCCATCCGCTTCATGGCCACCGCCTGACCCGGCGAGTAGGGGCCGAAGGTGGTGATGCTCTTGCGCTGGGCGAACAACTCGCGCAAGCGGGGGTAGAACGCGTCCGCCGCCTCGCGCGCCACGATGTAGTCGGAAGGGATCGTCCCTCGTTGCTCGACGACCTGGCGGGCCGAATAGAGGCGAGTAATCCCGTCGAACCGCGGGCTGTCGAAATATCGCTGAGTGTCAGCGACCGCACGCTCGAACGGTGTCTGCGGCTGGGCGTCCGATTCGATGATGGCCATGGGTCATGCTCCTCTTCGAGCCATGTTCGTGACGGCGGCCCAACGTTGGGTCGCTACATCACTTGACGATACGGCGCGGCTATCACCGGCGATGGGGTAATCAGCAAGCGCTAACATGTTCCCGGTAGGCCGTTGCACACGCCGTCGTCGGACGTCGGGCAAGATGACAGGCATGTATGTTCCTGCGCCGCGAGCGTCGTAGTGCTCCGCGGCCAACGGCTGATTCTGCTGCCGACGCGCGTCCTCTCGCTGCGCATCATCGTGATCGTCGCGGCGCTCTCGGTGGTTGCTCTGGTCATCACTCTCGGCGCGTGGGTCTGGATCGGCGTGACCAACGACCAGTACAGCCAGCTGGACCGACGGCTTGACTCTGTGAGCAGTTTGGGGGACATCAGCACCCTGTTGCGCACCGCCGAGAACGAGACCGCCGAGCAGCCGGTCCCCAACGGCGGCCTGGTGCGCACCGCCCGAATCGGGCCCGCCACCGTCTCCGTACCCAGCGACATCGTGTTGCCGCAGTTCGACAATGGCTACGCCACCACCACGATCAACGGCGTCGAGTACCGCGTCCGGACCTTCTCCGCGGGGGTCGCCTCTATCGCCGTCGGCGCGCCGCTGGCCGAAACTCAGCATCGCATCGACGAACTTCACCGACGGGTCTTGTTGATCTGCGGCGGGGTGATCGTTGGCACGATCCTGGTGGGCTGGGTGATGTGGCTGATCATGATCAACCCGTTCCGGCTGTTGGCCCAGCGGGCCCGCGCTATCAACGCCCAGTCCAAGCCCGACGAGGTGCAGGTGCGCGGCGTGCAAGAGGCCGTGGAAATCGCCGAGGCCGTCGAGGGAATGCTCGCCCGCATCGGCGACGAACAGCAGCGCACCAGGGCCGCCCTCGAATCGGCCCGCGACTTCGCCGCGGTCGCCTCGCATGAACTCCGGACGCCCCTGACGGCGATGCGGACAAACCTCGAGGTGCTCGCCACGCTCGACCTCCGCGACGAGCAACGCAAGGAAGTCCTCGGCGATGTCATTCGCACACAGAGCCGTATCGAAGCGACGCTCACCGCACTCGAACGCCTGGCCCAGGGCGAGTTGACCACAGTCGATGACTTCGTCCCGGTCGACATCACCGAGCTGCTCGACCGCGCCGCACATGATGCGATGCGCAATTACCCCAATCTCCATGTGTCCCTGGCTTCTTCAACCACGGTGCTGATGGTCGGGCTGCCCGCGGGCCTGCGGCTGGTGATCGACAACGCCATCAAGAACGCGGTCAAACACGGCGACGCCACCGAAATCAGGCTCAGCGCAGAGAGTTCCAGTGATGGCGTCGAGATCACCGTCGACGACAACGGCGACGGTGTGCCCGAAGAGGAACGCGCCGCGGTGTTCGAACGATTCTCACGCGGCTCAACGGCGGCGCGATCGGGCTCTGGCCTCGGGCTCGCGCTGGTGGCTCAACAAGCCGAACTTCACGGCGGCACAGCCAAGTTGGAGGCCAGTCCGTTGGGCGGGGCGCGACTGGTGCTGCGGCTGCCGGGACCGAGGTAAGCGCGTCAGGTATCCGCCTCAAGCGCATCCAGATCGCGTTCGGCATACAGCCGGTGCTGCCATTCCTCGTTGAGGACGATGAGCAGACATTCCTTGAGAGGGAAGTGCTCCATTCGGGGCCAGCCCGGCTCAGAGCGAGACACTCCGGTGGCGAGCTGGTCGTCGGTCAGTGATTCCAGGAAATGCCGCACCATCGCGTGCCTTTCCCGGCGGACGGTGAGCACCTCTTCGAGTTCGGGTTGCACCTCGCGGTCCCAGGGGATGTCGTCCCAGCCGGGCGCTTCGTCCCATGGCAGATCCAACGGGTGCCACGGGGATGCGTTGCCGAGCACCATCCGGCCGACCCAGGCGGCGTTGGCGAAGTTCAGATGCCGCAGGGTCTGGATGAACGACCATTCGTCGTCGACGTTGACATGAAGCGCCGCGGCGGGAAACGTCATCGCCCGCGCAATGGTGCCCTTCCACAGTTGCTCCAGGATTGCCCATGCTCCGCGGAAGCCGTCGCTGTCGTCAGGGCGCATCTTGGCCCGGTTCGGCATCCGGCGGTTCAGTTCAGCGTCGACGAGCGGCGCGATGTCGACACCGTTCACGATGACGTTTTGCAGTTCGCCGCTGATTTCGACGTCGACCAACTCCACACCGCGCATCCGGCTGCCGTTGAACAATGCGCCGCGGATTTGCGCCCCGCTGAGGTCGACTCCGTTCATCCGGGCATCCCGAAGACTGACGCGCTCGAACCGCGCGCCGGTGAGGTCCTGATCGTGGAACCGGGTCATAGACACCACGGTAGTGTCGCAAACCACAACCAGCCGTATGGATTTCGCGCGTCGATTACGGATCGTCAGCAGCGCGGTCACGGTATGACAAAAATTCCTTCGCTGACCAGGGGAGAGTTGGGCGAAGCCGACGGTCTGTTGTAAAAGTGACTACAGTGACAATTGTTAACTGAAGAGATCGTGCGGTTAAGGGGTGCGCGTACCCGCACGCCCAAAGATAGGGAGTTCCATGAAACGCATCTTCGCCGTTGCGATCAGCCTGGCGGTGTTGGTCGCCACGCCCGGTTTGGCGACCGCTGACTCGACCCACCAACAAGCGATCAATGTCGTGATCGCGCGGGCGCTTTCACAGCGTGGCGTGCCATTCGCGTACGGCGGCGGCAACATTTCGGGCCCCAGCCTGGGCACCGTCGCAGTTGACACCCCCGCACCTGCCCCGCCCGCGCCCGTCCTGGGCGCGGACCCGCTGGCACCCAACGTCGGCGCCACTGGCCTCAACCTCAGCCCTGTTGGTGCTGCCGTCGCCGAGCCCCGCGTAACCCGGGTCGGATTCGATGCCTCTGGGCTGATCGTCTACGCGTTCGCGGGTGTCGGGATCAAGATGCCGCGGTCCTCGGGTGAGCAGTACAAGGTCGGGCAGAAGATACTGCCGTCGCAGGCGCTGCCCGGCGACTTGATCTTCTACGGCCCCGATGGCAGCCAGAGTGTCGCGCTATTCATCGGCAACGGACAGATGATCGAGACCACCGATTCTGGCGTCGCGGTGTCACCGGTACGTACCGACGGCATGACGCCGTACCTGGCGCGAATCATCGCCTGACGACGAGTCGCTCTAGCGCTTGTCGGTCTGGCCCGACGCGATCGCATCCGCGGCCTTCGTCGCGGCAGAACCTGCAAGTCGACCGGAGAACTCCGGCGTCATCATCGCGAAGCGGGCCAGCGCGCGTTGACGAAGGGGTGCCACGGAGATCTCCAATTTGTCGCGTTCGATGGCTCGCACCACAGCAGTACCCACCTGTTTCGGTGTTCCGGTACCAATCCCGGGCGGCGGCGCGGCGCCGCTCTCGGCGAACATTCCCGCGTCGCGAATCAGACCCGGCGCGATCACCGAAACGCCAACCCCGCTGCTGCGCAGGTCCTCTCGAAGATTGAGCGCGAAGCCCCGCAGCCCGAACTTCGTGGCCGCGTAAAGGGATGCCCGCGGCGTTGAAGCGAAGCCCGAGATCGACGAGATGAAGACGAAGTGACCGCTCCCGCGCTGGAGCCAGTGCGGCAGCAGCTCGCGGGTCATTCGCACAGGCGACTCGAGGTTGACGCGAAGCGCACGGCCGATCTCGTCTTGGCTGAAGCCCTCCAGACGGCCCGAGGCGGGTAGCGCCGCATTGGCGACGAGCAAATCGATGTCGCCGGCCTGCTCCAACAACGCGAGCGCCGCGCCTTCCTCGGCGAGGTCGGCGACGAGTGCCGTGTGCCCGCCACCCGGGAGCGATCTGGCGAGCTTCACCAACTCCTCCGTCTTGCGGGAGCTCAGGATGAGCTTCGCGCCACGCGCAGCGAGCGCCGCCGCAATCGCCCTCCCGAGGCCTCCGGTCGCGCCGGTGAGAAGTGCCGTCCTGCCGCCGAGATCCATGTACCGGAACGTACCGGTCGCCGGGCGCCGTCCGCACAGCAAAAACAAGTAGTCCATTACTCACTCCTTACCGGAGCAAAGATGCCTACCCTCATTTGGTCGAAGCGGATCCCACCACAGAAGGGCTTCCATGATCGCCCAAGTCCTTTCCCGCAGCTTCCTTCTGACATGGCTCGATGCGGTCGAGGAGTCACTGTCCGATCTCGCCGATTCAGGAGACCCGCAAGGTCAATATGCGGCGGCGCTCGACGACATCAAGCAGGTCAAGAAGTCCGGCGTGCAGGCGCATCCTGACGACACCGAGGGCGGCAGACGTTCGGGGTGGGACGACGAGGCGGCCGTTGACGAGCAGTCGTTCTTCAGCCGCGACCCGGTGATGAGCCTTCTGCAGTCAGCCGTCGAAGAACTGATCGAGGACAAGTATTCCGGGCTGATCGTCGAGGACGACTCAGCGGACCGTCGCGACGCAGGCGGCTCGGTAAGCCCGGTCACCGGTCGACGGCTGGATATCGGCGATGACCTCCAGTTCGATTCTGAGCGGCGCCTTTTCGGCCCCTTCGAGATCACCGACGTCGGTTGGGTGGCCTCGGTCGGACTGGCCAAAGCATTGCAGATGTTCCGCGATCGCCACCCGTTCAACCCCCGTCCGGCTGCACCGGTCCAGCTCGCCGACCGGGCGCGCCTGGTGATCGTCGGCGACTGGGGATCCGGGCTGCCGCGCGCACAACAGGTCGCCCAACACATGCGGGGCGCGATCGACGACGGAATCGCGGACGGTCGCCAAGTGCACGCCATTCATCTCGGGGACGTCTACTACTCCGGCTTCGCGCGCGAGTACAGGGATCGCTTCCTGCGCTACTGGCCCGTTCGCGAGGACGAGGCCAACACCGTCTACTCCTGGTCACTCAACGGCAACCACGACATGTACTCAGGTGGGCACGGCTACTTCAAGACGCTGCTCGCCGATCCACGGTTCGCTTGCCAGCAGCGGTCGAGTTGGTTCTCGATAGAGAACCAACATTGGCGGATCGTGGGTCTCGACACGGCATGGGATGAAGAGGGCATCCACGACCCGCGTACCGAACGCGGCCTACAGGACCCCCAGGCAGCGACCTTGCAGAGCTGGGCCAACGAGGACGATCGCCCGTTCATGCTTCTCAGCCATCATCAATTGTTCAGCGCATACGAACACCCCGGGCCCTCACTGCGCAACAAGCTGGCGCCCCTGCTGGACAACGGCCGGATCCGCGCATGGCTCTGGGGCCACGAACACAAGTGTGTGATCCACGAGCCCTACGCCGGTGTCGAGTACGCCCGCTGCATCGGTCACGGAGGGGTACCGGTGTACGAGGTCGGCGACTCCGGCGTTGACGAGCCACGCATCGAATGGGTCGAGCAGCGGGCCATCGACGGACTGATCGAGAGGTGGGCGCTCTTCGGCTTCGCTGTCGCCGACTTCGACGGGCCGCACGTGGAGGTCCGCTACATCGACGAGAACAACGAACTCGCCTTCCAGGAGGCATTCGATGCCGGATAGTAGCCGCGTGCGGGGGCAACGACATTGAAGCCGTTGGGAGTTCAGGCATGATCCGCAAGAAGAGTCTGGACCGAGCGCAGTTCGCGCTCGCGGCGGTGCGGGAGATGGATCTCAAGCCACACGAATGGCGCACCATCGCGGAAATCGTGCGGCGGATACAGCGAGCCATCCACGTCGGAGACGAGGCGGCGCTGAACGACGCCGTGTCCGATCTCTCGCTCGCGACAACTCCAAGCCACAGCGACGAACCAAGCACCCGCGGACGCCCGAGGGGCAGCCCGACCACAGGCGGATCCCGGGGCGGCATCCCGACGGTTGACCGCTCCAGGGGCGGCGATCTCGCAACCCCAACGGGGACGCAGGCGCCTGACGACCTGGTCGCCGCGATCGACGTGGCCGCCGCGGCAGTGGACGCGACGACCGCCCAGATCGTGCGGATCCCGCACATCGACGTCGACACCGAGGTGCCGGTGAAGCCGGGCCAATCGTTCACCGTCGCCGTGTATCTGGACAAGACGCCGTCACGCCCCGATGAGAACGCTGAACCGTTCGAACTGCGGGATCCTCCTGACGACGAGGAGATCGCCGTTGACGTCTGGTTGACGTCGACGCCGCACTTCTCGATCGAGGGATCCGCGACGGCCGTGATCGTCTTGCGTCGCGACGAGAATGCGTCTACGCGGGCATCATTCACGGTGACTGTTCGCAATCCCGTCCCCGCGGACGCGGGGCCGCCCGCGCTGCGCGCCCGATTCGACTACCGGCTGCGGGCGAGCGGGGCGGTGCGTCGAAAGGTGCCAATCGTCGTTGGCGATAACGTCTTTGCCGACCCCCAACCGGAACCGGCGGCGCCCGACCGGTTGGCCCTGGATTCCACAGCGGGTTCGCCCGATCTCACAATCAGCATCGCGCGGTTAGGCGGGTCAGACGACAGCTACAAGGTTGTCGTCAAGACCGGGCTTCTCGGCGGTGTCACCATCGAAGACGAGTGGAACCTCAGTGGGGACTCGGCCACCTATGTAGCGGAGACGATGGCGGGGTTCACCGCGAACAGTGCGACCTCACTGGCCCGCCGGCTCGCACTCGAAGGTGCGGGCATGGAGTTCTTCAACAGCTCGCCGAAAAAGTTCCAGGAACTGTTCTGGCGGCTGATCGACGCAGACACTCCGCCGACGAAGGTGCTCCTGTTCTCCGAGGAGCGTTCCGTGCCTTGGGAGTTGATGATTCCGAGCCGTCGCACGGCAGACGGCCAGTATCAGCAGCTTCGGCCGCTGGGAGTGCAGTGTGCGATCGGCCGGTGGCACGGCGACGACTACGTCTGCCCCGGGCAGGTAGTTCCGCTGCAGGACAGCCTGGTCCTCGCGCCCACGTACAACCCGCCGTTGCCGCAGGCAAGCGCCGAGCGCGATCTGATTCTCGAGCTGTTCCCGGGGCAGAGCGTCCCCGCGACGTTCGACGAACTCAATGCGTTCTACGCCGCACACACCGCGAGCCTCTTCCACTTCGTCTGCCATGGTCGTGACGCGACGCTGCAGGCGATCAAGCTGTTGCAGAACCAGGTGCTGTGGGCGAACCAGGTCCGGCCCGGGGGGCTCGGGACGGCATGCCGTAAATCGCGCCCGCTGATTTTTCTCAATGCATGCGAGGTCGGTAGGCCTGGAGCGGGGCTGGCCGCGGTTGGCGGATTCGCGGCTTCGTTCATCGCCTGTGACGCGGGGGCGATCATTGCACCGCTGTGGGCGGTCGACGACGGTGTCGCGCACCAGGTGGCCGTCACGTTCTACGACACAGTGAAGAAGAAGCCGGGCACGCCGTTCGCGAACATCGTGCGAGAACTGAGGGCGAAAGCCTATGCCGAGGGCGGCGAAGACAGCTACGCCGCGTACTGCTTCTACGGAGACCCGCACGCCGCCGCGGCCAAATCGTGATCCGAGATCCTGGGGAGGAGAATTCCGATGAAGAGGGCGCTGCTGGTCGGCATCGACTACTACGAGAATTTCCAACAGCTTTACGGCTGCGCGAACGACGCCGCCGCCATTCATCCCTTGCTGCAGCGGAATGAGGACGGCGGTCCGAACCTCGACTGCCGCCTCGCCAGCGCCGACGACGCCGCCACACACGTGAGTCGCGACCGGCTCAAGGAGATGATCAGGGAACTGCTTTCCGGCGGCGCCGAATTCGCGCTGTTGTATTTCGCCGGACACGGCGCGCCGACGGATGGCGGTGTGGCACTTGTCACCTCGGACGGCACGGACGGCACACCGGGGGTCACGTTCTCCGAAATACTGGCCGCGATCAACAAGAGCTCAGTCGCCGAGGTGACCGTCATCCTGGACTGCTGCTTTTCCGGAGGCGCGACCACGATTGAGGCTCTCAACAACGGCCTCGCGAACCTCCGCAACGGATTGTCCGTGCTCACGGCAAGCCGCGACGACCAAGTCTCGATGGAGACCGCGGAGGGCAGGGGCCAGTTCTCCACATACCTGGAGGGCGCGCTGAACGCCGGTGCAGCTGACGTACTCGGTCGTGTCAACGTCTCCGGTCTCTACTCCTATCTGTCGGAATCCTTCGGAGCCTGGGAGCAGCGACCTACCTTCAAGGCCAACATCGACCGGCTACACGACATCCGAACATGTAAGCCGCTCGTTCCATTGGAGACCTTGCGCAGGCTCACCGAGTGGTTTCCCACACCCGGGTACGACTATCCCCTCGATCCGACTTACGAACCAACCGCGAACAAGGAGCGTCATCCCAATGAGACGATTTTCGCCGGGTTGCAGAAGTTTCGCGCGTGCCGGCTCGTGGACCCGATCGGCGTGGAGCACATGTACTACGCCGCAATCAATTCCACCGGCTGCCGGTTGACTCCGCTGGGCAAGCACTATTGGAGCCTCGTCAAGGCCGGAAGGATATGACCCGAATCGGGGTAACAGGCCACCAAAACCTTCCGGGCGAAGCGATCGACTTCGTCACGCAGGCCATCCGTGGCATCTTTGAGCGTCACGATCGAATCGATGGATATAGCAGCCTGGCCGCCGGCGCCGACCAGATCTTCGCTGCAGAAGTGCTCACCGCGGGCGGACGACTCCACGTCGTGATCCCGTCCGCCGACTACGACACCACCTTGGATGGTGAGGACCTCGTTCTGTACAACCAGCTACTCGCGTCCGCCTTCGAAACGACCCAGCTACATTTTGGTGCGCCGGGAGAGGATGCGTATGAAGCGGCGGGGCGGTGGATCGCCACGGAAAGCGAACTGCTCATTGCGGTTTGGGATGGCCAGCCTGCGCGAGGCCGGGGCGGCACGGCCGATACCGTCGCGTACGCGCGCGCCCTCGACCGCGAGGTCCATGTCATCTGGCCTGATGGGGTGACCCGAAGCTGAGATCTTGACATCCTCCCCGTAATGAATTGCGGGGATTCCTCGTGCCTGACTGGCTGTCTCGATAAACGCTCATGCGGCTATCGCCGTGGGCTGGTCGGTAGTGGAGGTTCGCGCCGAGCGGCTCTGTCGCTTTGCGGCCCTGCGGGCTTTGATGCGCGCCACTGACCTCCGCGAGGGCGGATGTCTGCGGCCTTGCCGCTTGATTGGTGTTGTGCGGCTGGACTTCGGCGACCCATCGACGTCCTGACGGTGGAGCCAGCCCTGGTTGGCTGCCTCCAGATCCAGCCGATCAGACCCATCGGCCGCGC
>Ga0134121_10004242_pt1 | contig 11762 bp, 12 predicted proteins | sample KB301_FD_96463 | JGI IMG/M metagenome (GOLD analysis project Ga0134121, IMG submission 96463) | Terrestrial soil microbial communities without Nitrogen fertilizer from Kellogg Biological Station, Michigan, USA - KB3-0-1 | ecosystem: Environmental > Terrestrial > Soil > Unclassified ...
AAGCACGCGGCCCGACCGGACCGGCTCGCCCCGGTCATAGAACATCTCGTAGACCACCGAGAAATGGTCTCCGCGCCGCAAGTCGCGGTGAAAATCGATGTCGGTGGAAAAAATATCGGCCACTTGTATCGCGATCGCGTCAGATAGCCCGGCGAGGTCGGTCGCGGCAAACAGCGAGCTGCGAATTTCGCCTGACTTCATCAAGATGCGCCGTTCCAGCTCGACCGGATCCTCGCTCACGCTAAAACCGCCGCTCCGGCGCTCCACGTTGAGCACTTTGCCGCCGGTCTGGTAGCGCAGCGCGAGCAGTTTGCCGTCCCCAGCTACGTGCGCGCGCACCGTTCTGCCGGGGGCGAGCTGGTAGAGCGTGCGGGCCGTGCGGGTGCTGCGCAGGGACTGGAGTGCGGCGACATCGTCGGCACCCAGCCGTGCCAGCAACTCGGCCAGCGTATCGCCGCGCTGGATGCGCTCTTCGCGCCAATAACCTTCTTCGCCATTGGCAACGGGGCGGGGGGTGGCGGGAAGCGCCAACTCCTGCACAACCTGATTTCTGGCCACGGGGTCCGTGACTGTGTCGGGCGCGATGCCGAACGCGGCCACCACGCCGATAAAAGGCAGCATGAGCATGGCCGCGATGCGGAAAAGCCTTGAACCCGAAAGGAGCCGGGCAAGCTTTTGAGCTAGAATCACGCCGTTCGCTTGCTGCATGATTTCCCTGAGGTTTTTGGGCGTGGAAAGCTTAGCAGAATAGCCCCACCGTTCAAACCTATTTTTTCATATCGTGAAATAATGCCCATTCGCATGGCTTCTCCGGACCAACAACTTGAGGTCATCAAGCGTGGATCGGATGAGCTCCTGATCGAATCCGAACTGCGCGACAAGCTCAAGGCGGGGCGGCCGTTACGGGTAAAGGCTGGGTTCGATCCCACCGCGCCCGATCTTCACCTCGGCCACACGGTGCTCCTCAACAAGCTGAAACAACTTCAGGACTTCGGGCACCACGTCCTGTTCCTGATCGGTGATTTCACCGGCATGATCGGTGACCCTTCCGGCAAGAACGCTACGCGGCCGCCGCTCTCGCGCGAAGAAGTTCAGGCCAACGCGACCACCTACACCGAACAGGTGTTCAAGATTCTCGACCGGCACAAGACCGAGGTGGTGTTTAATTCTGCGTGGATGGATCGCCTGAACGCCGCCGACCTGGTTCGGCTCGCGGCGAAGCATACGGTGGCGCGCATGCTCGAGCGCGACGATTTCTCCAAGCGCTACAAGGGCAAGCAGCCGATCGCGATCCACGAATTTCTCTACCCGCTGGTGCAGGGTTACGACTCGGTTGCGCTGAAAAGCGACCTCGAGCTCGGCGGCACCGATCAGAAATTCAACCTGCTGATGGGCCGCGAAGTGCAGAAGGAGCACGGGCAGCTCCCGCAGTGCATTCTGACCATGCCGCTGCTGGAAGGGACCGACGGCGTCAACAAGATGTCGAAATCACTGGGCAACTACGTCGGCATCAACGAGCCGCCTGCCGAGATCTTCGGCAAGCTAATGTCCATCTCGGACGAGTTAATGTGGCGCTACATCGAGCTGCTGTCGTTTGAGCCGCTCGAGACTATACGAAAATGGAAACGGGAAGCGGAATCCGGGCGCAATCCACGCGATATCAAAGTCGCTTTTTCGAGCGAAATTGTCGCGCGTTTCCATGGCGCGGGCGCGGCGCAGGCCGCGGTAGCCGATTTCGAGGCGCGCTTCAGACGCGACGAGATGCCCGCAGATATTCCCGAAGTGAAAATTGCCTCGAAGGGCGCGCAGCTTCCCCTAACCCAGGTTCTCAAGCAGGCAGGGCTCACCGTGAGCACTTCGGAAGCGGTGCGGATGATAGAGCAGGGTGGCGTGAAGGTGGATGGCGAGAAAGTGAGTGACAAGGGACTCAAGCTTTCCGGCGGCGTATGCGTTGTGCTGCAGGTCGGAAAGCGAAAGTTTGCCCGGGTCACCATTTCCTGAATGCCCTGCCACTCCCGGCAACAATTACCAGCTCCCGGAGCTGCCCCCGCCACCGGAGCTGCCCCCGCCCCCCGAGAATCCGCCGCCCGAGCCGCTGCTTGAGCTCCAGGAGCTGCCCGAGCTGCCACCACTGCTGCCGACAGTGAAGCCGCCGACTTTCGCATAGCCCTTCTTCTGGATGTCCTCGGCGGCCTTGCGGTAAACACCGGAACGCGAGACCAGCAGCTTGGCGGCAGGAAACCCGATGAGATAGGCGATCAGGATGTAGAACGTGATGCTGCTGCCGAATATCGCGATCGGGAACATCGCCCAGAACGGGATCAGGAAAAAATACAGGAACCAGCCCATCCCCGGCGTGACGATGCCGATGAAGGTGAAGAGGCCGATGATGCCGAAAATGAAGGCGCCGAACAGCACCTTCTCATGGAGCGCCATGTCCGGGGCCTTGATAAATTCCGAATGCCGGCCCGAGACTTGTGCCTGCTTCGAATCGTCGAATTCATCCGCCGCCGCCTTGCCTTCAAGCTGAGCGACGATTGCGGCAACACCTTGCAATACGCCGCCGTCGTAGTCGCCCTGCTTGAATCGCGGGGTCATCACGTTGCGGATGATGCGGCTCGCGTGCGCGTCGGTGAGCGTGCCTTCCAGTCCGTAGCCGACCTCGATGCGCATCCGGCGGTCTTGCGGCACGACCACCAGCAGCACGCCGTTGTCCTTGCCTTTCTGACCCAGCTTCCACTGTTCGAACACGCGCACGGCGTACTCCTCCACGCTTTCGCCGTGCAGCGTGGGAAGGGTCAGCACCGCAACCTGGTTGGTGGTCTGCTGCTCGTGGCCGCGTAACAACTCGGTGACCTGGCGCCGCGTATCGGGATTGAGGATTTCCGCGTTGTCCACCACACGGCCGGTGAGGTAGGGCACGTCGGCACGCTGGGCCTGGGCAACAAAGGGGAGGGCGCACAACGCCGCCAGCAGCCATGCGCGCATCATGACGGCCCCCGCTGGATCACCGAGTCCGGAATTTCGTTTGCCTTGTCCCCCAGTGCGCGGAAACCGCGCGCAATCAGCGCTTCCTCCAGGCGCGTAAGTCCGTCTATCAGGGCCTCTTTCAGTTGCCCGCGCGCCAAACGGGCTGTGACTGCGGCAACCACCGAATCGAGATCGGCTGCCCCGATCTTGTCGCGAATACCGGAGTCCGCGACCACCGTCACCTGGCGCTCGAACAGGCTCACGAGCAACAGGATGCCGTCGCGGCGCGAGGTCCTGAACAACCCCGCTTCGAGAAACAACACTTGCGCGTATTGCAGGACTTCTCCCTGGCGGCGCGACCGCGGAAGGAACAATCGGGCAAACGGCGCGATCCAGATGGTCGCGACCGCCGCCGCTCCGCCCGCGGCAAGGATCGTCGCAGCGGCCTCCACCACGGCTTCGAGTGCTTCCCAGCCGGGCCGGCACAGCGCCACGGCCCCCGTGGCTATTGCCGCGAGCGATGCGCCAAGTGCGAACGCCTTCCAGGGTATCTCGGGATAGGAGTCAGCTCGCGCGATGACGGCGGAAACCGCTTCGACGCCGGTCGCCACTTCGAGCGCGGCTACGCGCTGTTTGACTGCGCTTTCCGCCTGCGCGTCGAGAAGGGCGCCCGTCACGATCCCGATTTGCCCCAGAGCTGCTGCAGTCGTGCCTCGCGGCCGCAGCCGGTCTTGTAGAACTTGTAACGCACCGGATTCTTAATGTGGTAATCCTGGTGGTAATCCTCGGCGGGGTAGAACTCCGGGGCCTTTGTCACCTCGGTCACGATCTCTCCCCGGAACGGCTTGTTTTTCTGGAGCGCGGCCCGGGACGCCTCAGCGATCCGCTTTTGCTCTTCGTCGTGATAGAAGATGCCGCTGCGGTACTGAGATCCGTGGTCGCAGAATTGTGCATCTCTCTGCGTCGGGTCGATGTTGCGCCAGAAGATCGCTACCAGCTTCTCGTAGCTGGTCTTGGCGGGGTCGAACTCGACCTGCACCACTTCGGCATGGCCGGTTTGCGCTGTGCTCACTTGTTCGTAGGTCGGGTTCTTTACGTGCCCGCCCATGTAGCCGGAAGTAGTCGATATCACACCGGGCACCTTGTCGAAAGCCTCTTCCATGCACCAGAAGCAGCCGCCGGCAAAAGTAGCCTTTGTGCTAGCGGTTTTGGCACTTGGCTTGGGTTGTGCCTGCGCTATGGACAGGCTAGGCGCGGCGAGAGCGGCAACGACAATCCAGAGCAGCGGCAACAATCGTTTTGCGTTCATGATCGGTTTCCTGGCATGGATGCGGGTTTTTTGCGTCTCAACTCGGTGAAGGCCTGCAGCTCCCAGTGTCGGATCGAGACCAGCATGGTCATATTCAACCGCTGCGACGCCGGCAATCGCACGTCGTCGTTGTGCAGCTCCGAGAATTCCCGCGCTATCCGCTTCAGGCGCGCCACGATCGTCGCGCGGGAACTGCTCGACAGCATCCCGTTCACGGCCACGAAGTGCTCGTCCGGGCGGTCGAAGCGAGAACGGACGTAGTCCCCATGTGCGTGTTGCTTGAAGAAGCGTTGTATCGGTCCATCGGGCAGCCATGCGAAATCGCGGGACACCAGGAGCTTTATACGGTTGTTGGGCTGCAATCGGATGAACCCGATGCGATCGAGCTTGAGCAGCAGTTGTATGCATTCGGCCTGGGAAATGTCGTAAATCTCGACGATCTGCTCGGTCGTGACGTGGTTAAGCGCGCAGACGGCAACCAGGAACAACTTGATGCTGGAGGCGATCTCTTTTTCCTGCTGCTTGGTGAGCTGGGCGATCAGGGTTTCCTCCCGGTTGAGGGTGCGTGCGAGGTCGGAGAAGTCGGCGTTGGTCAACTGGCACACCTGATCCAGCCGCTTCAGAGTGAAATCCCTGCGAGAAAACATGCGTTTGACGCTTGCCTCGCTCAAGCCCAGCTTGCGGGCGACCTGGGCGTAAGTGACGCCGCGTGTCCGCAACTCGCGCTTGAGCACCTCCACTAATGCGCCGCTGTGTGCCATGGCTCCCCCTTAGTAACCAGCCAAAGTAGCGCCTAATAATACCGGCAGCCCCGCCGGTAGCAACGCCTAATCCATCGCTTGCCCGGGCTGTTGCGCCGCAGCAATACTGGTCTCGCACGCGGGCAACCGCCCGCGACCGACCGAACAGGAGGGGACCATGCAAGCTGCCGCAACGACACCGACACAACGCACACCAAATGCACAGGCCAGGATGCGCGCCCTCGTCCGGTTCAATGGGTCGACGTTTCGCAGCCTCGCCGCCGCTTCCTTCCTGGAAACCGCGGTGCCGCTGCACGTCAACCGTCTCACTCACGTGTTTGGCGCTGACCCGGACGTCAGGCTCTGGCTTGAACAGGTCTGGTGGCCACAACGCGCCGAACTCGGCCGGCAGTTGCACGCCTATATCGAGGCGACCTGGCCCGAATTCGATTGGAATGCCGCTTATCACGAGTTCCACGCGTGCTATTGCCCGCTCTCCGGGCTCGATGGGCGGCGCGCACGATTCGCGCGCGAAGCCCTCGCGTTATGCGTGACGGAGGCCCAGGCAGCGCTGTTCTACCGCGCGCTCTCCAACGGCGCCGACGAGCCGCAGCTGCGCGCGCTGGCGAGCGGAGCTGCAAGCGACCACGCAGTGTTTTTTGACTACTTCCGCGCGTTCTTCGAACGCCGCAAACGGATCGAGCGCGTCGGTTTTGTCGCCACCTTGCGCACGGTGACTGCGGTCTGCCGCTCCGCTCGCGATCACGACGTGGCCGCTGCCTTTCGGGCGCTGGACCGCAACTGGACCGGCGCCGCGATCGTGCCCGATATCGGATACCCGGAGTACCGTCAGCGCATGGCGCAGCAGATTCAGCGGCACGCCGCACTGGGACCGGTCGAACGTTTGTTGTTCCGGCCGTGGCTGCACCGTGAGCGCGCCGTGCCGGCACCGCAACTGGAGGCAAGCCGGCCGAACCGGTGGTTGCCGCTGGCAGTTCAGCCCACGGCCACCTGACGGAGCGGACCGCGAAAACACACGGCGCGGGCGGTCTGCCACCCACGCCGTGAATCCGTTACACTCGACGCTCCGTATCAGATCTACTGTCACCATCGACTGCGGAGCGACTCGGATCCCATGGCTGCAACGACTCCCGGAAAAGAAATGGCCACGCTCGCAGGCGGCTGCTTCTGGTGTCTCGAAGCGGTGTACGACGGAATGAAGGGCGTGGAGTCCGTCGAATCGGGCTACATGGGCGGACGCGCGCCTAATCCGACCTACGAACAGGTGTGCGGCGGAAATACCGGGCATGCCGAAGTTGTTCGCATCACCTTCGATCCCGCGGTGGTGTCGTTCAAGGAGTTGCTGGAAGTATTCTTCGTGATTCACGACCCGACCACATTGAATCGCCAGGGCAATGACGCGGGCACCCAGTACCGCTCGGCGATCTTCTACCATGCGCAGCAGCAAAAAGCCGATGCCGAAGAAGTAATTGCGCGGTTGAATTCCGCGAAGTTATGGGGCGGCCCCATCGTCACGGAAGTGACGCCGGCGACAACCTTTTACATGGGCGAGGGCTACCACCAGGAGTATTTCGCGCGCAATCCTTATCAACCGTACTGCCAGGCCGTGGTCGCGCCGAAAGTCGCCAAGTTTCGCCAGCATTTCCTCGAAAAACTCAAGGTCAGGAAATAGCCGCGGTCCCTTTGCGCCGCGACTAACTTACTGGAACCTGACTGGCCCGAGGCATGGTATCGAATCCCGGCGCCGGCGCCGGGTGGGTGGCCCGAACCACCGAGCAAAACACCAGGATTTCAGCGAGCGCCAGACGCACATACAGGCTTGAACTTGTGCGGATAAGTGCTTGACTACATGCCGCGGCAGGAATGTCGCGCACGCGGGAATTCGGCTGAAACGCGTGCGGAATTGGACGCGCAAAACTATCCACAGCGGTCGCCGGAATCGTGCAGCTTCGGTCGGCGATGAGTACCGCCCGCTATGAAAAATCGAAAAACCCCTTGCAAGGTTGGCTGGACATTGGCATCCTCTACTCGCCGAATTCACGGGCATAGTCGTAACCAACCACCCGCGCTGTTTCAGCGCAATCTACGGGAGATAGTCAATGGCGAAAGCAAAAGCGAAGAAGCGCAAACCGAATGCAGCTTTCATGAAGCCGATGAGCACGAGTTCGACGCTCGCGGCGGTGATCGGCAGCGGCGCGATGCCGCGCACCGAGGTCACCAAGAAGCTGTGGGCCTACATCAAGAAGCACGGCCTGCAGGACTCGAAAAACCGCCGCATGATCAATGCCGACGACAAGCTGAAGGCGGTATTCGGCGGCAAATCGCAGGTGTCGATGTTCGACATGACCAAGCTGGTCAGCAAGCACCTGAGCTAACTGGTTACAACGCAGTATGCAAGTACGGGGCCGCGAGTGCGGCCCCGTTTTTTTGTATGTCGTTACTAGGCGCGGGCGGCGAGCCAACTCGAAACAAGCAACGACGCGCCCATTGCCCAGAACACGGGCAGCATGCCGAGAACAGCGCCGAGCGCGCCGAACGCGAGCGGAACCCCGGTCTGGCTTACGTTGATCAGCCAGGTGCGCATGCTCAGCACTTCGGCTCCGCGTCCCGCCGGCGCCTTCTCGTAGAGTAGCGCCATAATGAACGGCTGCGTTCCACCCAGTCCTACGCCCAGCAGGAAGGAGAGGGCGATTAGCAGCGGAACTCCGTGAACAAATGGGAACGCAACCAGTGTCACGCCCGAGAGCAGCATTGCCGCGATCAACATGCGCCATTCGTCCACGCGGTGCGCAACGAGCGGCAACAATAGCCTGACCACGAATACCGCCGCACCGAAAGCGCCGAGGATGAAGCCGATGGTGGTTGCAGAGAGTCCGAGTTGCGAGCCGTGGATCGGCATGACGAACGCGAACAAGTCCCAGGTCATGGAAAGCACGCCGCTCACTAGGAACACCAGCCGGAAACCCGGGATACGCAACAGGTCGGAAATCCGCCGTTTCTCCTGATGGGCCGCGGGAGTGCCGTGACGCGGGACTTCGGGCTTCCAGGCCGCGAGCACCAACATGTTGACCAGCACACCGACCGAAAGCGCGAGCATCGCGTTAGCGTGGCCGATACTGTCGATGGCGAATCCGGACAATGTCGGGCCGAGAAAACTGGAAATCGAGAACGCGAGCGCAAGCAGGCTGAAATTCTTGATCCGGTCCTCGGGGCGCCCTATCACGGCTGCCGCCTGGCCGGCGGCGATGTGGAAGAGGAAGAATCCCGAACCGGCGAGCGGACTAACTACAAACAGCGTTTCCAGTCGGGGAAACGCCCATCCGAGCATCATTGCCAGGAGGATTGCCGCAATGCCGGCGAGCATCGGCCCGCGCACGCCTGCGCGGTCGACCCAGCGGCCCCAGCGCAGCGCAAACAAGATCGGGATTACCGTCAGCAGTGAGAGCATCACGCCGATAACGAAAGGGGAGGCTCCAAAGTGGATAGCCGTAAGCGAGATGATTACACGGCAACCCGCGAATGACAGATGCGTGAGGACGGTGAGAAGAACGAGGAGTCGGATGCTCAAGGCGGGGTCAGGCGCGGGATAAGGCGGGATTCTACTTTTTCACAGCCGCGCCGCTCGTTATTCGGGTTTTGCGGCGTGACGCCAGGTGACGAGCGCGACGCCGAAACAGGTGATGGCGATGCCGACCAACGAGAGTGCGCTCGGCACTACGCCGAACATTGCCAGTTCCAGTCCGACGGCGAAGACCGGCGTGAGATAGATGAGGCTGGTCACTCGGGTCGCCTGGCCGCGGCGCATCAGCAAATGCAGGGCGCTGACGGCGAGTATAGACGCGCCAATCACCAGGAACAGGATCGAGCCGGCAAGTTTCCACGACCAGCGCACGGACGTGTCCTCGAACGCCCATGCGAGGGGCGCCAGTACAACAACGGTGGCGGCGAACTGAACCGCGGCAGCGCTTCTCAGGTCCACCAGCGGGCAGAACACGCGCTGGTAAAGTGTGCCGGCGGTCACGCCCGCGAGCGACACGGTAATCGCGACGAGACTCGCAGTGGTTGCTTCCCGCACGTCCACTTTGTGCCACACGATCAAGGTCACGCCCGCCAACCCGATCGCGACGCCCGCCCACTGGCGCGCGGAAAGTTTCTCGCCCAACCATCGCACCGCGATCAACGCCGTGATGAGCGGCTGCGCCGATAGGATCACCGCGGTGATGCCGGCGGAGACACCGAGATATTGCGTGTAGTGACTGCCGCTCAGGTGCACCGCGTGCATCAGCAGCCCTGCGACGACGACGTGACCCAGTTCGCGGGGACTCGCCGGCCAGCGCGGCTGCATGATGAGCACGATCGGGATCACGCATGCCAGGCCGACCGCAAAGCGCAGGGTGAGAAAGGTGAAAGGCGCCGCATGCTGCAGCCCGATCTTGGTAGCGAGGAAGCCCGAACCCCACACGGACACGAAGTACCACGCCAGGAGGGTCTCGAACCAGCGCCGTTGCGTCATGGGGTATTCGCGGCAGCCGCTACCGGCTCAGCTGGTTGCGGCCTCTTTCTTTGGCGCGGTAGAGGGCGCGGTCGGCGGCATCTATGACCGCCTGCGGGGTTGCCAGGCGCTCGTTTCGCTCCGCAATGCCAATGCTCACCGTCACCGAGACGACGTTTTTGCCGCGCCATCCGCCTTTCTCGCGCTTGCCCTTTTTTCCTTTCTTGGGCCGGTCCGAGGCGCGCAGGGCGAGCCTGTAGGATTCGATTTCCCTTCGTACCGCTTCGAGGTGCGGGATTGCCTCGGGGATGTCTTTTCCCGGAAACACAATCGTGAATTCCTCGCCGCCGTAGCGGTAGGCCCTGCCGCCGCCGCTGACCTCTGCGATGTGGGCCGCAACCATTTTTAACACCTGATCGCCCAGGTCGTGGCCATAGGTGTCATTGAATTTCTTGAAGTGATCGACGTCGATCATCGCGATGGTATAGCTCGTTCCCAGCCCGGCAATCCGCTCGTTCAGCGCGCGGCGGCTGGGAATCCCTGTCAGTTCGTCGCGAAACGCCATGCGAAACGTGTCCTGGAGCACCGCGACGGTTACCATCAGCTCCGCCGCCGTAGTGGAGATTGAAAACGTCACCGGCGCGCTGGGCACATGCGCGGCCACGGTAAATGCGACGATCGCGCCCGCCAGTGCAGCGCTAATCGCGGAGCGCGTTATCAAGCCCGCTGCCATCGTGGCTGCGAGCGCCAGGCCGACCGACGCGATGCCTGCCTGGGGCATGTGCCCTACGGTAAAAGGCGGTGGCTCGAGGTAACGCTGGTAGATCCAATCGACGACGCTCGTCGCGCCCGCCGTGACGATCCAGATAACGAACGCGACCTGGATTGCGATCGCGCCCAGCCGCGCCAAGCCGTGTCGATTGAACAATCCGCGCTCGGGCAGCAGCGCGAGCAGCGCGAGGTTGAGCGGCACAAGCATCACGAGCGTGCCGTAGACCGCGCGTGCTTGAGGGACGTCCAGTGCCTGCTGCAGCCAGGTTCGCTGCACAGCATAGGCGGCGATGAGCACGATCAGCGCCAGGACGGCGCGGCCGCGGTTGAACGCCGCGGCCAGAACCACGCCTACGGCAAAAACGATAGGGGGACCGTAAATCTTGAGGCCGGCGAGGGAGGGCGGTAGCGCGTCGCCGTAGAAGACCAGGGCGAAAGCCGCCGCCAGCAGTGCGATCGGGACGGCAAACAGTGCGAATACCCGAACCAGGCCGCTCATCAGGGGGCGAGGCGCTCGACGCCCCAGCGCCCGCGGGAGCCGCGGCGGTAGAGGATGCGGTCATGCAGGCGGTCGTCCCGGCCCTGCCAGAACTCGATTGCGTCGGGCTCGAGACGGTAGCCCCCCCAGTGCGGCGGGCGCGGCACGGCGCCGGGATACTTGCGCGCGAAGGCAGTGAAGCGACGCTCGAGCGCGGCGCGGCTTGCCACCTTGACGCTTTGCGCAGACGCCCACGCTGAGAGCTGGCTGCCACGCGGGCGCGTGGCGAAGTATTCATCAGACTCCCGCGCCGCGACTTTTGTCACCCGCCCGTCCACCCGCACTTGTCGCTCGAAATCGCCCCAGTAGAAGACCAGACTTGCGCGCGCGTTGCGCGCGAGTTCGCGGCCCTTGCGGCTGCGGTAATTGGTGTAGAACACGAAGCCGTGCGCATCGAACCCCTTCAGCAGCACCATGCGCACGGACGGATGGCCGGAGAGGGTGGCTGTCGCAAGGGCTACGGCGTGCGGCAGCGGCTTCACTTTTTCGAGCGCGTGCTCGTACCACCGCGCAAACTGCGAGATCGGGTCGCTTTCGACGCTTTTTTCGTGCAATGACGGGTGGATGCCGGGCACGCGCGGAATTGTACCGCGGAATCGCGGACGCGACTTCCGGTCAACCGCAGGCGCCGATCGCGCCGCAAGCGGTGCAGAATTCGCAACCGTCCTTGTGGATCACGGCCGCGTTGCCGCATTCCCTGCATTTCTTCCCGTGCAGGACGCGGTGGCGCGTGGCGCGCGCCTCCACGCGGTCGTCTTCGGGGATCTCGAGCACACCCATCTCGTTCACGGGATAGCCGCGCTCGTCGAGCACGCCGAGCATTGCGTAGCGGTGGATGATAAGGCGCGCGCAGTAGGCTAGCGTGCTGGGGAAATTCTGCTGCCGCTGCTCTCCCGGCACGCGCGCCATGAAGTCGCCCAG
>Ga0134121_10004243_pt1 | contig 11761 bp, 10 predicted proteins | sample KB301_FD_96463 | JGI IMG/M metagenome (GOLD analysis project Ga0134121, IMG submission 96463) | Terrestrial soil microbial communities without Nitrogen fertilizer from Kellogg Biological Station, Michigan, USA - KB3-0-1 | ecosystem: Environmental > Terrestrial > Soil > Unclassified ...
AAAGCGATGGCCGCGGCTTCAAAAGCATTCTGAAACAAGAGTGCGAGATCGAATTTTTGCCGGCGCCAGCTACGCACCTGATTCCAGGTGTCCGCCAGGCGCTCACGACTGTAAGGCAGAACTTCATCGACAAAGTCCGCGCCGATAAAGATGTCGGCGGCGCCCGGACGCGCAACCAGAGTGATATGCGCCTGCGGCAACACTCGGCGCAATTCGCGCAAGGCGGGCACGGCCATCACCGCGTCGCCCACCCAGTTCGGGACGCGTACGACGACGCGTTGAACGTCGCTCATTTGTTGCTTGTCAGCCTTCAATTTGGATCATCCATCTTCTAACGCGGAGCAGACGAAAAGCGATCCGCGAAATCACACGAAGCGACTCGAAATAGGAGTCGTTGGTGTTGCTTAATGTGATTTCGTGGATACTTTTCACTGCTTTCTCGGAATTCATCGCCTCCAGCGCGCGATCAAATCAAACTCTTGATCCCTTCTTCGATTCCAATCTGTGGAGACCAGTGTAATTCCTCGCGGACGCGCGCCAGGTCCGTGACGTAATTCAAAGGCACCGGCGCCGGCAGAGATGCAGCTTCATCAAACACCGGATTGCATTGGATGACTTCAGCAACCTTATCGACTATCTCGCGTAGCGATAAAGCATTCGCGGGGCCGCCTCCCAGATTATACAGTCCGCGGGTTACCGGAGAATCGATGAATGCGCGACAGGCCCGAGAGAAATCGTCCACATGCAAAATGTCACGCACCGGTTTGCCTTCCAGAGGCAAACGCAGAGGCCAGCCGCGCTTCACCGCCTCGACGTAGTGTGTGACAAAACCATTTTCATTTCCCTCAGAGGGCCGCGCGTAGACCGTCGAGAGACGAAAAATGCACGACCGAACATTTCGCTGAGCGGCGTAGTATTCGACGTATCGCTCGGCGATTAGCTTTGACCATTCGAGGGCAGAATGGTTTTCATATGCAGTACTGCAGTTCTCCGGCACTTCCTCAAATTCGTCGGCGTGAGCTCCGTAAACATCTTTGGTAGAAGCAAAGATGAATACAGAGTTCGGCTTCATCTGTCGCAAAAGGTTGGCCGTGCCCTCGATATTTGTGCGAAAGCATTTCTCAGCGTCGGCGGGATTTTTGCTGAGATGAGCGGCCAGGTGGATTACGACGTCGTAGGATCCGGCCCGTTCGGTGTCGGGCTGGCTGAGCACGTCCAACTGTGATCGCCGCGAGAAATCTTCGGCCTCGAAGAAGCGGCGCACGTGCGTGCCCAAATATCCACTGCCGCCGGTGACTAGGATTCTCAAGTTTCAGGTTCCAGGTTTCAAGTTCGTTTCAGGTTCAAGTTCATTTCATATCCGAAGTTTCAAACCCATAGATCGCAGACGAACTTGAAACTTAAAACCTGGAACCTGAAACTACGCAGTGCCGCGCGCCATCTCGTTAAGTTTGGTCAAACACTCTGACTTACCGATCGCTATCAGGATGTCTCCATTTTCGATCGTGGTGTTACCAGAGGGATTAAAAATGACCTGGCCATCCTGGCGCCGAATGCTGATGATCACCACATCCAGTTTCGAACGGATCGGGGTCGACCGCAGCTCTTTTCCGATGAGGGATGAATCGGCCTCAACCTCGACCTGTTCGAAACCCAGACCCAGCTCGTTGGCCGTGATCGAATCCATGAACTCGCTGACTGCCGGTTTCGTCAGGGCCACAGCCATTCTGTGCCCGCCAATGATTGTCGGTGCGACTACGTGATTCGCGCCGGCGCGTAAAAGCTTTGCTTCCGCTTGCTCTTCAGCCGCGCGCGCGACAATTCTCAACTTCGGATTTAGATCACGGGCCGTCAGCACGACGTAAACATTGTCAGCATCGTTGGGCAGACAGGCGGCCAGCCCACGCGCATTTTCGACGCCAACGTCGCGCAGACTCTCTTCCAGGGTCGCATCACTAACCAGCACGTTGACTCCGCGCTGGCTGAACTCGGCCGCGCGCTGCTGATCATTCTCGATGACGACGAAGGATTCGTTGGCGGCCAGCAGATCGCGGATAAGGTGCGAACCCACCCGGCCCGACCCACAAATAATGTAATGGTCGCGAAGCTTGCTCATTTTTCTTGTCAGCCGTCGCTGGCCAAAGGTCGAGACCAGTTCCCACTTGACCACAGATTGAACTATGGTCGAGACGGCCAACGCAACCCCGCCCGCACCAATTAGCATTACAATCACCGCAAATAAACGGCCCGTGCCGCTGCGCGGTGGCATGTCGCCATAACCCACCGTCGTTAATGTCTGCACCGTTACATAGAGAGAGTCGGCAAGCGACCAGCCTTCGACGAGATGAAAACCGATAGTGCCAAACACGATCGCAGCCGCGAGAGCAAAGAGGGCATAGCGGATATGCAAGCTTCTGCGGGGGCGCATTCGGGTGGTTACAGGCATAGGTAGCGCCAGGTAAGCTTTGGTGGTTAGAAGGTCTTCACCACTGCGCGGGAAACGGCCAGACGCTGTCAGATAAATACGGATGGAGCAGGCAGTCCGAACATCGATCTACCTGCGGCCGCGTACCCACTCGCTACCGCGAGCGGTTCTGTACCGGTGACAGCCCGACCAAACTACCTTCGTTTCCAGCGCACGCCGTCTTTCGTGTCTTCCAGAATGATGCCGCGCTCAGCGAGTTGGTCCCGAATCTCGTCGCCCCGATTAAAGTCGCGGCGGTGACGAGCTTCCTGGCGCTCGTCAATCAGCTCCTGGATTTCTGCGTCGAGAATTTGCGGCTGCGGATCGCCAAAGACATTCAACACACTGTCAAAACGTTTGATCGCGGCGATGACCTCGCGCTGGTTGTCTGCGCGCAGACTCCTTTTCGCCAGCACCGTATTCACTTCACGCGTGAGGTCGTGGACGGCGGCCAGCGCGACCGAAGTATTCAAATCATCGTCCATGCCGGCTTCAAACTCAGCCAGCGCACTCTCGGTCGCTTTAAATAGAATGTCATCGCGTCCGGGCTCAGTCTTCGCTTCTTCGAGGCGCGCACGAAAGTCGCGCAGGCTGGCAACGGTTTTCTCCGCGCCCCGCAACGCATCGAAAGTAAAGTTGAGTTGCTTGCGGCAGGGAACACTTAAGAGGAAGTAGCGAACCGCTGCGGCGGAAAATCCCTGCGCGGCGAGATCGCGAAAGGTGTAGTAGTTGCCTTTCGATTTTGACATCGTCTCGCCTTCGACTTTGAGATGTTCAAAGTGCAGCCAATAGCGAACAAACTGTTTGCCTGTCGCGCCTTCGCTTTGCGCGATTTCATTTTCGTGATGCGGAAACACCAGGTCGATGCCGCCGACATGCAGGTCGAACGTTTCGCCGAGGTATTTCATGGACATCGCCGAACACTCGATATGCCAGCCGGGACGGCCGCGGCCGATACGAGCGTCCCAGGCCGTTTCTTCGGGATTGTTTGGGGCCTTCCAAAGAGCGAAATCGCGCGCGTCTTCCTTTTCGTACTTGTCGGTGTCGACGCGTTCGCTCGCGCCATCGACGTTGCCGGATAAATTGATCTTGGAGAGCTTACCGTACTCAGGAAAAGACTTAATCCGGTAATAAATCGAACCATCCGACTGGTAGGCGTGCTCACGCTCTTTTAGTTTTTCGATCAACGAAACCATCTCAGGAATGTGCTGGGTGGCTCGTGGTGCGACCTCGGGTCTTTCACAGCCGAGCGCGTCAAAGTCTTCCCAAAACGCATCGATGTATTTCGACGTGTAGTCGTCGATCGCTTTTCCGTTCTCTTGTGCTTTGGTAATGATGCGGTCGTCGACGTCGGTGAGATTCATTACCTGCGTTACGCGCAAGCCTTTGAACTTGAGATAACGACGAATCACATCGGCGGCAATCGCCGAGCGAAAGTTTCCGATGTGTCCGTAGTCCCAAACCGTCGGGCCGCAGTAATAAAACTTCGCTTCGCCGTCGTTCATCGGGCGAAACTCTTCAAGCTTTCCAGAGAGTGTGTTGTGGATGCGGAGCATTGGATGACGAGTCTAAGAAAGGAAGGGTGGTGAGTCAAACGGAGCGTTCGGGGCAGAAGCCCGACCGTTAGGGATGTCTTGTTAGCTTGGCGCTGGTAGAATTCTAGACGATCCCTTTACACATGTTCCGAATGTGGCCATAATTTAGCAAAACGGGAGAGTTTTTCACGATGGACATATCAACGATCTCCGCCCAACTCGAAGAGTACCAAAACAAGTGGATCGCGATCGACGAATCCGAAGAAAAGATCGTTGGCGTCGGCGACAATGCGTTTGAAGCAACCGAGGACGCCGAGCGCAGCGGTTATCAGGATACAATCCTATTCAGAGTGCCCTCATTCGATGCTGCTCTAATCCCACTGGCATGAGATTTCAATACACTGATATTCATAATCATCAAGATCCACAGAGACCGTTTCAAAGACCGTATCTTATCGTTAGCTTAGTCAAAGGAAACAGACGCAAAGATGTGATCTCACTAGTTGATTCTGGTGCGGACCTTTGCTTGTTTCACTCCGACATCGGTCGAATGATCGGCATTGGAATTCAGACAGCGCCGAAATTAGTGTTCCAAGGTGTGTCTGGCGCGAAGGAAGTGGCGTATTTGCACCGTGTTAACCTCGTCGTTAAAGGCTTGAGTGGCGTAGCGCTTGAAGTTGGCTTTACGGACTCGATTGCGGTGGGCACAGGGCTGCTTGGTCAGCGCGGTTTTTTTCGAGCAATTCCACATCAACTTTAAACTCGATCAGAAATTCTTCGAGATTACTTCCCTAAGTAGAACGTAAGATTGCGAACACAACAGGCCTTTCTCACCGACGACAAGAACGCACTAAGGCTTGCTCTTGAAGTTCTGCCGGTTGGCCATGTGCAGACCACACCTGATTTGTTTTGTTGGCTCATATTTGAACAGCTCCTCGGCGATTCGGACGAGCAAGTGGTGATTAGTGAACACGAATCACTGAACGGTCCTCTAAAGGACCAATTCGAGGCTAGCTATTCGTTAGCATTGCAGTACCGATTAGCTTCTAAGGTAGTTCCAAACTGAAGTCGCCACGAGTCACAGCGATGCCTTAGTGGTGACTACTGAAATGCTCAAACCCCCCACGCGGCAAATCCCAAACTCGACCCTTTTCCGCAACGCGAACCTTCCCAGGTTCATCGGTCACTTCGCCAATGCGAGAGATCTCTACTCCGTCCACTCGCTTTGGCAAACGGGGGACATCAACGGGCCTGACGGTAAAGAGGAGCTCAAAATCCTCGCCGCCATGAAGGGCGAGGATCAGCGGATCCAGCGCGCGCCGGCCGCACAGTCTGATTACATTCCCGTCGATTGGCAAAGACGAGGAATCAATCGAAGCGCCGGCGTTGCTCTCTTCACAGAGATGCGCCAGGTCTGAGGACAATCCGTCGCTAATGTCGATCATGGCGGTAGCGAGTCGTTCCTCGCCCAGAACGACACCCCAGCCCACCCGGGGTGAAGGGCGAAGTTGGCGCAACAGCAGACTCTCAATCGCTTTCATCCCCACGGTATTCGCGGCGCCGATGTGTACGCCCTCGCAACCAGTCACATCCGCCACCCCACGCTGGCTGTGTGCGCGCGAATCCCCGTTCGGTTCCATTTCGGACTCTGAGCCCTCCCTTACGGTCGGGCTAGTGCCCCGGCCCGACTCGCGGGGGAGGGAAGCGAGGCCGGTCGGGCCAATTCGCGCGCCCATCTCAACTAACTTCAATCCTGCCGCGGCGCCGCCGAGGGTGCCAGTAACAAAGATCTGATCACCGGGCTGAGCGCCTGAGCGGAGTACCGCCGCACCCGAGCGGACTTCGCCCATCACAATCGAATCGATCACGATCCCTTCCTTAGTTTCTGAAACATCTCCGCCCGACAGGGTCACGCCATATTGATCCGACAGCGCGAAATAACCTGACCAGAACTGTTCCTTGAAATCCTCCTGCCATGTCGCCGCGGGCATGCCGAGGGAGAGCAGCGACCAGAATGGCCGTGCGCCCATGGCCGCAATATCTGAAAGAGAAACAGCCAGGGCTTTATGACCGAGTATATGGGCAGGCGCGGCGTCGCGGTGGAAATCGACGCCTTCGATTAGGAGGTCAGTGGTGACGATCAAATCGCGATTGGCCAATTGGCTAACGACCGCCGCATCGTCGCCAATTCCGGTAATCATTCGAGCCGAATGCTTTCGCGATCCTGCCTGATTGCGGAGCCGGCGAATGAAATCGAATTCGTTCATTGGATCAGCTGGGATAGAACCGCGATCCGCGAAACCACACTAAATAAATCCTGCTTTCGAGTATTTTGGTGTGATTTCCTGGATCGGGTTCTTACCGTTCGTGATCGCTCAACTGCGTCTTCAACACCGTTCACAGATTGCGGCGCATGGAATGGAGGCCGTCCTGGATAGTTTCAATCGAAGTGGAAAACGAAAAGCGGACGCGGCCTTCACCCTGCGGGCCAAAAACCACTCCGGGTACCGTCGCCACCTGCGCTCGGCTGAGCAGGATCTCCGCTGCCTCGCGGCTGTCCTTGCTGATGCTGGAAACGTCAGGGAAAGCGTAGAAAGCGCCGGCGGGTAGCGCGCAATCCAGGCCCAGTTCATTCAGGCCGGCTAACAGCAGATCGCGGCGCTCACGATAAGCGGCTCGTGATGTCTCCAGAAAGTCCGAGGGAGTGGTGAACGCCGAGAGCGCGGCCCACTGCGTCGGCGTGGAAACCCCGTTCGAGGAATAGAGTGTCGACTTTGCCAGGCCAGTCATCCATGGCTCGGTCGCGACGGCATACCCAATGCGCCAGCCGGTCATTGCATATGATTTAGAGAGCGTGAACGACGTGATTGTGCGTTCGAACATTCCTTCCAGTGAAGCGATCGAAACATGCTCGCCATCGTAGACGATGTCTTCATAGGCTTCGTCCGCGATCACGATTAGATCACGGTCGATGGCAAAACGCGCGACTGCTTCAATTTCGGATCGAGTGCAAACAACGCCCGAGGGATTCACCGGAGTGTTGAAATAGATCGCGCGGGTCTCGGCGGTTACGTATCGACTCAGCGTTTCGCGAAATCCGCTTGCCCGGGCTTCGTCCGTGGGCACGAGCACCAGCCGGCCCTGGCAGTGCGCGACGAGATCCTTGATCGGCGTCCAGTACGGGGAAAAGATCAGCACATCGTCGCCCGGATTGACTATCGATTGAAAGGCGCTGAAAAGCCCTTGCATGCCGCCGTTAACGACCAGGACGTTCTCTTCACTGGCGGGAATGCGATTGCGATTTTGCAGTTTGTCCGAAATGGCCCGCCGCAGTTCGGATATTCCCGACGATGGAGCATAGCGCGTCTTGTTCTCTTGCAAAGCAGAGCTGATTGCTTCCTTGATGTAATCCGGAGTCGAGCGATATGGCTCGCCGCCCTCGAATTGAAAGACCTGCTGCCCGCGGCGCCGCAATTCCATCACGCGATTCCGAATTTGCACGATGTCAGAGAACCCAACGTCGTCAAGACGCGATGCAAGACGAAAACCGGTGGCAGATGCTGGCACTTGTGGTGTGAACCTCCGAACGGATGATGCAGGTTATAACTGGATAACGCGCGATTATAGCTGCGAGACTCAGCGGCGTCCATCAGAGAACGCCCCGGCCTAGTGTCCTTTTTTGAGGGATCGACGTTCGGAAGGAAAACGATCCACGAATCACACGAAGCGGAGCGAGTTTGGTTCGTGCGCCTTAGTGTGATTTCGTGGATGTTTTTCGGCGAAGAGAAACACGACCCATTAGGAGGTTCGCCCTCACGAACGTAGATTAGACTACGCAAAGGGAGAGTAGGGCTAATGACGCGTTCTCGTCCCCTGCTCGGCTCGAATTTCGACTTGAGATTTCACGTTTAATCTCTCGGCTGAGGTTTCGCCGCCTAAATGCAAGTGTTGACACCTAAATCTCCGCACAGGTAACATGCGCCTCAGTTCGCGTGAGCGGTAAAACGTCGGCCCGGCGACGGCTTGGTTTTTCTTCTCTCTCTTTTCGATAAACATGAGCGTATCAGCCGCAGCAATCCCTGAAAAGCTGTTCTTCAAGATTGGTGAAGTGTGTGAGATCGCCGGCGTGCAGGCCCATGTCCTGAGGTATTGGGAAACCGAGTTTCCCATGCTTCAGCCACAAAAAAATCGTGCCGGCCAGCGCACTTATCGCCGTCGCGATGTCGAGATGGCTCTGCGAATCAAGGAGCTGCTTTACGACGAGCAATACACAATTGCCGGAGCGAAGAAGAAGCTGGCCGGGGAACAGCGCGGACCCAGCCGCGATAGTGGGCAACTGGCTCCGTCGAGGCCGGCAGGTCGCAGCTTACAGCCCCCGCCTTCTCTGGCTGCAAGGTTCAGCCAGGCCGCGAGCCCGGAAACGGCGCCAATACCACCTGGTACTGAAAACACCCGCCCCGCTCTGCGTGAAATCGCCAAACAACTTCGTGAGGTGCTCGATCTGCTGGAGGAAGGTGATGCCGACATCGCCGCACATCAAGCAGGCGGCAAGTGATCAAGCTGCGCTCCCTCTTTGACATCGGAAGAATTCCGTTCATACTGAAATCGCTTTGACGGGACGTGGCGCAGCCTGGTAGCGCGCACCCTTGGGGTGGGTGAGGCCCCGAGTTCGAATCTCGGCGTCCCGACCAACAAAGAAGGCTTCCTGCTCTTCAGCAGGAAGCCTTTTTAGTAGGAACGCCTCGCTCGGCTCAACCCGTCAGACTACTTTCTTCGCGGGTTTCGATTTGCTCGCGGGCGCGACTGTCTTGCCTTTCTGATTGTCAGTGGTTGCTTTACTGGCCGGCATGGCTGTGTTGCCCTGCGTACTGGTCGTGGTCGTTGAAGACTGCGATTCGGTGAACCCGCCAGCGAGAGTTATTACGCACATGGATTGAAACTGGGGATGAGGCCCGCAACAAACTCCAGCAACTTTATAGTCAGAACTCATTAATCGAAGGCGATGACCCCGGCCGGGAAAGCCATCATCAATTAGCCAGGTCAGCAGCCGTTCGCGTGCTGACTCGTTGCCATAGGTAAGATTCTCACCGATGCCACCCTGCCACGAGCCAAAAGGCTTCACCCGCTGTTCGATGAAACTACTGTCGATTCCTTTGTGGCCAGTGGCGCCGCTTCCGCTTTGATCCTGGACGTGACTCAGGGCAGCGAGGCAAAGACCATGGGACGCGCTAAGTGGCGACTGTGGCTTCGCGGCCCGAAGAAACTTGATCGCATCTTCGACCGCGCTCCAGCCTTCCTGAGTTGCAAACGAATCCTGGTCAGTGGGCTTGTACTCCTTGCCGTGAAAGAAGGGCTTGAGACCTTCAAGGTACGATGCATACTGCTGTGGATTGGCGCGGGCCAGATTGATTTCGGTTAGCAGATCTCGTTCATCTTTTGAGAGACCATCGCTCACAGGCGTCCTGGTGGTTTGCGATTGGCCTCTATCCGAAGCGGAAAAAGAAAGGAAGATGCCGAAGGCGCAGCACAGCGCCACAAGTCCAATAAATCTGACTTTCATTACTGGGGGATACCTTTCATTGAAAAAACGGACTGGAGCAAGCTTGACTGACTGTTATACCGTCAACACGTCGGAAAGATAGGCGCTAAGTTAGCGAAAGTGCAGCAAGCTGTCAATTGTTAGTAGACAGCATCGGCATAAGCGTTTAGCATCTGAGATGTCGGCGTCCCCCCTGGCCGAGAGTGTTACAGTATTTCATGGCTATTCGGCATCCACCGGAAGACCAGATTCCCCGCTTTGTTCGTGGCGGTCGTGTGCCACCCCCTCGCGTCATTCGTTACGAAGAACCTCAGCCCAGCTTCATCCGCCGCGTCCTGCGGTTACTCCGGCGACCATATCTTGTTATTCCGGTGGTGCTCTGTGCAGTACTGGTAGTAACTGTCTTCTCCTATTATTGGATCGTATTTTCCGCGCGCATAGACAATCTTTTGAAGGGCGAGGTCTACACTCGTTCGGCCGGAATCTACGCCGCTCCTAAACAGATTCGCGCCGGCCAAAATATTTCGCAAGACGATCTGTTGGCTTATTTGAAGCGCGCCGGATACGTCGAGCGCGGCCAGCAGGGAGATAGCGCGCGCGGACGTTATGTCATTGACGGAACCACGGTCGAAATTGATCCGGGACAGGATTCGGTCCTTGATAGTGCCACCTTCCAGGCCCTCAGGGTTCAATTCGCGCGCGGCGGAAAATCGATCGCGACAATTTCCGATTTAAGCCACAACACGCACCTCGAAAAAGCCCAGCTTGAACCCGAATTGATCAGCTCTGTTACCGGCCGCGAACGTTCCAAGCGCCGGGTGATCGGCTATAACGATCTGCCGCCTGATCTCGTTAAGGCGGTGACAGTCACCGAAGACCGCGCTTTTTTCGAACATCATGGCGTAAACATTCGCGGCATCATTCGCGCCCTGCTGCGGCGCTATGACTCTGATCCAAACTCTCCGATCGCGCGTCAGGGTGGTTCCAGTATTACCCAGCAGCTCGTTAAGAACCTGCTCTTATCCCCTGAGCGAACGCTCAAACGTAAGCTAGCCGAGGCTTACATGTCGGTGATTCTGGAAACGCGTCTGTCCAAGGAAGAAATCTTTGCGCTTTATTCCAATCAGGTGTATCTCGGACAGCAGTCGGGTTTTTCAATCAACGGTTTTGGCGAGGCTGCCAACGCTTACTTCAACAAAGACGTTACGAATCTCACGTTGCCAGAAGCAGCTTTTCTGGCTGGTTTGATTCGCAGTCCGAATCGGTACAATCCGAACCACGACATCGACACGGCGACCGCCCGGCGGAATCAGGTGCTCGAATCGATGACGGAAACGTCCGCCATCACACCGGACCAGGCAAAACAGGCCGAAGCTGTGGAGCTTAAAATCGCACCGGCCAAAGGCCGAATAGACATTTCCGACGCCCCTTACTTCGCGGACTATGTACAGAATCAACTGGGCGATCTGATCGCCGGACAGGGCGCCGACCATCTGCGCATCTACACTTCGGTGGACATGGATCTGCAACGCGCGGCTTATGCAGCCGTTACCAAACAGTTGGCATCGCTGGACAAAATCGAAGCCAAACGCGTTCCCGAAGGAACGGTCCAGGCTGCGCTGGTCGCGATGAATGCGCATACCGGCGAGATCGTGGCCATGGTTGGCGGCCGCGACTATGCCAAGAGTCAGCTCAATCGTGCCGAGGCCTTACGTCAGCCAGGTTCAGCCTTCAAACCATTCGTCTACGCGACCGCCCTGAACACCGCTTATGATCCTGTTCCCCGCGTGATCACGCCGGCGACCGTTTACAAAGATGAGCCGAAGACGTTCACCTATGACAATCAGGAATATTCGCCCGGCAACATGGGCGACAAGTATTCAATGCAGCCGGTAACGCTACGCGATGCGATGGTCCACAGCCTGAACGTGGTTACAGTTGACGTGGCGATGGAGGTTACGATTGGCCGTGTAATGAACCTGGCCGCAAAAGCCGGACTGCCGCGCGTAGCACACGCCTATCCCGCGATGGCGTTGGGCACTTCGGAAGCGACGCCGCTCCAGGTGGCTTCGGCTTATACAGCGTTTGCCGCGAATGGAACCCGCACCGCACCGCTGGCTATCGATCGCATAACCACCGGTACCGGCACGACGATAGCTCAGCCTACCGCGCAAAAAAATGAAGTGCTGCGTCCGGAGATCGCTTATGTCATGACTTCATTCA
>Ga0134121_10004244_pt1 | contig 11758 bp, 20 predicted proteins | sample KB301_FD_96463 | JGI IMG/M metagenome (GOLD analysis project Ga0134121, IMG submission 96463) | Terrestrial soil microbial communities without Nitrogen fertilizer from Kellogg Biological Station, Michigan, USA - KB3-0-1 | ecosystem: Environmental > Terrestrial > Soil > Unclassified ...
CTGGCCGAGCTCGCCCATGGCTTATCTAACATCCTTGCGGCCGACACCGAGGCGTGGTTAGATAAGCCATGCCTACCCCCAAGATCGCCCGCCCCTCCGCGCCGGCCGAGCTCGAACCCCCGCGTCACCTCGCCGGCGTCACCTATCAACTCAAGTGGATCTGGTGTGGACGCCGCACGTGCGGCAAGTGGCACGGCCCCTACTGGTATGCGTTCGCTCGATCCGGCGGCAAGGTCAAGGCGACCTACATCGGCCGCACGCTTCCCCCCGCGATCGACGACGCTACCCGGGCAGGGGCACCGACAACACCACCTTGTGCACCGATCCCGTCCGGCGATGCTCCTGGACCGCTCGCGCGCACGCGTCCGTCTCGTTCGAGTACACGTCGATCGGCGCGCAGAGCTCGCCGTTCACGCACTCGAGCTCGCTCGCCATCTCCTTCGTGAGCACGAGCACCGCTTCCGGCGGCAGAACCTTGAGCACCCAGTACTCCGCGCGCTCGGTCACTTGGGCGCTCCGTTCGGTGGCGGCTGCGTCGCGGGCTTTGCGGCTGCGATGCGTCGCGAGCCCATGAGGCCAGCGAGCAGCGGCCCGAACTGCTGCATCAGCTTCGGGCTAGCTTCCAGGATCTTGAGGATCTGGTCGAGACCGTCATCCGCGTTCGCGGTTGCGCGGATCGTGGCGAGCTCTGCGGCTGCGTCTCGCTGCTGCCGCATGAGCTCTACGATCTCCCTTGTCGCTTGGGTCTGCACCTCGAGGATCCCTTGCATCGCCCCGAACATCGCAGCGTGCTCCTTGCCCACCATCTGCAGCGCCATCGTCTGCGCGCGCAACATCAGATCGAGATACCAGCGCATATGCTGCGCGTGCTCCGGGATCGGGACATTGGGCAGCAGATCATCTCCCTCGGGCTCCTCGCGTTGCTCGACATAGCCCAGCACCGCGCCGCCCTTGGCGCGCAGCTCGCAGCGCAGCCATGGTCTCGCCTCGATCGTCTCGATGACCTGTGTCCATCTCTTGCGGCGCGTTGGTACTGCGATGTCCCTGTGTTCGTCCGAGCTGTCGTAGACGCGCACTGTGTGCGGCGCCAGTCGTCTGAGCGCCTGCAGTAGCTTGCCGCGCACGGGATCTGCCGTCTCTTCCATGTTCATTCTCCTTGTGGGAGCACGCTCGCGCATCGCTCCGCGTTGTCCAAGATCGTTGCGAACCTGCCGCGATAGCGCATCGTCTCGCGATCGAGTGTCACTTGCCCAAGCGCCGCTCTGAACTCTCGCCACGATTCCGGCGCGCGCCCCAGGAGCCTTGTCACCGCGAGCAGCCCGGACCGCGCCAGCCCTGGCAACCCATGGCGCAACTTGACCAGCGTCCAGTAGTCCCGCCCCGTCCAGCGCGCGCCCACCGCGGCCAGGTCGAGATCTGCGGCCGCCATGCAGTTTGCGATCAGCCCCACCGCCGCGACCGCTTGCGTCGACATCTCGGGCAACGTCAGCGGTCGCGACAACACGCTCGTCCCTGGCACGCAGTACGCGCGCAGCTCCGAGCTCGCCACACCCACCGCCCGGAGGTCGTCCGGGTTGTGGAGCTGCGCGATGCCGAGCTCGCGCGGCTCACCATCGGGCCCGCGCTGCGATGGGTCCCCGATGGCGCACGGGTTACCCCCGCTCTCGATCTCTATCCACTTGAGCGCGAACTCGAGCGGGATCTGGTGCGCGATGCAGCCTGGCACGAGCAGCGCTGTCCAGCGCGCCACGCTCGGCGCGCGTGGTCCGCGCTTGCCGAGCAGCCACGCGAGACCGAACAGCCACGCGATCATCTCACCGTCAGTCATCGGCGACGCCGGCGCTTAGGCATACCCTCGGCGATCAGGTACAGGCCCGCCACCACGAGCACCACCACCGTCCAGTTTGTTTTACTCGCGGTGACCTTGAGGATCGCGGCGCCGCGATGCGCTTTCGCGTACGCCTCGATCTTTTTCGTCAGGCCCGTGAATATCACGCGGACCTGCTCGGCCGTCGGCGGATCGGTGTGAACGACATCGATCGGTCCGAGCTGCACCCCGCCTTGCGCCATCGACTCCATTAGATCCTCGGCCGGCGGGTCATACTTCGGATCCGCGCTGTCGAGAACGCTCGCGATCATCGTGAACCCGTTCTGCGTCGTGATGACCGTCCACGACACTCCGTTGCTATCCTTGTATGACTCGTACGGCATGACGATCTCCTTACGGCGCGATCCTCCAATGGAAGCGCGCCGACGTGAATGTCGGTTGCAGGAGCGGATCCGAGAACACCCCGAGGATCACCGCGTTGTCTGGCACCGGGTGCCACATGACCGGCTCGGTACACACGATGGTGCCGCCGGGGTTAACGATCCCCTGGTAGTGCGAGGTGATGACCTGGCCGCGATCGTCGTACCACGCCAGGACCGCCTTGGGCGGTCCGGTGAACGGGACGCGACCGGTGGCAGCTGGACTGTCGGTCACGTCGACTCGCACACGCCGCGCGAAGTCTGGCACGTACATCAACGCGCCCTCCGTCAGCGCTGGAACCAGAAGCGCGCCGAGCGTCGCGCCGGGGATCGGCGCGAACGTGACTTCGTTCTGTGTCCAGCTGTTCGGCGCTGATGCGATCTGAAACGCCGGGTTCGTGGACGGCGTGACGATCTTGACCCGCGTTGACAGGTTGAGATTGTTCTCGATGTCCAGGAACGTGATGATCGTTCCCGCCGGCACATGCAGCCGCAGCGCCGTGTTGCCCGGGCTTGGCGTGATGACTCCCGCGGCATCGATCTTTGCATCGTCCTGGCGAAAGATCGGCGCGCCAACCGAGTCCAGCGTGGCGATTGTGAGCGTCGGCGTGTCCGAGAAGTTGCGCGGCCCCACCACCGCATCCCAGCCCGCGAACGGCGCGACATCCTGGACCGCCGAACCGCGCAGCGTGCCGCCGAGGAAGGTGTCGGACACCACGAAGTGATTCTGCGCGTTGACCTCGCCACCTTCGCGATCATTGATCACGACCGTCGCGATCAGCGACAGCTCTGCGCCGCCGCCATCGGTCGCCACGCTGGACTCTTGCACGATCGTCGCCTGGAACGTCGGGAACGCGCCCGGCGGGATCGGCGGTGTACCGAGTCCGCCGACCATCTGCCCCGCCCAGACCTCGACATACGTCCCCGTGACCACGATCGATGCGCCTTGGACCGGCCACTGAGCGAGCAGGCGATTCGGCCGTGCCCCGTCTCCCGTGCCCCACGCGATCTCTACGAACGCGTCTCTGATGTCCGCTCCGTTCGCGGGGTCCGTGGCATCGAAGATCGGCGACGCGCGGCGCGGCGGGATGATCGGGTTCGAGAGCAGCCAGAAGTCATACTGATACTGCTGCCCCTCGTAGAGGCTGAACGATCCCCCGGGATCCCCGGGGTGGCCGACCGCTCCGTCATCGACGCGATCGACTCGCCCGAGCGTTACGCGCCACGCTTGCGCGACGCCCGTGTCTACGCTGACTCGCGCCAGCGGCACGAGCTGCGGTTGGTTGAACTCGCCGTACGGCAAGCCCTTACGATCGGAGATACGACTCTGGAAGAGCTCATCTGGCATCAGTCTCATCGCTGCGTCCTTCCTTCTGTGGGGGCCCTGGCTGGCCGACAGCGCCGAGCTCGTGCGCGCGAGCTCGGCAACGAACAGCTCACCAGTATGCCGGCTGGTAGTAGCCGGGCACCCCCGGATACCCCTGGGAGTAGCCAGGCTGGGGTCCCGGTTGCTGCCCCGCGTAGCCCGGGAACACCGGCTGCTGCCCCGCGTAGCCCGGGTATGAGCCTTCCGCGAAGGACTGCGCGCCCCACAGCGAGATGGCCGCTGCGTCGTCGAGCGACAGCGGTTGCGGCTGCTGCTGGTAGAGCGTTTCCCACCCCGGCGGATAGGCCGGGTAGGGGTACTGCTGCGGCGGCATCGGATACGGGTATGGCGTCGGATACGGCGACGGGTAGGGGTTGAACGGCGGTGCCATCGTCGGCGGCAACGGTTGGCCGTACGGATCGACGAGCGGGTTCCCGTACGGGTCCGTCGGCACTTGCTGCTGCAGCCCCGGCCCGATGCGCGTCCGCGTTCCTTCCCTGGCCGCACGCGCCGCTTGGTTGTACGTGCGATCGAGGACGCGCACGCCGCCGCCACCCTGCGGCGCGGTCGATCCCGACTTCGCGTGCAGCGCAGCGTTCGCGGCTTTGGCCGCTTGCGCTGCGAGGTAGGCCGGGGGCGAGACCAGCGCCAGCGCGTCGTCGAACCACCCGCTGACCTCTTGCTCCTTCTGCGCCTTCTCCTTCGCGGCCACCACCGTTTTTGCGAGTTTCTTCTGCGCCGGCGATGCTCGCGCATCGTCGATCAGCGCCCGCAGTCCCGCCGGCGACATGCTTGCGATCTTGTCGGCGATGGCGATCGCGAGCACTGCTTGGGGCGGCAGCACGGACGCGACCGCCGGGTTAGACACGATCGCGCTGATCGTGTGCATGACCTTCGTCAGCGCCGACCACGGATCGAACCCGATCTCTGCCGCCTGCAGTCGCTTGCCGCCCCCCAGTGGAAGGTCGAGCGCTCCGATGTAGTGCGTCCCGAGATCCCTGATACAGATCTTTGGCTTTTGCTTCATGTTGTGTTGCTCCTTGCTGCGCATGATCCTGCTCGGATCTTCGAGCTCGCCAGTCGCGCGCTTCACGATGATATGGAACGTGCGCCGGTTCGTTCGGATGCAGATCGCTTTGGCCGGCTCGCCGTCCCTGCGAAGTTGCGCCGTGCGGATGCACGCCAGATCCTCGCAGTCGCCCTCGCCGTTGTCGAACACCGTCGCGATCGCATCCCAGCGCTCCCGCCCCTTGGGTTCTCGCCGATAGCGCACGTCACTGGCGTAGAGCGGTGGGAAGGGGCGCCCGGCGAGCTCGGCGACTCTCATCTGCTCGAGGTTCTGCCCCACGAGCCCCTCGAGGGCCGCTGTGATCTCGGCCGGTCGCGCCCCTAGCCACATCTCTACCCGGATCGCCATGGTCGGCCTACGAGCCCACCGTCTCGCCGAACAGCGTGGTCGCGATCGCCACGGTGTCCGTCATCGTCGGCGCTGCGCTGATCGCGTAGTTCACCGTGATGTCCAGCGCCGTGGAGCACGCGCTCAGCTCGACGTTCGTGTCGAACGCGGTCGCCGCGAACGCCCCCGCGCCGACCGGACCCGTCGACACGAACTGGTTGTTCACGCCGATCGTGAGCGAGGTGATCGTCACGAGACCGGTGGCCGTCGTGCCCGTCCGCGCGATGTCCGACACGAGCCGCTTGCCCTTGAACGGCTTCTGCGGCCGCGTCGTCGCCGGCAGCGTGAGCCCCGACGTCGCGGTGAAGGTGATCGTGTTGAACCCGAGCGGCTGCAGCTTCACGCCGATCGCCGGCGCGCCCGGGATGCTCGGCATGATGCGCCCGGCCGGGATCCCGTAGTTGCCTTGCGGACGGAACCCCTGATAGGGAACCATGCGGTTGAACATCGCCGGCGCCGCCATCGGCAGCGGGCGCTGACCGCCGTAGCCGCCCCAGTGGACCGGCAGCGCCCCGACGACATCCGCGATGTCATTGAAGTAGGCGCCGACTTCCTCTTGACCGTTACTCCAGTAGCCATTTCCGATCGTAAGAGCCATCTGAGCTCTCCTTGTGTTCTGAGTTTGATGTCGGGATCTGAGCGATCCCGCCATGCCCTCGGCTCTCCCTCCGAGGGCATGACGGACCCGTCAGGCCTCGACGTCCATGACGTCGTCGTCACCGACCCACTTGAACGCGGTCCCCTGCTCGCCGAGCTTGAGGAACGCCGCGATCACGCCGACCCATCCCGCCGCGCGCAGCCACGGCCGGAACCGACCCCCGAACCCGGTGAACTTGCCGATCGCACCGAGCGTCAGTCCGGCCGTGGCTGCCCCTCCGAACGTCTTCGTTCCGGGGATCTTCTGCACCAGATCGTAGACCTTCGAGCCGAGCGGGCCCGAGTTGGTCCCGGCGACGTTCGCGAGCACGAGCGCCGTTCCGGCGAGCTTGGCGACCGTGACGCCACCCGACCCGCTGCCGCGGCGCCGGCGATGCGTCGTCGCCTTGTGGTGCGGGTGCGTCGCGCGGCGCCGGCGATGCGTCGCGCGCCCTGCAGGCGGCACGACGACGATTGCTGTGGTGCGCCTCGACTTCGAGCGCGAATGCGAGCGGGTTCGGCCGTCGCCGACGCGCCCTCCGCCTTTCTTGAACTGTCCTTTCCGAGCCATAGTCACCTCTTGCGTCGGCGCCGAGATCGGCGCGGGTTATGCGACAACGCCCAAGCAACGCCCCATATGAGCGCCACCGGGATCGCAACCTTGGACAGCGACTTGATGATCGCTGTGATGGGATCGTCGATCGTGAGACCGCCGCCCGGACATGTCCACTTGCCGGTCCGCGGATCCTTCACTGGCTTGGCCGGTTTGCCCGTCACCGGATCCTTGCACGCCGGCAGTGGGACCTTGAACGCCGCGTCCGCGCCATCTTGCTGGAGCGCCTTGCGGACGGCAGCGATCGTGTCCTTGTCGTTGAAGAGATCTTCGAGATCGAGGCGCGCATCGCGCTGCACACCTTCCGCTTCGAGCACCGCCGCCAGGCGCTCGACTTCCGCGTGCAGCGGAACCGCGATCTCTACGGGGTACTCCGCGTCCGCTTGCGCCGTCCCGGCCGACAGCTGATCGCTGTCTGGACTCCAGCCGTACGCCACCGCCGCGAACTGGTACCACAGCGGGAACGCCGCGCTGCGCTGCGCGACGCGGCGCAGCGCCATCACGACCGCGAGCGCCTCGCGATTCGTCCAGCGCGGCGCCGCGCCCCCCTCGTCATCCATCACGACGCCGCGCGACGAGCGCTCCCACAGCGCCGCCATGACATTCGGCCAGGTAGATCCTGTGACCGTCCTAGGCAGCGTGAAGCGTTCCGGCATGGGGAGCCCTGCTCGCTTCCCCAAGCAACCGACATGTACCACACGCCTACGACGTCAGGCAAGCAGCGGCGCCGCGGTCATCACGCGGCGCGCTCGATCGAACCAGATCGCCCACGACCTCTGGTCATGGTCCACGAGCCACAACGCTACGATCTCGGCGCCCGCCAATTCGGTCTTGATCTCGACGACACCGACGACACGCGCGCCGTGCAGCCCCTGTGGCATCGTCATGTGACGACTTGCGGCGACCGGCGGCAACGTGATCGACGGCACCGTGGCCGGGATGCCGAGTCCGTTCAGCTCTTGCTGCGGCGGCACCGCGACCGCGACCGTCGCGACGCCCGGATCCCTCACCTCCACCGCGAGCGTCTCTGGCGCGATGCCTGCCGGCACCACCGCCATCTGCTGGCGCTCCGTGTTGCAGTCCGCGCACACACATTGATCGTTGTGTCCATTCCTCATGCTGGTTTCCCTCCTGGCCTGTTGTCTTCTCGGATCGACTGTGACAGGTAGCCGGCGATCACTCCGAGCATCGTTGCCGCTTCGCCCGCCAACCTGCCATAGATGCTCAAGATGCAGATCGCGACGACGACGACGCAGAGGCTCAAGATCTGCGCGATCTTCACCGCGGTTCCCATGGTTGTTCGTCCGTTCCTTTGCATGTTTCCCCGCGGCAGGATTGCGGGCTTATACCACAGACTTGCGTGCGATTCGTGTTCGCGATTCATGCGCCCGTGATAGACTCCGCGGCCATGTCCAGAGACACCATCCTCGCGTGCCTGTTCTCGCTTCTGACGTGGGACGTCCTTTGCCTTGCGGTCCGGCGCACCATCCTGTTACTCGCCGTGCGGCGGATGTCGCTCCTTCCCCCTCCCGGCGCCGCGCCCCCACTCCCGCTCGCCGAGGAGCGTACCGGCCAGCTCGTCGAGCACGCGTTTCGCGAGGGCTGGCGTGCGTGCGAGCGATGCCGACGCCTCCCCACGGAGATCGACGACGAGCACATTGCCCACCACTACGTGTGGGATGGCTCCCCCAAGGAAAAGACCGGCGCGTGCGCGCCATGACCCCGAGCTGTGAATTCGACGCGATCGAGTCCGAGCTCGCCGAGATCACGGCCGAGCTCGATCGCCTCGACGCTGCGCGCGCGTCCCTCATGCAGCGCCTGATCGAGCTCGGGCGCCGCGTCCGCGAGCTCTCGCCGAGCTCAGGGACGACTCCCAACTGAGCGCTACCTGGGGCGGACCACGCTCCACGAAGTAGCCTACGCGCTCCGCACGCGCGCGCAGCACCGCGCCGGGTAGCAGCTCCTGCAACGAGCACGGCGCCCCCAGCGATCGCACGTGCTCGCCGCAGCACGCGCACGTCGTGTCCGCTGGGATCCAGAACCCGCGCGACGTGGACACCTTGCGCCGCGATCGGAACGCGACGAGTAGCTCGCCTGCCTTCGCTCCGGTGAACTCCTCGGGATCGATTCCCTTGGTTACATACTTCGCGAGGTAGTGCCCCGCTGCGAGCGATCCATCGCCACCGCGGCGAGGCGCCTGGACGTCCAGCACGTGCGCGCCCGGCATGCAGCGCTCCCAGATCTCCCACAGCCCCCGCGCCGCCCGCTTCGCGCGCTCCCCCTTGCGACGCGGCGCCCACAGATCTGCATCGTAGTGGCTGGCTTGCTTCTCGGTGTACGGGATCCACGAGCTCACGACAGCGAGGTGAGCGTGCATGTGCCCGTCGCCCCGCGATCCGGCCGTCGCTTCCCACGTCAACGCGTACGTTCGCCACCACCCCGCCGCGGTCGCGTGTTTCTGCAGCTTGCGGACCGCGCGCCCCATCGCCTTGCGGTCCGTCTCGAGATCGCCTGAGTGCGGCGCGGTCAGCGTGATTAGGTAGATCCCTGGCCGCATGCCTCGCCGGCGGTAGTGCGGCGTTGCGTCCCACGCCGCGCGCGCCTGGCGCAGCGCCGCGTCCATGCCGGCGACGATCTTTTTCCGCCACTTCATCGAGTGGCGCCGGCGACAGCGCCCGCACAGCTGCGGCTGATCACACCCGACCTTCACTTCGCGAACGCCGCACGAGCAGATCGTCTGTCGCCAGCGCTGGCCGCATGCGGCCGCGATGTCGCTGCGCGGCAGCGCCAGCGCCCGAGCTCGATGCTCCGCCCACTCGGCGGACCGCAGCGCGACCACGCGCAACCGGGGGCAGTCCTCGGGCAGTCGCTGCGCTTGGCGCCGGCGCCGGCGAGCTCGCTGGCCGAGCGACCGCATGGCTGGCTTGACGCGTGTGCGCCAGACGTACTCGAGGTCGGCCGACCACTCCGGATTGCCGAGTCCCGGAGCCTGCTTGGCAGTTGTGCCTAGGCGTTGAACTCTACCGGCAGCGCGGCGCCTCGTGCTTGACGCTAGCCCTCGATCATGGTCATGTAGGTGTGGGAGCGAGATGGACGCTTCCTCCGGCGCCGGCGGACCGCACGTCCCCCGGCGCCATTTTTTGCGGCAGTGCACCGATGGTGCTCCCGCTTGACCCGGGAGTGCAACCTGTACGAGCGTTCAGCCTGCCCCCACGCCGGCCGTACACGCTTCCCCAAGCAGGTTCCGGCGCCCGGGGGCGCTTCCCTCCGCCGGCGAGCTCGGCGAGCTGCAGGGGCCGCTACGACGGCGCTAGCGAGCTCGGCGCCGCTTGACACGTCCGGCGCCCCTGCCCCAGACTGCTCGGTGCCCGGGGAAGCTTCCCCCTCGCACTTCGGTCGCTGGACACGCTCGGGGTCCGCGAGGGGGAAGCCGACCTGATCACACCCGCGCGGCCAGGAGGTGCACGAACCCCGGCCCGGCGAGCTCGAGCGGTCGCGGCGTGCTGACAGACCGCCAGTCGCAGGCGCACTCGAGGTGCCACGACACGAACCCGTCCACGATCTCGGCAGCCTCGACCGCCCCGGCGAACGCTTCCGTCGCGAGCGGCGCCGCGCTGGCGACGAACGCCCACCGGTAGAACGTGTGCGTCGACTTGTCGGGACGCACCCCCACGAGCGTCAGCACGTGCAGATCCTTCCCGACTGGACTCACTTGACCCAACCGATCTCGAACGCGCGCCAGACCAGCGCGACATCGTTCGCGCACTCCAGCTTCGCGAGAACGTGCAGCTTGTGCGTGTCCACTGTGCGCGGCGAGATGTTCAGCTCATCGGCGATCTCGCGGCGCGACATCCCGAACACCACGAGCGCTCCGACTTCGCGCTCACGTCGCGACAACCTCCGGTAGCGCTCGTCCAGCACGGGCACCGTGCGATCGATGCGCTCACGCGCGTTAGCCACTGCAGGCATGGTCCCCCCGATCAGCGATCGCCTTGATCATGTCGTACGGGAACGCGTGGATCCCCATGAGCAGATCGCGCATGTGTTCGGCCGGCATGACCATGCACGCTTCGGTGCGCTCGCCGCGGATGAAGGCTACCGAGCCGAGCTCGCTGCGCGCGCAGAACTCGACTCGACACGTCCACCCCGCGCACGTCACCTCTGCCGACCACGTCATGCTGCGCGCTGCCGGTTGATCGGCGAGTGCCTCTGCGAGCGCCGTCAGATCTTCCCGCTCGTCCGCTTCCATGATCGTCAAGTCCTGGCGTAGCGCCGGTACGACCACTTCGTGCGCGAGCTCGCTAGCGCGCTCCATGTCCTGCGCCCCCACCGTGAACATCACCACGTATTTCTTCATGCCCGATCTCCTTGCTTGGTTGTTTGCTGACTGACCGACAGCCCCGAGCTCGCCGAGCTCGGCGCTAGCAGCGCGCCAGCTACCGCTTGCGGCGCGGGTTCGGAAGTCGCCCCGCCGCGGTCTCTTCGTCACGCACCGCCCACCCCACGATGAACGCGTTCGCGAGCTCGTCCTCGATCAGCTCAAGATCCTTCACGCACTGGTGCATCATCATCGTCTCGCCTGGCTTCATGTGGAGCCGCTCGCTGATGTGGTTCAAGAGGCGCTGCTTGGCGAACGTTCGCGCGCGGTCCGCCTGCTCGGCCGCTCGCGCGACCGCTCGATCACCGCTCACGACTGCACCTCCGCCGCGACCGCGAGCACTGCCCTGGCGAGCTCGCATCCGTGCCCCGTGCACTCGCCCGCCGCGCATGGCTGGTAGGCCGTCGCGGACGCGACCACACGCTCCCAATCGGCCAGCGGGATCGCGAGGTACAGCTCGCCCGTCTCGGTTACGGTCACAAGGCCCGCCTTGCCCGTCGCCAGGCCAATCAGTGCGCTCACGCCTTCACCTCCGCCCCGGCGAGCTCGAGCTGCTTGGGCTTGCGCGCCTTGCGCGCCTTCCCCTTCGCCGGCGCCGGGCGCTTGCTCTTGACCGGCGCGGACGGCGCGCGCTCCCACGCGTCCGTGTGGGACTTCGCCCACTGCACGAACTGCTCGCGGTGCAGCGCAGCGTACGCCAGCGCCGCCCGGATGCCGTCGCCCAGCACCTGATCCTTGCCTGCCGCCGCACGGAACGCCCCGGTCCACGCGACCGGTCCATTGCACTGGAACTTGCGGGTGCCGTGCTCGGTGAAGTGCCCCGGTTGCTTCGTCGTCGCCATGTTGCCTCTTTCCTCCCCCCGGAAGATCGGGGGTCCCTACTTGTGTCATGCCCCGTATCGGAGGTCAAGCACTTTTCGCAGCGTCGCCGGCGAGGCCCTGGCCGAGCTCGCCCATGGCTTATCTAACATCCTTGCGGCCGACACCGAGGCGTGGTTAGATAAGCCATGCCTACCCCCAAGATCGCCCGCCCCTCCGCGCCGGCCGAGCTCGAACCCCCGC
>Ga0134121_10004246_pt1 | contig 11756 bp, 8 predicted proteins | sample KB301_FD_96463 | JGI IMG/M metagenome (GOLD analysis project Ga0134121, IMG submission 96463) | Terrestrial soil microbial communities without Nitrogen fertilizer from Kellogg Biological Station, Michigan, USA - KB3-0-1 | ecosystem: Environmental > Terrestrial > Soil > Unclassified ...
CGGCCACCTTTCCGACGGCGACGTCGACCGCATCGCCCGCCGGCTGGTGGAGCTGCTGAGCGACAAGACCGTGCGGGACGTGGCCTGGGAGGTCATTCCCGACATGGCGGAGGTGATCATCCGCGACCGCTTGCGCGAGCTCGAAGCCCAGGTCGAGTGACGCCTGCCTTCGGCCCGGCCGAAGGTGAAAGGGAGCGGTGCAGTCACCGCTCCCTTCTCTTTAGTGGACGGTTTTATTGAGAGGAAATGATGGAAACGACGGCGACGGTGGAGACGATGGAGACGCAGCCGGAGATGGACAAGCGCTTCGAGCCCAAGGCCTACGAGCAGGTCTGGCAGCGGCGCTGGGCGGAGAAGGAGTACTTCCGGGCCGAGGCCCCCTCGGCGAAGCCCCCCTTCTGCATCATGATCCCGCCCCCCAACGTCACCGGCAAGCTCCACGTCGGCCACGCCCTCCAGTCGACGCTCCAGGACCTGCTCACCCGCTGGCGCCGCATGCAGGGCTACAACGCCCTCTGGCTGCCGGGCACCGATCACGCCGGCATTGCCACCCAGCTCATGGTGGAGCGCCAGCTCGCTACCGAAGGCTCCAGCCGGCGTGAGCTCGGCCGGGAGCGCTTCCTGGAGCGGATGTGGCGGTGGAAGGAGCAGTACCAGGGCAACATCCGCGAGCAGCTCGACCTGATGGGGGCCTCCTGCGACTGGACGCGCGAGCGCTTCACCATGGACGCCGGGCTCTCCCACGCCGTGCGCGAAGCCTTCGTGCGCCTCTACCGCGAAGGGCTCATCAGCCGCGGCGAGTACATGGTCAACTGGTCCCCGGCCCTGGGCACGGCGGTCTCCGACCTCGAAGTGGAGATGAAGGCGGTGAAGGGCAAGCTCTACCACATCGCCTACCCGGTCGAGGGGAGCGACGAGCGCATCGTGGTGGCCACCACCCGGCCGGAGACGATGCTCGGCGACACGGCGGTGGCCCTGCATCCGGACGACGAGCGCTTCACCCACCTCCACGGCAAGGCGGCCGTGCTGCCGCTGGTGGGAAGGCGCCTGCCGTTCATCGCCGACACGGCGGTGGACCGCGAGTTCGGCACCGGCCTGGTGAAGATCACGCCGTTCCACGATCCCAACGATTTCGAGATGGGCCGGCGCCACAATCTGCCCGGCATCTCGGTGATCGGCCCGGACGGCCGCATGACGGCCGAAGCCGGGCCGGACTTCGCCGGCCTCGACCGCTTCGAGGCGCGGGCCAAGGTGGTGGAGCGGCTGCGCGACGAGGGCTGGCTGCTCAAGATCGAGGAGCACGATCACAACGTCGGGCACAGCCAGCGGGGCGGCGAGCCCATCGAGCCGCTGGTCTCGACGCAGTGGTTCTGCGACGTGACGGAGATGGCGGCCAAGGCGCTGGCCGCCAACCGCGACGGCCGCCTGAAGCTGGTGCCCGAGAGCTGGGACAAGACCTGGGAGCACTGGCTCACCAACATCAAGCCGTGGTGCATCTCGCGCCAGCTCTGGTGGGGGCACCAGATTCCCGCCTGGTATACCGAGGACGGGCGCTGCTTCGTGGCCCTCACGGTCGAGGAGGCGGCGAAGGAAGCGGGGACCGACCAACTGACGCAGGACGCCGACGTGCTCGACACCTGGTTCTCCTCGGGGCTGTGGCCGTTCTCCACCCTCGGCTGGCCGGACGACACGGCCGACTTCCGCACCTTCTACCCCAACTCGGTGCTGGTGACGGGCTTCGACATCCTTTTCTTCTGGGTGGCCCGCATGGTGATGGACGGCCTGCACTTCACGGGCGAGGTGCCCTTCGCGATCGTCCATCTGACGGGCCTGGTGCGCGACGCCGAGGGCCAGAAGATGTCGAAGACCAAGGGCAACGTGCTCGATCCCTCGGAGCTGATCGAGGAGTTCGGCGCCGACGCCCTGCGCTTCACCCTGGCCTCGCTCGACAGCCCGGGGCGGGACATTCCCCTGAACAAGGACCAGATCGCGGGCTACCGCGCCTTCGGCAACAAGCTCTGGAACGCCACCCGCTTCGCGCTGTCGCGGGTGGGCGACGCGCGGGTGCAGGAGACGATCGACCCCGAGGGGCTGGCGGCGCCCGAGCGCTGGATCCTCTCGCGCCTGTCGCGGGTGGCGGCGGAGGTGGAGCCGCGCTTCACGGCCTTCCGCTTCGACGAGGCCTGCAACCGCCTCTACCATTTCTTCTGGGGCGACTTCTGCGACTGGTATATCGAGCTCTCGAAGCCGGCGCTCTTTGGCGACGCGCCGCGGCCCCGGGTGGGGGAGGTGCTGCTGACGGTGCTCGACCGCGCCCTGCGGTTGCTGCATCCCGTGATGCCGTTCCTCACCGAGGAGCTGTGGCAGCGGCTGCCGGGCCACGAGGTCATCCATCCCGAGACCATCTGCCTCGCTCCCTACCCCCAGGCCGAGGCGGCGTGGGAGAACCCCGAGGTGGAGGCGGGCATGGACGCCCTCATCCACGTCGTCACCCGCGCCCGCGCCCTGCGCACCGAGCTCGGCCTGGCGCCCAAGGCCAAGCTGGAGCTGTTCATCGGCACCGGGGCGCCTGTCAGCCCGTTGCTCGCGGAGCAGGCGCCCCTGCTGCGCTTCCTGGGCAAGGTCCAATCGGTGACCATGGGACCGCCGCCGGAGGGGGCGTTGCGGGATCTCGTCGCCGGCGTCGAGATCGGGGTGAAGGTGGAGAGGCAGGAGCTGGGGGAGGAAGAGCGCGGCCGGCTCGCCAAGGAGCTGGAGAAGCTTGACGGCGACATCGGCCGCGCCGTGGAGCGGCTCGCGAATCCCGCCTTCCTGGCCAAGGCGCCGGCCCACGTGGTGGAAGGCGGCCACGCCAACCTGGCTCAGATGCGCGAGCGGCAGGCTGCCCTGCGCTCCAGCCTGGGCCTTTTCTGAGGTGCTGGCGGCGGAGACGGAACAGGACGTGGACTTCGAGCGCTACATGGCGGGCTTGAGGCGGCGCCGGGAAGGCCCCGGCGGCAAGGGATTGGCCGGCGGCCCCGAAAACCTGGTCGTGCTGCCCCGCCTGGACTCCACCAACACCCTGGCCCGGGCCATCGTCGCCGAGTACCAGAACGAGGCGCAGACGCTCCACCCGCTGATCGTCGTGGGCCTGGAGCAGACGGACGGGCGCGGGCGCCACGGGCGGAGCTGGTCGAGCCCGGCGGGGAAAGGCGTCTATGCCACCCGCGTCGTGCAGGTGGACGACCCAGGCATGCTCCAGACCCTCCCCCTGCTGGCGGGCGTGGGCCTCTGCCGGGCACTCGCCGCCCGCCTTCCCGTGCCGTGCCGGCTCAAGTGGCCGAACGATCTGCTGGTGGAGGTGAAGGGAGAGCGCCGGAAGATCGGCGGCATCCTCATCGAGGCCGCGGTGCGGCCCGAGGAGCCCACACTGGCGCTGATCGGTTTCGGAGTCAACGTCTTTCACGAGACGGCCGACCTGCCGGAGACCGCCACCTCGGTCCGCCTCCTGGGAGGAGACGCCGGGACCCTGGAGGACTTCACCTGGGACCTGGTCGAGGGGCTGGAGGCCGAGCTCGAGCATCTGGGCGATACGTCCTATGCGGTCGAAAGCTACCGGGCCCTGTCGGTCCACCGGCCGGGGGAGCCCATCGCCTGCCGGGTGGGGGAGAGCGTGACCACGGGGACGTTCGTGGGCTTCGGTGACTCCGGCCGGCTGCTCCTGGAGAGCGAGGGCCGCGTGGTCCCGATAGCTTCCGGAGAGGTGATCGAGGAATGAGGAAAGGCAAAGGCAAGAGCGATCCGAACGGCATCCTCGTCCTGGTGGACGTGGGCAACACCAATACGGTGTTCGGCATCTACCGCGGCGACGAGCTGGTGGAGAGCTTCCGCCTGTCGACGGACACCGAGCGCACGGCGGACGAGTACGGCTCGCTCCTGCTGCCGCTCTTCACGCTGCGGGGGGTCGATCCCGTCTCGGCGGAGGCGGTGGTGATCTCCTCGGTCGTGCCGCCCCTCCATCTGACCCTGGAACGCATGGCCGAGCGGTACTTCGGCAAGAAGCCGCTGTTCATCGAGCCCGGGGTGCGCACCGGCATGCCCATCCGCTACGACAATCCCACCGAGGTGGGAGCGGACCGCATCGTCAACGCCGTGGCGGCGCGCGAGAAGTACGGCTCGCCGGTGATCGTGGTGGATTTCGGCACCGCCACCACCTTCGACGTGGTCAACGCGGCGGGGGAGTATATGGGCGGCATCATCACGCCGGGCATCACCATCTCGGCCGAGGCGCTCTTCGCCCACGCCTCGCGGCTCTACCGGGTGGACGTGCGCAAACCCACCGAGCTGGTGGGGAAGAACACCGCCGCCGCCATGCAGGCGGGCATCTACTACGGCTACATCGGCCTGGTGGACGGCATCCTGGAGCGGCTCCACGCCGAGATCCCCGGCGTCAAGAGCGTCGTCGCCACCGGCGGCCAGGCCGCCCTCATCGCCGGGGGCTCGAAGTACATCCGCGAGGTGGACCCTGACCTGACGCTCGCGGGCCTGAAGCTCATCTATGAGCGGAACCGGTAGCGAATCCACGGAGCCCGATCCGGACCACGCCTACTTTCAGGCCGTCGAAGAGATCTTCGTCGAGCTGCGGGGGGCGCCCCTGCTGCTGTCGCCTGCGGACTGGCAGGTGGCTCGGCGCTGGCACCAGGACGGAGTTCCCCTCGATCTGGTGCGGCGGACGCTGGCGGAGGTCTTCGCCAAACGCAAGGAGCGCGGCGCCAAGGGGAAGATTTCCAGCCTGCGCTACTGCGCTCCGGCCGTGGAGGCGGCGTGGGCCGACCTCAAGGACCTCACCGCGCCCGGGCAGCGGGCCGTGGCTCCCGACTTCGAGGTGGCGCCACGCCTCACCGCCCTGGCCTCCGCCCTCCCCCGGGCGCTGGCGGGCCGCGAGGCGCTGGCGGCCCGGCTCGCCCTCCTCGGCGGCGATCCCCAGGACGTCGAAGAGCGCCTCGCCGCCCTCGACCGCGAGATGCTCGATGGCGTGGCCTCCGGTCTCGAAGCGGAGGAGCGGACGGAGATCGGCGCGGCGGTGGAGAAGACCCTGGCGCTCTTGAGCGGCCGGCTGCCGGCCGAGGAGATCGAGGCCTCGCGCGACAGGCTCTTCCGCCAGACCCTGCGCCGCCGGCTGGGGCTGCCGGTTCTGTCTCTGTTCTCGCCGGAGGCGGAGGGGTAGGGACCCGGAGGCCTCGTGGAGAGGCCTCCGGGTAAGGGGGTCTACCTCAGGGAAGCTGGGACAGCCGGTGGCCGTCGGCGCTCGCCCGCAGGGACCAGAGATCGGCGTTGAAGACGTCGAAGAGGGCGTTGATCTGGAAGCCCTGGATGTGGGCGGTCCAGACTCCCGGCGCCGGGTTGGCGACCGTCGCCCGCTCGGGAGTGCCCAGCGTGGCGCCGTCGAAGATGACGTTGCCGTTCGGATCTTCCAGCACCAGATCGAGGTCGTTGGTGGGGAAGTTGCCCCACTCCAGCAGCCAGGAGAGCAGGAACGAGAGCTGCGAGGTGCCGGCCGGTACCTGGAAGCGGACGGCCGTGTCCTGCCCCTGCTTGATCTTGCCCACCGCGGTCGGCGCCTTGAGCTGCGCGTCGTGCTTCTGAATGACCACGTCGCAGGAGATGTTGCCCGCGTTGGAGGTGTCGCCTTGCACGGCGACCCGCACCAGGCCGGAAAGCGGCAGCGGCACGTCGAACGTCGTGTCGCCGACGAGGAAGCCGCCCGCCCGGGTGAACGCGAACGAGGTGTAGGCGTCGTCCACGGCCAGGAAGATGTCATCGGTGAAGAGTTGGTTCTGCTGGGCCGGAGGCAGAGCGGGGGTGATGTTCTTGACCGTGACCGTCAGGTCGTCGGTGCTGTCCTGGGTGAGCACGTAGAGCTGGGTGACTTGGCCGGGCTTCAGGTTGCTCAGGTGGGTGGTGGAGGTGTTGCCGTTGAAATTCACCGGCGCGATGCCCAGCGGCAGGAGGTTCAGGGGGACGCTCGGCAGGCCAAGGCCGAAGGGCAGGAACGGGCTGACGTTGCCGGCGGTGAGCCGGGCCGCGGCGGCGGAGACATTGAGCAGACCCTCGCCGCGGTCGATGCGACCCGAGCTGTCGGCGAAGGCGTTGGGATTGGCTCCAGCGGTCAGGGCGTTGCGGATCTGGGTTGCGGTGGCGGAGGGGAACTTCTGGCGCAGGAGCGCGGCGGCGCCGGCGGCGGTGGGAGCCGCGAACGAGGTGCCGGAGACGAGCGAGATGCCGCCGTTGGCGCCTTGAGCATAGGTGGCGAAGCCGTTGGCCGAGAGAGCGACGCCCGCCCGCCCGTCAGGGATCGGGCCGCGAGAGCTGAAGGTGGCGGTCTGCAAGCCCGGGAACGGCCGCCACAGCGAGCCGATGCCGAGACCGAACTGGGTGTCGCGCAGCACCCGCTCGTGGGCGGCGGTCGACGCCGCGGCGACGGTGAGCGCGCCGAAGCCAGTCCCCGGAGTGCCGATGGTCAGCGCCCCCGGGCCCTCGTTGCCGGACGAGACCACGAGGGTCATTCCCGCCTGCAGCATCTGGAGGGTGAGCTGGTCCTCCAGGTCATGGCCGGCGAAGAGCGTGCCGCCGCCGAGGCTCATGTTGACCACCTGGATGGGCAGGGAGTTGTAGACGCAGGGGTTGTTCTCGCCGCCGCAACCCGGATTGGTGGGCGCCGAGGGCATGCCGTTGTTGAAGTTGCGGCGCAGGGTGAGGGCGCGGTCCATGGCGGCCAGGATGATCGAGGTCGCCGTGGTGTCGGTGGTCGAAGGGAAGACCTTGAGGGCATAGAGGCTGGCCGCCGGAGCGACGCCGATCATCGGGATTCCCGACAGACCCGCCGGGCAGCCGAGCTGCGCGCAGGGGATGACGCTCGACGGAGCATGGATCTGCAGCGACTGGACCAGGGTCGAGGCGTCGGAGAAGAGGAAGATGGCGTGGCCGGCGATGACGGTTCCCACGAGCGTGCCATGGTCGCCGTTCAGGGTCGAGGTGGGGGAGACGACCGCGTCGCCGGGGACGAAGCTCTCGCCGCCGATGACGTTGCCCGCGAGCGCGGGAACCACGGCCGGGTTGTTGGCCGTGCCGCTGTCGATGACGGCCACCAGCACGCCGTTGCCCAGGATGCCCTGGCTCTGGAGCGCCGTGGCGCCGATCAGGCTGTTGTTGAAGCTGTAGTCGGCGGGCCGGGCGCCGACGAAACCGGGAAGCTGCGCGACGGTGACCACCTGGATGCCGCTCGCCGCGAGGCGCTGCACGTCGGCGGGAGGCGGCAGGGTGACGGCGAGGTCCTTGGTCATGCCGACGACGTCCGAGCGGCCCTGAACGGCGGGGACCGCCGAGACCGGCAGGGTGACGGCGAGACCCGGGACGTTCTGGTAGACCTTGTCGACGCGAGCCCCCGGGATCAGGCGGATGGCGGCCGCCGCGGCGTCGCACCCTGGCGAACATTGGAGAACGAAGCTCTGGACCGCCGTCTTCGCGCCGGCGGCCACGGGAAGGGCCAGGACCGCGATGGCGGTCCACAGGATCAGGATCTTGGAGACATGGATTTTCGCTCTCTGCATGCGACACCCTCCTTTGCTCTGGTTACGGCTCCGGCCTATTTGCGATGCGATTGGTAACTTAACCTTCGCTGCAAATCTTTGTCAAACCGGAGCGATAAAATTTACAATTGACATGGCTCCGGGTGTCCTTGCATGTTTAAGCGGAACGGAAAGGTGAGCGATGAGAGCGAGTTTTTCCGTTTTTATAGAGCATGGACATTCGCACCGCTCCCATGCTCCTGCCGGCCGCGGGCTTCGCCGCCGGTTCTCGGCTCGCCTTTGAGCTCCCGTACCTGCCGGTGCCGCTGCTGGCGGCCCTAGCCCTTCTGCCCCTCGCTCTGCGGCGGCCCGCCGCCACCTGCCTGGCCTTCGCCGGCCTGGGATTGCTCGTCGCCACCGTGCGACTCGGCCTGCCCGCGGACCCCGTCGCCGCTCTGAACCGGGAGAGCCCGGTCGAAGCCGTGGCCGTGATCGCCGGCCACTGGGCGGGCGACGACGACGGCTGGTCCGCTCCCGCCCGCGTGACGCGGCTGCGGCAGGGCGACCGCGTCGCGACCCCTCCCCTCGACCTCATCGTCCACCTGCCCGACGGGGAATTGGCTCCTCCCTCCTTGGGCTCGACCCTGCGCCTCCGCGGCTATCTCAGCCGCTCGCCCGGCTTCGCCAACCGCATCCCCGTGCCCCCTGGCCCCTGGCGGCTGCGGGTCAAGAGCCGCCAGCTCCTCGGTGTCGAGGCGGCTCCCGGCTGGATCGCCCGCCTCTCCGGCGCTTTTCGCCGGCGGGTGGAGGAGGCCTACCGCGCCGCCGGGCCGGAAAGCGCGGGCGAGGCCCAAGGCAAGGCCCTGGCCCGCGCCCTGGTTCTGGGCGATGCCGGTGAGCTCCCCATCGATTGGAAGCGGGGCTTGAGGGTGACGGGCGTCTACCACCTGCTCTCCGTCTCGGGTGTGCACGTGGCCCTGGTGGCGGGGGCGGTCTGGCTCCTCGGCGGCTTCCTTCCCCGGCGGCCCCGCTTGGTGCTGATGCTGGCGACCAGCGCCCTCTATCTGTTGCTCGTGGGGCCGCTGCCGGCGCTCGTGCGCTCCGCCATCATGGCCTGGCTCGCCGTGCTGGCGCTGCTCGCCGAACGTCCGCCGGCCGCCGCCAACGCCCTGGGCTGGGCCGTCATCCTGCTTCTTGTGGAGCGCCCCCAGGAGGTGCTCTCCCTCGCCTTCCAGCTCACGGTGGTGGCCACGGCGGGGCTGCTGCTGCTGGCGCCGGCCCTCGCCGCGCGCTGGCGCCACCGCCATCTTCCGGTCTGGCTGACGGCGGCCCTCGCCGCCAGCGCCGGCGCCGAGCTCGTCACCCTCCCCTGGACGCTGCCGCACTTCGATCTCTTTTCACCGCTGGCCCCGCTGCTCAATCTGCCGGCGGTGCCCTGGACGGGGCTGGCGCTGGCGGCCTCGCTCCTCTGGACGCTGGTGGCCCTCGTCTCGGCACCCCTGGCGGCCTGGCTGCTGCCCGCTCTCGACCGCCTCGCGGTGCCCTTCTCCTGGCCCTCCCGCACGCCGCCCGGGGCCTGGGGCACCCTGCCGATGGCGATTCCCTTCTGGGCAGCCTCGCTGCTCGCCCTCGGTCTCGGGCTGGCCCTCCTGCTGCCGTCCAGACTCCGCCTGCCGCGCCTTCTCGCCGCGGCCGGCGCGGCAGCCGGTCTGTGGGCCGCGGCGGCCGGAGTGGGCGTCGAACGCCACGGCCTCGAGCTGGCGATGCTCGATGTCGGACAGGGGGATTCCATCCTGCTGCGCGACGGCGACCGCGCCCTGCTCGTCGACGGGGGAGGCTGGGACGGCGCCGATCTGGGTGGCCGGGTCCTCCTGCCGGCCCTGTTGGGCGAAGGCGTCCGCCACCTGGACGCCCTGGTGATGACCCACCCGGACCGGGATCACTGCGGCGGCTTGGTGGACATCGCCGCCTACTTGAGCGTCAAGGAGACCTGGAGCGCTCCCGGCTGGGAGCCCGAGGGCTGCGCCGGCCGGCTGCTGGCGCTGCCGGGGGTACGCCATCGCCTCCTCTCGCGGGGCCAGCGCCTGAGCCTCGGCCGCTGGCGGCTGACTGTGCTCCACCCCCTGGCCGACGGCCACCGGGCGGCCAACGAGCGCTCGCTGGTGCTGATGGCCGCGGTCCACGGCCGGCGGGCTCTCCTCACCGGCGACATCGAGCGCCAATCCGAGCATGAGCTGGCCGACTGCTGCGAAGAAAGTCTGCGGACCGACGTCCTCAAGGTGGCCCACCACGGCAGCCGAACCTCCTCGACCCCAACCTTCCTGGAAGCGGCCAAGCCCCGCCTGGCGCTGATCTCGTCCGGCGTGCGCAACATCTACCACCATCCCTCGCCGGAGGTCGTCGAGCGGCTTCAGGACGGGGGAGCGAGGGTCCTGCGCACCGACCGGGGCGGCGAGATCCTGCTCGCCTTCGGCGCGGACGGAAAAATCCGCATCGCGATGCCGGGAGCGCCGAAGTGAGGCGGGGGCGGCCTCTTCCTGCCTTTTCAAGACCAACCACTCCCTCTTCTCCCGGCGGGCGGGGGGGAGGCCGGGAGAAGAGGGCCGGGGTGATGAGGGCTTTGGCGGCTCGGTCGACGCTCCGAGATGTGTGGCAGCTCGGATCGGCGATACGGCCGGTGGAGTTTAGCGGGAGAGATATCATCGCCTCCGTGCGCATTCCCAATAAGGGCGCCCTGGTTCGCGCGAAGCGGCTAAGGCGGATCTGTACTCCTACGGAGGAGGGTCTTTGGGAGCATCTGCGCGACCGGAAACTCCTCGGCCTCAAGTTTCGCCGCCAGGTGCCGATCGGTCCCTACGTCGCGGACTTCTACTGCCACGAGCTGAAGCTTGTCCTGGAGTTGGATGGCTCGATTCATGAAGAAGACTCGCAGATCTCCCACGACCTGAATCGAGACGCCAACCTGGAGGCTCTGGGCTTCCGCGTCCTCCGGTTCACCAATCGGGACGTTAAGGATCACTTGGGAGGCGTTCTCGGGACCATTCGCCGGCTGTACCAGCGGCGAAGCCCTTGACCAGAGCCGGCAGAATCGCCGATCCCCAGGGTTGCGAGATTCTGGGCGTCGTCCGAGCCGCCAAGGCCCTCATCACCCCGGCCCTCTTCTCCCGGCCTCCCCCCCGCCCGCCGGGAGAAGAGGGAGTGGTTAGTCCTAAAAAGATGAGAAGAGGCCTTATTGTGGGTTCCACTCCTAAACACTGTACCCTACGCGCCATGGACCCCGTTCTCGCCATCGTCGGTCCCACCGCCACGGGCAAGAGCGCGCTGGCGATGGCCCTGGCGGAGAGGCTGGGGGGGGAGATCGTCAACGCCGACGCGCTCCAGGTCTACCGCGGGTTCGACATCGGCACGGCGAAGCCGGGCCCGGAGGCGCGCGGGCGGGTGCCCCATCACTTGATCGACATCCTCGATCCCGCCGAGCGCTATTCGGCCGGCGAGTTCGCCCGCCGGGCGCGGCAGGCGATCACGGAGATCCAGGAGAGGGGGCGGGTGCCCCTCGTGGTGGGCGGCAGCGGCCTCTACCTGCGGGCCCTCTTCGAGGGCCTCAGCCCGATGCCGCCGAGCGATCCGGAGGTGCGCGGGACGCTGCGCCAACGCCTGGAGAGCGAAGGTCTGGAACCGCTCAAGGAGGAGCTGAGGCGGCTCGATCCGGTCACCGCGCGGCGGCTCGGAGCCGGTGATACGCAACGCGTGCTGCGGGCTTTGGAGGTCGCCATCGTCTCCGGCCGGCCGCTCTCCTCCTGGACGGCGGAGCAACCCTTTGGGACTCAGGGCATTGCGGCGATTCGTGTTGGTTTGACGCTTCCCCGTGGCATCTTATACGATCAAATCGCTGGCCGAGTGACCCATATGCTCGAAGCGGGGTGGTTGGCGGAGGTCGAGACGCTGTTGCGCCAGAAGCTCTCGTCTGCTCTTCCCGCTTTCCAGGCGATCGGATATCGTCAGCTGGTCCGCTATCTGGAGGGGACGGTGTCCCTCCAGATGGCGGTTGAAGACATCGTGCGGGAGACGCGGCGTTTCGCGAAGCGGCAGGAGACCTGGTTTCGGAAGGAGCCGGAGGTTGCCTGGTTTTCCGCCCAGGATCTTGAACGGCAGATTCCGGGAGTACTTGAACATGCCAAGCACAGGGGTCTCGGGAGGGCGTATGGCTAA
>Ga0134121_10004249_pt1 | contig 11746 bp, 11 predicted proteins | sample KB301_FD_96463 | JGI IMG/M metagenome (GOLD analysis project Ga0134121, IMG submission 96463) | Terrestrial soil microbial communities without Nitrogen fertilizer from Kellogg Biological Station, Michigan, USA - KB3-0-1 | ecosystem: Environmental > Terrestrial > Soil > Unclassified ...
CACGCCAGGCGAAGAGTTTCGTCGCCTCCTGACGAAAGCCGTCGAGTCCTTCAACCAGGCTGGCTAATCAAATCAGGGTGTGGGGGAGGCTTTCGGCTTCGCAGATACAGTAGGTGTCGCTCGAGGCGGTGGTGGCTCATCAGTGGACGGTGTTGAGCGGGGTGTCGGCGTCGATTTTACATTCGCATTTCGATTACGCTGAGCAGTATTTTCATTCGCCCCAAAGTCGCCTACGACGCTGGCCGGCTCAGAATTAACATTAGCCGTCCGGGGCGCTGGCGTGGTCGAAGGCTGCGGCTGAATGTTACTTTCGCTGACGCCGGTTGGTGTTCCCATCGGCTGCACCGGTTGACTGTTCGGATCCGCCGTCAGCACAGACTGGTTCGCATTGGCGTTGGCGTTGACACTCGTGACTGATGTCTGGCCGCTGCCCCGCGTCAGCAAAAATACCACGCCAAAAACTGCGACGAGGACAATCGCTGCTGGAATCATGATCCGCCAGGCGTTAACGCTCGGAAGCGGCGAATCTTCCATCACCGCCGGTTGATACGCTGGCTCGACGCGTCGCGGCTGAACCACAGTGATTTCATCGACCGGGCGGGTTTGCACCAGGGTCGTTTCGTCATCGTCTATTACTTCGACAGGCGCGTTTGCGGTAGTCTCTGGCGCTGCGACAACCGGCGCATCTGCCGCGCCGGCTGCGCCTTGGGCCAATGCAATGGAGAATTCGCCGGCACTTTCAAACCGATCGGTCGGTTGTTTAGCTAACGCGCGCATCACCACCTCGGCAACCGCGGCAGGCAGATCAGGACGAGCTTCGAGAACTGAAGGAGGAGGATCCTGCACTTGCTTCATCATGATGACCGTCGGTGACTCGCCAGTGAATGGCACACGGCCGGCCAACATTTCGTAGAGGATGATGCCGAATGAATAGATGTCTGAGCGCGCATCCAGCGGTCCTGATTGCGCGCATTGCTCAGGCGACATGTACTGCGGCGTGCCGACAACGAGATTCGCGGCCGTGATGTCTGGGTCCGGTACTCCATGCGGTTGCTGAATCTTCGCAATCCCAAAGTCCAGCACCTTGGCCCAATCGCCGCCGTTCGTACTCGAAAGCATGATGTTGTCGCTCTTCAAGTCTCGGTGAATCACGCCCTGTTGATGAGCGGCATCCAAAGCCCCGGCCACCTGTCGCACAATCTCAACGATCCGATCCAGCGCCAGAGGACCCTCGGATCTGACGATTTCTTTGAGAGTGCGGCCGTCCAGGTACTCCATCACCAGAAACACGACACCGTGTTCATCTTCGCCAAAATCAGTAACGCTAACGGCGTGGGGGTGCGAAATTCGAGAGGCCGCCTTCGCCTCGCGTGAGAACCGCGCCACCACTTCGTTGTCGACCGCCAATGACGGTCGCAATACCTTAATCGCGACAGTCTTTTCCATCAGGACATGTTTGCCGCGATAGACGGCGCCCATGCCTCCGTGCTTGATCAGGTTTTCTACCAGATATTTTCCGGCGAGCGTTTTTCCGATCAGCGGGTCCTCATCGTGTCGCAAGACGGCTGCATCGATAGGGCACAGCGTGCTGGTGTCGGAGTATTCTTTGCCACAAACGGGACAGCTTTTCATCAGGGTACGTTTAATTGTCCGCTTTCAAGGCAAGCGTATCACACGCTTTTTCACACGAGCAAAGCTTATGCCCCTAAGCATGAATCTAAACGTGGCGATTCATTGAGGAGAGAACGTCGACCGGTGATGAGCGTCAGGGTGTGTGACTTAGATTGATTCGGTCAATTGACCGGGCACGTCCGGTTTGTTCATCGACATCGACGATGACGCCGCAGATGCGCACTTCACTTTTGGAATGATCGGGCTTGCGGTGTATCGGCGACGTGAATCGATTGATGATGTCGCCCTTCTTCATCCCAATCACCCCGCCATAACTTCCGGTCATCCCCAAATCGGTAATGTAAGCTGTGCCCTCATGCAGCACCCGCTCATCAGCCGTCTGAATGTGGGTATGCGTGCCGACCACCACCGAAACTTTGCCATCCAGGTACCAGCCCATCGCCACTTTTTCTGAAGTCGCCTCGGCATGCATGTCCACGATTCGAACCTTGACGTCGTCTGAAAGCGACGCCAGCAACTCGCTCGCGACTCTAAACGGATCGTCCGAAGGCTGCATGAAAACGCGGCCCATCAAGCTGATGACCGCGGCGCGCACACCTTTGATTTCGCCCACCCACATTCCGTTTCCCGGTGTGTGCGGTGGATAATTTGCCGGACGAAGCAGACGCGGTTGCTTCTGGATATAGTCGATTACTTCATGCTTATCGAAGATGTGATTGCCTGAGGTCATCACATCGATACCGGATGAGAAAAGCAGCTCGGCGATGGCCGCGGTGATTGAGAACCCGCCGGCAACGTTCTCGGCATTCATGACCGTGAAGTCGATTGCGTGCTGCTCTTTCAAATCCTGCAGACGATCCAGCAGCGCTGAACGCCCGGGCTTACCAACCACGTCACCAATTAAGAGAAGCTTCATAAAAGTGAATCGTAAATCGTGAATCGCAAATAGAAAACCGCAAATCGAAAATCGGAGTCGTCAATAGACCAAATCTATTTACGATTTACGATTCACGATTTACGGCTTTCAATTGGCAGAGGGGGAAACCGCCCGGCCGTTCCGAAGTCGTAATTGAACCTGAGTGATCAGGTGGGTGGCCTTTTTGTCACCGCAAACTATCGGCTTATCTTAACGATGAAGACAAGCACTAGCTCGCGATGTCGGCCTCCCTTATTAACGACGTTGGCTCAATCATCGTAATCGGTGACGAACCCGGCAGAACAACTCCCCCTGCCGCGCAGCATACTAACACAAATCACGAAAGAGCCGAGGTAGGAATTTTGGGGTCTCGAAAGAATCTGATCCTAATCCTTGCTCACTTGGGGAAACCTCATGATTAGGAAAATGTCAGCTTAACTTGCCGCCGCCTGATCGCGCATGCGGGGCGCCTTCAGCAAGCGATCCAACATCTCAGAGCATTCGGCGCTACGTGTCGCGAGCTGCTCATCAGCAGCTTCGTGCGACCTGCGCAGTTGATGCAGTTCGTCGGCGATGTAGAGGGCCGCGAGGATCGCAACCTTGCGGGAATCGACGGTGAGGGTGCCGGAGGAAATCTCGCGCATGCGCTGATCAACATATTCGGCGAGTTGTTTCAGGTATTCAGGGTCGCCGTCAGAGCGAACCGTGTATGACTGATCGTAGATCTCAACCCTAATCGTTTCTGACGAGGCTGCGTCGATATTTTCGTTAATTCCAATTCCGTCGGCACTCATACGCGTATGGCCTCCGCAATTTCAGGATCGGCAGCCGCAATCGCATCGAGCATCTTCTGGACCTTTTCTCGGATCGCCTCGCGTTCAGCGATTAAGTGATCGATCTGCTCGCCGAGTTCGCGACTGCTGCCGGATCGCGCTGTGGCCAACCGGCGTTCCAGATCTTCTTTCTCCTGACGCAGCGCTTTGGTCAGCTCGATGGTGCGATAGATTTTGTCTTCGAGGTGCGAGAATTTTTCGAGTCCGTTGCTGGCCGCCATTTCGTTCTCCGGCTGGTGAAATTATTTCGCGGTGATTATGCGATGTAGAGAACGCGAGCGCAAGAACTAATTACCGGGTTTCTGCGCCGAACTTCTTCTTGATCGATTCAACGATAGGCCAATGTACTGCGTCGACCTCTTCGTCGCGCAGTGTGTGATCTTCAGCGCGGTATTCCAAACGTAACGTTACCGAACGCTTATCGTCGGCAATTCCCTCACCCTCGTAGGTTCCGACAAACATAACGCCCACGAGACTTTTTCCCGCGTCAGCCCTGGCGGCGGATAAGAGTTCGGCCACAGTGGTGCCGCGATCGACCAGCAAAGAGACATCGCGAACGACAGACGGAAAGCGAGGCAGGCGGGAATAAACCACGGGCTGTTCGGAATGATCGAGCAGCGAGGTGAGATCGAGTTCGGCAACGAATACGGGCTGTCGAAATTTGTACTCAGCCGCGACGGATTCAGCCAAACGGCCGACGCTCCCAATTTGAATTCCGTCAATATGGATCGCTGCGGATTGTCCCGGCCGAAGATGCTTGACTGTGGCCGCGGCGAAACTCAGCGGCGGCAGATTCATCGCGCAGATAGCTGCCTCCAGTGCGCCTTTCACATCAAAGAAGCCCAGCTCGTGAATTGGGTCCGCGCGATTTGCTTCTAACTGCCCGCCGGTAGCCGCCAAAGCCAGGGCTTCGCGTTCCCGCGGCAGGTCGCCGCCGCCGGAGCCAGCAAAGACGCGGCCTGCCTCAAATAGACAGACATCCCGCGTTCCTTGATTGAGATTGTGACGAATCGAACTCAGCAAGCCGGGCAATAAAGTCGGTCTCATGCGCGACGCTTCTTCGATGATCGGATTCACGAGGATGACCTGCTCGCTCGCTTTGGCCAGTTCCGGAATCAATTCAAATGAATTCGTGGTTTCGATGAAGCTCAAGTCGATGGCCTCGTCATAACCGCTTTGCGCCAGCGACCGCCGCAATGCCCGCTTGCGATGCTCAGATGGGTGATATTCACCCGCGGCCGCGCCCGCTGGCAGCTCAGTTCCGATCTGATCGTAGCCCGCGTGCCGAACCACTTCTTCGATCAAATCCTCTTCGATTGAAACGTCGTGCCGCCACGAAGGAACAATGTACGTCAGTGCTTCCGAACCTTCGTTGGTCAAAGCAAATCCGAGCGCCGCCAGGATTCGTTTCACTTCTAAATCGTCAACTCGCAAACTGGTTACTACTTCGATCCGCGCGGGACGCAGAGCTACGGATTTCGGAACGAGAGGTTTCGGATACACGTCGAGCGCGTCTTCTGTCGCTGTCCCGCCGGCAAGTTCGCAGATCAAAGCCACGCAACGTTCCTGCGCTGCGAGTACTCCGTTAGGATCAGTGCCACGCTCGAATCGATGGGACGCCTCGGTATGTAGGCCGAGCAACTTCGCTGTCCGCCGCACAGAGGAAGCATTAAAGTAGGCGCTTTCGATCAGCACATCCGTCGTTGCGTCGGAGATCTCTGAAAACTCTCCGCCCATGACGCCGGCTACAGCTACAGCCTCTCGCGCGTCGGCAATGACGAGCATCTGATCGTCGAGCTTTCGATCGGCGCCATCGAGCGTCTTGATCGTCTCACCCTTTCTGGCGCGCCTGACAACGATCTTGCTGTCAGTCAGTTTCGCGAGGTCGAAAGCGTGCAGCGGCTGACCAAATTCATGCAACACATAATTAGTGATGTCCGCGACGTTATTGATCGGGCGCTGTCCAATCGATTCAAGCTTCTTCGTCAACCATTCTGGCGAGGGCCCGATCTTCACGCCGCGCACCAGGCGTGCGGCATATCGTGGGCAGAGATCCTGATCGAGGATTTCCACCGACGCGAAATCACTCGTCTGGCCGTTTGTGCCAGGGGATTTGGACGCTGGACCGTGAACTTGAGATTTCTCTATGACCGCAAGCTCGCGCGCGATCCCAATATGCGACAAGCAATCGCCGCGATTCGAAGGGACTTCGACGTCTATCACGTGATCATCGCCACGCTCTTCGACCGCATCGACTGCCAGACCAACATTAGTAAGCCGCTCCCTGATATCGTCAGGCGACAGCTTCGTGGCGGTCAATTCGCGCAGCCATTGATAGGAAATAAGCATCTGTCAGTGGTCAGTGGTCGGTGGTCAGAAATCAACTGAGTACTGACAACTGACCACAGACATTCTCATCTGAATTGTTCTAAAAATCGGACGTCGTTCTCGAACAACAGTCGAATATCATCGAGCTGATAAATCCTTGCGCAGGTGCGATCGATCCCCAGTCCGAAGGCGAAACCGGTGAACTCCTCGGGGTCGACGTTCGCTGCGCGCAGAACATTCGGATGCACCATGCCTGATCCACCCAGCTCGATCCATCCCGACCCTTTGCAAATGCGACAGCCTGTGCCTCCGCAGTTGAAGCAACTGTAATCGACTTCAGCGCTCGGTTCAGTGAAGGGAAAGTACGAAGGACGAAAGCGCGTTTTTGTCTCAGAGCCGAACAGGCGATGCACAAACTCCGCCAGCGTGCCTTTCAAATGCGCCATCGTGATACCGCGATCGACACACAGGCCTTCCACCTGAAAGAACATCGGATTGTGCGTCGGGTCGGGAGTATCTCGGCGAAAGACTCGGCCCGGCGCAATCATCCGCACCGGAGCGCCACGGCGTTGCATCGCGTGAATCTGCACCGTTGAAGTTTGCGATCGCAACGCAAAGCCTTCCGTCGTATAGAAGGTGTCCTGGGGATCGCGCGCCGGATGGCCTTCCGGAATGTTCAGCGCATCGAAATTGTAGAAATCCGTTTCGATCTCTCGATCGTCCTCGACCGCGTAGCCAAGCGAAACGAAGATGTCTTCAATTCGCTGCCGCATCAAAGTGATCGGATGCAGGTGTCCCGGGCGCGGACGACGACCGGGGATAGTCACGTCAATGCTTTCACGCTGGATGCGAGCGGTTTCGATGACGCCACTCAGCCGTTGTTCGATTTCGCCAAGTTCCCCAACGAAGTGAGTTTCTGTCTGCTGCATTCTTTGCCCAAAAGCGGCGCGTTCCTCGGGAGGAAGCCGGCCGACCAGCTTTTTGAGGTCGGCAAATCGGCTTTTCTTTCCCAGGATTCTCGTTCGTGTATTCCTCAAGTCTTGTAACTGCTTCTCGGCCTCGGAGATTGAAAGCACGGCAGTTCCCTGCGCCGCAAGGTTCGTAAAGCGCTCCAATTCCTCACGCGCCGCCTGCCGAACAACATCTAACTGTTCATCCGGCGTTTGTTGAGTACCTTCATCGTCCATAGTGAATGTGCTTCAATTATTGCCAACGGCCTCCGGTATAGAACCGCGAGCGGTAGTTAAGGAGGCAATCTCCGCTAATGTGATTCAGTTTTGGTGCGCCGAAATCGTTGCGTTGAATCTTTATCCCGCTCGCTACCGCTCGCGGTTCTGTAACAATAGTCCGCTTCAGCGGACGGTTTGAAAATAGCCCAGCACTTCAGTGCTGGGTTACACGACAATTATTTATTCAAAAGCCCGCGAAGCGGGCGACAGGTACAGAACCGCGAACGATAGTGAGCGGGTTAAGGGGCAACCTCCGCTAACGTGCAGCTAATTGGCGCGCCGACCTCGTCATATTGAATCTTTGTCCCGCTCGCTACGGCTCGCGGTTCTGTAACGTTCTGTCGTCCGCTTCGCGGACTCAAATTATCAAAACATCAACTTGATCCCAGCGCTGAAGCGCTGGGCTACTAGCAAACGTCCGCTGCGCGGACGAGAACGCTTATTTCTTCTTTACCGCTACCCACTTGCCTGAGCTTTGCCCGGCAAAATCGTAATCACCCGACAGCTTGCCTTCGATCATCGTAGCGACAAGGGTAATGTTGCCGTCGAGCACGACAGCCAGCTTTCCGTCCTTCCAGGTGCCGGTGGTGATGGCGCCGTGGCCAAGTTGCGAGTCGCTCGAGCCGGTGACTTTATCGCCATCCAACTTTAGTGAGAGCGTAAACGGAAATGGTTGACCTTGCGCATCGGCGACGGCGTCCCAGTCGCCGGAGATTTCGTCAGGTGCGGCCTTCCGAAAGTCCACGGTCATGGTCTTGCCTGCTTCCGAGAAGGTGGCCACCAGGCCTGCGTCGCTCTTCTTGAATGTCATAGGGCCCGATGTGCCACCGGGCTTTTCGATTTCAAGCGTCAGAGTCCCATTCGCCATCTGCCCCTTGAGAATCTTGAACGAGCCTTTTGCAAGAATAAGAGTGCCCGAATACTTACCGGCGTCTTCCACCAAGTCCAGAGTTAGCTTTTGCTCCCCCGTTTCATCTTTGATCGTGCCTTCGTACTTGCCAGCAAACGATGCGTTCTGCGCGAACGCAGTCAGTGACACCACGACGCCGATAACGACGGCTGCAAATATGTGAGCAATTGATTTCATGCGATTCATAGGTGCTACTCCTCCTGCCGCTTTGGGTGGTTACGCGGCCGCGCGTACCTGTGGCTTGCTCTCAAGCGCATTCTTCGCCTGCGCGGCGAGTTCCGTAAATGTTTCCGGTTGCTTCGCCGCAAAGTCGGCCAGGATTTTCCGATCTAACTCGATACCTGCGAGTTTCAATCCATGCATGAACTGCGAATAGTTCATTCCATTCAAACGCGCTGCGGCGCCTATGCGCACAATCCACAGCGAGCGAAAATCTCGCTTCTTCAATTTCCGGCCGGTGTAAGCGAAGTTCAATCCACGCTCGACCGATTCCTTGGCTGAGCGATACAACTTTGATTTAGTTCCGCGATAACCTTTCGCCAGTTTTAAGATCTTCTTGCGCCGTTCGAGGCGCTTATTTCCACGTTTTGCTCTTGGCATGACAAACCTCCAAATTGAACCATTGATTCACTTGTTCATTGATTCAATCGCTAAATGATTTCAATGAATCAATGTCCTTAATCTCTTCCATACGGCAACATTCGCTCGACTCGCTTCTGATCGCCATCGCTCACCATTACATCGACGTCAAGATATCGCTTTCGCTTATTCGTTTTCTTGGTCAAGATGTGACGCGCATGCGAGTGGCCGCGTTTGATTTTGCCGGTCGCGGTGGTGCGAAATCGCTTCGCCGCGCCTCTATGTGTCTTTAGTTTTGGCATAACTCTCCTTAGTGAATCGTAAATCGCTAATCGTAAAACAGAATCAACTGGATGGCGGCTCGGGCTTTTTGATTTCCGCCGGCGGTTTAACTTCCGCGGGCGCTTTGGCCTCCGCCGGCGGTTTGGGCTCTGCCGGCGGCTTGGACTCTGCCTTCTTATGTCGCTTCGGCTGGAAGATCGTGAACATCTGATTACCTTCCATGCGCGGCCGCATCTCGACATCGCCCACGTCGGCTAAGTCTTTTTCCAGCTGCTCGAGAATGCGCGCGCCCAGCTCACGGTGCGTCATCTCACGTCCGCGAAACCAGATCGTCGCTTTGACCTTGTCGCCTTCAGTAAGCCAGTCGCGCGCGTGCTTCATGCGGTAGCTGTAATCGTGCACATCGGTGCCCGGGCGGAATTTTACTTCCTTGACCGTGATGACGACTTGCTTCTTCTTCGCTTCGTTTGCCTTCTTCTTTTGCTCGTATTGAAACTTGCCAAAGTCGATGATCTTGCAAACGGGCGGTTCGGCATTCGGCGCGACCTCGACCAGATCCATTCCCTGCTCGCGCGCGCGCCGAATCGCATCGCGAGTCTCCATTAAGCCAAACTGTTCGCCGTCGTCGCCAATCACGCGCACTTGAGGCACGCGAATGCGCTCGTTAATTCGAATAACTGGTCCGCGGCGGAAATCCGGCCGACCGCGGCCTCGAAAACCTGTAGCTATGTGTGCACCTCCTAAGGTTCAGTCCCAAGTCGCGAGTCCAAGGTCCAAAGTCGATTGCGATCGTGGACGTTGGACCTTAGACATTGGACTCAGTTGTTGTTAAGCGCGCGCGTCGTTACCAGACGCGTCGCCATCTCTTTGAATTCATCCAGCGACATCGCGCCGATATCGCCTTTGGTTCGCTCGCGCACGGCAACCTTATCTTCGTCCATCTCGCGGTCACCAAGCACCAGCATGAACGGAATCTTCTGTAACTGCGCGTCGCGAATCTTCGCGCCAATCTTGTCGCTGCGCACGTTCACTTCAACGCGCAGTCCCGCGTCGTGCAACTGGGCCGCGACTTTCTGAGCATAATCATTGATGCGATCGGTAATCGGCAGCACCGCGACTTGCACCGGCGCCAGCCACATCGGAAACGCTCCGGCGTAATGTTCGATCAGCACGCCAAAGAAGCGCTCCATCGACCCAAACAGCGCCCGGTGAATCATGATTGGCTGATGCGGCCGGTTGTCTTCGCCGATGTACTCAAGCTGGAACCGCTTCGGTAAGTTGAAATCGAATTGCACCGTCGTCAACTGCCACAAACGGCCAATCGAATCCTTCACCTTGATGTCAATCTTCGGCCCGTAGAACGCAGCTTCGTCTTCCATGCGTTCGTAAGGGAGATTCTGCGCATTCAAGGCGTCCACCAAAGCGCGTTCGGCATTGTCCCACTCTTCATCCGAGCCGAGATACTTCTTCGTTGAATCCGAACCGCGCACCGAGAGTTCGATCTTGAACTCTTCAAAGCCGAAGGCCCGCAGCAGATCGAAGGCGAACTCAACGCAGTTAATGATCTCGCTGCGCACCTGATCCGGCGTACAGAAAATGTGCGCGTCATCCTGCGTAAACCCGCGCACTCTCATCAACCCGTGCAGCGTTCCCGACAACTCAGCGCGATAACAGGTGCCGAGTTCCGCATAGCGCAAAGGCAAATCGCGATACGAATGCTGCGCCGATTTGTACACTCCGATGTGGAACGGACAATTCATCGGCTTCAAACGGAACTCAGTCTCTTCCAATTCAGTCGGCGCGAACATCACGTCCGCGTAGTTCTCTTCGTGACCGCTGACGCGCCAGAGATCCCGCTTGGCGATATGCGGCGTGTAAACCAAGCCGTAACCGCGCTGCGCAAGTTCCGCGCGCAGATAATTTTCCATCTGCGTCCGGATCGCGCCGCCCTTCGGGTGCCAAAGCACCAGGCCCTGCCCGTAATCCTCCTGAATCGAAAACAGATCTAGCTCGCGTCCCAGGCGCCGATGGTCACGCTTCTCGGCTTCCTCGCGCTGCTTCATCCACGCATCAAGTTCAGCTTGAGTGAAGTACGCCGTGCCATAGATGCGCTGCATTTGCGGCCGCTCGGCATCGCCTTTCCAGTAGGCGCCGGCCAGCGACAAAAGCTTGAAAGCTTTCAGACGATTCGTGTTCGGCACGTGCGGACCAAGACAGAAATCGATGAACGGTGAACCGTCGATGTAGTAGACACTGACATTGGCGCCGGCCTTCTCATCGATTAGTTCGCACTTCAGAGGCTCGTCGCGTTCATTAAAGATGCGCAGCGCTTCCGCCTTTGAAATCTCATCGCGCCGGTAAGGCATGTTGCGCTTCGCGATGTCGCGCATCTTCTTTTCAATGATTGGCAGGTCAGCTTCCGTCAAAGCGCGCGGCGCAATCACGTCATAGAAAAATCCGTAGCGCGGATCCTCGAGCAACGCCGGACCGATGCCCAGCTTGGTTCCGGGAAATAAATCGAGCACCGCGGCCGCCAACAAATGCGCCGTCGAATGCCGCAGCACGTCTAACCCGGCGAGCGTCTCGGGCAAAACCGGTTCAATCTTGACCGCGTCACCATTTGATTGAGCCTCGATCGTATACGCGAGATCGACTTCCTGGCCGTTGACGCGCGCAGCCAGAGCCTGCTTCGCCAGGTCGCGGTCGAGCTTCTTCAGAGCTTCGGCAACCGTGACCGGCGCAGGAATCTGCGCTGAAGGGCCGTTGTTGAGTTGGACGTTAATCTCGCTCATGTCTATAGAACCGTAATCACAATCGCGCGCCCGGAAACGGCGCAGACGAGAATAGACGAGGCCGAAGCTGTCTGCTCCTACCTATTCACGATTTACGATTCACGATTTACTAACAAGTGATCGGATTCGATAGGAGCGCCTTCGTCGCGCCCGCCAGTGCGGGCACAATCAAAATGTGAACCGAGTTGTTCTCGTTCGATTCGTCACGAAGGTCTTCCGGAGCTTCCTATCAAAAATTCGAACCA
>Ga0134121_10004250_pt1 | contig 11744 bp, 8 predicted proteins | sample KB301_FD_96463 | JGI IMG/M metagenome (GOLD analysis project Ga0134121, IMG submission 96463) | Terrestrial soil microbial communities without Nitrogen fertilizer from Kellogg Biological Station, Michigan, USA - KB3-0-1 | ecosystem: Environmental > Terrestrial > Soil > Unclassified ...
GCACCTTCGCCATCGAGCTCACATTACATCGGCTCGGAACGCCAAGCGGTTCTCGATCGCTTGCCGGCAAGCGCAATTTCGACCCGCGCCCACTCGAGAGCCTTGCCGGCAAGCCCATTGCTCGTCGTGCCCACTCGATCGAGCTTGCCGGCAAGCACATAGCCAACTTCCACACCCGATCTGCATTGCGAGCAAGCACCACACCGCCACTGCCACTCGTGAACCGTTGCCGGCAAGCCCTCGTTAGCACCCGCCCCTATCAAGGCCTTGCCGGCAAGGCCTCAGCAGCACCCACCGCTACCGAAGCCTTGCCGGCAAGCAACCTCGGTCAACGAACACGAGCCACGTAGTCTCGCGCGCGCAAGCACCTGTTACGAGCAGCAGCGTCATATCAGTTTCACTGTGCGCCCGCACGATCCGCTGAGCTCGACGAGGACGGCCGGACCGAACGTCCAGGCCAACGCCGCTCGCGCGTTCCTCGTCTCCGAGCTGTCGATCGCCAACTAAAAAAATTGGAGCGATCCGCGCGACACTTCTCGCCACGCTCGGTCCTCGAACGAAGGCGTGAGTAGCGCACCGTTACTCACATGATGAAAGGGGGCCGCGGATGGCCGGCAGATTCGTGCTGAAGACAGCGCCGATCAATTCATTTTCAATCTCGAGGCGGCGGGCAACTCGGAGATCATTCTCACGAGTGAGCGCTACACGCGTAGGCAGAGCGCCCTCCACAGCATCGAGGCGGTGCGCGTGAACGCGGTCATCGAATCGCACTACGTGCGCAGGAAGGCGACCAACGGGCAGCCGTACTTCGTGCTGAGGGCGGCCAACAACGAGGTCCTCGGCACGAACGAATTGTATGCGTGTGCCGCGGGCTGTGACGGCGGCATCGCCGCCGTGAAGGCGACCGCGTCCAACGCGGTCATTGACGATCAGACATGAGAAGGAAAGACATGGCACAACCGAATCCAATCGCGGCCGATCCAGTCGCCGCCACACACCCCGCTGCAGTGGCCTATGAACAGCTCCTCGCAGAAATCCGGGCAGTGCCCGAATCGGAGCTCATTCCCATCAACATCGATGTCGTCACGGCCGTCAGCACCGTCCTCGGCGTGCTACCCGAGATTCGCGCGTTGCGCCCAGAGATCGAGGCCGAGTGGCGCCGCTTCGACTTTGATACCTTCGACAAGCTCGAGCAGTACACGCTGGCGCTGCATCAGGCCCACGCCCTGTGGCGAGGAGCCTCTGTGCCGAAGACCGCCGTTGCAGACATGGCCAGCGAGTTGACCTCCATTCGGGACCTGTTGCTCAAGAACGCCGAGGCGCTCGCAACCTTCCACCTGGTCGACGGCGAGCGCCTGAAAGAGTGCAAGACGCAACCGGGCTACCGCCCGCTCGCCACGGACGTCGCCACCCTCGTCGAAGTGATCCGGGAGCGCTGGTCCGCCGTCGAGGGCAAGTCACCCCTCACTCTGCCCCAGCTGAACGAGTATGCCGGAAAGGCCGTTGAGCTCCTGACCAGCATCGGCCTGAAAGAGCAGGCCCCCGCCGTGATCGGCGATGCGGCGACCGTCCGACAGAAGGCCTTTGCCCTCTTCATCAAGGCCTACGAGGACGCCCGCCGCGCCGTGCTGTATCTACGGGCCAAGACAGGCGACGGCGACGACATCGCCCCCTCGCTCTACGCGGGCCGCACACGGCGCAAGCCCAACGGCGACGAGCCGGTCGCTCCGCCACCCGGCGCTCCCGCCCCGAATGGCAGCGCGCGCGACGCATCCGCCGCGCCGGATGGCAATCAGCCCGTTCAGTTCCAGAACACCGCAGGCTTGCCCATCGGCAACCCCTTCACGAGCTGACGCCCACCGCCCCGACCGGAGCCCGTCATGCAACGCACGCGATCGATGTACCTCGGTGCTGCCCTACCGCCGCGCGGCGGCCCGAGCGCGACCCTCCAGGTCCCCCCGCACCACCTCGTCACGCACGGGGTGGTGCTCGGCATGACGGGCAGCGGCAAGACTGGACTTTTGATGGTGATGGTCGAGGAAGCCCTGCAGTCGCAGGTCCCGGTCATCATGATCGACGTCAAAGGCGACCTGCCCAACCTCCTGCTCGCCTTCCCCACCCTCGAGCCCCGCGAGTTCGGTGGCTGGATCGAAGCGCACGGCCCGCCAGACGCCCCCCCACCCGACGACCTCGCCGAACAACTCGCGAACGAACGCCTCGGGCAGCTCAAAGCCTGGAACCTCGGTCTCGACGACCTCCGCCGCTTCCGCAACGGCACCGACATCCGCGTCCTCACCCCCGGCTCCACCGCCGGAGAGCCCCTCCACATCCTCTCCTCGCTCGAGCGCCGCTCGACCAGCTGGGACACCGATCCCGAAGCCGGCCGCGCCGCGCTCAGCGCGGCCATCTCCCTCGTCCTACGCCTCCTCGGCAAGGACCCCGACCCCGCCCGAAGCCGCGAGCACGTCCTCCTCTCCATCCTCGCCGAACGCCGCCTCGCGCAGAAGCAACCCGCCGACCTCGGCTCCCTGCTCGACGAAGTCCTCACCCCCCCGATCGAACGCGTCGGCGCCATGGACGTCGACGACTTCCTCTCGCTCAAGGACCGCCGCAACCTCGCCGCCGCCCTCAACACCCTCCTCGCCTCCCCCAGCTTCGCCAGCTGGCGCCAGGGCGTCTCCCTCGACATCCGCGAATGGCTCGCCCCCCGCAACGGCCGAACCCCCGCCATCATCGTCAGCGTCGCCCACCTCGACGACGACGAACGCACCCTCGTCCTCGGCGTCCTGCTCGAAGAGATCCTGGCCTACACGAGATCCCTGCCCGGCTCGCGGCGCCTCAAGACCCTGGTCGTCTTCGACGAGGTCTACGGCCTCTTGCCGCCCCACCCCGCCAACCCACCAACGAAACGCCCCACCGTCGCGCTCATGAAGCAGGGCCGCGCCTTCGGCGTCGGCGTCGTCGTGGCCACGCAGAACCCCATGGACCTGGACTACCGCGCGCTCTCGAATGCGGGATTCTGGGCCGTGGGGCGACTGCAGACCGACGCGGACCGGGAGCGCGTGGTGGACAGCCTGGCCAACGTGACGGAGATTGGGAGCTCCGCGGAGGAGGTTTCGAATCTCATTCGGAGGCTGGGGCCGCGTTGGTTTCTGGTGAGGGATGTGCATGCCAAGCCGAACACGGCGTTGCTGCAGCCGCGATGGGCGATGTCGTTTTTGCGCGGGCCGATGACGCTGGGGGATATTCGGCGGGCGCTGGCGGGGGCGGCGCAGGGGCGAGTGAATGGGGCGAGTGCGGGCGTTGGGTTGGGGACGCCCGGGGGGTGAACGCGGCAATGGTCCATGGTCACCAGCATGACGAGCCGCACTGATACGTAGGCCTCCCGAGCACGACGAGATTGCATTGCGGTCATCGCTGGGCGGCAGCGAAGTCACGCGCGCAGCTCGCCGGGCTGTTGCGTGACCCCAGTCACCGATGGTATTCCCCACGAAATATGGAAGAAGATGCGACGCCATCGACAAGCTGCTGCCCAGTGGGGGTATTGGTTTCGTCGCACGCAAGCCGGACGGCACGCGCTACGGTACCGCGTTCTCACCGCCTGCGTTTTCGTGGACGTTCTCGTCGACGGATCGCGTCCCCGGTGAGCCAAACTCGGCGCGCTGCCCGCCGAAGGGCTTCTGTTCCGTGCTCGCGGCGGGCGCCGCCTCCGGGCGGCGGCGCACACCCGGCGATGAGGACCGAAAAGGCTGCTCCTGATAGGGGGCCCAATCCGAAAAGCCCGCCCACCCGCTTCTCCCTGCCCATGATTGAAGCTGCATGCTCGTGAGCATATAGCTCCATTGCGACCGGGCTCGAGTCGACCCCCCTGGAACGCCCGGGGGTCGCCAGACTCCGCTGCTGGCCAGGAGACCGTTGTCTCACGACGGTTGAGCGATTGTGAGACTCACCAGGTCGTGCAACGCTGCCGTCGGCGCGGCGGCGCGGCAAGGTCCGAGGGTTCAGATGAGGTTCGGCTCAACATTACTAATCTGCGCAGCCGTGCTGAGCAGTGCGACTGCGTGCGACCGGCAGAGGGCTGCGCCCAATGTCGACACTCCAGCGCAGCCGACTATTTCCGTTTTCCCGCCGCCCGGTCCCTCTGCTTCGAACGGCATCCCGAAATCGAGCGGGCATGCCGTGGATGGGGGCGGAGACCGCGCTTCCTGGGTAAGCGTGAATCCGAGTTTACCGGCGACGTGCGACGAGGCTGCCGCGCGCTCTATTGGTATGATGACTCCAGAATTGAAGCAACGTGTTCGGGCCCTTTCGAAGGACACTCTGATCGTGCTTCACGACAACTGGGGCTTGACGCTTCGCAACGAGTTCGGCCTCTGGCGCGGAAACGACGCACTGCTTGCATCTTGTGCAGCCGCGAGTCCTGGAACGGCGCCGGAAGCGGATCCAGTTTCAATGGTCATCATCATCAAGACTTGGGAACTCTTGCAACACGAGAACGAAGGTCCCAATGGGCGTCATTGATCGTAATAAGTTTTTCGATGCAGTTAGGAATGCTCGAATGAGCGAGAACTGGGCTGAAGTGGCCCATGCGCTGAGCGGCTTGGCGATGTTCGATGTTCTACCTGCACTGGACGGGATCGACAAAGCAACTCGCGAACGTGTTCTGCAGGCGGGCCGCAGTGCTCTCGCGCCCGGCGCCTTTAGACGGATCGACTTCGCGACATTGGTCGTAGCGACTAAGACACTGAGGAAACAACCGCCCGATCTGCCGGATGCGCAGGTGGAGGACGCTCGTCGCTACCTAGTCAACCTGCTTAAACCCACGGCGTCGCAAGCACAGTTCTCGGCGTTTTCTAGCATCGACGCGGCAGCCACGCGAGCTATAGACGAAATTCGGGTCCTAACGGCTGCAATCAACACGGAATTCTCGGGTAGCATCTACAAGCAAGGAGGAGCTTACAAGTTCACGGCAGCAGTAATGGGCGGGGCAGATTGGTCACCCTCGCACGTCCCCATTCCAAGGGGCGTGGAATTGGTCGCGAGCTACCACTCGCACCCCCCAGCAAACGCCAACGCCGAAAACTTTTCTCCACAAGACATCATGATTTGTCGCGGCATCAAGGACAGCAGCGGCAACGTGATCCGCTTACCAGTCGTGATGTACGTCGGAACCCCGAGCGGTCACATCAAGAAGCTCACGCCCCCCGCCCTGCTCAAGGGAGCAGATGCTGAAGCATTCAGCCTTTTGGGTAAACAAGAGATCCTGCGCTAGCGTCATCGATTCCTGGAGCTGAGCCCGATGTTGACCCAATGGGTGTTGGCTCTTCATGCGGCATCGAACTCGAATGCGCGCCACAGGGCCTGCGCAGGCACGCGCCAACCGCGACGTGCCGAGGGGATGTGCCACCGATTTCACCGGGGACCAAGGACCACTTGGCGCGCTCGCTGGAAACGGCCGCTACTTTCTTGCCTTCTGTTTACTGAGCTCCAGCTCGAGCTTCAACAGAGCGAGTTGCTGGCGTTCGCGAGCGGCGGCAGCTTCCCGGGCAACGGCGTGTTCCTTGCGCCAGACGATCCAGAGTGAGACGAGCGCGAGGACGAAAGAGCAGGCCGCGACAAAGCTCACGCCACCTCGAGACTCGCTCTCTGCACCGCGCGTCCTGGCGACGACGAGCGCCATCGCCGATAGGGAGACGATGGCGCTCATGATGCGCCGCAGGCGGCGCAGAGCTGTAAGGCTCATGATGGCAGCTCGACGGAGGCGGGGTCAGGGTTCGACGAACTTGTGCATGTCGACGGGTATGGGCCGGATTTTCCAGATTTCCTGGGCGTACTGACTCACGGTCTCATCACTCGAGAAGCGGGCCGAGCCGGCGATGTTCAACAGGGCCTTGCGTGCCCAGCCGCGGCGGTCCTTGTAGGCTTCGGCTGCGATCGCTTCGGTTGCGACGTATGCGTCGAAGTCGGCGCAGACCATGAACGGGTCGAACGTGCGCAGGTTGTGCACCACCTCGGCGAACCGGCGGGGCTCACTCGGACTGAAGAAGCCATAGTCCAGCATGCTGACTACCTCCCTCAGGCGCGGGCTTCGCTCGATGTAGACACTCGGGTCATAACCGCGTGCCTGGTGTTGTTTGACCTCGGGAGCAGTGAGGCCAAACAAGAAGAAGTTCTCCTCGCCGACTTCTTCGCGAATCTCCACGTTGGCGCCGTCCAGAGTGCCGATCGTGAGCGCGCCATTCATGGTCAGCTTCATGTTGCCGGTGCCGGACGCTTCCTTTCCGGCAAGCGAGATCTGCAGCGACACATCGGCTCCCGGGATCAGGATCTCGGCGAGAGATACGCTGTAGTTGGGCACGAAGGCGACGCGGATGCGCCCCGCCACCGCCGGATCGTTGTTGATGATGTCGGCGACATCGTTGATCAGGTGGATGTGTTGCTTGGCGATCTTGTAGCCCGGCGCGGCCTTACCCGAGAAAATGTAGCTCCTGGGTACGATCGAGAGCCCGGGGTCTTTCTTGATGTCCAGGTACAGAGAGATCACCTGCAAAATCGCGAGTAGCTGCCGCTTGTACTCGTGGATGCGCTTGACTTGAACGACGAACATTCCGTCGGGATCGAGCTCGACATGCATGCGTTCCTTGACGAGCTTCGCTAGATTGACCTTGTTGTGGCGCTTTACGCGCCATAGCTCCTCGAGCAACGCTTCGTCGTTGACGAAATCCCTGAGCATACGGATCTGGTCGAAGCGTCGCAGCGTCCAGTCCGAGCCGATGCGTGTGCTGATGAGCTCGCTCAGCTTGGTGTTGGCGTGCAACAGCCAGCGCCGCGGCGTCACCCCGTTGGTCTTGTTGTTGAATCGCTCGGGCCAGAGCTCGTAGAAGTCTTTGAGCAGATCCTGCTTGATGAGGTCCGTGTGCAATCTGGCGACGCCGTTGATGCTGAACGACCCAACCGTGGCCAGGTGGGCCATGCGGATCTGCTTGTCCTCGCCCTCCTCGATCAGGCTCATGCGCGAGAGCCGCTCCGTGTCCCCCGGCCAGTGCACGTGCACCGTCTTGAGGAAACGCCGGTTGATCTCGTAGATGATCTGCAGGTGACGGGGCAGCAACTTCTCGAACATGCGCACTGGCCACTTCTCGAGCGCCTCGGGCAAGAGCGTGTGGTTGGTGTAGGCGAGGGTCTTTTGCGACAGCTCCCAGGCCCGGTCCCAGTCGAGATTTTCGAGGTCTACCAGCACGCGCATCAGCTCTGCCACGGCGATGCTCGGGTGGGTGTCGTTGAGCTGAATGGCGATGCGCTGGGGCAGCTCGTCGAAGCTCGTGTGGCGTGTCTTGTAGCGGCGAATGATGTCGGCGATCGAGGCCGCGACGAAGAAGTACTGCTGCTGCAGCCGCAGCAACTTGCCCGCGTCGGTCGAGTCGTTGGGGTAGAGCACCTTGGAGATGCTCTCGCTGTCGATCTTCTGCTCGACCGCACGCCGAAAGTCGCCCTCATTGAAGAGCGCCAGGTTGAAATCGCGGGTGGCGCGGGCTGACCACAGCCGAAGCGTGCCGACCGTGTCCGTCTGGTGCCCGATCACGTAGATGTCGTAGGGCAAACCGAGCACCTGATGCGTGTCGACCCACTGAACGCGCAACCGCCCGTCGCTGTCGGTGTATGTTTCGACGCGACCGCCGAAGTTGACGATCTGTGACAACTCGTAGCGCGGCATTTCGCGAGCGCTGCCATCTTGCAGCCAGTCGTCGCGCTGCTCCACCTGCTGGCCATCTTTCATGAGCTGCTTGAAGATGCCGTAGTCGTAGCGGATGCCGTAGCCCATCGCCGGGAGCTCCAGCGTCGCCAGCGAGTCCATGAAGCAGGCCGCGAGCCGTCCCAGACCGCCGTTGCCGAGCCCCGGATCGTTCTCACACTCGAGCACGGCATTCAGATCGAACCCCCGTTCCTCGAGGATGCTCGCAACCTGATCGTGGAGACCCAGGTTGACGAGACACAGGCCGAGACTGCGGCCGATCAGAAACTCGGAAGAGAGGTAGCAGACCAGCTTCACGTCACCGTCGGTGAGGTAGGCCTGGCGCGTGGCAAGCCAGCGATGGATCAGCCGGTCGCGGACCGCGTGCGAGAGGGCTCGGTACACGTCAAAGGGCGTGGCGTCGGCGATGTCTTTGGTGCAGGTGTAAAGGAGGTGATCGATCAGTGCACGCCGCAGCGCGGGGGGCGACATGCCCGTGCGGGCTGCAGGGGCTGTTCGGAGGCTGCTGTCTTCCATGGCGTCCAACTCTCGATTCATTTTTGCTCCCGCGTGCTCGGTCTGCCCTCGAGGTGTGACCGGGTGATATGTTTTTTTACGGTGTATTCCTCGGCTACGATAGCCGATCTCTGTCAGCCGTGGGTCCGGGCGTATTGCGAGGCCATTGCCAGGGGCACGTCGCACCCCGTTCGCGAGCGCGCGGGGGCAGAATGCCGCGAAACAGAGGCAAAAGCGCCACGACTCCTGCGGCAGCGGCGACCCAGGGGGATCGACGGCGTGGCGACGTCATTGATCTACGACCGACGGATCCGTCTCGCTAGCGCTTGAACTCTGCCGGCGCTCGCTCGACAATCGGCGCATGAAGTATGACATCGAGCTCCGCACTCTGGCAGGCGGTCCCCGCTCCCTCGAAGACTATCGCGGGCAAGCCCTCCTGATCGTCAACGTCGCCTCCAAGTGCGGCCTCACCCCACAATATGCGGGCCTCCAGGCGCTGCATGACGAGTACGCGGAGCAAGGCTTCGCCGTGCTCGGCTTCCCTTGCAATCAGTTTGGTGGCCAAGAGCCCGGCAGCCCCGAAGAGATCGGCGAGTTTTGCAGCACGAACTATGGGGTTACTTTTCCCCTGTTCGAGAAGCTCAGCGTCAACGGGCCCGAGCGCCATCCGCTGTACGTCGAGCTCACCAAGGTTGCCGACGCCACCGGCAAGGCTGGTGACATCGAGTGGAACTTCGAGAAGTTCGTCGTCTCCGCCGAAGGCGAGGTGCAGCGCTTTAGGCCCAAGACGAAGCCGGACGACCCCGCACTCGTCCAGGCGATAAAGGCCGCTCTGCCCTGAGAGAGGGCGAAGCGCCGCTCGTGCCGTGCCCTCAGGGAGCGCTCGGGCACCGCGTTGCCCATCCGCGGACGTTCGAGCGTTTCGGCGCCGGCATGTTGGAGCGCCGGCCGGGAAGCCTTGACAGTTCGCGAAAAACCCGCGAGTGGGAAGCGGCTGTGAAACTGGCGCCACAAGGAGCAGGCGGAACGGGCTCGTCGAGCCCGATGGGAAGGGCCGCCCGCTGCTGCTGGCCGATGCATCCGTATCGGTACGTGCGCGTTTCTGCCGGCATTTTCTGAATCGCTGCGCTATCGGAGTCCTTCTCTATGAGCTTCCCCATTGATCTATCTGCCTACCAGCCCCTGACCCTGGACCTCGGGACGGAGTCCTTGAGTCCCCGCGCTGCCGAACAGCTGCGGTCCAACATCCAGCTCGCGCGCGACAGCATCGTCTTTTTTACTGCCCTGGCGCATGCGCGCGGCTTCGGCGGGCATACGGGGGGAGCCTATGACATCACGCCGGAGGTGCTGATCGCGGACGGCTTCATGCGCGGATCTCCGCGCATCGTGCCCTGTTACTACGACGAGGCAGGGCATCGCGTCGCCATCCAGTACTTGATGGCCGTGCTGAACGGGCACCTGGAGGCGGAGTCGCTCTTGCACTACCGGGAGGCCAACTGGAAGCTACCTGGGCATCCGGAACGTGGTTTCACACCGGGCATCGAGTTCTCGTCGGGCCGGCTCGGCCATCTCTGGCCGTACGTCAACGGCATTGCGGCTCGCCAGTCGGAGCAGGTCGTGGTCCTGTTTGGTTCGGACGGCTCGCAGCAGGAGGGCAACAGCGCCGAAGCGGCCCGTTTTGCCGTCGCACAGCGGCTCAACGTCAAGCTCATCGTCGACGACAACGACGTGACCATCTCGGGCCATCCGAGCGAATACCTCCACGGCTACGATCTACAGAAAACCCTGGGCGGCCATGGCTTGCAGGTCTCGACGGTCGCGGGCGAGGATCTCCACGCCCTGTATGCTGCGATGCGAGCGTTGTTGACGAGCGAGGGTCCCGCCGCATTGCTCAGCAAACGGCGCATGGCGCCCGGGATCGTGGGCCTCGAGGGGTCGCCCAAGGGGCACGACGCCATCGCCGTGCCTGTTGCGCTCGACTACTTGCGCGCCCGCGGCCACCTCGGCGCGGTCCGCGCGCTCGAAGAGGCCAAGGGCGGGAGTAAGCCCCCCGCGTTGCGCGGCAGCTCGGCTTCGCGGGCGAGTGTGCGCGGGGTGTTTGGTGAAGCCCTGTCCGAGGTCTTGAACGGCCTCGACAAGGCCACGCGCTCGCGCACGCGGGTCATCGACAGCGATCTCGCTGGCTCTTGCGGCCTCGACAAGGTCGCCAAGGCGTGTCCCGACGTGTACGTCTCCGGCGGCATCATGGAGCGCGGCAACTTCTCTGCCGCGGCGGGTTTTGGTTCGGAGCCGGGTTACCAGGGCGTCTTCGGCACCTTCTCGGCCTTCCTCGAGATGGTGGTCTCCGAGATCAGCATGGCGCGTTTGAACGACTGCAACGTGCTCGCGCACTTCTCCCACGCCGGCGTGGCCGAGATCCTGGACAACACCTGCCACTTCGGCATCAATAACTTCTTTGCCGACAACGGGCTCGGACCAGACGACGCCACGCGCCTGTATTTCCCGGCGGATCAGCACCAGATGCGAGCGCTGGTTCAGCGCGTGTTCGGCGACGTTGGCTTGCGTTTCGTGTTCTCGCCGCGCTCCGCGCTACCAGACGTTCTGACTGACGACGGCAAACCCCTGTACGGGGCGGGCTATCGTTTCGAGCCGGGCACGGATGACGTGGTGCGGTTGGGTAGCGCCGGCTGGGTCGTCACCTACGGCGACATGGTGCATCAGGCCCTGGATGCCGTGACGGAGCTGAGGCAAGCGGGCCTCGACGTCGGCTTGATCAACAAGAGTACCCTCAACCGGGTCGACGAGGCGAGCCTGAGCCTCGTTGGCAAGGCTCCGTTCGTGCTCGTGGCGGAGAGCCAGAACATCGCGACCGGGCTCGGCAGCCGTTATGGCACCTGGCTGCTCGAGCGCGGCCTGTCCCCCCGTTACGCTCGCGTCGGGACCCACCTGCGCGGTGACGGGGGCGCTCTCGAGCAGATCAGCCAGCAGGGACTCGACCCCGCCAGCCTGGTGAAGGCCATCAGGAAGGTGGCCGGCTGACGTCCGCCTGCGACCAGTCGCCGTCGATGTAGCGCCAGATTTTACCGGTCGGGTTTTCGTCTCTGAGCTCCGGAGGCAAGCGACCCGACCGGACCTGGTCATAACAATGCAACGCGGTAAAACGTGTGATGCTCGAAGGCATGCCCACGCTCGTGAACCCCGGATGACCGGTTGCCGGGAATGGCCCGCCGTGATTCATCGCGGCAGAGACCGCGACGCCGGTGGGCATCTTGTCATTGAGCAGGCGTCCCACCTTCGAGCGCAGGCGTGGCGCGACCCGATTCTGAGTCGGCTCGTCCTCGCCCTGGGTGTCGCTGTAGATGCCGCCCGTCAGGCTGCCGTGTAGCGCGGCTGCGACGGCCACCATCTCGCTGACGTCGGCGGCGAACACGAGCAGGTGCACGGGACCAAACGCCTCCGTCTGCAGCTCCGCTGGGTGTTTCAGGAAATCGGCCCC
>Ga0134121_10004251_pt1 | contig 11744 bp, 10 predicted proteins | sample KB301_FD_96463 | JGI IMG/M metagenome (GOLD analysis project Ga0134121, IMG submission 96463) | Terrestrial soil microbial communities without Nitrogen fertilizer from Kellogg Biological Station, Michigan, USA - KB3-0-1 | ecosystem: Environmental > Terrestrial > Soil > Unclassified ...
GAGCGCCGCCGGCCGCGGCTTCGCTCACGGTGCCGGCCAGGGACAGGCGGCATAGGCCGGTGCTGACCAGGACGCACAGCTTTGCCGCTTCCAGGCGAGTTCGAGCTTCGGTTCCCAAGAGCAGAGCGCGTTCAAGTGTGTAGGAGCGGTAACGCAACGCTTCGATCTGGCGGGCGAAATCGACGCTGCTGATCTTGCCGTATTCTTCCAGTCCGCGCAGCGATTCTTGCACACGTTTGCAACCTGCTTGCAGCACATCGCGAACATTGCCACGATCCATTTCGGCGGCGGTAGCGATGTTGGTCCCGACATCGCCTGGAGTATCGCGCGCCAAAAGCAGTAAATCCGGCGGCAACACCTTCAACGCTTCCGCCAATTCGTGCCGCAGCGTTTTCAATTCCCGGCTGAGAAAAGCGTCGTTCAAGATGAAACGGCAATAGTCTTCCAAAACCCGCAGTGCTTCGCGGGCGCGGTTGGCGTTGGCATCGAGAATGCGGGCGACGGCCATCGTGTCCGGGGCGTCGGACAAATCCAATGGCTGCTCCAGTTGGATGGGAGGCCCTTGGGGAGGCTCAACCGCGGCCGTCAGATCGGCAAATCGCAAGCCCTGGCTTTCCAACGTCTGCCGTAGTGCATCATCCATTTCGAGCACTGCCATTAGCAAATGCTCGCTGGCGACGGTGCGTTCTTCGCCGAAGCGCCGGGCCAATTCCTGGGCCCGGACCAGAATCTCACGGACGGCGCTGTCGGCTTGCACGTCCGCCCAATCTTCAGCGCTGTTTTCTGCATTGAATGGCTTGCGGATGACGATCGGATCGACGCCGGCATTCTTCAGCAACAACCACGGTCGGCCTTCTTGTTCTTGCAAAAGTCCTTGCAAAACATGTGCAGGCGCCACCAGCGCGCACGCCTCCCGGCAAGCCCATTGTTGGGCCAATTCCCAAGCACGTGTTACCGCAGGCGTGGCGTCAAACATCTTTGGAGTGCGCATTATTTATTTTCCACCGTTTGGCGTTCAACGTCCACTGGAGGCGGACTGCTGTCCAGGGCCGACGGCAAATCCAAAGTCGTTTTGCCACGCAGCCGTGGCGACAGAATTACCCACGCCGTCGGCAGCATCACCAGGGCCATGCCAATCAAGTTCCACCAGGTGAGGGATTTGCCGAAGAAGAATACGTCAAACATCAAGGTCATCACGACCGTGGACAGGTTCACGACCGCAACCTCGGCGGGCGCACCTGTGGAAAACGCCTTGGTCAAGAAAACCTGACCTATCGTGGCGCTCAGGCCAAGGCACAAAAACAAGACAATCGTGTTCAACTCAAGCAGCCGCTCCAGCGGTTTTTGCAGGCCGAAATAAAAGACCGCGGCCAGGCAGAACAGGGCCGATACGCCGGAAAAATGGGCGACCACCGCGTGGGTGTTGATCCAGTGCAGCCGGTGCAAACCGAGCATCGCCACGGCAGTGAACAAGGAAGAGGCGACCGCGCACACCGCGGCCAGCGTGGTGTGATCGCCAAAATCAACCGCTGCGCCGGAGTCTTCGAGCCAGGGCGCACGCATGACAATCACGCCTCCAACCGCGGTCACAACCGACACTAACACCGGCCAACCGGGCTTCAAGCCCAGCATGGGCCAGGCGAGCAATGCGACCCAGATAGGAAAAACATTGGAGATGGCCAACACCGTCGAGACGGGCACCTCGCGGGTGACGGCGAAGAAACCGCACATGAGGCTAATGCTGCCGGCGAGACTGCGAATCCAAAGGGAAGGCGGCCGCAGCAAAACCAGCTTGGCCCCAGCGGCTTTGCACAACAATACGGCAAACAGGCAGGCCAGGCTGGCGCGAATCAAAGCGATGATCTGCCAATCGCATTCGTTTCGCAGTTGATGGACCAACGCATACATGACGGCGAACGCGGCGCAGCCCATGAGCATCCATACATAAGGGCGGATCGAATTGGGCTGCACGGGGATCCTCGGTAACCTAAACACTTTCCGTTGACGAGCGGCTATGGAGCCTAACCGAAATAGTGGTCGTAGAGTTGACAAAGCAATACTCGCTCACCATTATTCGGATTACACTCCTCGAAGACTTGTTCTAGCTCCGTTCCTAGTTGTGATGCTCTCTCCGGTAATTGTTCGACCTGGCGCGAGCGCGTATCGTGATCCTTGGCTGGCCTTCCGTCCGGAAACATGGCATTGATTTCGCGAATTAACTGTGAAGCCCGACACGCACCAATCTTGTCCAAGGCCACGGCAATTTGAGGCGTGTATTCACCCGAGGGGTTGAAGTACACCATAGGTGCACCTCCGTTGCAGAGTTGGTCAATCAAATAACCGACGAGAAATAGCACTTTGTTCTTTTCGCTCAAGGCTTTCAGCCCTCGCCGAGTCCCGTAATCGTAAACATGCCACCATTTTTTGTCGAACCATTCCACCGGACCAACACTGTCTTTCGCCTTGAAATTGGGGTGTTCCACGTCCACTGGCTCGGGCTCGACGATGATTTCACGAATGCCCTGGTTCTCCAAAAAAGTCGCGATGCTTTCCTGCCTCCAGAACTTCGCCGCCGCCAATGCGTTTCTCGCGGGGTTGCCATGGAGAACATTAGGGTCCGCTCCGCGGTCCAACAAGAATTTCACCACATCGAGGTAGCCTTTGGCGATTACCTGGTGCAGCGGCGTAGTGCAATTTGGCTCTGCTCTCCCATCAATGGTGGCACCATGGTCCAGCAGCCATTGAACGGCGTCGAAGGCCTTTTTGCTCGCCGCCGAAACCAACGGAGTGTTCGTCAATGCAGCAGCGTTAACGTCGATGCCCGCGGCGACCAGGATCGGGAGCATATCGACGCGGTTGCTCTCCGCCGCATGAGCAAGCATTCCGGGGCCTTTTTCCGCGAGTAGCTCTGGGTATTTGGCAAGTAATCGCCGGACCTCAGAGACCGTGCCTTCACGAATAGCCGTCATCGTTTGTCCGATCGGGGTTTCCATGTCACACCTTTAGTTCAACGCATAGTCGTGCCTTTATTTGCCCTACTTCTTCTCCCCAATGCGATAAAGCCGCCCCTTCGTCCTGATATACAAATCCCCCGCCGCCGCTGCCGGCGACGCGATCACTTCCTCTCCCATCTCGCATTGATGCACAATCTTAAGCGTTTTGGCGGCCTCAATCACAGTAGCCTTGCCGGCTTTGCTCACGAAATACACATTGCCGCCGGAGATCAACGGCGTCGCGCGGTGTTGATCGCCCAGTCGTTCCTTCCAGTGTTCCTTGCCGCTGGCGGCGTCGAGGCAGAAGGCGATGCCGTCGTTGTTGACCATGAAAACCAGGCCGTTGGTGACGACGGGCGACGAGGCATCCGGCAATGCGCCGCTGACTTTCCAGCGCACGTGTGTCTTGGTAATGTCGTCCTTGACGTCCTTGACCGGGCCGACGGCGTAGAGCACCCCCTTCATGCCCTGGATGGCGTAGACGGTACCGTCGGCCAGCGTGGCGGAGCTGATGACGCGGTTGCCGCCGAAGGGCTTGGAGAGCCAGAGGCGTTTGCCGGTGAAGGCGTCGTACGCGTCCAGAACATTGGCGCCGAAAACGATGATGTCGACGCGGCCGTCGTGGCGGTAAACGATTGGCGTCACATAGGAATCGGCCGGCTCGTCCTTGGCGCCATGGTCGCGCAGGGTGTACCACTTTTCCTTGCCGGTCAGCTTTTCATGGGCGACGATGTAGCTTTTGCCGCCGCGCAGGGGGTCTTGCATGCAGACGGAGATGAGCAAGTCGTCCACCAGGACCGGGGAATTGGCGTGGCCCCACCAGATGCTGTAAGGGCCGTATTTTTCGATGAAATTGAACGACCATTTTTTGTCGCCATCGACGTCGTAGCAAGCGATGTCGCCGTTGCCATAGTGCACCCAGACGTGCTTGCCGTCGGTGACGGGCGACGGGCTGGCCATGTTGTGTTCATCGCGAAACATGCCGTTGCCCTGTTTGCCCGTTCGTCGCGGCACCCCCTTGCCGACTTGCCGCTCCCACGCGGTTTTGCCGGTGAGTCGATCAATACGCAAAAAGAGCAAACGGTCGTTGTCTTGCGTGGTGAGGAAAATCGCGTCTTTCCAGATGGCGGGCGTGGAATTACCCCAACCCGGGAATGGGGCTTTCCAGACGACGTTTTCCGTTTTGCTCCATTTGGTGGGGAGGGCGGGGCCGGGGACGTGGTTGTCCCCAGTGGGACCGCGCCATTCGGGCCAGACGTCGGTGGGAGTAGGCGTGGGGCCGGACCATACAATTAGACTGAGGGCCAAGGCTTGCATTGAAGAGTTCTCCGCGGGAGGAAAGAGCTAAGCCGCAAGCGGCTACTTTTTGACGGGATCGCCGGCAACATAGGTCTTGCCGACTTCCGTGGGAATGGCGGCATTGTTGGCCTCGGGCACCCAACCGGCGATCACTGTGTAGCAACGCGCGTCCTTGTCCCAGCGCAATGCCACCGAGCCATGGACGCCCGGCGTGATGGGAAACTTGCGAACCTCTGCCATGTAGCCATAGGTTCCCGGTCCAGGGCCAGCGGGCAAAATCACTTTGTGCGACACCACGACCACATCATTTTTTTTGGCCGGTCCTTTTTGGCTTTCCAGGATTTGCAGCGACAATTGCAAGTCAGCGCTCTTGCTCTTGCCTTCGCCGGTGGTCGCGGTACAGGTCACGGCAACGACACGCACCTTGGCGACAAACTCCGCGTTCTTGGCCGCGGCCTCAAATTGGTCCTTGAATACGGCGGGATTAATCGGGCCGGCGGCCAAAGGCAATACTACACCCACTACACAACAGATTGCCAAGGCCGACAATAGACCCGTTGATCGATGGCGCAAAAACATCGCTTTCATCCAATCATCTCCATTAGAGTTGCAAGCCCATAAAATCCTGGCGTCTCATGGTCACTCCCTTCTCAACGGCGGTCAAATCACTCGCCTGCCCGTGGCCGTCAGCGAATGCCTACTAAATTCCTATTGATGGCCCCAACTTCAAATCGTTCAGGATCGAAGCTTTGACTGTGCCATTCCATCATTTCCGCGTGCCGCTCGTGCCCAGGATTGTTGATGGCTTCCAGAAAATCGGCATATCCCCACGGTCCCCCACAGTCCTCGGGCGGACATGCTCGGGCGCCTTTAACGCAGCGCGGATATCTAACCTTGGAATCGGCATCCAGGACCTTTTCGACCACGATGTGATGGATCCAGTTGTCGCCGAAATCGTAGGTGTAGTTGAATTTCGCGTAGCCAGCCTCGACGAACTTGGCCAGCCGGGCTTTTTTGGGGTCGGCCATGTCCAATTCGCCGAAAGGATCGGCGCCATAATCCTCGCCGCCGATCTCGAAGGACCAGAGATGCCCGCCGTGCCAACCCATGCATTCCTGAATGATGTCGTGCAGCTTCGCAAGGCTGCAATCGGCGACTTCGATACGCCGCCAGATCGGCGGCTTGATGTCGGCCAAGGTGACCTTCAGCTGGTAAATCGCTTTCGATTTGGACATGGTTTCCTCCGTGTTGGATGCAGGGACATGGTGCTTTTGTAGCACTTTTGAAGGATTGTTCACCCGTCTTCCCATCCCGGCAGCAACGGCTGCGAGTGCCGCGAAACGACGGCCATTTTTCTGCGCACAACGCGTTTCACGCGCACGTGGACCTGTTTGCCTTCTTGCTCGCCGATGGTCAATGTCGGGCCGTGGGCGTTCTGCCGCGCCGTGTGGACGGCCACGTCAGCCTGCATTTGCTCCACGACAACACGGGCTGCGTCGGCCGCCATCGCGGGGCGATTGCATTGCCGACTCAGATGCAATTGCACCACATGTTGCGGCCGGCCTGGCTCCGATCGTTTTAGTATCTCGCGAAGCAAATCAGCCGCCTGGGCGTTGGACAGATGACCACGGTCTCCCAATACGCGCTTGATAAGCGCGGGATTCCGCCGGCTGGTGCGTTCCAGGAATTCATCGTGGTTAAACTCCAGTGCCAAAATGTCCGTGTTCGCCAGGGCGTCAGCCAGGTCGGCTGTCCAGCAGCCCAGGTCTGCCGCATAGGCCAAGGTTTGTGGTCTGCCGAATAGGTCCATCGTTGCCTCGAAGCGGAAGCCGCAAGTGGTTTCGTCGTGTTTCACCGGCAACGGGGTGCAGGTCATGGTCCGCGAAAGCTGAAACGACTGGGCCATTTCGTAGCCCCGCACATAACCGGCATCGCGCAGCTCGGTGAACGCGGGACTGCCGCCGCGCAAGGCAATATGATGATCGGCATGACAAAAAAGCGGGATGTTGTGGCGTTGCAAAGTTGCGAAAACGCGGTCGTTCCAGTGATCCGAATGCGTGTGCGTTAGCAGCATGGCATGGATGTCGTGCCAATCCCGTCCGATGGCTTTAAGCCGGGAGGCCAGCTGGCGTGGCCCTAAACCGGCATCTAGCAGCACGCCGAAACCGTCCGCCTCTATTAGCGACGCATTCCCCGAACTGCCGCTGGCCAGGACACTGAAACGCAATCCCATGGCGATCTCCTCTCGCTAAGCCGCAAGCGGCTTGATTATAATCCATAATAGACAAAACGACCCGCCTTCTTCCGCATGGGGGACTCCGATGGCCGAGAACAAGATCATACTGGTTGTGGACGACGATTACGAGCTTAGCGACGGCCTACGCACCATCCTGGAACGGCAGGGCTACCGTGTCCTTCAGGCCCGCGACGGCCAGCAAGGCAAGCAACTAATCTATCAACAACAACCCGATCTCGTCATCCTTGACATGATGATGCCCAAGATGGGCGGCTATCCCGTGCTGGAGCATTTCCGGGACAAGGGCGACGCCCCTCCGATCATCATGATCACCGCCAACGAAGGCAGCCGGCACAAGGCCTACGCGGAGTATCTGGGCGTCGTCGATTACATCCGCAAGCCATTCGCCATGGAGCGGCTCATCGAAGCGGTAGAAAAGGGCTTGGCGGCCGGAGCCGAGAAAAAGGCGGAGAAGAAGCCCGAGAGCGGTGGAGGCGATCCGGGCTAGCTGGGCAAAAAAGGCAAATCACGAAAGCGTGAAAGACGAAAACACGAAAAGGGAATTTATTTCGTGTTTTCGTCTTTCATTCTTTCGTGATTCTGTTTTGAATTCGTCTGGACACGCACCTCACTTTGTGGCATACGGCCGCACCTTCACTTCAGACAAATAAGGTTGGCACCGACGCAGCCGAGTCGGGAGGAAATAATGCGCAAGTTGGCAATTGCCGTTGTATTGCTGGGTTCCTGCACCTTGGCTTCGGCCCAGGAAAACGGCAAGGAAAAAGAGGCGGAAGTCAAAAGCAGCGGCAGCTGGTATTCCCACATGTGGCCCTTCGGCGACAAGCCGGCTGCGAAGAAGGCGGCTGAGGCTCCCAAGAAGAGCGAGCCGTCAGCCGCTGAATTGGCGGCGCAGCGGCAAACCCGCGAGGAGGCAGCCCTCAATCGTCGCAACGAGGCAATTTTGAAACTACGCGAAATCGCCTTGCGAACGCATGATGATGTGCTGCTCCATCAGGTCGAACAGCTGGAACAATCGGCCTGGGACCTGTATTTGAAGAAAACCGAGGAACCAGGGCCAGGGGAACACAAATGAAACGGCTACTAATGGTCCTGGCGGTGTCGGTTCTGGCATTGGCCGGCTGCGTGGACACCGGCATGATCGGTTTCAAAACAGCATTGCCCGGCGATGGCGCCAAGACGGTAGCGGGTCAAAAGCCGCCCACGGTGAACCCAGATCAAATCAACGACGACAATGCCCACGCCATGGCACGGGCGTTGGAGAAGGAGATTGAATTTGACGGCCGGCAGGATGAGCCAAAGCCACCGCCGCCGCACAAGTGATGCCTACACCAACGCAGGCGCTTGACGCCTGCCGCTCCAGGTCGGTCAGCTGACGGGGGACAGCGCCGGCCTGGAGTTTTTTTGTTTTTCCGCCATCAATCCAATCGCATGAACTTCCAGGCCGCGGCCAAAAAGCCAACACCAAAAATCGTCAAAACTCCACAAGCCCGCAGCACGATGTCAATCGCCGGATCGGGATTGTTCACCAATTGCAGATAGGCGTCCAGCGACCACGCCAGCGGTGTTACCCGGCTAACTTGCTGCATCGTGTCGGTCATCAGGGCGCGATTGCCCATCAAACAGCCGCTCAAACCGGCCAAAACCAACACCAACAGCGAACCATAAATGGCCACCTGCGCCTCGGTCTTGGCCACCGCCGCGATCAAGACGCCCAGGCCCATCGCCGCCAGGGATGTGGACAAGACGACCGGCAAAAACAGCAGCGGCTCATGGCCCCAATCCATTTGAAAAATAAACTTGCCCGCCAGCAGCAAACACAATCCCTGGCCGACTGACACGATGTAGCAGGGCGCCAGCTTGCCGAGGAGAATTTCAACGCGCGTTATCGGGGCTGCACGCAGCCGCTTGAGCGTACCCTGGCGGCGTTCCGCCACGAAAAGCCAACCGATGGTCAACACCAGAAAGAACGAGAACATCACGGTGTAAGACGGCACCAAAATCTTGTAGCGCTGCGAGCCGAGCTTGAGCAGGCCGCTGCCTTCATCCTTGTAGACCGCGGTGCCGCCGCCTGTGCCTTTTTCTTTGGTTTTGGTTAGGCCGTCCCAGGTCTTGGCCGTCAAGTCGTAGCTCTTGAAATGCTCCCGAATAGCTTCTTGGACGCTCAGGCCCACGGATTTGCGTTGCTCGACGGTGACCAGGAGTTTTCCCAGCTTGGGCCTGCCGATAATGGGGATTTCCATAGTTTCGCCGAGCTTGGCGATGAACTCTTCCTTGCCCAATGTTTCGAAGGCCCGGCCTATCATCCACGGTAGCACTAGTCGTAGCATGGGGCCCTGGGCGACCTGGGTCATGATCGACACCGCAGTCGGCTGAGTTGGATCTTTGAGAATGGCAACATCGAGCAGGTCGAGGCGAACACCTTCACGCTCGAAGGGATTGATGCCGGTGTAAAGTTCGGGCGACACGCCTGCCGGAATGGTCTTTGGCTTGCTTTGCGAACCCGCCAAGAAGGAGCAGGCACTGGCTCGCTTGCTGAAATTGGGGCCGATCACGAGCACGGCGGCTCGTTGGCCGCGTCGCACCAGTTCCTCTGCTTTCGGCAGCGAATCGATGATCTCGACGCGAATGTCGGCGGTTTCGTCAAGGTCTTTCAGGACCAGGTCCGACCACTTCTTGGCATCGGGCGGCAGGAATTCGTTGGGGGTTCCGGGCGGCAAGCCCTGGTCAAGAACGACAACCGATACACGCAGCTTATCGCCCGGTTTCTGGCCAAAGCCTTCGCCGACGGAGATGCCAAGGACCACAATAAAGATCAGCGGCATGGCGACAAGAATCACCAGGGCCCGGTAATCGCGGGCCAAAAGACGCAGTTCTTTCTTGGCGAGAATCCAGAAGGCCATGGAGAACCCCTAGGGGCGGCCGTCGCATTTGTCAACCCGCTGTAACAAACACTATGCATTACCGACGCCGAGGCCGCGCCGGCTCCTCCACGGCCAGGAATTTCACCTCATTATTGTTATTGTCATAGCAAACAAACTCGAGCATTTCCGGAGGACCGACCGGATCGCCCAGGATGTAGACGGCGGTGTTGCCCGCCTCCTCCAGCTGGTTGATCGGCTTGCGTTTGCGGTTTTGCAAGTAATTGGCCACGTCGCGATTGACTTTGATGTCGATGCGCTGAATGTTGGGCCGATGGACCGCGAGCTGGAGCATGCGCATGACATCGATGCTCATGCTCTCCGTGGTTTTAACGTGGCCGGTGCCGTTGCAGTGGACGCAGTCCTGATAAACGCTGCGTTTCAGCGACGGGCGGATGCGTTGACGGGTCATCTCGATGATGCCAAACTGCGAGATCTTGAGGATCTTGGTGCGGGCGCGGTCGCGCTTCATGGCGTCGCGGACGGCTTTTTCGACGCCGCGGCGGTGCTTTTCGTCGCGCATGTCGATGAAGTCGTTGACAATCACGCCGCCCAGGTCGCGGAGGCGCAGCTGACGGGCGATCTCCTTGGCGGCCTGGAGATTCATCTGGTAGGCGGTTTCCTCGGCATTGTTGTCGGCGCGGAAGTTGCCGCTGTTGACGTCGATGGCGACCAGGGCCTCGGTTTGATCAATGACGATGGAGCCGCCCATCGGCAGGGGCACGTGCCGGCGCTGAATACGCGCAATCTCGTCCTCGATGCCGTATTTGTGGAACATGGGCGCTGGCTCGCTGTAGCATTTGATGCGATTGGCGTAGCGCGGCATGACAAACTGTAGAAACTCTTGCGCATGGGCGAAGGCGGTCGGTTCGTCAACCCAAATCGTGTCGATCTCACTGGTGAAGGTGTCGCGGATGGTGCGGATGATCATGTCGCTTTCTTGATAGATTTCCGCGGGGGCTTTGACCTTTTTGATGCGGCGGACCACCACTTGCCAAAGCCGCGACAAATAAGCGAGGTCGCGCTGCAGCTCTTTTTTGGTTCGGTCCAGGCCGGCGGTGCGGATGATGAAACCGAGACCCTTGGGCGGTTCTAGTTCATTGAGGATGTCACGCAGGCGGCGACGCTGATCGTCGTCGGCGATCTTGCGCGAAACGCCAATGCGGTTTAAGCCAGGCATCAGGACGAGGTAACGGCCGGCGATGCTGATGTAGGTGCTGAGCGTCGGGCCTTTGGTGCCGATGCCTTCCTTGATGACCTGGACCAGAACTTCCTGTCCACGTTTGAAGATGTCTTGAATCAGCGGCTTGGGGCGGCCGGAACCAGGGCGGCCCATCGGTCGACGGCCACGGTCACGACCGCCTCGGTCACGTGGGCCACGGTCGCGGCCGCCACCACCGCGACGGTCATCACGGCGGCCACGGCGAGGCGGACCTTCATCTTCTTCCTCGAACTCGGGCATGCGTTCCTCGGCGAAATCGTCGGCGATGTCTTCGTGCTCTTGAGCGGTTGGCTCAGGGGCGAAGTCCTCTGGCTCAAAGTCGTCTTCACCGACGGGCGCCGGTTGGCTTTCACGCATATCTTCGAAGGGTTCCTCCTCAACGACCGCTCTCTGGGGCCTGCCGTGATCCTCCACTGGCGGAGCGAAATGCGGTTCTTCCTTGAAAGCCGGAGCGGGTGGCGGCTCGGGAGGCCGGCTGCTGGAGAAACTCAAATCGTCGTCAGATAGGTCGCTGGGATCAGTTTCGCGGGTACGGCGTTCCGCGGAATCCATCGGCCTGGCGGGCGGCGGCGCATCGCCAGGGGGCGGCCCATCGGGGCCGCGATTATCGTTTCGGCCTCGGCCACGTCCACGACCTCGGCCGCGCCCACGACCCCGCCCGCGATGACGCCCGCCGGCGTTTTCATCCTCCGACTCCGCACGCGGTGGAGCAGCAGCCTCGCCTGCTGGATCGTCGCCAGGAGGAACAGTCGGCCAATCGGTGTTACCCATATCGTCCGCGCCGGAGGGAGTTACATCATCCGGCGGTGCGACAATCGACAGTTCACTTGTGAATTCGGAAGTGTTGACGCCAAATAGATCGTCGGCCGATGTTTCAAACGGGACATCGTCCGGTCGGTCGAGATCCGCGGCGGGGATCGGTGGTTCCTCACGGCGTCGGCGCGGCTCATCGTCAAACGGACGCGGGCCACGGCGGTCTCGGCCGCGGCCGCGATCCCGGTCCCGATCACGGTAGCCGCCACCTCCACCACCCCCACGCCGGCCGTTGCGATCAC
>Ga0134121_10004254_pt1 | contig 11740 bp, 6 predicted proteins | sample KB301_FD_96463 | JGI IMG/M metagenome (GOLD analysis project Ga0134121, IMG submission 96463) | Terrestrial soil microbial communities without Nitrogen fertilizer from Kellogg Biological Station, Michigan, USA - KB3-0-1 | ecosystem: Environmental > Terrestrial > Soil > Unclassified ...
ACCGATCTGATTCTCATCACGATACTGCTCGGGTCGTTGCGAATGGGTTTGATCGCGATTTTGCCCGTGGCTTTTAGTCTGCTGCTGGTGCTCGGCGCGCTGGCGCTCGCAGGTACGCCGCTGGGAATCGCCAACTCGATGTTTGCGGGTATCGCGCTCGGCATCGGATTGGATTTTGCGATCCATTTGACGACTGCGTACCGGCAGCGGCTTCGCCAGGGCGTGCCTGCGGGCGAGGCTTTGCGGAGCACGCTCGAGCTCACCGGACCGGCGGTCTGCGTCAGTGCGGCTTCGATCACGGCTGGTTTCTCCGTGTTGATGCTCTCTGAAATTGCGCCCAACGTGCAGCTCGGCGTCATGATCTGTCTGTGCTTGCTGACCTGCGCAGTCTCTACATTGCTGCTCATCCCCAGCCTGTTGAAACTCTGGATGCACAGAACCGAGCGCGGTAGCGCCGGGTAAACCCAACCCACGCGCCAGTCAATAGAAGTTGACCCGGCGCTACCGCGCTCGGTTCTGTGCATCAGCAAGTAAGAAGGGTAGAGACACGAGCAGTGGCGGGTCGGTCAGAGTCATTGGCCTTAGCGAAATGGAAAATGGACCATTCGCTTTGCCCTGGCGCACGATCACTGGCCCACTCCCAGCACCCACCAGGAGATTCGCGCTGTCAGGTAATAAGTAGCCAAGCGTGTCAGCGAGGCGAGGCAGGGCTGCTGCGAGCAGATGATATGTTCCGTCAGGAACAGGCCCGATACGAAACGCGCCGGGCGACGTGATGAGAGCGCCGCCGGCAGGCCGGCTCTGCGGAATATGCGTGTGGAAGAGTCCGACGAAGATCGGTCCCTCATCAGGTTTGGGCGAGTCGACGAAACCCTCAACCGACGCATGCAGCGACGCTCGTCCGGTCAGCTCGGCGTAGTGCGCGCAAAGCGACTCGACCGACGCCGGCGTGATCCGTTCAGCGAGATAGCGAAACTCACGTGGCCCAAGTCCGACGCGTTGAGTGAAACGCCTCGTAAACGTGCTGAGACTGTTGTAGCCCACCTCGAAGGAAATGTCAGTAATGCTACGGTCGGTATTCAGCAGCAACCGCTTCGCCTCATCGAGCCGCATCGCATTGATGAACTTGGCCGGCGGAAGCCCCGTGATCTGATGAAACACGCGATTGAAGTGGAACGTGCTGATATAGGCAACGCGCGACATGTCGTGCAAAGAGATGGGCTCACACAGCCGCTCGCGCGCGCTCGTGATCACGCGCTCGACTGCCCGCCGGTGTGACGTAATAGTGTCTTCAGCCTGTCGCATATTCCCTCAACGCTTCTCGCAACTGAGCCGGCACCGGAACGGGAACCACCTGCGCGCCCTCGCGCTGCATGCAGGCGACCTGTTGCTCGCCGCGCGCCACCAGCTCTGCGCCGCGCCAGTATTCGAAGTTCATCGTGATGCGGTTCTGCGCGAGCTCACCGAGACGCATGCGTAAAGTTATCTCGTCGAAGGCGACGAGCTCTGCCATAAATTCACACGACACGCGCGTAGTCACCAGCACAAGACCGTACTTGAGTGCTTCGATAACTTCAGGCGCCCGGTCACGCAGAAACATCTCGCGGCAGCGACCCTGCCAGCGCACATGGTTGGCGTAGTAGACATTTCCGATCAGGTTCGTCTCCTCGAATCCGACGACATGCCGGTATTCATACGCGCGCATCTTCGCCTCCTGTTAACAACGCGATTGCCAGTTCTTCTTTCACACCGTCCCTTTGGACCACGCCTGAGGCAATTTTCAACTCGCCGGACGTGAGCAAGATCCAACCGTTAGGCGCGACGCTAGCGAAGACGAGCGGCGCAGTCATGCCGGCGCCTGCTTTCTTCAGACACTCAATTGACGTCCAGACGCGCGTCGCTGCCTTGTCGAGGGTTTCTTGCGCTTCGCGGCTGATGACTTCGGCAAGGGCAAACCGTTCCGCGCCGAGTATGTCGGACCAGATGGCAGGTGTTCGCGTCGTGACGAGCTCGAGATCGCAACTGACGGGAGCGCGTCCGGCAACGGCCATCGTGAGGTCGCCGCAATGCGAGGCTGACACGTCGCGTCCGTCGCAAGCCGTGGGTTTTCCATCGGCGCGCCTGATGAGACAGCCTGCGCCGAGAAGACTTTCAATTACGCGTGTGCTGCGATCGCGACGATCTAAGGTTCGGCTATTCTCGAAGGCGATCGACACTTGCGCGCTAGGAACCAACTCCATTAGGCATCGTTCGACGTAAGGCGTCAGCAAGCCTTCGGGCCAGGGACCTTTAAAGTCTGTGCCGTTGATGGCGCGCAAATGTAGCCGCTCCCAGCGCTCTCGCACGTGCCCTTCGGTATCAGTCAACTCTACGTCGTACACAAAGCCGTTCGCGAAGCGTTCTCTTTCATGTGCATGTACGAGTAGACCACTAGCATCGCCATGCAAGCTGCCCGTTACCTTCTCGACGCCGACCGGCAGGAGAGTGATCTGCGGTACGCACGCCTGCACGGCGTGGATGGCGGCGTCGCGTGCGCCCGGATCTCCGAGCGCCAAGCCGCCGGGTAAGTATCGACCGAACCAGCTCGTCGTGCCGTCGGGAATGATCTCTGCCGCGCACTCCGTAGCTTTGAGTGTGCGATAATCACGGAGACGCTGAAAGCGTCCTGTATGAAACAGGATTCTGCCGTAGAGGTCGTGATGCGGGTCGAGGCTGATCGTTCTCGGGTCGACCGTGCGTGGAGTTTGGTCCAGCGGAGCGCTCGCCGTGCGACACACCGCACGGAAATGATCGACTTGAAACCCCGTCTCCGAACTGCGCAGAACGACGTCCACAGTGCCTGCTTCACGCACGAGCGCGGCGACGCGGATCGTATGAGTTGCGCCTTCGCGAATGACTACGGGCCGTTCGAACTTTACCTGCTCGAACGCCGGCGGCTCGTTCGTCTCTGTGAGCGCCATGAAGACCTGGGCCATCGCTTCCATTCCCATCACGGCGGGCAGCAGTCGCTCGCCGCGGAAGATGTGGTCGTCCAGATAAGGATCGGTCGCGGTGGACAACTCTGCATCGACGACCAGCTCGATCTTCGGATAGTAGACGCGCGGCTTCTCGAGGAAGCGCAGGAACGGAAGCTCTGGCCGCTCGACTTTGAGCGTTGGTATGTCGCGTAAGCGTCCCATGACTACTGCACTTGTCGACTTGCGACTTAGGAGCGTTCTTAACGAGTCGAGGCCCTTCTCGATCGGAATCGGAGTGATGCCTCTGCGCGCCAACTCATCGACGGTGCCGAGTCGCGCGCCCATGCCGACGCCCGACCAGACGGACCACTCGACGGCGAGGCAACGACAGTGTGGATGCATGGTCTGCCAATGATCCGTCAAACGCGTGAGCCATTCGTTAGCAAGACCGTAATGAGCTTCGCCCGGCAGTCCGGTTCGGGCGATGATCGAGGAGAAGGTGATAAAGAGACGCAGTGCGTCGGGATTGATCGCCGTGAGTAAGTTTTGTGCGCCTCGAATCTTCGGCGCTAACGTTTCGGAGATCGCTTCTGCGTTGAGATTCTCGATCAGGCACGGGACGTTTCGCGCCGCGCCGTGCAGGATCGCTGTGACTGGGCCAAGTTCCCTCTCCACCTCACGAATCGCTTTGCGCGTCGCTGCGGCGTCCGTAACGTCAACACTGTAGTAGCGGAAGTTGATGCCTGCCGCCTTCATTCTTTCGAGGTTCGAGACGATCTCGTCGTCCGCTGCTGGTTGGGAAAGACCAAAGATTGCGAGATGTGCGCCGGACTCACGCGCCAGCCGGAGAGCGCATTCAGCCGTGATCCCGCGCGCGCCTCCCGTGACTACTAACACGTCGCTTGTCGTGAGTGGCAACTCGCACTCTGGTCCAGGCTCGAGCGGCCGGAGGACAGGTTCCCAGCGTTTGCCGTCTGAGGTGTAACGCGCTTCCGCGTAGCCTCGTACTGCCAAGCCTTCTGCCAGCACCCATGCGGCTGCGTCCGGGTGGTCCAGCGGCACGTCAACCACACACGTGTTGAGATTCTTCGCTTCAAGGTGCAGGGTGCGCGCGAAGCTGGCGGCACCGCCAACGAGTACGCAACGGAAATCATCGCCGCCTTTCAGCGCCTCACGTGCGCTGTCCAGCAGCAGATCAACGTGAGTCTCGTCAGGCGCGGCCGGCAGGAGTACGACGATGCCGCGGCCCGCGCCCGCATTCGCGAAAGATCTTTCGGCCGCGAGCTTGAGCGGATGATCTGGCGAAGCGAGTATCCGCCAGTCTGCTGGTTCGGATGGACCATCTCGCCGGGGCAAAGCGCGTTCGACGAACTCGACGGAAAACTCTCTGACCCACTCGTCAACGCCGGTGGGTTGCGCTTCGTTATCCGAGTCGTCGTCCGCGCGCGCCGTGGCCCCCAATGCATTCGCGATTTCCGAGAGGGTCGCGTTTGCGTAGTGTGTCGGGGCTGATGGAGGTGGGAGATTGAGATGTCGAGCCGCTTCGGCTACGAGTTGGGCCACGCTGATCGAGTTCAAGTGAAGGTCGTCGAGCAGCCTGCTCTCGTTCTCGATGGTTGCGATGGGCAGCTCAAGCCGCTCTGCCACCAGTCGTCTCACAACTTCCAGCGGAGTGTCACTCGCTTGGATACAGTTAGTGTCACCTGCGTGACTAGCTTGGACACGGTCAGTACCACCCGCGGTAGCGGGTGGGTGCGTAGCCGTGTACGGAGTTGCGTGAGAGCTGCGCACCCACCCGCTACCGCGGGTGGTACCGACCGTGTCCAACAGAGCTGGCAGACCGGGCAGATCTTGCAGACTTTGCAGCTCTGGCAGATCTGCCGGGGCTAGCTCGCAAGGATTGGCAAAGAAGCGCGGGCGCCAGTCGAGATCGAAAGGGCGCGCGAAACGATCGGCGAACAACTCGTCATGAGCGACGCGCGCGCCCATACAGAAGCATGCGCCTACCGCACTCAAGAGCCCTCGAATTGAATTCCCGCCGGCATCAAGCGCTAGCGCGGGTTCGTTACGAAACTGGCTGACCAGGCCGCAGAGAGTCTGGCCGGGGCCGACTTCGAGCCAAAGATCAATACCTGTGGAGCCTGCTGCCTCAACCGCCTCCATAAAGCGAACGGGTGAAGTCACCTGGTCGCGAAGCAACGCACGCAGGTCGGTGCCCCCGTTGAGATGTTGGCCCGTTACAGTTGAGAATACCTTGCGCTGGAGTGGCGCAAACTCTTCGCGCTCCAGGTGCGCGTACAAATGAGTTCCTGCCGGCGCGACGAGTGAAGAATGGAACGCATGAGAGACACGTAACAACGTCGTGCGCAATCCGTGCGCCTCGGCTCGGCGCGCGACGGTGTTGATTTCAAGCGCCTCACCGGAGAGAACTGTCTGAGTAGGCGAATTGAGCCCCGCGATGACAACCCGCTCGCCGTTCAAAATCTGTTCGACCGCCTGCTTATCTGCGGCCACACTCAGCATCGTGCCTACGGGGCCATCGACTTCCGCCATCGCGCGTCCACGCGCGCGGGCGATGCGCAGCAGTGATGACTCATCGAGCGATCCGGCCCAGTTGAGCGCGGTGAGCTCGCCGAGGCTGTGGCCCACACCGACGCCGCTTGTGATTCCTAACCGTGAAAGAACACGCAGACCCGCGACTGAGGACGCGACGATTGCCGGTTGGGCCACGTCAGTCGAGACACCGTCGCCGTGCCAATTCTGCTTCGTGTAGACATACAGGTCTGCGAGGAAATTGAAACGACGCGCCCACATGCCACCGTCCTTGTATGACGGCGAGCCCTGTCCCGGAAAAAGAAAGCCGATGCGTGCTGAGGACTGTTCAGCGCTGAAAAAGAAGCCGCCACTTGCATCGATCAGCCGCGTCGCGCCACTACGCAATTGCGACAGCAGCGCTTCAAGCCGCGCCGACAGTTCCGACGCGCTCGACGCCACCAACGCTACGCGAACGGGAAGGGAACGAAGCGTCTCTGACAGGTGTTTAGCAAGATCCGTCAACTCGCTACGTGAAAGTCGAGCGGCATACGCGAGCAAACGCTCGATTTGATTCTCAAGTTGATCGACGTCGCGGGCGCTGAATAGAAATAGCTCAGCATCCTGCGCAGACGTGAGTAGTGTGCGTTCCTTTGAAGTAAGAGACTGGCGACGATCGTCATGTGTCGCTTCGAGCGTCACGTGTGAGTTGATGCCGCCGAAACCCATCGCGCTGACGCCTGCCCGCAGGCTCGCTTCAGTTGAGAAGATTTCGCCTTGTTTGAGAGTGCGGAGTGCCGACTCATTTTTCTTCAGTTCTTCGTGTGGATCATCACAGCCAACTGTCGGCGGCAGGATTTGCGCGTGGAGCGCCATGGTCGCTTTGATCAGACCCGCAACACCCGCCGCCGCTTTCGTGTGGCCGATGATCGCTTTGACTGAGCTGACTACGGCTGGCGATGCGTTCACCTTAGCCTCGCATCGCGCGCGCGCGAGCGCCTGAAGCTCAGTCGCGTCACCGACCGCCGTGCCCGTTCCGTGTCCCTCGAAGTATGCAACCGTGTCAGCGCCATATCCCGCCTTTTCATAAGCACGTCGCAAGGCGATGAGCTGGCCCTCAACCTCCGGACGAGTGATGCCACCACTGCCATCCGACGAGACGCCCCAGCCGCGTATCACCGCGTAGGCTCGCAATCCTCTCAGTAGCGCATCCGCATGGCGCATGAGCACGATCAGACCGCAACCCTCGCCGGGCCAAAAGCCCTGCGAGCGCGTGTCGTAGACGCGCATCATGTCCGAAGCGAGCGCGCCAGTCTTTGCGAACCCGACGAGCTCGAACGGATCGGTGCTCAGGTCAACTCCGCCGGCGATGGCCACCTCGAGATCGCCCATAGCCAGCGACGTGCACGCGTTTATGACTGCCAGCAGCGACGACGCACACGCTCCGTCGACCGTGTAGCCGCCGCCCTTGAGATCGAAGTGATTGCAGACGCGCCCGGCGATGGTGTTGGAAAGCCCGCCGGCGAGCGTCTCCGCGCCGACCTCCGGAAAGGGTTTTTTATAAAGCGTCTCCATCTGTGCGAGAAGCTCACGCTGCTGGTCCAACGTGTACGCGCCCTCTTCGAGAACCTTGCGTACGACACGCCGCACGTACGGCCAGCGCAGGCGCATCGTATTCGCGCGCGAGAACTCGCCAGTGAGCGTGTTGCCGACAAAGACTCCAGTCGCTTCACGCGGCAGTCCTTCACCCTCCGGGAAGCCCGCGTCTTCGAGCGCCGCCGCAGCGACATCCAGCGTTAGCCAGTGTGCCGGGTCAGCCGCGCGATACGTCTCGCCCGGCACGCGGAAGCGCGCGCGGTCAAACTCGTAACCTTCGATAAAGGCGCCTTCAGTCGAGTATGTTTGATCGGGACTCTGCCGGTCAGACGACAGGTAGTCGTTGAGATTGAGTCGCTCAGCCGGGATGCGTCTGAAAGCGCGGCGTTGCGCGAGGGCATTTTCCCAGAGCTCGCCTGGCGAGCGCGCGTCCGGATAGCGACAGGCCATCCCGACGATGGCGATTGCTTGTCCCATCTTCACGCCTCCCTCACGAGAGCCGGCGCAGGCGCGGCGACTACATCGCGGCCTTTGACCCAACGCATGGCAAACATGCACAGCCCTCGAATGGCGCAAGCGATCGTGAGGGCGAAGAAGAGCCCGAAGACTACGTGCATCACCATCAGCAGACCGTAAACGGCAGCGACACTGAGACCGAATACGATCTGATCCCGCCGCCCGCTCGGCGTCGTAGCCGGATCGGTCACCATGTAGAACGTGTAAAGGATGAAAGCGACACCCGTCATCGGTATCAACGCGGCCTCGAACGGAGTGTCAAAGAACAGGCTTCTGAGGAAGGCTTGCGTGATGAAACCACCGAGCCACGCTGCAATTAGCGGCAGCCGGTGAGTGAAGCGCGCGTTCAGGAACGTCCCGGTGCAGACGATGATCGCCGGCAAGATCCAGTCGCCAACACCGATCATGTTCTCCGTGAACTGATATGGCGGCGCGACACTGACCCACGAGAAGGCGAGTAGTGTCGCCGTGATGCCGAAGTTTGAAGGATTGAAGAAGTGACGCGTGCCGCTTCCGAACGGAGCGCGCAGCACAGCCTTCGAGCAGATCGCCACGACCGCAGCGAACATGACTGGTCCAAGCCTCTCGTTTGCGTAAAGAAGCATGGCGCACGCGAGCCCGGAGATGTGCGCGGAGAGCAGAAACTCGATGAACCGTTGTGGGCCGCCACCTAAAAACCTGAGCGGCCGGCGATTGCAGCGTGCGTCGATGATCTCGAGCAGCAGCTCGACGCTGTAAGCGGAGGCCAATGCCACGAGTGGCTGGGCCAACGACTGTTCGAAACCAAAGAAGGCGTGTCCCAGGATATTGAGGACAGTGATAGCGATCGCGAAGCGTCGCAGCCCGCCGAGACGGTCAGCTCGATTGTTCATCTCATTTGCACTCATTGTTGATCCCCTTTTCACGTCCGAGCACGACGGTGTACCAGGCGCCCGGCGACAGTTGAATCGTTTCCTGTTGCAGCTCACCGCGCGCGTCACGCCAGCGCAGCCCAATGCTGATGGGGCTGACGAGCTCGTTTCCGGTGAGATGGCCCAACCCAAACTGCAAGTCGGGACTGCGCTTGCCTGAATGACCATTGCCGCCGTCAACCTGCTGCACGATCGGTGCGCGTCCAGGCAGAGACACACGCGCCTCAGCGCCGATTGCCGGACGCGAAGGAATCGCACTTCCTTCACGACACACGCGCGTCTGCGAAATATCGCTAACTGGAAGACGAAGCTTGAGCCCGAGGAAAGCGCCCGCGTTAGTGCTTTCGTTGTGGTAGAAGTACGACGTTCCCCACTGGTTCGCGACCGCGTAATCAAGTCGTCCATCGCCGTCGACATCCGCTGTCGCGATGCCGCGCGTGAGCAACGGCTGGTCGAGGGAAAGCTGCGCGGCGATGTCGTGATAACGCCCATCCGGCGCGCGCACGAAGAAGAAGTTGTGACCGTTGCCACTGACGTCAGCGCCGGCTTGCAAGCTGGGCCAACTACGCGGGTTGCGCAGCAGTTGATCGTTGCCCATCACGACTTCGTGCAGGTCGGGCCAACGGTTGATGTTGCCTTTGACAAAGCCGGTCGCCTGCAACGCTTCGAGCACGCCGTCGTTGTTGAAGTCGCCTAGCCGTGACTCCCATCCCCAACCGCTACGCGAAAGACCGAGCGACTCGCTGCGATCGACGTAAGGCGCGACGCCTTTCTTCATGAGCTCGGTGTGTCCCGTGCTGAGGAAGACGAAATTGCTTTCTTCGAGCCCGTACTCCTGCGTGATGTTGCTGACGAAGATGTCGGGCCACCCGTCTCCGTTCAAATCGCCGAAGTCGACACCCATGCCTTTGTACGAGTCGTGGCCCAGCACCTTCGATTTCGTCGTTGTTAACGTTCGTCGTCCTTCCAACAACTCGAAGCGCACGTGACCGGGAGTCGAGAGGTTGTGCAACAGGCGGTCAGGGCCGAAGTCGTTGGCGAAATAGATCTCGGGAAGCAGGTCGCCATCGAGATCGGCGGCGCCGATTGCGAGCGCCCAACCTCGAGCGCTCTGTTCATCGAGTGCGCCGTTAACTTCCTCGAACTGAAGCGGCGCTTTCCATAGCAGGAGATGCTTTCGTCCGCCGTTTTGCGCTTTCGACATCGAGTCCTGCATCCCGTCGGGGATGTCGGACCGCGCGTCGAGAATGCGTGCGCCATCAGGAAAGAAGTTGCCGATGATCAAGTCTGTGTGGCCATCGCCGTCGATGTCGGCGAGCGTCGCTGCGTTCGTGTACCAGCGCGCGCCGCCGGGAACTAATTCGCTCGCCGTGTAGCTGCCGGCGTTGAGTGAGGTGCGGTCGCGTTTGGTGAAGACGACGGGAGTTCTCCCCCAGTAATAAGCGAGCACGTCTTCGAGACCGTCTTCGTTGAAGTCTCCGGGCAGACAACCCATCGGGGCCATCGTTGCTTTGTCGTAAGGGAGATTCGTCGGATCAAGAGCGAACGGTTGATAACGCGCGGGCGTGCCCGGCACCGGCGCCACGATGACCTTGTCGATTCTCGTGTCGACGTAACAGGCGTCGTTCGGCAGACCGTCACCATCGAGATCATTCAGCGCCACTGCTGCGCCGACGCTGGAGATCCAGGCGGAAACACGGCGCAGCGATGGATTGACGTCGCGAATTGTTTTTTGCGGTTCAGTGGTCAGCGTCGGCAGTGGCGCTGTGTGGAAACTGAACCCTGCGGCGAGCTTCGCTAACTCTGACTCCGAGGGCTCGGGCATGCGCGCGAAACCGTAGACGACGAAGACGAGAACGACCGCCGTTAGCTTTGCAGCCTGACGCCGGAATGTGTCCATCATGTGCTTGCGACCTCCAGTGCGAATTTGTTTTGAATGCGGCGGCGCCACACTTCGTAAGCCGGCAGCTCGCCTTCTTCACGCAAGTCTTCGAGAGCTGCATCGGTGATGGCGGCGGTTTCTTCGGCAGAGCGCCCGCAGATTACGCGGCAGACGTTTTCTGTGTGAACGTTGAGGTTCGCGGCGCGCTGGCGTGTCTTAGCGGCAAAGGCCACACCCTGGGCGAGGGCAGGCAAGTGCTTATCAGCAGCGACACGCAACGATTCGATTGCCGCACGTCTGCAGCCACCGGCATAGGCGCAGGCCAGGCCAACACCGCTCCACAAGTCATCGCGTCGTGCGGAAGGAAAGGCATTGATCGCAGTCGCGACTGACGCGACGTCTGCGCCTTTCACAAACCAGATGCTGCGGCCGAGACCCTGATCGAAGACGCGTCGCTCGTAGTTTTCCAAACGTGCAGGCAGCTCGCGTCCTTCGACGTATCGAGGCCAACTGAAATAGCCCTCGTGAAAACCGTAACCGTCGACCACGAGCCATCTCAGTAGCGGATCGAGTTGGGCCAGGTGTGAGGTGACGCTTCGTCGCAAGCGGGCGAGCGCCCATCCCAGTCCGACATGCATCATGTAAATGTGAGGCTCGGCGAGGTGCTCGGTGAAAGTGCGCCAGCGGTCCTTTCGCCAGGGCGTGAAACGATCAAGTAGAGCGAGTCCCATCGCTGCGCCTTCGAAAGCGAAGCCGCGCAAGTCTGTCTCGACAGTCGCCAGACGACGCGCGAGCGGGACGAAGCCGCTTTCTTCGAGTGCCGCATGATAGCCACTTAGAAAAACGATGCCGATTTGCTCGAGGCGACGGCGGGCCTCGTCTTCACTGGCGCGGAAGCCGCGTACGGCGAAGCTTGCCTCAGACGGTGAAAGACCCAGGAAGCGCCGACGCGCCTGCCCGAGTAACGAAACTTTGTCCGCACGCACCTGCATGTTCACCCATTCGCCAACACTACTAACGTTCAGAGTTCAACGCCCCTACAAGGAGTGTTTAGGTTGTCAGGATCTGGGCTAGACGATTGGCGTAGAGGAATTCCTGGTAGCGGCTGAAGTCGGGTAACGCCGCCTGTCCAATCATCTGTACTGGGAGTGCAGAAAAGAGTATGGACTCCAACCGCGGAATCCGGCGTGGCAATTTTGGAAACGCATCTTCCGCAAGATTGAACAAGTAAAAGACCCGGAGCCGTGCTGAAATTCCTCGCACCGAAAAACACGTTCGGACAAAAGTATTTCGTGAGGAGGAAAAAGATCGATGAAAGAGATCACACGGAGGCTTTACACAAAACC
>Ga0134121_10004255_pt1 | contig 11737 bp, 9 predicted proteins | sample KB301_FD_96463 | JGI IMG/M metagenome (GOLD analysis project Ga0134121, IMG submission 96463) | Terrestrial soil microbial communities without Nitrogen fertilizer from Kellogg Biological Station, Michigan, USA - KB3-0-1 | ecosystem: Environmental > Terrestrial > Soil > Unclassified ...
GGCGGGCAGCCCATGATCGACGCCATCGGAGTCTTCGACTCGGGAGTGGGCGGGCTGACGGTGGTCTCGGCCCTCCGCCGGCGGCTGCCGCGGGAGTCCATTCTCTATCTGGGCGACACGGCGCGGCTCCCCTACGGCAGCAAGTCGCCCGACACGGTGACGCGCTACACGCGGCGGAACATCGAATTCCTGACCGGCCGCGGCGTCAAGGCCGTGGTCATCGCCTGCAACACCGCGTCCGCCCTGGCGCTGCCCAACTTGGACATGCTGGAGATCCCTACCTGGGGCGTGATCGACCCGGGCGCGCTCAAAGCGGCTCAGGTGAGCCGCGGCCGGGTGGGCGTCATCGCCACGGAAGCGACCGTGCGCTCGGACGCCTACCCGCGCGCCCTTCGCGCCGTGCGGCCCGAGCTGGAGATAGTCAGCCAGGCCTGCCCCCTGTTCGTCCCCTTGGTGGAGGAAGGCTGGCACGACGATTCCATCACGGAGGAAGTGGCGCGCCGCTATCTGAAGCCGCTGCTGGAAGCGGAGATCGATACCCTGGTCCTCGGCTGCACTCACTATCCCCTGCTCGTCCCCGTGATCCAGCGAGTCGTGGGCCCCGACGTCACTCTCGTCGACTCCGCCGAAGCCGTAGCCGAGATGGTGGCCGCCGGCCTCGCCGACCGCCACCTGGAAGCCACCCACACCGCCGCCCACCACTTCTGCGTCACCGACTCCGGGGAGACTTTTCAGCGCCTCGCGAGAAGGATCTTGCAGGACCCGGAGGTGGGGTTGGAGTGGGTGGAGGTGGTGTAGGGGGGCCGCCACGCCGCCAGCCCCTCATCACCCCGACCCTCTTCTCCCATCGCCCTCCCCCCAACCGGGAGAAGAGGGAGAAAACGCCGAAATGCCCCAGGGGTGCCCCCTCTCTCCCGGTTGGGGGGAGGGCGATGGGAGAGAGGGGGGTTGGGGGAGTGAGGGGTCTTGCTAGTGAATCACACCGCACGCCAGCCGGTCGCCGGAGTTACCGGTGGGCTGCGTGGTGCAGTCGTCGGCGCCGGCGTGGAGGATCACGGCCTTACCCACCACGGAGCTGGCGCCACCGGCGACGGAGATGTCCTTGGAGATGAGGTCCAGGTGGCCATTGCCGCTGGCGTCCACCTCGATGTTGCCGAAGTCGCCCGCGTGGCGAGGATCGGTGGGCGGGCAGGCGTGCGGCGCGTTCGCCGGGTTGAAGTGGCCGCCGGCGGAAGAGAAGTGCTTACCCGCTTCGTCGCCGTGCACGCATTCGCCGTTGGCGTGAAGATGAAGGCCGTGCTTTCCCGGCGGGACGCCCTTGACGTCGGCCACGACGTGGACGCCGCCATCCGGCGCAGGCGAGAAAGTGACCGTGCCCGAGAACGCCGTGTTGGCGGGATCGCCCTGCAGCTTCGCCGACGCGGTCGACGGCGCGGTGGCTGCTGGAGCCGCCGCCGGCGCGGACACCGCTGCCGCCTTGGTCGCCTTCGCAGCCGCGGGCTTGGTCGCGGCAGGACTCTCCATCTTGTCCTTCGCTTGGTCGGTGGTCGTCGCCTTCTCCATTTTGGGACTGCTGCAGGCCGCGAGAATGAGAAGCCCCGCCGCCACGAAGGTCCAGCCGTACTTTGCGTGCTTCATGATCTCCTCCTGAGAAAGAATGACTGCCGTTTTCCTGCGTTCCCCTGCCTCTTCACTTGAGCGACTTCAGCTCCATGCGCACGTCCGCGAGGTTCCGCGAGATGAGAATCTCCACCGGCGTCGCGGCGTCGTCGCGCGCCAGCCAAAGATCCAGGTGCCCCTTCCAGCGCTCGCGGTCCGGCACGTCGATACCCCGGATCGAGAACTTCAGGGCCTGGACCTTCTTACCATCGATCGTCCGCCGCTCGATTCCCTGGGGGATGACGACGACCGGATAGATCTTGCCGTCCGACCAGATCTCCATCCGCCGCGTCTTTTGTGGCGGGTTGCGCCGGATGGCGTAGATCCCTGAGGCAATGTCGAGCACGCCGCTGGCGGTGATGTCGTCGCTCTTCGACTTGGTTTCGCCCCGCCAGGAGTACGAGCTCCAGGCGCGGATGGGCTGCAGGGTGTGAGAGTCGACCTCGGAGCCATAGCGGAAGTACTCACTCTGCTTGGCGATGGACGAGGTGATGGTCAGCTCGCTACGGAGGTGACCGTTGCCGTCCTGCTTGAAAGTGAGGTGTCCCTCGCCCCGGTTGGGCAGGAACAGCCCGGCCAGAGTGCCGACGATGTTGCCGAGCTGCCAGTGATATTGAAACTCCTCATCGCCCTGTGGCTGTGCGGAGACCGCGGAAGGCCACGGGCCCGCTACCAGAAGAGCCAGGGGAAAGAGAAGAAGGGCTTTGCGTACGATCGAGCGCATCTTGATTCCTTGAAATGGAGAAAAGACCCGTAGGTTCCAACGCGTTATAACAGAAGCAAGCCGCCTGCCATGCCCACAAGCCGAAGATTGTTGGAACCGTCGGCGGCCTTGTCGCCCCGTTCAGGATTGAACTGGAAGGTGAGGTTGTCCGCCGCCTCGAAGCCCTCATCACCCCAGCCCTCTTCTCCCAGCCTCCCCCCCGCCGGCCGGGAGAAGAGGGAGCAAAGCAAGAAAAACACCAGGTTCTTAGGATGGGAGGAGGCGAATCGGAGATGACGGCGGATCGAGGTCGAACCTATGGCGCCGAGCCCCCCTCTTCTCCCGGAGGAAGGGGGGGAGGCTGGGAGAAGAGGGTCGGGGTGATGAGGGCTTCGGCGGCGCGGACACCATCTGGAGTTGGGATCAGAGATGGGATCGGTGAGCTAGACTCCACCGGCCGCTGCCGTTCCGTAAAGGAGAGCCGATGCGCCGAATCCTGCTGTTTCTGGTCGTGCTGTGCCTGGCCGTGCCGGTCGTTGCCGCTACCGCCCCTGCCGCAGACAACGCCATTCCCACGCCGGAGAGCTTCCTCGGCCATGCCGTAGGGGCTGATCGCAAGCTCGCTCCCTGGCCGAAGGTCGTCGAGTACCTGCGCCGGGTGGACGCGGCTTCCGGCCGCATCTCCATCGAGTCGGCGGGCAAGACGACGCAGGGCAACGATATGCCGGTGGTGGTGATCACCTCGGAGGAGAATCAGCAGCACCTCGACCGCTACCGGGAGATCGCCCGCCGGCTGGCCAATCCCGACGGGCTCTCGGAAGCCGAGGCGCACGCCCTGGCGAAAGAAGGGAAGACGATCGCCCTCGTCACCTGCTCCATCCACTCCACCGAAGTGGGCTCGACCCAGATGGCCATGGAGTTCGTTCATGACATGGCGACGACGCAGGATCCGGCGGTGCTCTCCTGGCTCGACGACGCCATCTTCCTGCTCATGCCGTCGATCAATCCCGACGGCCAGGTGATGGTGGTCGACTGGTACGACAAGTGGCTGGGCACGCCCTATGAGGGAGGGCCCATGCCCTGGCTCTACCACGTCTACGCCGGGCACGACAACAACCGCGACTTCTACATGCTGAGCCAGAAGGAGTCGCAGGCGGTCAACGACCTCCTCTACCACCGCTGGTATCCGCAGATCTTCCTCGACGAGCACCAGATGGGCTCCGTGGGGCCGCGCATGTTCGTGCCGCCCCAGGCCGATCCTCTGGCGCCGGACGTTCACTCGCTGATCTTTCGTCAGGCGGACCTCCTGGGCACCGGCATGAGCGTCCGCCTGGAAGAAGCGGGGAAGCTCGGGGTGGGGAGCAGCATGATCTTCGACAGCTACTGGCCTGGAGGGACGCGCAACACGGCGTGGTGGAAGAACGTCACCGGCCTGCTCACCGAGATCGCCAGCGCCAGAGTCGCGACGCCGATCTACGTCGAGCCGGGAGAGCTGCAGGGCGGCGTCAAGGGACTGCCGGAGTACAAGCGGCAGTCGAACTTTCCCTCCCCCTGGCCGGGGGGTTGGTGGCGGCTGCGCGACATCGTCGACTACGAGCTGGTGACCACAAGGAGCTTCCTCGAGACCGGCGCCCGCTACCGCGAGGACTTCCTCTTCAACGTCTACCGCATGGCCCGCGAAGCCATCGACCGCGGCTCCCGCGAAGCGCCGTACGCCTTCCTGATACCGGCGGATCAGGGCGATCCGGTCTCGGCGGCCCTGCTGGTGGAGCTGTTGATTCGCCACGGCGTGCGCGTGGAGCGGGCGGCTTCGGCATTCACCGTCGGCCGCTCGGCCTATCCGGCGGGGACGTACGTCATTCCCGCCGCCCAGCCCTACCGCCAGTTCCTCCTCACCATGCTGCGGCCCCAGCGCTATCCGGAGGTGGTCCCTTATCCGGGCGGCCCGGTCTTCCCGCCCTATGACGTCACGGCGTGGTCCCTTCCCCTCTCGTTCGGCGTCGAGGTGACCGAGGCCGGAGCTCCCATTCCCCGCTCGGCCGGAGCGTCGGCGGTGACCGCCCCGGTCTGGCCGGGAGGCGAGGTGGCGAAGGGGAATGGCGGCTATCTCATCTCCCATCGGGCCGACTCCGCCATCAACGCCCAGAACCGGCTGCTGGCCGAAGGGAAGAAGGTCTACTGGCTAAAGCAGCCGGCTGCCGCTGGAATCGGCGAGGCCGGAGACCTTTACCTGCCGGCGGCCGAGGCGTCCCCGGAGATCCTGACTCGCCTGTCGCGCGAGCTGCACCTTCCCGTCGTGCCGCTCGACCGCGCGCCGTCCGGGCCGGCTTTCCGGGTGAAACCCATCCGCGCCGGCCTCTACAAGCCCTGGGTCGCAAACCTCGACGAAGGGTGGACGCGATTCCTGTTGGAGCGCTACGGCTTCGCCTTCCAGAACCTCGACAACGAGCAGATGAGAACCGGCGCCTACCAGGGAAAGGTGGACGTCATCCTGCTGCCTTCCGTGGAGGCGGGGGTCATCGAGAAGGGAGCGTCCGCCTCTTCGATGCCGGCGCCTTACGCGGGCGGCCTCGGCACGGCGGGCGCCGAGAAGCTCAAGAAATGGGTGCAGGACGGCGGCACCCTGGTGGCCCTGGATCAGTCCTCAGGCTATGTCATCAACCTGCTGGAGCTGCCGGTGAAGAACGTCCTGGAGAAGGTGACCGAGGAGCAGTTCCACGCTCCAGGCTCGATGCTCCGCATTCAGATGGACACCGCCCACCCCTTGAGCTGGGGAATGAACGCCGACGAGGTCGCCTTCTTCGCGGACTCGCCCGCCTTCGAGACCCGGGTGCCGGACGCCCGCTTCCAACGGCGGGTCGTGGCAACGTATCCGGAGAACGCCGCGGACGTCCTCGTCGGCGGCTACGTCAAAGGAGCCGAGAAGCTGACACGCAAGGCGGCTGTCGTGGAGTACGGTGTAGGCAAGGGGAAGGTGGTGCTCATCGGCTTCCATCCGCAGCACCGGGCGCAGCCGCATCGCACCTTCAAGCTGCTGTGGAACGCGCTGTACTGGGGCGCACTGGAGGAGACAACATTGAACCCCTGACCAGCCCTCCCAAGACCCTCATCACCCCGGCCCTCTTCTCCCGCCCCCTCCCACCCCCCACACCGGGAGAAGAGGGAGACAAGCAAGGAGGACGATTTGCACGGTGTTCCCCCTCTCCCGGTGTGGGGGGTTGGGCGGGGGCGGGAGAGGGGGCCAGGGGGTGAGGGTCCGCCCCGGAAGGGGCGCTGTGTTTTGGCCCTGGCCTAATCGCCTAGTCACCGCCCTCCAGAACCTCCCTCACCTTCTGCGCCAGCTCGCGTCCACTGAAGGGTTTCTTGAGCAGCGGCGCGTTCTCGCGGCCCAGGCTGGCATTCTCGGCGAGGCCGGCGGGGTAGCCGGTGGCAAAGAGCACCCGCATTTCGGGACGCTTGAAGGCGAGGCGCTCGGCGAGCTCGACGCCGCTCATGCCGTCCATCAGGATGTCCGTCACCATCAAGTGGATGGGGCCGGGGTAGCTCTGGCTGACGCGGATGGCCTCAGCCCCGTGGCGCGCCTCGAGGACGTTGTAGCCGCGGGCGGCCAGGATCTGCATCAGGGGCTTGCGCACGTTTTCCTCGTCCTCGACGATCAGCAGGGTCTCCCACTCGCGGGCCGGAGTCGCCTCTCCGCCGCCATCGCGAAGGGACGCCTCCTCGGCGCTGGGCAGGAAGATGAGAAAGCGGGAGCCGCCGCCCGGCTCGCTGTCGGCGAGGATGTGGCCGCCGCTCTGGCTGACCACGCCATAGGCTGTCGAGAGACCCAGCCCGGTGATTTCCATCGCGCCCTTGGTGGTGAAGAAAGGCTCGAAGGCGTGGCGGCGAACGTCCTCCGGCATGCCCGGCCCGGTGTCGCTCACCTTGAGCAGCACCCAGCGGCCGGGTGTCGCCCGCAGCGGATGGGTGAGATTGCCGGGCTGAACGTCCACGTTTTGCGTCTCCAGCGTCACTCGTCCGCCTTCCGGCATCGCGTCGCGGGCGTTGGAAATAAGGTTCGTGATCACCTGCTCGAACTGCTCGGCGTCGAGCGACACGCGGTCGAGCTCGGGGTGAAGCTCGAGCTTCAGCACGATGTCGTCGCCCAGGAAGCGGTGCATGCGCTCCTCCATGCCGGTCAGCAGATGGTTGAGCTGGAGCACGCGATCGTGCAGCACTTGCCGGCCGCTGAAGGCGAGGAGCTGGCGGGCGAGCGCCGCTCCCTGCTGGCCGACCTTCTCGATTTCCCGCAGATGCTTGCGGGCCGGGTCGTCGCTGTTCAGAGAGCTCATCGCCAGCTCGGTCTGGAAGGAGATGGCGGTGAGCAGGTTGTTGAAGACGTGGGCGATGCCGCCCGCCAGCCGTCCCATGGACGTCATGCTTTGCGCCTGTGCCGGCATCTCTTCGCCGAGGCGCATCAGCCGGTGGGTCTCCGCCAGTCGGGGCGCGCTACGGGTTTCGCCGGGCTCTTGGGGAAGGTCGTCGACGGCGCGAACGAAGCCCGGAGTCGTGTTGGGTTTGGGCATGGGGTCTTTCCCTTCGGTCTGTGGACTGGTCGAGGACCGGCTCAGAACGCCCAGGAAAGGTTCCCCGGTCCTGGCGGGGTGACATGCAGGTTTCAGTCCAGGTCCAGGTCGGTCTCCGGCGGTGGATTGCCGTTCGCGGCCTCGCGCCGCAGCCGCGTCATCGCCCGCTGGGTGAGCTTGCGCACACTCGTTTGACAGTAGCCGAGGCGGTCCGCGACTTCCTGGTGAGTGAAGCCCATGGCGAAGCGGAGCCAGAGCGCCTTCTGGTGGCGCGGGTCCAGGACGCTGAGCGTATGGCGCAGGTCGAGCGCGTCGTTCCGCTTCTCCTGCGGCGGCGGCTGCGGCGGACAGAGCTCCTCCAACTGCGGCAGGTCCATGCTCTGTAAAGGCTTGGTCCGGATCCGCCGCCAGTAGTTCGAGCACTTGAAGCGGAGCGTGCCGATGAGCCAGCACTCCCGGTTGTAGATGGTGTCCCACTTGCGGAGGGCTTCCAGGAGGGCGTCCTGGAGGAGGTCCTCGGCGTCCTGGAGCGGGATGTCGTAGCCGCGGAGGACCCTCTTGAGGCGGTGTCGAATCCGCCGCACCAGCTCGTCGAGGCTTTCTTCAGGTTCGGATTCGGGTCCGAGCTTGGGATCGGTGGCGCCGTTCACGGGTTGGCTCGCGGGGCCAGATGCGAAATTGCTCTGGATCTTCCGCGCGCACTTTATCACTCATTCCGGCAATTCGGTGGTGCCTCTCTGGAACGGTCTGCGTCGAGGGCCGTCAGAACATTCCGAGCTGAAGCCGCGCCGCTTCGGACATCATGGACGGATTCCAGGACGGATCCCACACCAGATCGATCTCCGCGGAGGCGACGCCGGGCACGGCCTCGACCTTGGCCTTGACCTCGCCGGGCAGGGAGCCGGCCACCGGGCAACCGGGGGAGGTGAGGGTCATTTTGACCTGGACCTTCCCCCCTTCCTGGATGTCGACGTCGTAGATCAGCCCGAGCTCGTAGATGTTGACGGGGATCTCGGGATCGAAGACCGTCTTCAGGGCTTCGACGACCCCGTTTTCGACGTCCGAGGGATCCATTGGCGCAGCGGCCGTTGCCGGAGCCTCCGAGACCTCCGTCGAAACGGCTGGCACCTCGGGAGCAGGATCGTTCGAAGCGTGCAGATCGTTGTCCATGGGAGACTCCTCCTTCGACGCTACTCGGTGGAGACGGGTTGAGCTTTCTCCGACAAAGCTGCCAGCAGGGTGTGCCACGCCAGGGTCGCGCACTTCACCCGCATGGGAAACTCACGGACGCCGGTGAAGACGGCCAGCTTGCCCAGCTCCGGCGAGGTGTCGCCTGCGCCGGTGGTGAGCAGATCGTGGAAGACGTGGAAAAGGCGGCGGGCCTCCTCCACGGTCTGCCCCTTGAGGGCCTCGGTCATCAGCGAGGCGGAGGCCATGGAGATGGCACAGCCCACGCCCTGAAAGGCGATGTCCCGGATGCGGCCGTCCTCGACATCGAGGAGCACGCTCACCTTGTCGCCGCAGAGAGGGTTGTCCCCCTCGGCCTGATGGTTGGCGGCCGGCAGAGGCCCGAAATTTCGGGGCCGCCGGTTGTGGTCGAGGATGACCTCCTGGTAAAGCTCGCGAAGATTATTCATGGCAGTTATTCATGGGAGTCTCATCCGAACAGCTCCCGCGCCCTATGGAGAGCGGCGGTGAGAACCTCGATTTCCTCGCGAGTGTTGTAGAGGCCGAACGAGGCGCGGGTGGTGGCCGGCACCTGGAAGTGCTCCATCACCGGCTGCGCGCAGTGGTGGCCGGCGCGCACGGCGATTCCTTCCTGGTCGAGCACCGTTCCCACGTCGTGGGGATGAATCCCCGTCATGGTGAACGAGAGCACGGCCGCCTTGTCCCGCGCCGTGCCGATCAGCCGCAGTCCGGGCACTGCCGCCAGCCGCTCGGTCGCCAGCGCCAGGAGCTCCGCTTCCCAGGCGGCCACGGCCGGCAGCCCGAGAGCCGTCAGATAGTCGAGAGCCGCGCCGAGCCCGATCGCCGCCTCGATGGCCGGAGTGCCGGCCTCGAAGCGGTGGGGAGGCGGTGCGTAGGTCGTCTTCGCGAAAGTGACCGTGCGGATCATGCCGCCGCCGCCCTGCCAGGGCGGCATCGCCGCCAGCAGCTCCCGCCGGCCCCAGAGGACGCCGATGCCGCTGGGCCCGTAGACCTTGTGGCCGGAGAAGGCGTAGAAGTCGACGCCCAGAGCCTGGATGTCGAGCGCCAGATGCGGCGCGGCCTGGGCGCCGTCCACCAGCACCAGGGCGCCCACGCGATGCGCCCGCTCGGCGATCTCGCGCACCGGGTTGACCGTACCCAGAGCGTTGGAGACGTGGGCCACGGCCACCAATCGGGTGCGGGGGGAGAGGAGCCGCTCCAGCTCCTCCTGGATTACCTCGCCGCGGTCGTCGATGGGCGCTACTCGCAGCACCGCTCCCCGCTCCTCGCAGAGGAGCTGCCAGGGGACGATGTTCGAATGATGCTCCAGCTCGGTGACGAGGATCTCGTCGCCGGCGCTGACGTTGCGCCGGCCCCAGCTCGCGGCCACGAGGTTGATGGCCTCGGTGGTGCCGCGAACGAAAACGATTTCCTCTGCGCTGGGTGCGTTGAGGAAGCGGCGCACGGTCTCCCTCGCCTGCTCCCGCGCCGCCGTGGAACGTTGGGAGAGCGTGTGCACGCCGCGCTCGACGTTGGCGTAGTACTTGCCGTAGCAGGCGGCGATGGCGTCCATCACCGCCCGCGGCTTCTGGGTGGAAGCTGCGTTGTCGAGGTAGACGAGAGGCCGGTTTTGTACCTTTTGCGCGAGGATGGGAAAATCCGCCCGCGCCCGGTCGAGGTCGTAGGCGGGGGCAGTCGTTTCGGTGGGCCTCTCGGTTGTAACTACCATAAACGTTTCGGGCTCCGCCCGGCTCGTTTCAAACCGCCTGCCGGACGACCTCGCCCTTGGGCAGGCGGGCGAAGAGGAACTCCTCGAGGTCCTTGCGCACCGGCTCCACCTGGATGCGCTCCACGATGTCGCTGGCGAAGGCCCAGGTCAGCAGGCTGCGCGCCGCCTCTTCGCCGATGCCCCGCGAACGGAGGTAGAAGACGGCGTCCTCGTCGAGCTGGCCCACCGTCGAGCCGTGAGTGCACTTGACGTCGTCGGCGTAGATCTCGAGCTGCGGATTGGAGTTGGCCACCGCCTCGCGCGACACCAGGAGGTTGCGGTTCGACTGCTTGGCGTCCGTCTTCTGGGCGCCGGGGTGAACGTGGATCAGGCCGTTGAACACCGCCCGCCCCTTGCCGTCGAGCACTCCCTTGTAGAGCTCGTGGCTGGAGCAATGGGGCTTGGCGTGCTCGACCCGCATGTGATTGTCCACGTGCTGCCGGCCGTCCACCAGGTAGAGGCCGTTGAGGATGCAGTCGATGCCCTCGCCGGCCAGCACGGCGTTGACGTCGTTCCTCACCAATCCGCCGCCCAGGGAAATCGAGTGGGAGCGGGGCACGCTGTCGCGCTCGCCCTGCACCTGGAAGGTGGCGACGTGGAAGGCGTCGCGGCTTTCCCGTTGCACTTTGTAGTGATCGACCACCGAGTTGGGCCCCGCCACCAGCTCGGTCACCGGACAGTTGAAGTAGGTGCCGGTGCCGGCGTAGGTCTCCACCACCGTGAGCTGGCTGTTTTCGCCGGCGACGAAGAGGTTACGCGGATAGGACACGGTCGCCCGGCCGTCCTCGGAGGACGATAGGAAGAGGACGTGGATCAGCCCCGACGTCCCGCCCCTGGGAACGTGAATGAAGGCTCCGTCGCCCAGGAACGCCGTGTTGAGGGCCACGAACGGCTGTTGCTCGAAGCCGGCGAGCTGGCCGAGCCAGGGCTCCACCAGGCCGGGCGTCGACGCCAGGGCCGCGGCGAGGTTGGTGACGACGGTTCCGGCAGGCAGCTCCGTCGCGGAGGACAACCGGGAGGAGAACCGGCCGTCCACGAACACCAGACGCGCGGCGCATGGGAAGTCGTAGGGCGCGATCTGCTCCGGCTCCACCGCGTTGGGATCGCCCTGGGAGCGATGGAAAGTCCCTTGGGCGATAGATGCGACGCTGGTCAGCCGCCAGTCCTCCTGCCGTGTGGTAGGAAAGCCGAGAGCCGCGAAGCGCTCCAGCCCCGCCCGGCGCAACGCCTGGACGAACGCCGGTTCATCCAGCCGCTCGCGATTGTAGATCTCGAAGTCGGCGAGATACGGGGCGAGCGCCGCCGGCGCTTGAATCTCCGTCACAGGCATGGCCCCTAGGCTCCCACCGGCGCGGCGGACGTCGCGGTCATCTCTTCGAGCCAGGAGTAACCCCTGTCCTCCAGCTCCAGGGCCAGCTCCTTACCGCCCGAGCGAACGAACCGGCCGTCGACCAGGACGTGCACGTAGTCCGGCACGATGTAATTGAGCAGCCGCTGGTAGTGAGTGATCACCAGGAACGAACGGTCCTTCGAGCGCAGGGCGTTGACGCCGTCGGCGACGATGCGCAGGGCGTCGATGTCGAGCCCCGAGTCCGTCTCGTCGAGGATGCAGAGCTTGGGTTCCAGCACCGCCATGTGAAAGATCTCGTTGCGCTTCTTCTCGCCGCCCGAAAAACCCTCGTTGACCGGCCGGTTGAGCAACGTCTCCTCCATCTGCACCAGCTTCATCTTCTGCCGCACCATGGAAAGGAATTCGAGGGCATCCATCTCGGGCAGGCCGCGGTGCTTGCGCACGGCGTTCAGGGCCGCCTTGAGGAAGTAGGTATTGCTCACTCCGGGAATCTCCACCGGATA
>Ga0134121_10004259_pt1 | contig 11734 bp, 8 predicted proteins | sample KB301_FD_96463 | JGI IMG/M metagenome (GOLD analysis project Ga0134121, IMG submission 96463) | Terrestrial soil microbial communities without Nitrogen fertilizer from Kellogg Biological Station, Michigan, USA - KB3-0-1 | ecosystem: Environmental > Terrestrial > Soil > Unclassified ...
AGAAGCGCACGGCACGAAGAGTTTTAGGTGGCGTTCTTGATTCCCATTTAACAATTACTTCTCTGTAGCCGTCCCCATGAGCATCGCCATGGTTCCGACAAACACAGCGATCGCGATTCCCGAAAATAATAGGCCATTAATCAACGCAGTAGTCATCGTGATGTTCCTCCTTCCAGGAGCATGTACAATCTTTATCCACTTCTCAATTAAGAATCACTTCTGTGCAACCATCCCCATGCCATAGCCAAAACGCCAATCAAGGAGACGTACATCACGCCATTGATCAACATTGCGGTTCTCATAAAGTTCCTCCTTTCAGGAAACCCGTACAGTTCCTCCTCATCTGGAGTGATGGGTTGAATCGTTCGAGTAACAGCCAGTTTATGCACAGGTCGTGCCGTCCATGAATTTTTAAAGCGAAGGCACACAACCATTTGAAACAATACGTATTTAATATTCAGTCCCTCAGATAAGCTGAAGAGAACAGGGAGTAATCCGCGATGGATCGTGGCTTCTCGCGAGCCCAGGGCGCGACTGCTCGCGTGCGGCTCCTTCCAAAAGGGAGTGGTGAGATCATTGTGCTAGGTGTTCTTGTGACGAACAGAATGAGCCGCTGGCAGATGCTGGCAGACGATGAGGAGGGTTTGCTGAGGGGGAACGATGTAGATGCCGGCAGATTATCTGCCGCAGTTGGGTGGTGTGACTCGGGCTACTTCTTGGTTGGCGGTCGCTTCATCCCGAACTGCTTCATCCGGCTGCGCAATGTGCTGGGGGGGATTCCCAAGCGCACCGCCGCGCCATCGGGCCCTGCGATGGACCAATTTGTCATGGTGAGGGTCTGTAAAATATGCCGGCGTTCGAGTTCTTTGAGGTCGGCCGGTGGCGGGGCAGCGACGGAGGTATTTTGTAAATCCAACAGATGCTCGTCGATCCGCAACACCGGGTCACGAGAGAGAATTAACGCTCGTTCAATCACATTTTCCAGTTCGCGGACGTTGCCAGGCCAGGTGTAGCGAATCAACCTCTCGAGAGATTCCTGGTCAATGTCCTTGCACGAACGGCCAAATTTTATGCCGTACTGTTTCAGAAAATGACGAGCCAATATGGGAATATCGTCGGGCCGATTCCTGAGAGGAGGCAAGCTGATAGGGAACACATTTAAACGATAAAAGAGATCGGCGCGAAAGGTGCCGTGTTTGACGGCGGCAGGTAAGTCGCGATTGGTGGCGGCGATCACGCGTACATCAACACGAATGGGCTGGTTCCCACCCAGACGGTCCACCATGCCATCTTGTAAGACTCGCAGCAGCTTGGCTTGTGTCTCCAAGGGCATCTCCCCAATTTCATCCAAGAAAATGGTTCCCCCATGGGCCTGTTCAAATCTGCCTTCGCGGGAACGCTCGGCCCCGGTGAACGCGCCTCGTTCATGGCCAAACAATTCACTCTCGACCAATCCTGCCGGAAAGGCGGCGCAATTGACACGAATCATGGGTTTCGAGTGCCGCGGGCTCCAATCGTGGATCATTTGTGCGAACAGCTCCTTGCCCGTGCCCGTTTCACCCGTAATGAACACGGTCGAAGGAGTGGGGGCAACGTCGCGTGCAAGGCCCATCACATGCTCAAAGGCCAGGCTCTTCCCTACCAATGCGTCGCTGTTCGTCGTGAGCCTCAGTGCCTCAGCAAGGTAGACGTTTTCTTTGATCAATTGGTCTCGGAGTCGATCGATCTGTTCGTAGGCTTGGACATGATCGATCGCATAGGCGATCTGCGTCGCGACCTGCGCCAAGAACTCGAGATCCTCTGGCTCGGGAGCGCCCGACTCGATACTGCCGATGTTGAGAACACCGAGACACGTGTCTTTCACGAGAAGGGGCAGATTGATCATGCGTCCGAGGCCTTCTTGCAGGTACCAGGTGTCTTCAAGGAAGACCTGTTCCTGCGCCAGGTCGGCACGGATGTGGACAGTTTTATGCTCATAGACCCAACCCATCACGCTTCCGACTCGTGGAATCACCGCATCGCGTTTCAACACCACCTGCGGCATCGTCGTAGCCATGACATAAAACTTGAACCCATCGACCTCACGATCGTACTGAGTGACAGATGCGCGTGCCCACGGAATGACCTTCGTGATCTCGGCTGTCAGGGCTTCCCATAGACTATGCATGTCCCGCTGCGAATTGAGCACAAGGGCCACTGCCAAGAGGGCTCGATAGTTTGTTTCAAACCGGTCCATAGGCATCACTCATCCTACCGTGGTACCTCGAATCACCGAGCTGCGTTCATCTCTCAACATCCTATCAGAAAGCTGAATGCTCCAATAGAGAGAAGTCGCTCTGCATGCGTGAACAAAATTTCTCAGTTCTGATCTGTCGCCCCGAGATGGTTCTCACTCCTACATTCGAAAGGCTGACTATTGTCTCGAATCTTGAAGCCTGCTATCTTGGCATCAGTTCCGCTCAATCTGGTATATGACCCCTCCTTTGGCTGTTGGCGGAGAACAGGTCTGCAGATATTGCATGCGCCCCATCAATCCATCTGTTTTGTATGTTACCCGCATTCTCTTTGCATCCCCCATCCGTGAAGCACGTTCAGATAGGGACGCCTATCTCGTCTCCGCCATATGTCTATCGCGATAGGTCCCGTACTATTCCTCGTACAGGTTTCACTCCAACGATCTCAGGAAGCAGGGGTACAGGTTCTGGAGTGAGAGAAAGAGGAAGTAGACCATTTGACGAGTAAGACTCCACTGGCGCTTGACAGACCCTGGTGGTCGGGAACCGTGCTTCCACTGGCATTGCTCCTGTCTTTTGCAATCGCGATAGGGGTGGGGCTCTATACACTAACGTCTTTGAGGGCTGTGCTGGTCCAGGAGAGAGGGGCGGACCTCGGCAGGACGGCGGCCAGGGTCGCAAATACACTCGATCGTGTGTTGTTTGAGCGGTTCAGTGATATCCAGGTGTTCGCGAATGACAGAATATTGTTCGAGGGCAAACAGGATGAGAAGACCCAGAGGTTACAGCAATATAAGAAACTGTATCGGTACTACTCCTGGGTAGGAGTGACCGATGCGACTGGGCGAATCGTTGTGGCGACCAACTTAGTTGCCAGGCCTGAGGCGGGTGTGATGACGGAGACAGAGAGTCGCGTGGCTCTTACGCAGCCGGATTGGTTTACGATGGTGAGACAAACAGGGCGGGTCTATCTGGAGGGAGCCCGGGTTTCACCAGAGTCAGAGGGCATGATGGCGGTGGGGTTCTCGGCTCCGATCTATGGGCCACAAGGAGATTTTCGCGGAGTGGTGACGACCCGGGTTCCGATTGAGAACCTGCGGGCCATTCTTGAGGAAGAGGGGAAACTCCCCAATGGAGAAGACACTCACGACTGGTTGCTGCTGGATCGTGAGGGAGCGGTGATCATCGAGAAGAGCCAAGCGAGCGGTATGAACAGCGGTCTGCCGAAGGTGGAGCTCCTTTCCGCAAGAAGAGCCGCCGGGGATCGTGAGAAGCCGGGGTTTGTAGAGGAACTACACCAGCGCCGGCAGATTCCTGTGGTGACCGGCTTTGCCAGGACGCAAGGGTACAGCAACTTTCCAGGATTCGACTGGACGGTGTTGGTTCGGTTGGACCGTGAACATGTTCAGGCTCCGATCAATCGGCTCATGTGGACAGCCGCAGGCGTGGGGCTCCTGCTCATCACGCCATTGGCCGGTTTCGGCGTGTGGGCCTCATGGAGACTGGTTCGAGATAACCGCGATCTGGCTCTGTCGCGGAAAGCCCTAGAGGAGTCGATCGGCGAGCTGGCTCGCTCCAATGCCGATTTGCAGCAGTTTGCATATGTGGCTTCGCACGACTTGAAGGAGCCGCTGCGGATGGTCGCCAGTTACACGCAGCTCTTGGCGAGGCGTTATAAGGGCAAGCTTGATTCCGATGCCGACGAGTTCATCCGGTATGCCGTAGATGGGGCCAACCGCATGCAATGGCTGATCAATGACCTCTTGGCCTACTCACGTGTGACTTCACAGGACCAAGTGTTAGAAGAGGTGGACTGCCATGGCGTTCTAGAAGAGGTGCTGAGCGATTTGCGGGTTGCGATCGAAGAGAGCCGAGCAGTCGTGACCCACGACCCTCTTCCCAGAGTGATGGCCGACAGGGGACAGCTGGGGCAGCTCTTTCAGAACCTGATCGGTAATGCCATCAAGTTCCACGGCAAGGAGCCTCCGCAGGTTCATGTGACGGCAGGGCGCAAGCCCGATGAATGGGCGTTCTCGGTCCGCGACAATGGCGTCGGGCTGGACCCTCAGTATGCTGAGCGAATCTTTGTCATTTTTCAACGACTGCACGATCGAGAAGAATATCCCGGCACCGGCATCGGTCTGGCGATATGCAAAAAGGTTGTTGAACGCCATGGCGGACGAATTTGGGTGGTATCACAGATTGGTCAGGGGGCAACCTTTCATTTCACGCTGCCGATCGTCGGCCAGAGCCGGCATGATTCGTAATCGTTGAAACGATCCGTAGGATCATGAGTCACGTATGATTTTCACGCAAGGAGACGGCGCATGCAAAGACCCAAGACTGGCAGACCAGTGCAGATACTCTTAGTCGAAGATAATCCCGGCGATGTCGGTCTGACGCTCGAGGCCCTCAAAGAGGCCACGCTGCCCAACAAGCTCACGGTTGTCAAGAATGGCGCAGATGCCTTGTCCTTGCTGCGCCGGCAAGGGCAGCACGCAGGCGCTGCACGCCCGGATCTCATCCTGCTTGACCTTAACCTTCCCAAGAAAGATGGTCGAAAGGTGCTCGCTGAGATCAAGGGCGACGACAACCTGAAACGCATCCCCGTGGTCGTGCTCACGACTTCAGAGGATGAACAAGACGTGTTGGAGAGCTACAATCTCCACGCGAATTGCTACATTGTGAAGCCGCTGGATTTGGATCGGTTCATCACGGTGGTGAAATCGATTGAGGATTTCTGGCTCAGGATCGTAGTGCTGCCGAAGAATTAAATGAGCGAAGCCGAGTGAGTCATTCGTCTGCAAGGCCTACATAGAAAGAAAAGCCAGGCGACGATCGTAATAGGCGTTACTGTTTGAGCACGCACTTATCGTAGAGATGTTTGAGTTTCCCCTTGGGGTCATATCTGGCCTTCAGTCGTTGGTATTCGCTTGCGCTGTACAACCGTCCAAATTCCTCTTTTGAGTAATAGGAGCTTGAATAGAGCGATTTGTGTCCGCCGAACTCACTCACCTTGGTTTCTATCATCCTATTGAAGTGACCGTCGTCGTGCGTGGTCTTCACCGAGTCCCAAAATCCAAAATTGACGTAGAGCTTCTGAGGCTTCATCGGATACAGCGCATAGGACGCCGAGGGGTCAAACGGGGCTACAGGGCAAATCCAGACCGGTTTGATTCCGATCTGCTCATTGAAAAACTGCGCAAAGCGGGGGGCCTGTTCGATCGGCACTTCGACGTCCTGGATGACAGATTCTTGTCGTCCTTCGATCGCTCTGGCCATGAAAGTGGTGACGGGGGAAGCATTAAACCGTTTCCAGAGCTTCCAATACACCGATGAACGCAGCCGTTCTTTCCCCCACAGACGCCGCATCAATGGATATTGCAGAAAAAAATGTTTGGAGCACCAGAACCAATCGGTATCCCAACGCCAAATGTAGTCGTGAGTCGTCAGATAGTCCGTGGTTCTGGTTGGGATCGATTGGTAATAGATGTGCAGATAGGTGTAGTCGCTGAGCCATTCAGCCTGGTCAACGAATTGGCCGGTCGTGATGTAGAGTTCCTGGCCGTGGAACATCGTCCCGTCGACGAAATCCACGCTCCCCTCTCTGCATAGGCGGGCCATTGCCTGAAAGTAGGATTCCAGGTCCGTATACCTGTGGTGCGTGAGCTTGACGAACGGCTTGATGGGGACGAGTGCGATCTTGACCCGCAGCGCATAGCCGAGTGTGCCGTAGGAGTTGGGAAAACCGAAAAATAAGTCTCGGTGTTCATTCTCACGGGTGGCCACCACGACCTCTCCGCCGGGAAACAGTACCTCGAGTTCCTGCATCGTTTCATGTACAAAGCCATATTTGAAGGACGACGATTCGATTCCAATACCGGCAATGGCCCCGCCGAGGGTGATGGATTTGAGCTGAGGCACGACGGCCGGCATCAAATTAAAGGCGAGTGTTTCCCGAACCAGTTCCTCATAGGTCGTCAGGCCTTCGACTTCCGCATACCGTTCCTGTTCATTGATGCGGAGCACATGGTTGAAATTGCGCAGGTCCAGTTGGTGCACTCGCTGCTGCGCGCGGTGACGAAACAGATTGGAGGAAGATTTCGCAAGGGCCAGCGGTTCCGCCACGCCGGTCCCAGTCAGGGACCTGAGCACGTGGGCTCGCTTGCCGGCGTACTCTTCAACAGTGATCATGTGGTCTAGCGCACCGGCTCATAGCCGCCCAGGATGCCATCTTTGGACATGACCACCTGCCACAGATGGATTTTCCTGGCGCGGAATGCTCCGGCGAGAGACTGCAGATAGTAGTGCCAGGCCCGATGGAAGCGCTCGTCGAACTTCGATTTGAATTCATCCCAATGCTGATTCACATTGTCGTGCCAGGCCATGAGCGTCCGGTCATAATCGGGACCGAAGTTGTGCCAGTCTTCCAACACGAACAGCCCGTCCTGCGCCGCACTGAGTTGCGCGACCGAGGGAAGCATACCGCCCGGGAAAATATACTTGTCGAACCACGGATCGGACGTCAACACCGATTTATTGTTGCCGATCGTATGGAGTAAAAAAAGGCCGCGCCGCTTCAACGTACGGTGAACGGTTTCCATGAGCGTCCGGTAATTCTTATAGCCCACATGCTCGCACAGGCCAATGGCCGCCACCTTGTCGAATTCGCCGGAGGCTGTCCGGTAGTCGTCCTGAATGATTTCCACAGGAAGGCCCGCACACCAGCGTCGCGCATAGGCGACCTGCTGCGAAGAAATATTGTATGCCACCACTGAACAACCGTACTTGGTGGCCGCATGGCGGGCAAAGCCACCCCATCCGCATCCGAGTTCGAGGACCCGTTCGCCTTTGCGGAGTTGCAGTTTCCGACAGACCAAATCGAGCTTGTGCTCCTGTGCTTCGGTCAGCGTCTGCGCCCGTTTCCAGTAGGCACAGGTATATTGCATGCTCGGGCCTAACATTTTCTCATAGAATTCCGTATCCAGATCGTAGTGTTCGTGCGCCACTCTCTTGGAGAGCCGCTTGTTCTGCATATTGAAGACGCGCGCTTTAACCGCATTGAAAATCAGCTGCTTGTCGACGACCGACTCGTCGAGATTGACGCTATGAATCTTTGAAAAGAACTCATCGAGCTGGACCGAATCCCACCAGCCGTCCATGTAGGACTCACCCAGTCCCAACGAGCCCTCGCTCAGGACACGATTGTAGAGTCCGTCATTGTGCACCAGGATATCCCCGGGCTGGGTGCCGTCGATTTGCACCACCGCTTTGTCGAGCAATTGTTGAATGACCTGTTTCTGTTTCATCGGATCGACCGTCCTTGTTGACTGGAGTTGGATCTGTGTTCTGAAGTTGTGACCTGATCAGGGGCCGGAGGAGGAACTACGGTCCTATCGGGTTCGCGCTCTCGGCGGCGATGGTGTCGGCTTTGATGTGTGCAGGAGGTTTTCTCAAATCCCATACAAGCCCAAACCATGACAGCACGACTAATATGTAATAGGAAAAGTCTATCTCCCACCAGTACCAGCCCTGATTAGCCGTCGATTGATAATGATGGTGGTTGTTGTGCCACCCTTCTCCGCAGCAGAGGATTGCGAGAATAAAACTGTTTCGACTCCCGTCGCCGGATCGGTACCTGACTCGACCGACCATGTGTGTCAGCGAATTGATAAAGAACGTGCAATGATACAGCGCGGTCGTTGAAATAAAAAAGCCCCAGATCAAGCCTGGGAAACCCCAGAGCATATAGATCAGCAGGCCGTAGAGAGCCGGCGGGATGAAGTAAAACCGGTTGAGGAAGCAGATTTCAGGATATTGGGCGAAGTCTTTGATGAGGCTCAAGTCCGCACGCATATGCTTTTCGGACAGGGTCCACCCGACATGGGAGAACCAGAATCCCCGCTGCAGGGGCGAATGGAAGTCTTCTTCCCGGTCTGAATATTTGTGATGGTGCCGGTGGTGGGCGGCCCACCAAAGCACTCCCTTCTGCGCGGAGGTCATGGCAAGAAAGGCCAACAGGAATTGAAACACCCGACTAGTCTTGTATGAGCGGTGAGCGAAATAGCGGTGGTAGCCCGCCGTCACACCGACCATCCTCAGATAATAACTGCCGATGGCGAGCAGCAGCCATTCCGGTTTAATCCCGGTATGAAACGCCCACAGGCACATGGCATGGACGCTCAGAAAGGGAATGATGTCCCATTGCCGGAACATGTCTTTCCAGTCGTTTTCTTGGGCGGGACCATCGGGGCGATACGCGACAGGGTTCATGCAGAAATTCTCGTTCCTTCCGGATGCGCGATGCAGGCTGTCGACACGTTACCCACGATGAGGACCCAGGCTGTCATTTCCATGTTCGAATCGAATTACGAATCGTTGTGAGCCTGCTCGTCTGACGGCGTCTTGGGTCGGAGTGATGTCTGGCTGGGTTATGAGGCGGTTGATTCTTGCGACAGGTACGCCTGGCATGAACTTCCCCCTCCGTCTTCGGTTGCGCACAAGGATCGAACTTTGCGCAAGACCGCGAGGAGCAGATGCCAGTCGAGATGCGTCTGACGCGCGAGGGAATCTCGTACCGACTTATATCCCCACGGGTGACTGAACAACCATGTGGAAGGGTGGGTCGGAACCTAGAACGGAAGTGAGGACTGAAATCCGAACCAGCTCAGACCGACTGACCTCCCTCGAGGCTTCCGTCTCGTACCGGCTCCGGTTGTCTTTCCAGAGCCACGTGCTGGCAGGTCTTCGGGCTTGCGAGCTTTTCGGCTTTTGCCGCGCTCCTACTATCCACAGCTTTCCAGCTTGAAAGGGCCAGTGTGTGTTGTGGAATCGTTCTCGCTTACCGCTGCGGGGCAGCCTCGGTTTTCACCGAGTTCCCTTTTTTCTCTCTGAGAAAACTCAGGGAACCAGCACTGGCGCAGCCTATCTAACTGAAGGAACGATGTCAATAGAATGACGACTGATGGTGACGATTATATCCCACTTAAAATGTGGGTAGGAAGCATTCACCATAAGGAACAGGGAACTATGCGTGAAATCCGTTCAAAGTGATTAACGCGCCTCTTCTCGCCTCCCGCAGATCGTCTTAGAATGGAGCAAACCCCAGACTCTGCGGAACCACAGGAGGCACCTCGATTTTGGGATGCTGTGCAGGACCGCGTGGTGAGGGACGTTCTGCCAGCATCACACTCATGGTATGCCACAGGCCGTCTCGAAAGACCGTGAGCTCGATTGACTGCTTGGCCTTCAGTTGCCCAAGCACCTTGGCATATTGTTCACTGGACTTAACATCCTGTCCATTGACCGCGACGAGGATGTCGCCTCCCAGGATCCACGGCTCTCCCTCGATCGTCACATCCAGGTCTCCGGCACGGAGACCAATCGTCTCGGCCGGGCTCCCATCCTCCACGTCGAGAATGAGCAATCCACTCACGAGGGGAAGCGCAATCAGATTCCGTACTTCGTCGGTCACAAGCTTCCCTTTGACGCCAAGCCAGGGGCGAATCACTCGGCCATTCCTCCGTAGTTCGGTCACGATAGACTTGACGGTATTGATCGGAATGGCGAATCCAATGTTCTGCGCCCCCATCAAGATCGCCGAGTTGATTCCGACGACGCGATCCTCGGAATCCACCAGCGGCCCGCCACTATTGCCGGGATTGAACGGGGTCGTAGTTTGAATCACTCGTTCCTGGATCACGTCCTGTTTGGGCTCCAGCACTCTGCCGAAGCCGCTCACAATGCCGGTTGAAAACGCGTAACCTAATCCAAAAGGGTGGCCGATGGCGACGACTTTCTGACCGATCTCCAGTTTGTCTGAATCGCCAAGGTGGGCAGGGGTATGCTGCCCCTGAGGGAGTGTCACATGGAGCAGCGCGACATCCGATTGTGGATCGGATCCGATCAGCTCTGCCGGGAGCCGCATGCCATTGTGCAACGTCACCGTGATTTTGGCTGCCCCGTCCACGACATGCGCATTGGTGACGATCGAGCCCTGCTCATCGATCAGCACACCGGACCCGAGTCCTTTTCCCGATGCCTGCGTGATGTGATGGGCACTGACGTATGTGGAGGCGATCAGCACGGTGGCACTTGCCAATTTTTTGTAGACCCGTACGCTGTTCACTTCTTCCTGTGTGACTAAGGCAGCTGCGAGAGTCCAGGGGATTCCCACCCACACTGTCAGTGCCAGACAGGCGACCAACCAGAAATGGAGATACCGTCTAGAAAGTCTGTCACGCATCATACATACCTCCTGAGATTCGTCACATCGATCGTTTCTTCACGCCCATCACCTCTGCCGGTGTTGTGATAGTCCCTCGAGCGTCATTGCGCATGATATTGCATGCCGACATCCTTGACCGAACGGGTCTTTCAATTGATCTATTCACTAGTCGCGCTGAGAATGGAAAAGGTTACGGTTGGGCCAGCATTCCCTATCGCGACGATGTCAGCTGGCGCGCTCGTCGAATCATCTCGCCGTGGGCTTAGCCATGGGAGAGAATTGGATGGCCCGTGAAGAGCGGAATCGCAGCCGTACACGGTCCAGGAAGAGATAGACGACCGGTGTTGTGTACAGCGTGAGGAGCTGGCTGACCAGCAGGCCTCCTACGATCGCAATGCCGAGCGGACGCCGCAGTTCCGACCCCACCCCCATCCCGATGGCCAGAGGCAGCGCTCCCAGCAATGCCGCCATGGTTGTCATCATGATCGGACGAAAGCGCATCAGACAGGCTTCATAGATCGCCTCTTCCGGTGGCTTCTCATCCTTCCGCTCCGCTTCCAGCGCAAAGTCGATCATCATAATGGCGTTCTTCTTCACAATCCCGATCAGGAGGATGATGCCGATCAGTGCGATCATGCTGAGCTCCGTCTTGAAGAGGAGCAGCGCGAGCAATGCGCCGACTCCCGCGGACGGTATCGTGGACAGAATCGTCAGCGGATGGATATAGCTCTCGTAGAGGATCCCCAATACGATATAGACCGTCACCAGCGCCGCGAGGATCAGCAGCGGCTGATTCTCCAACGAAGCCTGGAACGCTTTGGCCGTACCTTGGAAGCTGCCCTTGATATCGCCCGGCAGGCCGATGTCACGCATAGATTTCTCGATCGCCTGTACGGCTTCGCTGAGCGAGGTACCAGGCGCCATATTGAACGACAGCGTGACGCCCGGAAATTGCCCCTGGTGGTTCACGGACAGCAGCGTTGAGGTGGGCTCGTAGCGCGCCACCGCACTCAATGGCACCTGCATGCCTGCCGGTGACCGTACATAGATATCGTTGAGCGCAGCGGCGCTCTGCCAAAACTGCGGCGCCACTTCCATCACGACGTGGTATTGGTTCAGCGGGGTATACATGATCGAGACCTGCCGCTGACCGAAGGCGTCATAGAGTGTGTCGTCGATGAGCTGGGGGCTGAGGCCGAGCCGCGAGGCTGTGCCACGGTCGAATACGACCAACGATTGCAGACCCTTATCCTGCTGATCGCTGTTCACATCG
>Ga0134121_10004263_pt1 | contig 11732 bp, 7 predicted proteins | sample KB301_FD_96463 | JGI IMG/M metagenome (GOLD analysis project Ga0134121, IMG submission 96463) | Terrestrial soil microbial communities without Nitrogen fertilizer from Kellogg Biological Station, Michigan, USA - KB3-0-1 | ecosystem: Environmental > Terrestrial > Soil > Unclassified ...
CATCGTGGGGCCGCCGACGTCGATCATCTCGATCGTCTCCTCGAACGAGGCGCCCCGGGCCACCGTCTCGCGGAACGGGTAGAGGTTCACCACCACCACGTCGATGCGGTCGATGCCGTGGGCCGCCAGGGAATCCAGATGCTCAGGCATCTCCCGGTTGGCGAGGATGCCGCCGTGCACCTTGGGGTGGAGCGTCTTCACCCGGCCGTCCAGGATCTCCGGAAAGCCGGTGACGCGGGACACGCCGGTGACGGGAATCCCCTGCTCCTCCAGGAACTTGAGCGTGCCGCCCGTCGACACGATCTCGACGCCGAGACGGGACAGGCCGCGGGCCAGCTCCTCGAGCCCCCGCTTGTCGTAGACGGAAATCAAGGCACGTCGTGCCGGCAGCATTCGGGGTCTTCTCCTTAGATGGATTCAGCGGGCCGTCCGGGGCAGGACCGTCAGACGCGTTCCCCCGGCCGGCAGATGGGCGCGGTCGTCGATGCCGCCCGCCGCGAGCCAAATATACCGCAGCACCAGACTGACGTCCGTCACCGCGTGGCTGAAGGCGACGGAGCCGACGCCGAAGGCCGTCGAGCGGTCGTCGAACACGCCGACGCCCGAGCCGAAGTGGATCCGCCGGTACTCGCGGCCGATCATCGGGTAGAGCTGCCGGCCGCGGCGCAGGGCGGCGTCGAGCAGGGAGGCGACGCTCCGGCCGTCCGAACCGGTGGGAAGACCGTAGAAGACCAGGGGAAATCGCGGCTCGGCCGTCTCTATATAGCGGAAGTAGTCCCCGAAGTAGCGCCCCTCGTCCGGGTCGGCGGCGGAGGAGGCGAGGGGATTGTTGGCGTCGGCCACGAAGTGGGAGACCACGCCCAGCCGGCGGACGACCTCCTCGAACGGCTGATGGCCGCGAATGGCGAGGATGGCGGCGTCCGCGGCGTCGAGGGCGGCGCGGTTGAGATGGCCCGAGCCGTCCGGGTTCTGGGAGTGGCGGCTGGCGTCCGTCTCCGCGAACGGGGCATTGACGCCCTCGGCATAGGCGCGGCGGTGCTTGTCGATCTGGCGGTAGAGATCGGGAGGGGAGAGCCGGGCGGCCTCGCGGGCGATGGTGATCTGTGTGGCCGGCGTCCACGCGGCGGCGGGCATCGCGGAGCCGAGGAAGAGCGAGCTTATTGCGAGTCGGATATATATTGTAGGGTGCATCTCCGCCTATTCTACCGGCAACTTCGCCGAGCCCGCTGGCGGCGAACGATTGCGGAAGAGGTACTGATTGGCTGCGAACCGGCACTTCCTGGACGTCACCGGCACCCTCTGTCCCCTGCCGATCCTCTTGGCGGCAAGGGAGATGCGGAAGCTGCAGACCGGGGATCTCCTGGAGATCCTGGGAGACGACCCCGGCATCCGGGAGGACATGCCCGTCTGGTGCGAGAGAGCGGGCCACCGTCTCCTGGAGCTGAAGGAAGAGGAAAAAGGCCGTCTCCGCTCCCTGGTGGAGAAGGGAGAGCCGCGTCCGCGTCCCTGGCGGACATCGGCCTCTTGACGCCGCCCCGTCCCTCTGGGATACTCTCCCTCCCTCGGAGCCGCCAGGCTCCCTGTGCCCAGGTAGCTCAGTTGGTAGAGCACGTGACTGAAAATCACGGTGTCACTGGTTCGATTCCGGTCCTGGGCACCAACAAATCCTCTAAAATCAAGAGTTTGGCGCGGTAGTCAAAAGGCGGCCCTGGCCGCTTTTTTGCGCTGGGGACGCTCTGGGGAGCAAATGGGGTCGTCTCGCAGGGCTGGGGGACGCCTTCTAGAAGGAGGCCGGCCTGTCATTCGATCGCCGCCACCTGCATCATCGCCCGATAGTAGCTATGGTTCAGGCGCGGAAGAGCGGGGACCCGGGCGTTCACATATCCGAAATGAACCACCCGCTCGGACCGCGGATCGCGGACGGCGTCCGCCAGGGCGCGCAGGATCTGGCGGCGCTGTTCGGGGTATGTCCGGTCGCTGCGTCCGAGAGCCGCAAGCAACTGGGCCGTCGCGTAACCTGCCATTGCGCTTGGATGATATAGACCTTCAAAAAGGAGAGGCAGGATCTCCCCGTCCAGCCGGCGGAAGCGCAGCACCGCATCCAGGGCGCTCTGTTGCACGTAAGTGACGTCCTTCATGGCAGCGTGCAGCGCCTGGACCCCCTCGGCCGTGACCCGCCGCAGGAAACCGAGCAGGGTCAGGGCGGCTGCCCTGCCGGAATAGGAACTCTGATACTTCGCCGTCAGGATCAGCAGCGGCTCCAGCTCTTCGGGATCCGCCAGATTGGAAAAAGTGGCCGGCGAAAGCTCCGCCGCCGCCGCCATGGTGAGGAGCAGATAGCACCGCTTCGAATCGAATCTCGAATCCTGGACCGAATCCTGTAAGAGCTTCGTGAGCCAGAGCAAGACGAACCGGAAGAGGTCCTGGTCCTCCTTCAGCTGGGCGGCGGCTTCCCGAATCGCCCGGTGCACGTCGGAGGTCGGGGAATACAGCAAGAGGGTAGCGACAGCTTTCATTTCTCTTTTCATCGCCTCGGGTTCGAGCCGGAGGATGTCGGCGAAGGAGGTGCTGAAGAGTTGTTGCAGCAGGTCGTCGGCGAGAGCGACGACTTGGCCGTCCGGAGGCCCTTCCCGCTGCTCGAGAGCCTGCCGGGCGGCCTGGACGAGCTCCAGAGGGCCTGCCGTGGAAATCCTGGGCTCTGCCAGGGGTTCCAGGCTCATTCGGGGAATCGCCGCCAGGAAGCTGGCCCACTGCTCGTCGCTGATCCGCTTGAGAACCTGCTCTTGCTTCACCTTTTCCTTGTATTGGAGGCAGCATAGGCTTCTCAGCAAGGAGACCTGAACGGCGGGCCGCCTTTGTATCAGTCCTGCCAGAAACACCTCCCAGACGGGCTCTGTCATTGCTTCCATCACCCGCAGTATCCTCTGGGCAACAGCAGCCCGCTCGCCGCCATCCTCCACGGATTGAAGCCACTGTTCGAAGATCTCGGCGCTGTCGTAGACGAGGTCATGGCAGAGCCAATAGATCCTCAAGCTGACCTGGGGAGCGTCAAGATCTCGGCGGATCGCCTCGTGGAAGAGGAATTCGATGGTTTCTCGTCCTAGTCCGGAGATCGTGCGCGTCGGTTCGTCCGGAACGACGGAAGGGTGGTGGATCAGTCGCGCGGCCCGATGGCGCCAGAGGTCCTGCTCATCCTGGAGAAGCTCCAGAATGGCTCCGACGGTGCGTGGAGAGAGGCCCTGTGCTTCCGAAAAGCAGAGCGCGGCATAGCGGGCGACCCTGGCGTTTGGATGGTCGAGCCACTGCTCCACGACCGGAAGGGTTTCCATCTCCTGCCGCTCGAGCAGCGGCAGGATGGATTCGATCGTCTGCTCGTTGCCTCTGACGCCGAGAAGCTGATCCAGGATTTGCGCCGCGACCCGGGTCAGGACGAGGCCTTCCGCCAGCGCGTGCTTGTGCAAGGCCGCGAGCTCCCGCGGGCCAGGGTTCATGCCGAGCCTGAGCCAGAGCTGCTCAGGGCTCAGCTCCGAGTCTTGCTCCGCATCCCTGATCAATGCGCTGAGCACCAGAGGGGCCCAGAGATCGGTGCTGTCGGTGGAGGTGCCGGCCAGGACGGTATGGAGGGGAAGCAGTTGGGCGCCGTGGAGGTCGAGCGCTAGGCTGCGGCACCAGCGAGAGGTCATCTTCCCGGCCTGAGCCTGGGCCTTGATCAGGAGGACCGGATAGGCCGCCAGAAGCGGCCTGAGCGCCAGCAGGGTCTCCGCCCGGAGAGCCTCGTTCCTGAGCTGTTTCACTGTGGCCAGCGCCTCTTTCAGCAGTGCCTCTCCCTGCTGAGGGGAGACGTAGCGGGTCAGGCGTCCCAGCGCCCGGACTTGGTCTACCAGAGGCAGGATTTTGGGCACCAGCCGCAAGAGCTCCTTCACTAGCGCCGCCCTCTCCCCTGTCGGGCTCAACTGGAGCAGCCTCTCCAGCACCTGCCCTTTCTGGCGGGGATCCTCGATGCGCTGAATCGCGGAATGTGCTCCGGCGACCAAGGATTCACGTTTCTGAGGACGATACTCGGAGAGCCGGAGCAGCGCACGCGCGCGGTGGTAGGGGCTCTTCGTGGCGTTCGCCATCCGCTCGATCTCCGACCAGGGATCTGGATGGCCGACCAAGGGCGGATAAAGTACGCGGTGGGTCGATTCCCGGGCTTCATTGTCTCCTCGCGAGCCCAGGTTGAGGGCCAGCACCTCCGGCAGAAGACCTGGATTTCGTTCCAGAACGGGCATGAAATGCTGGAGGAACGCACTGCGCACAAACCCCAGATCGGGATGAATCCTCTCGAGATTCTCCAGCACGGCGATCGGGATGTCATTGCGGTCCACGCTCCGCGGTGCCAAGGTCTCGACCGGCCAGGCATACTGATAGGTCCTCCGCTTCAGATACCGGCTTTCCGAGACCCGGCCGAGAGCGGAGATCAACAGCTCAGGGGGCCAACAGCTCTGGCAGAGCGCCTTGGCCATGGCAGAGGCGTGAACGACCGGGTCGTCCGTAATGCCGAGGATCCGCCAGGCCAGGAACTCGGCGAGGAGATAGGACAGTTGCTCGTCGTCCGCTGTGGCACTCAAGAGCTTGGGACTGTCGATGGGGCGGGGGCCATGGAACATGACGGTCGCGATGACAGCGGCTACCGCCGCGCTCCAATGACGGGGCTCCAGTTTCTCCGCCAAGACCGTGAGGCCGGGGATCACGTGGTACGAGGCCCGAGTCACCGGATCGTCGAGGGTCCGGGAGAGGCGCGACAGCTTGCGGGTGGCCGCGTTCGCGGCCTCCCGCAAGACAGGGCCGGCGGCGGCCTCGCGCAGTGCGGAGCTGACCTCCTCGCCGAGGGCCAGCAGGGCCACGATCGCCTCCACCCGCGCGGTTGCGTCCTCTCCGGACCTCCAGATCCGCCACAACCGTGGGATCAGTGTCTCCGCGGACTGATCGGCCTCCAAGGTGTCCAACAGGAGGCGGGTCAGGCGGGAATCTTGGTAGATGTTGGCCGCGGCGAACCGGGGAGTTTTCTTCCAGACTTCATTCATCCTCCCCGCCCGCTCGTCCAGATAGACCGCCATGTCGTAGATGGCGTCCTCTCCGCCCCAGCGCTCCTGGTAGAAAGACACGAACGGCGTGCGCTCGTTGTCGGACAGCTGGAGGTAGGCGGCGATCTGTTCGTATTCGAGGATCGACGCCGGCGTCTCGTAATCCCGCATCCCGCCGTACAGGGCCAGCACCAGCCGTAGCCAGCCGGGGCTCTGAACGATGCGTCGAACGAGCTCGGGATCGCCTTCCAGGGCTCTGCGAAAAGGCAGGCTCGCCGTCGGAATTCTGCAGCGCAATGGGAGCTCGAGGGTTTTGTACACTTGCAATTGCTGATCGAACTCTTGTTTGCGCTGCTCGAAGTCCCGGACACCCTTTGCGTGGCGTTCCTCCAGACGGGTAATGCGCCGCTGCAGCTCCTGCCGGCGCTCTTCGTCCCCCGTCCGCTCGAGCTCGCGTCTGTATTGCGGCAGCAAGGGATCGGCCTTTGGCTCTCTGGGGGCCACAGGCGTCTCGGGAGCCGGTGGGGTGACGGCCTTGCGCAAAGCCCGATCCACCGGCCAGTCCCACGCGGGGGTGTCGTACGGCAGGGCGTCCATCAGCGCCTGGACCAGGCGAGGGCTGTACCACTCCAGCCGTTCCACGAGAGCCGCCGCCGCGGGAGCCCAGCTCGCCTTGCCGCTCCTCGCCTTGCTCAGAGCGGACCGCAAGACCTCTTCCAACGGTTTTTCGTAGCCACCTCTGCGGAGCAGGTCCAACGCTCTCTCCAGGACCCTTCGCAGCTCCGCGAAGCGAGCCAGGCTCTCCCGGTCTGCATAGGCTCGCAACAATCTCTCCCCAAGCTCGCGCACGAGATCGTCGTGCAGCGGCGCCATCTCCGGCAGGGCGGCGGTGATCAGCAGGGCGCCGCGCGGCAGCAGATCGTGCAGCTCGCCTTCATGGCGCAGGATGTCTCGCAGCAGATCGGGGAGCGCGCCGGGCCACTGCAGACTGACGTATCCCAGGGCCATCAGCAGGGGCTCACGCCAGCGCGGATCGTCGATCTTGTCCATCAGCTTCGAACCGGCCGTCTGTAGATCCTGCACCAGATGGCGGGCCGCCAGATATTCCTGGAACGTCAGATGCAGGAAGCCGTAGACCCCCTCCGCCCGCGCGGCGAGCAGCCCCACGTCTTCGCGCAACACCCGGAGGAAGGAGCGGACCGTCTTGCTGACGTCCGGGGAAGGTTTCCTGGGATCGTCCCCACGGGAGAGGGCCAACTCGCGCGTGGCCAGCTCGGCGAGCTGTTTCTCCCCGAGAAGGCCGGTGGGCTCATGTTGATGGATGTAGGCGGCGATCGGCGCCATGAGATCGAGCACCTCCTGCTCGTCCAGGCCCGACTCTCCGGCCTGCATGCGGCGCTGCCACACGTCGGTCAGGTTGCGGATCGCCGCCTCGTACAGCCGGACGCGCTGCTCGGGAAGATGGGCCTGCTCGTTGTGAAACACCGAGGCCAGGACGCCGGCGAGCAGGGGATTGGAGGCCAGGGCGCGGATCCTCTGCCGCTTCGGGCTGTGGATCTCTGCCTTCAGGGCTGCCGACTCGGCCTGCCCCCGCGCCCGGACGGCCTCGTCGCTCTCCCCGGGCCCGCGCTCGATCTCGTGGACGGCCTGCATCCAGACGTCACAGAAGCGATCGACGGCGACGTTGCCCATGGCCTCGATCGTCAGATGCGGGAAATCGACCTCCAGCGGCGAGGCATGGTAGCCGGCGATGCGGCTGGTGACGATGAGCCGGTTGCCCTGCCAGCCCTCGGGCGAGCCGGTCACGATCCTGCCGATGACCTGGCCCTCTTCCCGGGAGAGCAGCAACCGGTCCCCGCCGCCGATCCACCGGCGCACGAAGGCATGGACTTCCTCGAGAATCTCGTCCCTCTCGATCGAGGCGGGGACCTCGTCGAGCCCGTCCAGGATGATGAGAGCCTCTTTCTTCTCCAGGTACTCCAGGATGAGCCCGCTCAGCGCCTCCGGCTCCATCCGACCGCCGCCGAGCGTGGGGGCCAGGGTGAGCCAGGTGTGATGTCCCAAGAACTCGGTGAGGGTACGTGGCACCTTCCCCTGCGTCTTGTGCGCCATCCGGTCGTCCGCGTACTCGGCGATGCGCACCAGCACCGGAAGCTTCGGCCGGCCGAGGAGAAAGTCGTCCTCGCCGCCGTCCGCCGCCTCGGGATCCACCTGATGGAGGGGAACGGCCACGGGCCGCTGCGGATCGTCCCTGAGCGCGCGCGCCATGGTCAGGGCGAGCCAACGCGCCAGGGTGGTCTTGCCGCTTCCCGGATCTCCCAGGATGACCAGCCACCGGTGCTGGCGATAGGCCTCTCCCAGGGTCAGCGTCTCCGCCGGCTCGCCCGGAAGGACGAAAGGACGGTCGCGCGTCTCCAGCGACGGCATCACGGAGGAGGAGCTCGCCACCAGGTACCAGCGTGCCGCCTGGATGTCCTCGACGGAGAATTGCCCGGACTCCAGGACGGTCTCCAACTCCCGCTCAAGCGCCAGGCGCGCCTGGGCTCGTTCGAACGGATGGGTGCGGTCTCCCTTGAGCGCCACAAACACCTTTTCGAGCGGCAGATGAATCCTGCCGTGGTGCCGCAGCCCCCGCAGTTCCAGGACGGAATGGCGCTCGATCATCCAGTCGAGATATGGCCGCAGAAGCTCCCTGGAGGTCAGACGAGCGCGCCAAGCCTCGGACGGCGCCCACTCCCGTCCATCCGGCTCCACGATGTGGTCGTCGTAGACCAGGCCGCCGGTCTCGACCGCGCTGAGAGGGGCGAAGAGCCGGCCGTCGGGAACGCGCATGAAGAGCACCGGCGTTGCCCACTCCGCCGAGCCCTGGTCCGACAGATAGATCTCCAGCCGCCCATGCGCCGCTGCCACGTCGACCGGGTCTCCGGCGGCGAGGTGGCGGTAGAAAACACTACTGAAAGAGATTGCCGCCTGGTCCCGGATCGGCGCCTGCATCGCCAGCACCGCCGGAAGCCCGCCCTCCATCAAGGCAGCGGCGACTCCGCTAAAAGGATCCAGGCCGGACGGAGCGGTGGTGAGGGCGGTATTACAGGCGTTGAGGACGACAAGACGGAGCTCGGGAAGGAAGTTTCCGAGCAGGCGGGCCAGGGCGACGCCGCTTAGCGGGAGGGGGTTGCGCTGCGGACCGACAAAGTAGAGGACCCCGGCCCCGGCGGTCGCGTCGAAAGCGCCATGTCCCATGAAATGGAGTACGTGCCACGGGCCCTGGGCCAAGCGGGCGTGGAGGCGAGAAGGGTCCGGGTCCTCCAGAACCTCGCTCTCGATCCCCTGGTGGTTGCTCCAAGCCGCGTCGAGGAGCCTGCGCTCCTTCTCGACATCTAACTGAGGGAGCCCGCTCGGGTTGGCCATCACCACCAGGATGCGCAGAGGAGAAGGGACCGCCATCGCCGCGACGCCGGTCGGAACTTCGAGATAGCGCACCACCGGCAGCCGGCGATCAAGGCATAGGAATCGCTTCGTCTCTGGCTGGCAGAGGAGCTCCCAGGGGAGAGCATGGAGGCGAGCCAGCTCTGGATCTTGGAGGTCGAAGCGAAGCTTGATCCGCAGGCCGCTCTGCCCATCCTTGAGAGCACCGTAGCTCTGGTCGAACAGGCTGCGCACGGCGGGAGGAAATAGAGATCTGAAGAGCGCGGTTCCCACGACCTCTGCGCTCCCGCACGGCTCTGTCCCAAGGTTGCTTCCGTCAAGATCCCTCTGGGAAGCTCGCGAGTTGGATATGATCCCTCTCAAGCCGCTCTGCCGTGCCAGCATCTCTTCCATCTCGGGGCTGAGCACAAAAGGGCCCGAGGTTTCTCCGCTGGCCGGGGAGCTCACCACATGCACTTCGAGGCTGCCGCGTTGCCCGTGCCGGACCTCGACTACAAAGTCCTTGATGTCCAATGTTCCTCCGCCTACGGCCGGGTCTCCGTGGAGACCGCGCGCGCTTTCGATTCGAACTGCGGGTAAGGTTATCAGTCGGGAACGCCGGAGCCTTCGACGGGCGGGTTCTTCAGCCGCTCGTCGTCCATCGTGAAGCCCTTCACGTTCCGGAGGTGCTCGTTGACGGTCGGCACGGAGATATCGAAGAGCTCCGCCCTGAGCGCCTGGGTCAGCCAGACTGTCTCGCCGGCGAAGCGGCACTCCACCCGGGCGCGGCCGTCTTCGGTCGAATAGAGGATGATCTCGCCGGTCGGGGGTAAGGGATCCTGGGGCATGTGGAGTGGGACCGTGTTCCTCGGGTCACTATGCTTCCACCTCAGTCAGTACACAGAATTCATGCAGGGTGGCCCGTCGGAGCTTTTTGGCCGGCACGTCGATTGTCTCATGTCCCCGGCCCGCTCCAGGCTCTCTGAAGCACCTCAACTTTCAGGAGGATACAGCCCATGAAACGGAAAGGCATCAAGAAGCTGAGTCTGAGCCGGGAGACCCTGAGCACGCTCGATAGCTCGCGGCTCGCAGGGGTGGCGGGGGCTGCGACGACGGCCTGCCCCTCGCTGCAGGCAACTCACTGCATCAAGAGCTGCGTTCAGGCGTGCACGGGCAACTGCTCCATCGACTGTGAGTAGGTTCAGGGTCAGGAGCCAGGGCTCGCCAGGATCGCCTTGACTCCCTGCAAAGCATCGGACCGACATCCTCTCCGCGCAGGCGGGCGGCGAATTCCTGGTGCGGTCGAACCAGTGGCCCGTCAGCGGCTTGCCCCGAGCAGTGCCTCGACGCAATGCCAAGACGGCGGGGTAGGCGTCGCAGCCGTGCCGGTCCGCGGGCCTCCCGCTTCGGCCGGCATCGCCGCCGGTAAGCCCTGCGCCGCTGCCGTCTCCGCTGGAGTCACTGCCGCCGCGACCGGCGTCGTTGCTCTCTTGCCGTGCCTCGCTGCGATCCCGATTTGCGGCAGGACCGGCCCGGCCGGAATCTCTGACGCTGCGGTCTGCGGTACTGCAGCTCCCCCGTGAATCGCCGCCATCCTGGCCGGCATCACTGCTGGGCGTTCAGGCATCACTGCTGAACTGGGAGGCATCACTGCTAGACCGGGAAGCGTCACTGCTATGCCTTCAGGCATCACTACGGAACCGGGAAGCGTCACTGCTGGACCGGGAAGCGTCATTGCCATGCCTTCAGGCATCACGACTAGACCGAGAAGCGTCGCTGCTATGCCTTCAGGCATCATTGCTAAGCCGAGAAGCGTCACTGCTAAGCCGGGAAGCGTCACTACGGAACCTTCAGGCATCACAGCTAAGCCGGGAAGAGCAACGCCTTCCGGTTCCGGCGTGACTCCTGCCGGGATGGCTGTGGTTCACGAGCCTTCCGTCGTGACTCACGAACAGACTTCGTGTCTCACCAAGGCAGCCGCGTCTCACTCTGCCGTTGGTGTAGTGCTCGCTATCGTCTTCTTGTAGCGCGTCGGCTGCCTGCCTGTGCCTCGTTGCTCCATGGCAAGGACGCCTTCCTCGATCAGCCCCTGGAAGGTGCGGTAGAGGGAGCCGCGATCCGGCTCGTAGCCGATCGCCCGGCAGATGTCGTTGCGGTCGAAGACGGCTGGAACCTTGGGCAAGGCGGTTTCGACGTCATCGAGCAACTCCCAGGCGCCCCGCCGGGTCGGTAGAGGAGGCGTCACCGGCGGTGCAGGCGGGGCGGGTGCCGCCGGCGGGAGACTGCTCGCCCCAGGCAGGGCCACGACTTGCGGCGGGAGCTCCACGTCATATCCGCCCGTGGTAGCCCAGACGAGCTCCAGGGCCCGGATCTGGTGACGGAAGGCCGCCTCCAGGAGGGAGACGCCGGCACGCAGCTCCTCCTCCAGCCGCCGCTTGCGTTGCTCGTATTCGTCGTGTGTCATGCCGGGAAGATAGCATCACAAGGCCGGAGAACAGGAACAGAACAGGATCCAGGTAATTCTCCAGATCTGCGGGCAATGTCCGGCGGCTTTGTCGAATTGGCTGGCCTTCGTTCGTCGTAGGGTCAGGAGCGGGTTCTGAACGCTGGAGACTCTGGCGACCCCGCGCCACGCCAACGACAACCAGGAGACAAGACCCCATGCGATTCCTCTCGATGATCCGGATTGACGAGAAGACGGCCAAGGCACCCACCGAGCGACTGATGGCCGATATGGGCAGGCTGATGGAGGAGATGACCCAGGCTGGCGTGTTGATCGACACCGCCGGGCTGCGGCCGACCTCCGAAGGCGTGCGCGTGCGCCTGCGCGGCGGCAAGCTGTCGACGATCGATGGACCGTTCACCGAGGCCAAGGAGGTCATCGGCGGCTACGCGATCCTCGAGGCGAAGTCGAAGGACGAGGCGATCGAGTACACCCGGCAGTTCCTCAGGGTCCACGGCGATGAGTGGGATCTCGAGTGCGAGGTGCGCCAGTTGGACGGACCGGACTCCGGCGGCGAAGCGTAAGGGCTCGAGCCGCGCCGGCCCTGCTCTGTCTGTTGATCGAACGTGGCATCGTCGAAGCTCCACTTCGGTGAGGCGAGCTGCCAGATGAGCTTCGCGAAGTCGTCGTGGTACTTCTCGTAGCCCGCTCGGCCGCGCTCGGTGGCGAAGTAGAACTGGTACCACCACTGGAGCTCGGCCTGGGGCGGCAGGGGAATCTTCCCGGCTTCCTGGTTGCCGATCAGGTAGCCGCTGACC
>Ga0134121_10004265_pt1 | contig 11731 bp, 10 predicted proteins | sample KB301_FD_96463 | JGI IMG/M metagenome (GOLD analysis project Ga0134121, IMG submission 96463) | Terrestrial soil microbial communities without Nitrogen fertilizer from Kellogg Biological Station, Michigan, USA - KB3-0-1 | ecosystem: Environmental > Terrestrial > Soil > Unclassified ...
ACACTAACCAACACGAACCAAAACACTCCTCCCTCGACGCGAAGGAGCGGGGGCAAGCCCGCCTTCCTGACCTGAGAGACTTTCCACGTTGCTCTGTAGCCTACCCTTGAAAGCCTTTCAATCAAATCCCGCAGCTCAATCTAATTAAGCTCAAGGTCAGGAAGGCGGGCTCGCCCCCGCTGCATCTTATTTAGCAGAGCTTCCTTCCTCACTCCTTCGATTCATCAACGGTTTGATCGCCGTCGTAATAAATCTTCCCTTTCAGCTTCTCCGGCAGGCATGACATCTCTTCCTTTGCACCGGCATCGCTATGCACGTAACGATAGTTTTTGCCATAGCCCAGGTTCTTCATTAGTGAAGTCGCGGCATTTCTCAGGTGTAGCGGCACGGGCTCGCGTGCTGTATCGGTCGCATCACCGCGGGCCGCAGAATAAGCCCGAAGGACGGCGTTTGATTTCGGCGCGCGCGCCAAATAGATAGTCGCCTGCGCGAGCGGGAAGAGCGCCTCGGGTAATCCGATCAGTTTTGTGATCTCAGCTGCCGCGGCGGCCTGAACCATCGCCTGCGGATCGGCAAGCCCGATATCTTCCGAGGCCAGTATGCAAAGCCGCCGCACGATGAAGATCGGATCAGCCCCGCCTTCAATCATCCGCGCCAGCCAGTAGAGGGCCGCATTCACGTCAGAGTTGCGCAGCGATTTGATCAACGCCGAGGCCAGGTTGTAATGCTCTTCGCCTCCTTTGTCGTATGCGAACTGCGCGCGACCTAATGCTTCAATCAGTGTTTCCCCAGTGATCGATCTGACGCCGAGTTCATTCGGCTGGGTCGCACCGGCCACGGCGTCCAGGGCCGCCAGAGCCATGCGCGCGTCGCCCTCGGCTGAATGCGCCAGACGCGTAATCAGTTCATCAGAAAGTTCGGCGTTAAGGGCTCCCAATCCACGCTCTTCGTCTGTCAGCGCCCGGCGCAGGATAGTTTCGACTTCCTTTTCATCAAGCGGATTAAGCACCAGGACGCGACTGCGTGAGAGGAGAGCGCTGGTAACTTCAAACGAGGGGTTCTCAGTAGTAGCGCCGATCAAAGTAACAGTTCCGTTTTCTACGGCGGGTAAGAGCGCGTCCTGTTGCGCTTTATTGAAGCGATGAATCTCATCGATGAAGAGAATCGTGCGCCGACGGCGTTGACGATCAAGGCGGGCTTCGGCAATCGCAGCCCGAAGATCTTTGACGCCGGAAAAGACCGCGGACAGGGCGACGAATCGGGCGTCGGTTTTCTCCGCCAACAGCCGTGCCAGAGTTGTCTTGCCTGTTCCCGGCGGGCCCCAAAGAATCATCGAGGGCAGCGTTCCGCCGCTTTCGATCAGTCGACGCAGAACGCGACCCTGTCCCACCAGATGTTCCTGCCCGACAAATTCGCTGAGGGTGCGCGGACGCATTCGATCAGCCAAAGGCGCGGCTGTGCTGGAAGCACTGGTCGCGTTTTCGAGCTCAGACAGCTCGGGAAACAGTGTTGTCGCGCCTCGATCTGGCATTCTTTTTTGTCAGCGTATCACAGACTGATGGGCGAGGCACCTGCGTCGTCTCGTTGGGCTGTTCACGGCAGCGATGAGGTCAGTACCGGGAGCGGTAGCGACCGGGTGTCAACGCCACGGACCTGGAGATCATGAGAACGAGACCCGGTCGCTACCGCTCCCGGTACTGACCTCATCTACCACATGCTTGGCTTGGTTGAAGCGATAGAGGATAATGCAGCGCACTCGATTACGTCCGGGGAGGTTCTAATCAATGGCGGAACTCAACTCGATTTCGCGGCGGAGATTTGCGCACCTGATTGGCGGGGGCGCAGCATACGCGGTCGCTCAACGATCATCTCTGTCGGGCACGTCGCTCCGTGCTGCGGCGTCCACAGTGGCTTCAGGCCCGGTGCGCTTAAACTCTAACGAAAATCCTTACGGGCCGTCGCCACTCGCACTCAAGGCGATGACTGAAGCGTTCAGCGTTGCCTGGCGCTATCCGGACGAGCAGGCAGACTCTTTGATCGAACAGCTGGCCAGAATCAATGGCGTCAAACGCGATCAGATTTTGCTGGGCGATGGATCCGGCGAGATTCTGAAATTGTGTGCGGCCGCTTTCACAGGCCCGACCTCAACGGGCAAAACCGCGGTTGCACTGGCCCGGCCGACGCGCGGTGTAGCCCTGGTGTTCACACCCGGTCGAGGAAAACTGATCGTTGCCGATCCAACTTTTGAAGCTATTCTCAACCATGGCCGCGTTAATTCCGCCGAGATCGTTAAGGTCCCGCTTACGGCGAGCTTTAGTCACGATCTCGCGAAAATGGCGTCGGCCGCCAGCGACGGGTTGATCTATATATGCAATCCGAACAACCCCACGGCCAGCATCACGCCGAAGCATGAAGTCCGCGAGTTCCTCGACAAAGTTCCGCGCGAAACCATGATTCTGGTGGACGAAGCTTATTTTCATTACGCCGATAGCGCTGACTATGAGAGCGTAATACCGATGATCGGGAAATATCCAAATCTGGTCGTAGCTCGCACCTTTTCGAAGATCTACGGAATGGCAGGATTGCGTTGTGGCTATTGCGTCGCGCAAGCGGAAACGATTCAGCGACTGCGGCCTCATCAGGTCTGGGATAGCGTAAACGTCATGGCTCTGGCTGCGGCCAACGCCAGTCTGAATGACACGGATCATTTAATCATGGGACGGCGGCTGAATACTGAAACCAAGAGATTTGTAAGGGGCGAGCTGGATGCGATGCGTTACCAGCAGATTCCTTCACAGGCAAACTTCATCATGATCGATGTCAGGCGCCCAGTGCGTCCAGTGATCGACGGACTGAACCAGCGGGGCGTGCAAGTGGGCCGGCCATTTCCAACCCTGCCGAATCATCTCCGCGTAACTATCGGCAAGCAAGCCGAGATGGAAACGTTTCTATCAGCTTTCAGACAGGTAGTGGGTCGAACGGTTTAATCGCAGAATTAATCTCCGCAATTTCAGAACCGCGCGCTGAGGAATTGGCCTGGTGTCTCAGCTGGCTGTTAATGGCCCTTTTCATGCGGCTTCGTGTGATTTCGTGGATTGTCCCTGCTCGCTCACGGAAGAAGATCCACGAAATCACATGAGAATTAGGGAAGGCATCTTCTTGGGCTTGCACAAGAAGCCCGGTTAACGAACGAGACGATACAGAACCGGAAGCGATAGCGACCGATACAAGCACTCAACTCCCATGAAATCGATAAGTAGTTTGACTTTAGCATCCCCTCGCTATCGCTCGGGGTTCTGTAACGGGGGAATTCCTTTTTTGTGCAAATCCCATCTTCTTCATTCAAGGCGTGGGACTGGCTAACTGCTATACACTCATTTCCGGGACTCTACATTAGAATGCCTATGATGATTTCTGCGCAAACAGCTCGACGTGCGGTTTGGCGACCGCTGTGGCAGCTTCCGCAGCGTTTTGATCTGATCCTGTCGCTCACTAAACGAGAGCTGGCGGCACGCTATAAAGGCTCGGCCCTCGGCGTAGCCTGGGCGGTGCTGACCCCGATCGTTATGATCGCCATTTTTACCATTATCTTTGCGGGAATTTTTAAGGCAAGATTCGGCACCGGCACCTCGCAGTGGGACTATGCCCTGTACCTTTTCTGCGGATTGTTACCCTGGACTGCGTTTCAGGAGTCTGTTCAACTTTCTTCCAGCACGATCGTCGGGCACGCAAATCTGGTTAAGCGGGTAGTGTTCCCACTTGAAACTCTTCCGGTTTCGTTATCGCTGGCAGCAGCGGCAAATCAGATGTTTGGTACTGTTGCTCTGGTTCTGGCCGCAGTTCTTTTGCGCCGTGAGATGCATGCGACGATTGTCTTTCTGCCGCTGCTGCTCATTCCGCAACTGTTGGCAACATTCGGGGCGGCGTGGCTGTTAGCCTCACTCGGAGTCTTTGTCCGCGACATCGTTCAGGGGATTACGCTGTTTTTGCTGGCTTGGATGTACCTGACACCGATCATTTATCCGGAGTCCCTGGTTCCGGAGCGCTATCAGTTCATTGTCAACCTCAATCCCTTCACCCCTCTGGTGCGAAACTATCGCCGGATTATCCTTGAGGGCACCCTTCCTGACTGGCGGGGCCTGGGATATTTCACGGCCTTCGCCGTAGTTAGTTTTTTTCTGGGATACTGGTGGTTTGCAAGGACCCGGAAGAACTTTGCTGATGTCATTTGACGAAATGCCTTGATCCACCAGCGTTGGCAACGGTTTATTCATAAACAACGTCGTTGACAGTGCTGATTTTGCGTGCTAGCGTAGAGAAGCCGCTGAGCTCCAAAGCGGCTTTCGGCATCTTTGGACTATGTTTCCTCAAATGGCGTTGGGCAGCCGACCTCGCCCTTAATCATTTCCAGTTTAAGAGTTTCGAAAACATGTCGTTTGATAAGGTAAAGACTCTGCGTGCGGCCGAGAGGTACCTCGAGCTGGGAAAGATCCCGGCGGCTGTCAAAGAATATTGCAAAATTGTCGAAGACGACCCTGATGACCTCACGGCGCTAAACATGCTGGGAGATCTGTACGTCCGGATTGGCAATCAACCCGCGGCGGTCACGTGTTTTCGGCGCATCGCTGACCATTATCGCGAACAGGATTTTGCGTTCAAAGCGATCGCGATGTTCAAGAAGATCGATCGTCTCCAGCCCAACGACACCGAAATCTCGACCCACCTTGCCGACCTTTATGCCCAGCAGGATCTGGTCGTCGAAGCGCGCGCGCACTATCTGTCGGTGGTGAATGCTCACAATCAGGCCGGTGCTACTCAGCAAGGCCTGGAGGTTTTGCGCAAGATAGCCGACCTCGATTCGCAGAACACGGATCTGAGAACCAAGTTGGCTGAAGGCTATTTCAAACAAGGCATGAAGACAGAGGCTGCCGCCGCTTTCATCGAAGCAGGTCAACATCTGCTGGTAAAAGGTGAATTCGACAAGGCGCTCGAGGTATTTGGGCGGGCGCTTGAGTTGCGCCCTGCTAACCAGGTCGTGCTCCAGGGACTATTGGAGGCACACAGCGCGCGCGGCACAGCCGACGAGGCTGCCGAGTTGATAGGACGCGCTGTCGCTGAGAGTCCCGATGACCTCGTCTTACTTTCGATGCTCGCCAGAGCTTATGTCCAGGCGGAAGATCCATCGCAGGCTGAGCAGGCCATTGCGTTATTGGTAGCCAGCGAGCCGACAGCATATCTGCAATACGTTGAAGTTGCGCGACTGTATCTCGCGTCAGACAAGATTGATGAAGCGATCCGTTTGATCGCTGGTATTGCCGAGCAGATGCTGGCCGAACGCGAAGACAATCAATTACTCGATCTGGTTGATGAATTTCTGGCCTGTGACGCCGACAACGTGCAAGCCCTGCGCCTGCTCGTCCGCGCCTTTTGGTGGCAACGGGATATGGAGAAATTGAAAGGCGCGCTGGAAAGAATGGCAGAGGCTGCCCAGGCGGCGGGTCTGGTGAAGGATGAGAGGTATGCGCTGACCCAGTTAACACGGCTGGTCCCCGACCAGACGCATCACGTCGAGCGCTTGCAGGAACTTGGTGGCGCCGAAGAAGAAGCGGTGGCCGAAGTCCTGTCCCTCAGCCAACCGGTGGTTGAACCCGAAGCAGAACCAATGCCTGAGGAAGAGTATGTATTCGACTCTCCGGTATCGCCGCCCGTCGGCGAAAGCGAATTTGAATGGAGCCCGGTCGAGGACATCGGAGACCTCAAGAGCGGTTCCGACGATGAGTTTGAAATAGAACGAGGTTTTACTTTCGAGGCGGTCGTTGCCGAAGAGCTGGCACCTGTATCTGAGCAAGCGGTCGCGGCGCCGGCCGATGAGGAAATGGCCCGGAATGCCCGCCGCCAAGAACTCGAGAGTGTGGACTTTTACATTGCGCAGGGGTATGCAGACATAGCGGTCGATACGCTGGATCTGTTGGAGAGACAGTTTGGATCGCACCCCGACATCGATTTGCGGCGCCGTCAGCTTGAGACCATGGGCGAGGTGAGTGAATCGACAGTTAACGATTCCGAAGTTGCGAGTGATGGCGACATACCTGCAGCGCCGGCGAATGAATTTGCCGAGTTTGAATTTGAAACAGCTGACACCTTTGTGACTTCAGAAATCGCCGCGCCCATGCAGCCGTTGTCTCAAGATCCACCGCCAGTCGTGCAGAAGCCCCAGGTGCTTGACGCCGGTCTGGCTGAAATATTCGAAGAGTACCGAGTCTCGGCCGAGGGCGAGGCAGATGCACATAGCAATGGCGACTACGAAACCCATTACAATCTGGGGCTGGCTTATAAGGAAATGGACTTATTCGAAGAAGCCCTGGAAGAGTTTCAGACGGCCGCAAGTCTGGTGAGTCCGGGCGATGGCACGCCGCGCTATTTGCAATGTTGCAACCTTCTGGGCCATTGTTTCATGCAGAAGAGCGTGCCAGAGCTCGCGGTAAGGTGGTTTAATAAGGGACTCGATACTCCGGCCGCCTCTGAAGATGAGCGTCAGGCTTTGCGCTACGAGCTGGCTGCGGCATACGAGCAAATGGGCGATTTGGAAAAAGCTCTGAGCCTGTTTACCGAAGTTTACGGGGTTGATGTTTCTTATCGTGGGGTTAAGGATCGATTACGAGAGCTGAAAGCGCGCGTCAACGGACAGAACGGGAAAGCTGCGCCGGCGTCGGATCGAAACCAGAACCACGAGCAGCGCGTAAACTAATCTCGGCAATCGATTTGGTTTCTCGTCCAGTCATTGTACGCCGCTTGAGGCGCGTGCAAGTCTGTCTGTTTTGAGGAGCAGTACGAATGTCTTCGCGGCTTTCAGTCATCTTTTACATCATTCTCTGTCTGGAGATCGGACTCGTGCTGACAGTCCTGCCCTGGGTGCCGCACGGTACGCTCGGCCTTAGTGATTGGAGCAATAATTATTTTCTCCTGCTCGCGGCGCACAAGGCTGGTTACGGTGTGCAGCGATTTGTGGCTTCGGGATGGGTCCGTGGGGCAGTCTCCGGAATCGGAATCCTGAATCTGGGAATGGGAATCTGGGAGATAGTTAATTTTCGTAAGACTGTGCGGGCCCTGGACTCAGAGCAGGCCTCTGTGGAAAGCTCGCGCCAGAAGGCGCCCGAACGCGTTGCTGCTAATGACGCTCAACCTGCCAAGACCGATCCTTTATCTGATTACCCGCGGCGCAACCACTAAGGCGACGACGCCCGAGAGTAAAGAGTTTCGAGAGATCGTGCTACAAGCTTCCGCGGCCGTCACTGCGGGCATTCAGTTGATCCAAATCAGAGAAAAGCAGCTACCAGCCAGTGTTCTTTTTGAGCTGGCGCGCGAAGTCGTCGGAACCGTCCGGGGAAACTCGGCTAAAGTTTTGATCAATGATCGTGCTGATATTGCGGCGGGCGCCGGCGCGCACGGGGTGCATCTCACGACTACTTCGCTAACGCCCGACGTCATACGAAAAACTTTTGGCCCCCATTTTCTGATCGGCGCCTCGACGCATTCCCTGGGTGAAGCACGTGACGCTTTCCGGAGAGGTGCGGATTTCGCGGTCTTCGGCCCAATCTTTCCCTCGCCGTCGAAAACGAAGTACGGTCCTCCGTTGGGCCTGGGACAATTAGAAGCTGCGGCGCGCGAACTAACTCCTTTTCCCCTGATTGCGCTTGGAGGCGTTTCTCCGGAACGCGTGAATGAGTGTTTTCTGGCAGGAGCTGCCGGGGTTGCAGGCATTACTCTTTTCAGCAAACCGAAAGAACTGGCTATGATGGTCGAGAAGATAAGGAATTTTGCCAAAGTGGATCGCGGGAGAACTGCATAATGAAAAGCAAATTGTCATGGCGCGAAAAACTTGAGAAAGAACAACAGCCGAAACTCGTTGACACACCGCCCAAAATGGCGCGATTCGGTAAAGGGAAGATGCTAATCCCGACACCGATGCTGGTGGACGAACTGGTGCGGCGGATTCCGAAAGGGAAACTGGTCACCGTGAGTGAACTGCGGCGTAAGCTGGCCGCGGATTTCGGGGCCGATGTTACCTGTCCGCTCACGACCGGAATCTTTGTACGCATTGCCGCGGAAGCAGCCGAGGAGGATCGCGCGAACGGGCGTCGCCGGATCACGCCATATTGGCGAGTCGTGAAGGATGACGGCAGCCTCAATCCCAAATTTCCCGGCGGTGAGAAACGGCAATCGCAGTGTCTGCAAGACGACGGCCTTTGTGTTGTTCAAAATGGGAAGCGGGTAGTGGTGCGAGACTTTGAGCAGCGCCTTGCCACCCTTCGGTGAAGCCCCTGTTTGGAGTTCCGCCTTCAGGCGGCTGACTTGAGGGGCGACTGATTCCGCCTGAAGGCGGAACTCCAAACATCCCTGTTCACCGGGGCAATCAGAAGGCGTCAGGACTCATGACGATTGACTCAAACGCAGTTCCCATCGTTATCACCATCGCCGGCTTCGATCCTTCCGGCGGCGCGGGAATTCTCGCCGACGTTAGAACTCTTGCGGCCTTACGCTGCCGGCCAGTGGCGGCGATTACCTCGCTGACTTTTCAGAACTCTGAAACGTTCTTTGGCGCTGTTCATCAGACCTCTGAATCGTTGCGCGCTCAGATATTGCCGCTGGTCAAAGAATTTCGTATAGCTGCGGTCAAGATTGGAATGCTGCCTACGCGGGAGCTCGTCCTGGAAGTCGCGCGCCTCTTGCGCGAGACAAAGATGCCGGCTCCGGTCGTCGACCCGGTGCTGCGTTCCTCTTCGGGAGCTGAACTGATGGAACCAGCAGCGAGAGAAGCCTGGCTGGCTGAACTGATGCCGCTGGCACGCCTGATCACACCGAACATTCCTGAAGCTGAAATATTCTCCGGCCTGCCGATCAACAGCGAATCTAATATGCATGAAGCGGCGGCTAAGCTGCGCGAGGCAGGCGCCCGCGCAGTGCTGGTCAAAGGCGGACACCTGCCAGTAGGGGGGATAGCCTGTCCGCCTTCGATTGGAACCGAAACACCGCGCCAGGTTCCGGCGCTCTCCGCAGAGGCCATTGATTTATTAGATGACGACGGCACAGTCACGATCCTGCGTGGTGAGTGGATCGATGGCCCGCCAACGCGCGGTACCGGATGTATGCTTTCAGCAGCCATAGCAGCCGGCCTCGCGCGAGATATAAACCTTCCTCAGTCGGTCAAGGCGGCGAAACAGTTTGTCGCGGGCCAGATTCGATCCGCGGCCCAATCGGGCTCCGATCACGCCAAGCTGGAGCTTACGGTGCTGGAGAAATAGTTCCTGTCTACTCAGGCTACAAAAACGATCCACGAAAACACACCAAGCGAACGGGTTTTGTTCGTGTGATTTCGTGGATCGTTTTTGTCTAAGTCGAAAGAAAGCACGAACATCAAAAGGACTGCCCGGCCTTTTGATTTATTCGACGGAAACTTTTTCCATCTTGACCTCGGCCGTGGGCCGGTCGCTGCGATCGGTTTCGGCAGTCGCGATCGCATTGACGACGTCCTGCCCCTCAGTCACGCGGCCGAAAATCGTATAACTCGGCGGCAGCGGATAATCGGCGTGCATGATAAAGAATTGCGAACCGTTCGTGTTGGGACCGGCATTCGCCATCGCCACCGTGCCGGCTTTGTAACCACGCTTATAAACTTCCGATGAGGGATTAATCTCGTCCGCGAATTTCCCTCCCCAAGCCGACTGTCCGCCGCGGCCTGTGCCGTCGGGATCACCTCCCTGAATCATGAAACCCTTTATGCAGCGATGAAAAATTACGCCGTCGTAATAGCCTCGTTCGGCCAGTAGGCGAAAATTCTCAGTAGTCTTCGGGGCGTCTTCTTCCAGCAATTCAAATTTGATTGTGCCTTTGTTGGTTTGGATCGTCGCGGTGCGATTTGGCATCTCGTGTTCTCTCCTGTTTGATTTAAGTGTCGCTGGCAAGCTTAACCTCACCGGGACGAAAGTGCACGTGAGGGCGCGTCTTATGTGGCACAGACTTCAGTCTGTGATTGCCCCTTACCAAAAACCGCAGACGGAAGTCTGTGCCCCTGCCGCCATATTCTCGCTCCACCTGACGCATTAGCCCACAAACCGTTATGATTATCTGCTTATCACTGGTAGGCCGGACCTATCGAGGCTTCTAAGACTGATCTCAAAGGAAAATCCAATGAATGTTACTCATCTTGAATGCGCCGCGTGCGGCACAAAGCACGAGGCACGACGGTTGCATAACCTTTGCTCGCAATGCGGAAAGCCACTGCTGGTCCGTTATGACTTAAAGAGCGCAGCGGCTTCTTTGACAAAAGAAAGTTTGAGACAGCGTGCCCCTGACCTTTGGCGTTATCGCGAAGTTTTGCCGGTCGAGCAAGACGAGAACATCGTTACTTTGGGCGAAGGATTCACGCCGCTCCTGCGGGCATCGCGACTCGGCGCAGAGTTGGGTTTGAGCCGCCTCTATATCAAGGACGAGGGGCAGAATCCAACGCAAAGTTTCAAGGCTCGCGGGATGGCCGCAGCGGTCTCGATGGCCAAAGAGTTAGGCGTGGAGAAACTGGCCGTGCCTTCAGCAGGCAATGCGGCGGGTGCCCTGGCAGCATATGCGGCTCGGTCCGGAATGGAAGCGCACATTTTCATGCCCAGCGATACGCCGCGGGCTAACGTAATCGAATGCGAGCAGACAGGAGCGCACGTGACTTTGATGGCAGGGCTCATCACCGACTGCGGCGCAGAAGTCGGTCGCCGGAAGGAAGCTGAAGGTTGGTTTGACGTCTCGACTTTGAAAGAGCCGTATCGAATCGAGGGCAAGAAGACGATGGGTTACGAGTTGGCTGAGCAATTCGATTGGGATCTACCGGATGTGATCTTGTACCCGACGGGCGGCGGTACCGGACTGATAGGAATGTGGAAGGCGTTTGACGAAATGGAACAGATGGGTTGGATAGGATCAAAGCGACCACGCATGGTCACCGTCCAGGCCGCCGGTTGCGCGCCAATCGTGCGCGCTTTCGAGGAAGGTAAGCGCTCTGCTGACGAATTTCCCAACGCACACACGACAGCGTCCGGCTTGCGTGTACCCAAAGCAATTGGCGATTTTCTGATCATTGATGCATTGCGAACATCGGGAGGTACCGCGGTTGCCGTAACTGACGAAGAGTTGATTGCGGCCACCAAAGAAATTGGCGCGGCAGAAGGAGTTTTTTGCGCGCCCGAAGGTGCAGCCTGTTTGCCGGCCCTAAGAAAGTTAATGGCCAACGGATCTGTGAAAGCCGACGAGAGCGTCGTGTTGTTCAATACCGGAAGCGGGGTGAAGTACATCGAGAATTTTTCGAACTAGTGTGCGGCTTTGCCGCCTGATGTGCGGGAAGGCTTTGCCTTTCCGACCGGAAAGAAAGAACAACCGAGCCCGCTTTAGCGGGTGACAGAGTTCGGGGCGCAGCCCCTCAAAGTCAAACTGGATTGCTAACGGAAAGGCAGAGCCTTTCCGCACATCAGGCGGCGAAGCCGCGAAGAATACTCGGGGGAAACGAAAAGCATCAGGCGGCGAAGCCGCGAACCGCGGTGACGCGAAAAACACCAGGCGGTGACGACGCAAAACCAGAAACAGACGACCGCCATCCGAAGGAGCTGAAGATGAAACCCTCGAAGAAACTGGCAGCAGTCTTTCTGCTCCTGTTGCTGACGCCAAGCCTTTTGTTCGCGCAGAAAAATCT
>Ga0134121_10004266_pt1 | contig 11731 bp, 9 predicted proteins | sample KB301_FD_96463 | JGI IMG/M metagenome (GOLD analysis project Ga0134121, IMG submission 96463) | Terrestrial soil microbial communities without Nitrogen fertilizer from Kellogg Biological Station, Michigan, USA - KB3-0-1 | ecosystem: Environmental > Terrestrial > Soil > Unclassified ...
CCGGTTCTCGACTCGTTACGCAAACACGCAGTTGCTCAACTATCCGTATCTCGCCCTCGCAGTCGGACTGCCGGGCATTCTGCGCACGATGTCCGATCCGTTCATTCCGGTGCCGCAGCCGGGGCAGTTTCCGGTTAATCCGACGATTCCGTCGCCGCTGTCGCCATTGGCGCCAATCGTCGGCGTTCCCATCAGCGGCATCTTTATCGATCCGGAATTGCGAACGCCTTACATCCAGCAATACAACGCAAACGTGCAGTGGGAGTTTGCGAAAGACTTCCTGCTCGAGGCGGGTTATGTCGGCTCGAAAGGGACGAAGCTGCTGCAGGTGATCACTCTGAACCAGCCGGTTTACAACCGCGCGGCGAACGTGTTCACTGCGCCGTTCGGCACTGCGCTCTCGATACAGAAGAACGTCGCGGGCGGCATCCAACAGGTGCAGTCGACTTCGAACTCCGATTACAACTCGCTTCAGATCAGCGTCACGAAGCGCTTCAGTCGTGGTTTGCAATTCCTGAGTGCTTACACGTACGGCAAGTCGAATGACTACTACTCGGGCGGCACGGTCAACGAGCTGTTTGCGGTGGCGGGCGATCAGTTCAACTGGAAAACGAACTATGGACCATCGGATTTCGACCGGCGCCATCGCTTTGTCACCAGCTTTGTTTACGACGTGCCGAAATTGGTCTCTGAGTCGAGCGGCGCACACATGATTCTGAACAACTGGCAGTTGAATGGGATTCTGACGTTGCAAACCGGAACTCCGTATTCGATCATCGACGTCGTCGGCAACAACATTATCCAGCGTGCGAACTTTGCGAACGGGTTTACCGGCAGTATCGAGACTTCGGGTAGCACGCAGGAGCGGCTCAACGCGTTCTTCAATGTTAATGCGTTTATTGCTTCGAGACCGTTTGTCGCATCGGGAACGAGCCTCGGTGTTCCGACTAATCCGAGTTTCGATCCGAACAATCCGTTTGGAAACACGCCCCGCAATTTTCTCTACGGTCCGGGACAGAAGAACATGGACTTCTCAATCGTGAAGTTCATCCCGATCACGGAGAGAGTGCGAGGCGAGTTTCGCACGGAGTTTTTCAACCTTTTCAACTGGGCCAACTTCGCGAATCCGAACAACAACATCGCCGTGCCACTAACGTTTGGACAGATTACGGCGACGAGCTCCGGACCGCGCGTGATCCAGTTTGCGTTTAAGGTGAACTTCTGAAACCCATCCACAGATTACACAGATTGAATTTGTTTAATCTGTGGATACCCTAACTACGTGCCCAAAATAACTGTTAACGGACTGAAGCTCTATTACGAGATCGAAGGTGATGGCGCGCCGTTGGTGTTGATTCCCGGCTTTGCGGCGGGCAGGTGGATCTGGTTTAAGCAGACTGCTGAGCTGTCGCGCAACTTCCGCGTCATCATCTTCGATCCGAGGGGCGTTTCAGCTTCTGACAAGCCGGAAGGCGCGCAAACGATCGAGCTACTTGCTGACGATATCGCGCATTTGCTGGAGACGATCGGCGTCGACAGTGCGCACATCGTGGGTGCTTCGTTTGGTGGCTTCGTCGCGCAGGAGCTTGCGCTCAAGTATCCGGCGATGACACGGAAGCTCGTGCTTTGCTGCACGAGTTTTGGTGGTCCAAACCATGTTAATCCGACGCCCGAGACTTTGCAGGCGCTGGCTTCAACGAAGGGACTCAACAGCGAAGACCGTATGCGCGAGAACCTGCTGCTGGCGTTCACGCCGGAGTATGTGCGCACGCAATCGGACGAAGTTGATCACATCGTGCACTTGCGCGCGACGAATGAAGTGCCTGAGCACATTTATCTGAGCCAGTTGCAGGCGGCGATGAGTTTCAATGTGGAGTCGAGACTGTCAGCGATCAAGAGTCCGACGCTCGTGTTGAGTGGTGATGCAGATATCATCGTTCCCGTTCAAAACTCTCGGAACCTCGCGTCAAGGATTTCCGGGGCGCAGCTTCAGATCATCGAAGGCGGCAGCCACACGTTCTTCATCGAGCAGGCACAGCAATTCAATAAATTGGTGGTTCAGTTTCTTAATAATCCGCGTTAATCCGCGAAAATCTGCGGCTAAAATGGCTTTTGCAAACATCATCAGCACGGGTATCTACGTTCCGGAAAGGATCGTCACGAATGATGATCTGAGTCGCATTCTCGGCGAAGACATCAACGAGTTTGTCACCAACGTTCTCGGAATTCATGAGCGACACGTCTGCGCCGGCGACGAAAGCACTGCCGACCTTGCGACACACGCTTCGCGCCACGCGCTCGAAGCCGGGCGACTCGACGCTACCGAGTTGGATCTGATCATTCTCGCGACTGACACGCCCGAGCAGCTTTCGCCGTCCACGTCTGTCGTCGTGCAGCATCGTCTCGGCGCTGTGAATGCGGGGACGTTTGACGTGAACTGTGCCTGCGCTGGATTTGTGACCGCACTGGATACGGCGTCGAAGTTCATCATCGCTGATTCTGCTTATCGCAATGTGCTCGTTGTCGGTGCGTATGCGATTAGCAAGTATCTCGACTGGCATGACAAGAAGACGGCGACGATCTTTGCAGACGGCGCGGGCGCGGTTGTGTTGCAGGCGCGAGATGATCGACCGGGTTTTCTCGCGGCGAAGCTTCGCGCTGACGGGAGCTTTCACGATCACATGGGAATCTACGCCGGAGGAACTCACCTGCCGATCACCGATCAGGTTATCGACGAGGGGATGTGGACGAAGGTGCGTTTCGCGAAGAAGTATCCGGCGGAAGTAAATACTGAGGGCTGGCCGGCGATTGTCAAAGACGTGCTGGCGAAGTCAAAGCTTTCAGTTGAGGACATCAAGTTGTTCCTGTTTACACAGGTTAACCTGAGCACGATTAAAGAAGTGATGGCGAAGCTCGAGCTGCCGATGGAGCGCACGCACACGATCATGCAGAAGTGGGGTTACACGGGTTCGGCGTGCATCCCAATGGTGCTTCACGATGCGATCAAGGCCGGCAAGCTTCAACGTGGCGACAAGGTGATCATGTGTGCTTCCGGTGGTGGCCTCAATATGGCGTGCGTCGCTTTTCAGTTTTAGCCACAAAAAGGCGCAGAAAAAGAATAGCCACAAAAAGGCGCAGAAAAAGAGTAGCCACAAAAAGGCGCAGAAAAGAGTAGCCACAAAAAGGCACATAAGACACAAATGTTTTTCTGAAAAATGCTTAGTCTTTTTTGTGCCTTTTGTTCTTTTGTGCATTTTGTGAACTGATTTATGAAGTATTCGACGATCTATTCTCTTTTTGCGGCGCGCGTGAAGGAATACGCGGCAGAGAAGGACGTCTTTTACTTTCGTTCGAATGATCGCTGGCAGGGGATCTCGTGGCGGCGCTTTGAGGAGGAGACCTACGAGTTTGCGACGGCGCTGTTGTCGCTCGATTTACAGCGTGGGGGATCGATCTGCATCTTGATGGGAAATGTGCCTGAGTGGCCCATCAGTGATATCGGTACGATCTTGGCCGGCGGAGTCGGTGTCGGACTTTATCCGACGAGCTCTGCGGAGCAGATCGCGTACATCATCAATCATTCCGATGCTGAGTTTGTGTTGGTTGACACGCGTGAGCAACTCCAGAAGGTTCTCAGTGTTCGTGATCAGCTCTCGAAAGTGCGTCACATCATCGCGCTCGATACGGACGGCGCTAACGATGTGATCCCTTATCGCGAATTCATCGCGCGTGGACGTGAAGAACGTGCGCGGCTCGCGCCGGTGTTGAAGGAACGTGCGGAAGGAGCAAAGCCCGATGATGTCGCGATCATGGTCTACACGTCGGGGACGACGGGTGCACCGAAGGGCGCGTGTTTGAGTCATCGTTACATCATCAACAGTGTCGAGTCGTTGCGCCAGACGATTCCGATTTACGACACCGACGTGTCGTTTTCATATCTCCCGTTCTGTCATGTAGCGGAACGGATCTCCGGGCTTTACAACCGTCTTTACGCGGGCGCTTCTGCTTATTTTGTCGACGATCTTGCGCGTCTCAGTGAGTACATGCTCGAAGTGAAGCCGACTGTGTTTGCGAGCCTCCCGCGCTTCTTCGAAAAGATTTACGCGCGCATCCTCGCGGATGGATCGACCAGAGTCAAAGACTATTTTGGCGGCCGCGTGAGACTACTTACCTCGGGCGGCGCGCCGTTGCCGTTGGAAGTGGCTGAGTTCTTCGCGGCGGCTGGGTTACCGATCCTGCAGGCGTACGGGCTGACGGAGAATGTTTGCGTGGCTTTCAATCGGCCTGACAATTACAAGTTCGGCACGGTTGGACCACCGATGCCTGGCTGCGAAGTTCGCCTCGCCGGCGACAAAGAGATCCTCGTTCGCAGCGAGATGATGTTCAGCGGTTACTACAAGGCGCCGGAAAAGACGGCGAAGATGTTTGCTGATGGCTGGTTGCTGACCGGCGATCTGGGTGAGATCGATGAAGATGGTTTTCTGAAGATCATCGGGCGCAAGAAGGAGTTGATCGTCACTTCAACCGGAAAGAAAGTCGCGCCCGCGTTGCTGGAGAACATGTTGAAGGAGAACCATCTGATTAGCCAGGCGATGGTCTATGGCGAAGGGCGTTCGTTTCTCGTCGCGCTGATCACTTTGAATTCCGCTGCGTCGCGGGAGACTGTTCAAGCGATCGTTGAGAACGTTAATCGGCGCGTGTCGTCAACGGAGTCGATCAAGCGCTTTGCAGTTTTGGATCGCGACTTCGAAATCGCGCGCGACGAGATCACGCCGACAGGTAAACTCAAGCGGGACGTTATTACAAACCGTTTTCGAGACGTGATTGATTCACTTTATTTAGCCACGGATGCACACAGATGAAAACACGGATCGCATTACTGATTGTCATTACGTTTTGGGTTGTAGCGGTAGGGAAGGCGCAGACACCGAAAGAGGTCGTCGTATTTGGTCAGAAGCTCCAGTACGTGGAGGCCGGATCGGGACCGGCGGTGATTCTCTTGCACGGGCTCGGCGGATCGTCGCAGGCGTGGCAGTTTAATATTGCCGCACTCGCCGAGAAGTATCACGTCTTCGCTCCCGATCAGATCGGATTCGGCAGGTCTGACAAGCCTCTCGTCAACTACCGCATTCGCACTTACGTCGACTTCCTCGATCAGTTTTGCAAACAACTCAAGATTGAGCACGCGACGCTCGTCGGCAATTCAATGGGTGGATGGATCGCGGCAATGTATACGGCCTCGTTTCCGGATCGCGTCGACAAACTCATCCTCGAGGATGCGGCAGGCTACACGCCACCGAAAAATTTCGACATGCGCACGTTGTTTGGTTTGAACCCGACCACGCGTGCGGGAATGAAAGTTCTCGTCAGCAAAGTTTTCTACAACAAAGCATTTCAGACTGATGCCTTCATCGATCAGTCAATCGCTGCGCGGCTTGCGGCTGGCGATGGCTACACGATCAACAGCATCACCGAGTCGATCATCCGCGGCGAAGATTTTCTCGACGATGTCGTCAAGACGATCAAGCGGCCGACGCTGATCATCTGGGGACGCCAGGATGGACTCGTGTTGTTGGCTGACGGCGAGCGTTTCAATAAAGACATCGCGGGTTCGAAGATGATCGTGATCGATGAATGTGGTCACGTGCCTAACGTCGAGAAACCGGGAGAGTTCAATGCGGCGGTGCTGAAATTTCTGGGTGAAGGTGCTCAATGAAAGTCGGTGACAGTGCTGAGATAACGAAGACGATCGAGCAGTCGGACATTGACGCGTTTGCGCGTGTCACTGGTGATCACAATCCGGTTCACGTTGACGAGGAGTTTGCGAAGACGACGCGCTTTGGTCGACGGATCGCGCACGGGATGTTGACGGCTTCGCTCATCTCCGCGGTGCTCGCGAACAAGTTGCCGGGTGAGGGAAGTGTGTATCTCGGGCAGACGCTCAAGTTCGTTGCGCCGGTGTTTCCCGGTGACGAGATCACGGCGCGCGTGACTGTGCGGGAGATTCGTGAGGATAAGCTCGTAGTGAAGCTCGAGACGGTTTGCGTGAACCAGCGCGATGAAGTTGTCATTCGCGGTGAGGCAACGGTTCTGGTCCACAGATTACGCAGAAAGGAATCTGTGTAATCTGTGGATAACAAAGTTCGTGGGTATTCGTGGTATGCACTCTCATTGCTGACGCTTGTCTACGTCTTCAACTATCTCGACCGCACGATCATTTACATTCTGCTGCCGCTCATCAAACGCGAGATGGCGTTTACCGACCTGCAGCTCGCGCTACTCGGCAGCATGTCGTTTGTCATCTTCTTCACCGTGCTCGGAATCCCGTTCGGGCGTCTTGCCGATCGCGTGGTGCGGAAGAACATGATCGCGGTGGGTCTCGCGGTCTGGAGCGTCTTCTCCGGTCTGACTGGGTTTGCAAACGGTTTCTGGTCGTTGCTGGTGTGCCGCGTGATGGTCGGAGTTGGCGAAGCGACACTTGGACCAGCAGCGCTCTCGTTGTTGAGTGATTACTTCCCGCCACGCGTGCGTGCGACCGTGCAGGCCGTCTACTCTTCCGGCATCGCCGTTGGCGCTGGTCTAGCTTTCTTTCTCGGTGGTTGGCTCGGCCAGTACTACGGTTGGCGGGTTGCGTTTTACGCGCTGGGTTTTCCCGGGCTCGTGATAGCTGTCCTCGTGTATTTGCTGCGCGAACAGCCGCGCGGCACGACGGAAACCGCAACCACGAAATACACCGCGCGCGATTGGAAGATTCTCTTCAATTCGGTACCGCTGCGATATCACTATCTCGGGTACGGCTGTTTTGGTCTCGCTGCAAACAATCTTTCGTTTTGGGGCGCAACGTTCATCACGCGCGTTTACAAGCTTGATCTCCTGACGATCGGTTTTTATGGCGGAGTGTTGACGTTGATCGCGGGCGTGCCGGGGACGATTCTCGGCGGCTATTTCGCGGACAAGTTTCGACGCTTCGGACGCGGCGGTCGCATGCTGTTTGGCGCGCTGGCCGCGCTGATCGCGGTACCGTTCTGGTTGTTGTTTATCTTTTCGGGAAGTCTGCTGATGCTGTTGGTTGCGAATCTCGTGTTGCTGGCGCTGTCGCTCGTGTGGCTTGGTCCGGCGGCGGCGGACGTTCACGACATGGCCGGTCCCGAGCTCCGTGGTCTCGGCATCGGTGTTTACTTCTTCGCCGTGATCATCGCCTACGGCATCGGCTCGCTTATCATCGGCCAGCTAAACGACTGGCTCGGCGCCACCACCACACCACTCAACATGCGCTACTCAATGCTTCTGTGCCCGCTCGCATGTCTCGTCGCAGCCGCTAGTCTCTGGCGCGGATCTCAGCTTATTCGTATCGAAGAGTGATCAGCGGATCGACTTTAGTGGCGCGGCGCGCGGGGATGAGGCAGGCAACGAGCGCGACGAGCAATAACACCAAAGGTACCGCAACGAACGTCACTAGGTCAGTCGGCGTTACCTGAAACAGTAAGTTCGACATCACACGCGTGACGGCATACGCGCCTGCGAGGCCGAGGATCGTGCCGATCACGACAAGTGTCATCGCGTAGCGCAGCACCATCTTCAGCACGTCGCCGAACGTCGCGCCGAGCGCCATGCGGATGCCGATCTCGCGTGTGCGTTGCGTCACGACATAAGCCGTGACACCGTAGATCCCCATCGCCGCCAGCAACAACGCCGCAACTCCAAACACTCCGAAGATCACGAGACTAAAGCGACGTTGATCGAGCGACGACGAAAACACCTGGTCCAACGTGCGAAACTTCAGCGGCAGTTGCGAATCGAGCGATCGAACCGTCTCACGCATCATTGGCACGAGCGAGCCCGGCTCGACCTGCGCCCGCGCCACGAGGTTCCAGGTTGAAGATGGCAAGCGTTGCAGCGCGTTGCCGTAAACAGTTGGTCCAACTGCAACGTCGACGCCGTTGTCATGCACATCACCGACAACCCCGACGATATGTAACAGTCGCAAGTCGCCGTCCATATTCCCAAACTGGATCGTCTGCCCAATCACATCCTCGTTCTCGAAGTATTTCTTCACGAACGACTGGCTCACGACCGCAGCATTCGGCGCGTTGACCTGATCCGTCGCATCAAACGTGCGGCCACGCAATAACGGAATTCCCATCGCCGCAAAGTAACCTGCGCTCGCCAGACGATATCTTGCATGGCCCTGTCGCGCCGGATTGTTGTTGACGAGAAAATTCCCATCAGGTCCGCCGCCCGCGAGCGGCAGGTAGTTGATCGTGCCGGCCGCAATCACGCCCGGCGTATTGCTGAGACGTTCGAGCAGTTGTTGCTGGAATTGTCTCTGCCGTTCTTCTTCCGCGGTGAATTTCGTGTCTTCAGGCGGAGCCTCGCCACCTTTTATCAAGCGGGTGTACGACTCCATGAGCTTCTTGTAACGCGACTCGTCCATGCGCGGATTCGGCAGCGACAACTCCATCGCCACCGCACTCTCGGTGCGAAAGCCCGGATCGATTTGCAGCAGTCGATAGAAACTCTTGCCTAACAATCCTGCGCCGACGAGCAGAATCAAGGTCAACGCCATTTGCGCTACGACGAGAATGTTCCGCGAATGCTGGCCTGCGTATCCGAGTGTGGCGCCACCTGCTTCTCGCAAACTCGCTTCAAGATCCTTCATCGAGAAACGCAGCAACGGCACGATGCCGAGCAATACAGCGATTACTACCGAAAGTCCGAGCGTGAAACCGACCACCCGCCCATTGAGTCCGATCTCGCTCATCCGCGGCAGCGCTTGTTGATTCAAACCGAGTAGCAGTTTCACTCCCCAGAATGCGAATAGCACTCCGAGCGCGCCTGCGATAATTACGAGCAGCAGATTTTCCGTGATGAACTGTCGCGCCAGTCGCGAGCGAGTTGCTCCGAGAGCCGCGCGCACCGAGAATTCACGCTGGCGCGTTGTTACCTGGGCCAGCAGCAGGTTCGCGACGTTTGCACATGCGACGAGCAGCAGGAAACCGACGGCCGCAAAGATCATCAGTAGTGCACTGCGCACGTCTCCGACCATGTACTCTTGTTGTGGAACTACGGCGAAGTCGACGCCGTCCATGTCTTTGCCGAATTCCTGTTTGAGTTGTTTACTGATCGCGCTCACGTCTGCGTAAGTTTGTTCAACTGTGACGTCAGAACGCAGGCGCGCGACGACGCTCCAGTTGTGAGCGGAGCGCGAGATCTCTGCTGGAAACATCTCTCGCGGAATCCAAATCTCGGCGCTGCGAGGAAATGCAAATTCAGCCGGCATGACGCCGATGACGTTGAGGCTCTGGTCCATCACGCGCAGAGATGTTCCGGTGAGATCCTGTTTTCCACCCAGCAATCGTTGCCAGAAACCGTAACTGACAACTGCGACTCCGCCGGCTTTGCTTTCTTCCGGAGCAAACGTGCGACCGATGATTGGCTTGATGCCGAGCACGTTGAAGAAGTCGGCAGAAACTGTACAGACTGCAGCGCGCACGGGCTCGCTGCCGCCGGTTATGGTGGTGAGTTGACCACTGTATTGCGCGACGCCCTGGAACGAATGACTACGAGCGCGAACGTCTAAAAAGTTTGGCTCGGCAAAAGCCATTCGCCCGCCGCGCTCGTTGACCTCGCGAAGCTGCACGATCTGATCGGCGTCCGGATAGGGCAGTGAACGCAAGAGCACGCCATCGACGACGCTGAAGATGGCAGTTGAAGCGCCGATGCCGAGAGAAAGTGTTAGAACTGCGATGGCGGTGAAACCGGGGCGTTTTCCGAGACTGCGAATGCCGTAACGAAGATCCTTGATCAGTGTCTCCATAGTCATTCACCTCTGGGCGGAGATTTAGCCACAAAAAGCACAAAAGTCACAAGAATTTAGGACGGTGAGAGTTATTATTTCATCATCACAGGTGCAGCTCGGCGCGGGTTTGGATTAGTTGCAGGATGTGCGAACGCGAGATCAATCCCGCTAGACCACGCTCGTTCATTACTGGCAATTGATTCAGATCCTGACGCGCCATCACTTCGAGCGCTTCGGTTACGGGCGTGTTTGGATTGACGGTGCGTGTCGCATCGAGTGGTCGCATCACGTCGCTCAGCGTCGTGTACGGCCAACGATTCTTCGGCACTGCGCTGAGCTCATGCGGCGTGACGATCCCTTCCGGTTGTCCGTTCAGAGTCACGACCCAAAACCGCCGTCCCGTGCGCGTCAAATTCTCCTCGGTAAATGTTTGCAGATTCGAATTTGCATCAACCACCGGAAAGTCGCGCGACATCACGTCGCCCACGCGCAGTCCGCGCAGACCTTCAGTAATAACCATCTGCGCATAGCTCTCGCGTGACGCACTCAGTAAAAACCAACCGATGAACGCGATCCAGAGCCCATTGAAACCCGCGCCTCTGAAGAATTGCAGCAAGCCGTAGAGGATCATCAGGAACGCGATCACCTGGCCAACCCGAGCCGCAATCGTCGTCGCGCGCACTGCATTGCCCGTGATCCACCAAATAGCGCCGCGCAACACGCGCCCGCCGTCGAGCGGAAATCCGGGAATCATGTTGAAGATCGCGAGACCGATGTTGATAACACCCAACCACATCAACATCGCCGGCAGCGGCCTTTGCGGAAAATCCGGCGGCGTCCAACCAAGCGCGAAGGTGATCGCGAGACACACCACACCGATCACAAAGCTCGTGATCGGACCGATAATGCCCATCCAAAATTCTGTCTTCGCGTCGGCGGCTTCTTTCTCAATCTGCGCCACACCGCCGAGCGCGAAGAGTGTGATCGAGCGCACCGGCAAACCGCGAAACCTCGCGACAAGCGCGTGCGACAACTCATGGACCACGATCGCCGCAAAGAACAGCACCGCCGTGACGATCGAGATGCCCCATCGCAAACCGTCGCTCCAGCCGGGATTGTTCTCCCGAAACTGTCCCGCGAGGGAGAACGTGATCAAAAGCGCAATGATGAACCAACTGTAGTGCAGTCCGATCTCGACGCCAAAAATCCGGCCGAGTTTGATTTGAGCCCTCATCACATTCCCCCTCGTCCCGGGTTGCTAATGAACCCACGCTGCTGTCTTCAAATCCCAGATGCTGTCAGGATATTTCTCCTGGAACTGACCGGGCAGCTCGCCGAGCACCGTGTGATCGTTCGTCGCTTTATAGTGACTCACGCCTTTCCAGTAGAGCGCTTCAGGCGCGGCCTTCGACTGCGGATAGCGCTCGAGCACTTCGGTGTACCTGCGTTCTGCATCAGCCCAGTTCTTGCTCATGAACGCGACGCGCGCGAGCGCTAATTCCAGTTGCGCGCGAAACTCATCTTTCGGCAGATAGCCTTCGATACGAAACCTCTCTTTTCCATTTGGATCGAGAATGATCACGCTCGGCGTCCACAACGCGTCGAAGCGGTGGAAATACGCGGGATTCCCTTTGATGTGTGCCTCGAGCGGCACGAAGTTGTCGTCGATAAACGCGGCAGTCTCGTCATCGCTGTACGACTCGGCTTCCAGCCGAGCACATGCGCCTCACGCGGGCGCGGCGCTGAAGTCGATGAGTAGTGGCTTCTTCTGAGTCTTGGCTTCGGCGAGTGCGACGTCGGCGTCTGTCAGCCAGTGAACTTTCATTTCGGGTGCCTCCTTTTCAGTAGCTTTGATAGTGCCACAAAAAAGCACAAAAGGCACAAAATCGAATAGCACCTTTTTGAGCTTTTTTCCTTTTTGCTGCTGATTTA
>Ga0134121_10004267_pt1 | contig 11728 bp, 8 predicted proteins | sample KB301_FD_96463 | JGI IMG/M metagenome (GOLD analysis project Ga0134121, IMG submission 96463) | Terrestrial soil microbial communities without Nitrogen fertilizer from Kellogg Biological Station, Michigan, USA - KB3-0-1 | ecosystem: Environmental > Terrestrial > Soil > Unclassified ...
CCGAGCGGCGGCACCATCGAGATCGAGCTCGCGGACGAGCCCGACGGGATCCGGCTATCCGTGCTCGATACCGGGCTCGGCATCGAGGACGAGCTGCAGGGCCGGCTGTTTGGCCGGTTCGAGCGCGCCCACGGCGAGACCCACCGCAAGACCGGCACCGGCCTGGGACTGTTCGTCGCCAAGCAACTCGTCGAGGCACATGGCGGCACGATCGTCGCGCTCCGTCGCACGACCGGCGCCGGCAGCGAGCTGCGCGTCGTACTGCCGGCGGCGCTGGTGCTCCGTGGCGACACGAGCGACGTACCGGCGCTAGCGCTGCTGCACCTCGTTGACGCGCCGATCGAGCCGATCGAGCCGGTCAGGCGGTTTCAGCCGAGCGGGTTCTCATCCGGCACGATCCTGCTCGCGGAGGATGACGTGCAGCTCGCCGACATGATCGCACGCACGCTGGCCGACGAGTACACCGTGGTCGTCGCGCACAACGGCGCCATCGCGCTCGAGATCGTGCCGCAGCATCAGCCGCAGCTGCTCATCACCGATGTCGACATGCCGGGCCTCAACGGCATCGAGCTGTCGAGGCGGTTCCGCGAGATCACCGGCGATCGGCTGGCACCGATCATCGTGCTATCCGCGATGTTCGATCGCGGGACGCGGATGGCCGGCCTCGAGGCCGGCGCCGTCGACTACGTGACCAAGCCGTTCGATCCGCTGGAGCTCCGCGCGCGGATCCGGGCCCAGTTTCGCATGCGCGAGCTCGCGGTGCGGTTGCAGCGCGCCGAGCAGCTGTCGGCGATGGGCATCCTCACCGCCGGCCTCGCGCACGAGTTGCGCAATCCCGCGAACGGCATCGTCAACGCCGTCGGGCCCCTGGCGGATCTCCTGCCGCGCGAGCTCGTGCGGCCCGATACCGCAGTCGGCCAGCTCATCGAGGTGCTCACGGGCTGCGCCAACCAGATCGGCTTTCTGTCACGCCAGCTGCTCGGATTTCGCAAGGGCGTCGTCGAGCTCGATCTCCGCCAGATCCCCGTCCGCGATCTCATGCAGCGCGCGATATCGCTCGCGCACCCCGGGAGTGTCGAGATCCGGATGGATTCTCTGTGCGACGGCGTGGTGAAATGTGCCCCGCCGTTGATGATGCAGGTCCTCAGCAACCTGATCGACAATGCGGTGTACGCGGCAGGATCTGGTGGTTGGGTGCAAATCCGCACGAGCGCCAACGGAAATATTTTTACAGTAGAGATATCCGACAGTGGTCCCGGGGTACCGCTGCAGCTACGAGAACGGGTGTTCGAGCCGTTCTTCACGACCAAGCCCGCTGGTGTCGGTACGGGACTAGGCCTTTCTCTGGCGCGCGACATCGTTCACCGCCACGGCGGTGTTCTGGAGATCCGTGACCGCGATACCCAGGCGTGTTTTGTTATCGAGCTTCCAAACTATTCTTCATTGGACGCGGTCGGCAAGACGGCTATGATGGCGGCGCCTCGACTACGTTAACCTCCCTCTGTAGGCGGTCAGAGCATGTCCGCATCAGTGCCATCTCGTACAGGTCCGCTCGTCCTCTACGTCGACGATGAGCGAGGGAACCGCGTCGTCTTCGAACAATCGTTGAACGCGGACTTCAACCTCATCACCGCACAGCATGCCGCCGAGGCGCTCGAGATTCTCGAGACCCGCGACGTCGCGGTGATCGTCTCCGACATGCGCATGCCGTCGATGACCGGCGACGAGCTCTTGCGGATCGTCAAGGAGCGCTACCCGCAGGTCATCCGCATGGTGGTGACCGCCTATGCCGACGTCGAGCCGATCCTGCGCGCGATCAACGAAGGCCTGGTCGCGCGCTACATCATCAAGCCGTGGATCCGCACCGAGCTGGTCCAGGTGTTGCGCTGGGCGCTCGAAGCGTGGACGTTCAGCCGCGACTCGGCCGCGCTGCATCGCCGCCTGCTCGAGACCGAGCGGCTCGCGACGCTGGGCAGCATCGCCGGCATGCTGGTGCACGATCTCAAGCAGCCGCTGATGTCGCTGCTCGTCAACGTCGAGCACCTCCGCGAGCTCGCGAACGCCGCGCCGATCCTGCACGACGCCCTGATCCGCGCGCCGATCCCACCGGCCCAGCGCGCGCGCTTGATGGAGCTCGTCGAGGATCTCGATCCGGTCACGATCGATCTGCGAACCTCGGGCATGCACCTGAGCGAGCTGATCTCCGGGCTCCGAGAGCTCGGCAAGCCGCGCGATCCGGGCAACCCGAGCGCGACCACCGATCCGCTGCCGATCGTCCGCCACGCGATGGCGGTGTGTCAGGAGCTCGCGATTCCGGTGCGCGCCTCGATCGGCTACGAGGGCCCCGGCCAGCTGCCGCACGTCCGGATGTCGGCGACCGAGTTGACCCAGGTGCTGATCAACGTCGTCGCGAACGGCGCCCAGGCCGTCGCAGCGCGCGGCGTGCCACACGGCCGGGTGTCGATCGTCGCGCGAACCGACGCCGACATGCTCGAGCTGCAGGTCCGCGACGACGGCGTTGGCATGACCCCCGAGGTGCTGGGCCGCGTCGGCACGCCGTTCTTCACCACGCGGCCCGAAGGCACCGGCCTCGGCCTGGCCCAGTGCCAGCGCCTGGTCGGCACCGTCGGCGGCCGGTTCCGCATCGAGAGCGAGCGCGGCGTCGGCACGACGGTCACGATCATCCTGCCGACCGCGGCCTGACGATCCACGCCACCGCACGCCACCCAGGGCACTCAGGCCATCACGCCGCACGGTCCCGTGAAACCGCGTGGCCGCCGGCTCAGGCGATCACTGGCCTTCCATCAGGTGACACGCGAGGCAGCCGAAGCCCTTCGGGTTGTCCTTCGAGTACAGCGGCAGGTTCAGGATCTTGCCCATCGTCGGCACGATCTCCTTGTCCATCCACTCGATGTCTTCCTGCTTGAACTTGCTCATGTCCTTGAAGTTCACCTTCGCGAGCTTGGGGTTCGGCATGTCGAAGTGGCCGTCTTTGACTTCCTCGCCGTGACAGGTCTGGCACCCAAACTCGGCATAGTCCTTCGGATCATGCTTCTGGAACAGCGGCTTCATCACCGGCAAGACCTTCTGCTTCATGAACTCCGCGCGCTGATCCTGATCGAGCTTCTCGAATGGAACGTCCGGGAGAACCATGGCCGCGCTACTGTCTCCACCCGAGGGCGTGGTCGTGGCGGACGGTGTCTTCGAACCGCAAGCAGACGTCATCAGGACTACGGCAACGAGCACTTTCATGGCCGCGAGGATGAAGGACAGATCCGCCTCCGGCAAGCTCGAGGTACCAGATCATTGCCGTGTCCAGCCACCGGTGCGCGCCTCCACACTCCCTAGAATAGACGCTGCCGGAGAACGACATTAAAACGACCGTAAAACGACAGTAAGAAGAGCCAAGAAGAATAAGAAGATCGAGAGAGCTAGTGCACCCCGAGGTAGGCCTTGCGGATCTTGTCGTCGCGCGCCAGCTCGGCCGCCGAGCCCGAGGTCACCAGCGCGCCGACCTCGAGAACGTGGGCGGACGCCGCGATGCCGAGTGCCATGTGAGCGTTTTGCTCGACCAGGAGGATCGTCGTGCCTTCGGCGACGATCGACTGCACGATCTTGAAGATCAACTGGACCATCTGGGGCGCCAGCCCGAGCGATGGCTCGTCGAGCAGCAGCAGCTTGGGGCGGCTCTGCAGGGCGCGCGCGATCGCGAGCATCTGCTGCTCGCCGCCGGACAGCGTGCCGGCATTCTGGTGCAGGCGCTCGCGGATCCGCGGAAACAGCTCGAGCGCGCGCTCGAGATCCTTGGCAACGGCCCCCGGATCGTCGCGCAGGTACGCCCCGAGCATCAGATTTTCCAGGACCGTGAGGTTCGCGAAGATGCCGCGGCCCTCGGGCACATGCGTAAGGCCGCGCGCGACGATGGCGTGCGCCGGCAGCGCGGTGATCGGCTGGCCCGAGAACGTGATGCTGCCGCGGGTGGGTTTGATGAGCCCCGAGATCGCGCGCAAGGTCGTCGTCTTGCCCGCGCCGTTGGCGCCGATCAGCGTGACGATCTGGCCTTGTTCGACGCTGAAGCTCACGCCCTTGAGCGCGTGGATCCCGCCATAGTGAACGTCGAGATCGCGAACTTCGAGGAGCGCCATCAGCTCGCTCCCTCCACCGCCACACTTTCAGTGGTCCCGAGGTAGGCCTCGATCACCTTCGGATCTCCCTGGATCGCGGCGGCGTTGCCGGTCGCGATCGTCACGCCGTGGTCGAGCACGGTGATGTGCTCGCAGATGTCCATCACCAGGCCCATGTCGTGCTCGATCAGGAGGATCGCGACCTCGAACTGGTCGCGCAACCCCTGGATCAGGGTGCGCATCTCCTGCTTCTCGATCGCGTTCATGCCCGCGACCGGCTCGTCGAGCAAGACGACCTTGGGCTCGGTGGCGAGCGCGCGCGCGATCTCGAGCTTGCGCTGCTCGCCGTACGGCAAGCTGTTCGCCTGCTCGCCGGCGCGGTGGGCGATGCCGAGCATGTCGAGGAGCTCGAGCGAGCGCTCGAGGATCGCTTGCTCCTCGGCGAGGTACAGCGGCGTGCGCAACAGGCTGCGGATGAGGCCGCTCCGTGCGCGGACGCCGGCGGCGGTGCGCACGTTGTCGAGCACCGAGAGGCTGCCGAACAGCCGGATGTTCTGGAACGTGCGCGAAAGGCCCGCGCTCGCGATCGCCGAGGGCTTCATGCCATCGACGCGCTGGCCGCCCAGCAGGATCTCCCCACCGTCGGGCCGGTAGACGCCGGTGAGCAGGTTGAACACCGTGGTCTTGCCGGCGCCGTTCGGGCCGATCAACCCCGAGAGCCCCTTCTCGGCGAGGGTCAACGAGAACTGGTCGACCGCCTTGAGACCGCCGAACGACAGCGAGAGCCCCCGCGCCTCGAGCGCTGGTGCGCGCGGGGCTTCGCTCGGTGCCGCTCGCGTGGCCGCGCTCACGGCTTGTCCTTCGCGATCGGCCGTTTGTCCGCGCCGGTACTCGGTGGGTTGACGATCGCGCGGGGCGTTCCACCGTTGCCGTGCTTGCCGGCGAACCGGCGCCACAGGGCCGTGTCCCACAGCTCCTTGATCCCGAGGAGGCCCTGCGGTCGCACGATCATGACGATGATGAGCGCGAGCGCATAGATCGGCATGCGGTAGCTCGAGAACTCACGGAACAGCTCCGGCATGATCGTGAGGATCGTCGCCGACAGCACCACGCCGCTGATCGATCCCATGCCGCCGAGCACCACCATGATCACGATGTCGATCGACTTCTGAAACCCGAGCTCTTGCGGATTGAGCGTGGTGCCGAGCTCGTGGGCGAACAGCGTGCCGCCGATGCCGGCGAAGAACGCCGACATCACGAACGCCTGAACCTTCACCCGCGCGGTGTTGATGCCGACGGCCTCGGCGGCGACCTCGTTCTCCCGCACGGCGAGCAGCGCACGCCCGCGGCTCGAGATCTTGAGCCGATAGGCACACACCACGACGATCGTGACGAAGACATAGACGTAGAAGATCCGCGTGTAGGTCGGGACCCCGCCGAACCCGAGGCTGCCGCCGAGGTGGCCGACCGTCCCAAGCATCCCGGCTGCCTCGGCATCGTGCGGGCTCATCACGTCGCCGGTGCGCTGGATGAGCACGCGGATGATCTCGCCGAACCCGAGCGTGACGATCGCCAGGTAGTCGCCGCGCAGCCGCAGCGACGGCAACCCGACGAGCACGCCGGTCGCCGCCGCCACGATGCCCGCGAGCACGCACCCGCACAGGAACAGCAGGTCGCCGCCGCCAAGGAACCCGCCGTGGAGCGCCGGGCTGCCCCACAGCTGGATCGAACCGTAGTAGGTGAGCCAGGCTGCGGCATAGCCGCCGACCATCATGAAGCCGGCGTGACCGATCGAGAACTGGCCCCCGAACCCGTTGACGATGTTGAGCGATGACGCGGCGACGATCGCGATGCCGATGTCGAGCACGACCTTCGCATAGAACGGGCCGATCGCCGGCGCGATCCACTGCTGGAGGAACCACGCGAATGCGACGCCCAGGACCAGCGGCCACAGCGAGCCCAGCGCTGCGGGCCCAGCACCGATCTGCTGCTGCGCGATGCGCTCGGCGACACGCTTCATTGATCGGCGATCGCGGTCCCGGTCGCCCTCGGTCATACTTTCTCCACCGTGGCGCGGCCGAACAGGCCGGCCGGCTTCACGAGCAAGACGGCGATCAGGATCGTGAACACGTAGATATCGCGCAGCTGCGTCGACAGATAGGCTGCGCCGAACTGCTGGACCGCCGCGATGAGCAGCGAGCCGACGGCGGCCCCGCGGACGTCGCCGATCCCGCCGACGACCGCGGCGACGAACGCGGTGAGACCGAGCAGCACCCAGGTCGAGTGCGGCGTGATCTGCAGGCTCTCGTACTTGAGGCCGTACAGGAGCCCGCCCGCCGCCGCGAGCGCCGAACCGATCGCGAACGTGATCGTGACGACGCGCCCGACGTTGATGCCCATCAGCTGCGCGACGCGCTCATCGAACGACACCGCGCGCATCGCGCGGCCGAGCCGCGTGCGATAGACCAGGAGCTGCAGCGCCGTGACCAGCACGAGCGCCAGCACCAGCACCACGGTATCGACCAGCCGCAGGTTGACCCCGGCGACCACGGCCAGGGGCGTGTCGGCGACGAGCTGCGGCATGTGCTGCGGGTTGGGCCCGAACGCCCAGGGCAGGGTCCCCGCGTTCTGCAGCAGCAGCGATACGCCGATCGCGGTGATCAGCACGTTGAGCCGCGGCGCATGGCGCAGCGGGCGATACGCGAACCGCTCGATCGCCACGCCGAGCGCGGAGCAGATCAGCATCGCGAGCACCAGGATGACCGGCAGCGCCAGCCACGACGGATGCTTGGTGAACCCCAGCCACCCCGCGAGCGTGAACGTGATCCATGCGCCGAACGTGACCACGTCGGAGTGCGCGAAGTTGATGAACCTGAGCACGCCGTACACCAGCGTGTAGCCGAGCGCGATCAGCGCGTACAGGGCCCCCAGCGCGAGCGTGTCGACCAGCGTCTGGAGCAGCTTGCCGAACGCCGACCCGCCGGCCCCGCCGCCGTCGTCCGCCGCGTCCTTGATCTCGGGCAACGGGGAGGTCGGGGGTTCGATGCTCGCGGCGTAGTGAGGCTGGCCGTTCCTCATCACCACCATGATCGCCGTCTTCACCGGGTTGCGATCCGGGCCGAGCGTGATGACGCCGGTGACCGCCGAGAAGTTCTTGGTGGCGCCGATCTCGTGCGCGAGGTCTTCACTCTCGAGCGACCTGGCGCGATCCATCGCGGCGAACAGTAGATTCGCGGCGTCGTAGCCGAGCGCGCCGATGCCGTCGGGCAGCGATCCATAGCGCGCCTTGAACTTCGCCACGAACGCCTGGACCTCCGGACGCATATCGTCGAACGAGTAGTGGTTCGAGTAGTAGTTGCCCTCCATCGACGCACCGCCGATCTCGGCCAGCTTCTCGGAGTCCCACCCGTCGCCGCCGATCAGCGGCACGGTGATGCCGATCTTGCGCGCCTGGATCGCGATGTTGCCGGCGTCGTTATAGTAGCCGGGCACGTAGAGCGCCTCGGGGTTGGTGTCCTTGAGCGACTGGAGCTGCGCCGACAAGTTGACGTCGCCGCCAGTGTAGGACTGCCGGGTCGTGATCGTGCCCCCCATGGCACGGAACGCGTGATCGAAGTTGGTCGCGAGCCCCTTCGAGTAGGCCTGCGCCTGGTCGTACAAGATGCCCACGCGGCTCGCCTTCAGGTTATCGCGCACGAACTTCGCCCCGACGTAGCCCTGAAATCCATCGACGAAGCACGCCCGGAACACCATGTTGCCGACCTGGGTGACGCTCTCGTTGGTCGCCGACGGCACCATCATCGGGACGCGGTAGCGCTGGGCGACCCGGCCGCCCGCCACGGCCCGGCCCGACGACACCTCCCCGAGGACCGCCTTGACGTGGTACTCGGTGATGAGCCGGGTGACCGCGGTGCCGGCCTCCTGGGTCTTGCTGGCGTCATCGAGCGTGATGAGCTCGATCGGGCGGCCGTGGATACCGCCCCTGGCGTTGCGTTCGTCCATCGCGAGCCGGATCGATTTGTCGGTCGATTGCCCCCACGTCGTCTCCGTTCCGGTCATCGACGCGAAGTGCCCGATCAGGATCGGCCCGGTGCCTGGATCCTTCGAAGTTACCCCGGAAACTTCGGGCGACAGGTTGTCACACGACACGGCCAGGACGACCAGGACGACCAGGACGAAGCGCTCGATCAGCGGTGCACAGCGGCCGCTCCATCCTCGTCGTGCCACGAGTGCCTGGCTAGCCCGTAACCTACCGTCGTGTCAACTGCTCCTTGGGGCTGCGCGAACACGGTGCCGCATCGCGTAGCTCCCGCGATCGCGCCGTGTTACCAGGAGATCGAGTTGGCCGATCCCTGCCCTCTCCCATGAGCGACCCAGCACGTTCGGATATGACGGGCGCGCAACGCCCTCTTGGAAATCGCGCTCACCGGAGCCCCGGCCGACAGGAGCTCACCGCGCTGTCGCTCGGCGCGCTCGGCGTGGTCTACGGCGACATCGGAACCTCGCCGCTCTACGCGATGAGCGAGTGCCTGTCCCGGGACAAGCAACATGCGATTCACCCGGTCGGCGGGATGTACGACCCGTCCCACGTGCTGGGCGTGCTCTCGCTGTTCTTCTGGGCGCTGATGCTCGTGGTCGTCCTCAAGTACCTGGTGTTCGTCCTGCGGGCCGATAACAAGGGCGAAGGCGGCATCCTGGCGCTCGCCGCGCTGGTCCAGCAGAACGAGCCGACGGCGCGCCGCACCAAGCTGGCGATCCCGATCCTCCTGGCGCTGTTCGGGGCCGGCCTCCTGTACGGCGACGGCGTGATCACCCCGGCGGTGTCCGTGCTCGGCGCCGTCGAGGGTATCTCCGAGCAGAACCCGGCGTTCGCCCAGCTGGTCGTTCCGATCTCGGCGGCGATCTTGATCGGCCTGTTCTGGGTCCAGCGCGTCGGCACCAACCGGATCGGCTCGGTGTTTGGCTGGGTGATGCTCCTGTGGTTCCTCGCGATCGGCGCGGCCGGGCTGCCGTTCATCGTGCGCCACCCGGAGGTCTTGAAAGCGGTGTCCCCGCACTACGCAGTCGCGTTCCTCCACCACAACGGGATGCACGGGTTCCTGCTGCTTGGCTCGGTCGTGCTGTGCATCACCGGCGGCGAGGCGCTGTACGCCGACATGGGGCATTTCGGCCGCACGCCGATCCGGATCGCGTGGACGGCCGTCGTGTTCCCCGGCCTCCTGCTCAACTACTTCGGGCAGGGCGCGCTGTTTCTCGAGGAGGGCGACAAGGTGTCCAACGGCTTCTACGATCTCGTGAGCGGAACGCCGTTCCTGATCCCGATGGTGGTCCTCGCCACGATGGCCGCGATCATCGCGTCACAGGCGTTGATCTCCGGCGCGTTCTCGCTGACCAACCAGGCGGTCCAACTCGGCTACCTGCCGCGCGTCAGCGTCGTACACACGTCGCACAAGCACGAGGGCCAGATCTACATTCCCGAGGTCAACTGGCTGCTCATGGTCGCGTGCGTCGCGCTGGTGTTCGCGTTCAAATCGAGCTCGAACCTCGCCGCCGCGTACGGCATCGCGGTGACCGGCACGATGGCGATCACGTCGTTCCTGTACTTCCTGGTCGTACGGCGCAACTGGAAGTACCCGCTGTACCTGGCGCTCGCGCTGTTCATTCCGTTCGTGACGATCGACCTGGCGTTCTTCAGCGCGAACGTCGAGAAGATCGCCGCCGGCGGCTGGTTCCCGCTCGCCGTGGGGATCGGCGCGTTCCTCATCATGACGACGTGGTGGCGCGGCCGCCACGAGCTGTCCAAGCAGATGGAGAGCGGGACGATCCCCGACGAGCTGTTCCTGGCCGACATCGCCGAGACGCCGCTGCCGCGGGTGTCCGGCACCGCGGTGTTCATGACGTCCGGCACCGACGGCATGCCGAACGTGCTGCTCCACCACGTCAAGCACAACAAGGTGCTGCACCGCCAGGTGGTGCTGCTGTCGATCTCGACCGAGAACGTACCGTTCGTCGTCGGGAACGCGTCGCTCTCGGTCCGCGAGCTCGGCCACGGCTTCTTCCGCGTGCTGGCGCGCGCCGGGTTCATGCAGCAACCCAACGTGCCGAAGATCCTGTCGCGCTGCGAACGCCATGGCCTCGTCGTCGACGCCGCCGACACGACGTACTACCTCGGCCGCCAGACGCTCCTCACGACCGGCAAGGCGCGCATCGTGCGATGGCGCAAGATCCTGTTCTCGTTCCTCGCCAAGAACTCGCGCGCACCGACCGAGTTCTTCAACCTGCCGCCCAACCGTGTCGTCGAGCTCGGCCTGCAGATCGAGCTGTAGCCCGCGGGGTTACGAGGCGCGCGCGTCGGCCAGCGCGGCGTCCGCGAAGTACAGCGGCGCCGACGGCTGCAGCATCGCGAGCTGGCGCAGGCGCTCGGTCGCAAACGCGCCGGCGAGCCCGGCGTACACCTCGCGCGGCACGTGGAGGCGCAGCCCAGGCAGCAAGCACTGCTCCTCCTGCACCGCGTGGCGTGCAACCAGATCGCGTAAGTGGCGGGCGCGATCCCGCCATGCCGTGGTGCCAGGACGTGCGCTGACCAGCGCCGACAGTGCGCTCTCCTGGACGAGATGGGCCGCGCGTGCCTGCCCCACCAGGACGTCGAGCGGGCTCATCGTCTCGAACCGCGTGAGCACGATGTCCTCTGCCTCGGCGTGCGCCGTCAGGCCGAGCCGAACGCCATCGAGCGATCCTCTCAGCTCCGCCGTCGAAGCGAGCGGATCGAGGAGCAGCGTGAGCTCCTTCTGAAGGTCGCCATGATCGCGCTGCAGCAGGGTCGAGAAATCCGTCGGCATGTCGGATTCAGATGCAGTCGCGATGCCCGCGCGGTGAGGACTTGTCAGCCAGACGCTCCGGTGTAAGCCACGGGATCAATTACATCTGTACGCAAGAAATTTAGAATCTAGCGCGCGATATCGCTCGCAGCGCAAATTTGGTACGTGCGCTCCTGCTCATTGCGCTGTAATCCCTTTAAACCTGTTAACAGCTGATTCTGACATGCTCCCACATAAGCTTCGCACGCCGTGTCCCACGACATGATTCACCGAGTGAGCCATCTCTGGCGCCGCTTGCTGGGCAATCGTAGCGCCATGGTGGGAGGGGGACTCGTGGTTACCCTCCTGGTAATTGCATTACTCGCGCCAGCGCTGTCGGCACGGGATCCGCTTGTCAGCAACGTCGAGCACGGCCTGTCGGAGCTGGGAGCACCGCTGCCGCCGTCCGGTGATGCCCTGCTGGGGACCGACCAGCTCGGTCGCGACGTCTGGGCTCGTATCGTGGCGGGGGCCGGTGCGTCACTCTCGATCGCGACGTTAGCGACGTCGATCGCACTCGTGATCGGGCTGTCGATCGGACTCATCGCGGGATACGCGGGCGGATGGGCTGATAACGCGCTGATGCGGCTCGTCGATCTCGTCCTGGCGTTCCCGTTCCTCCTGGTCGCGATCCTGCTCGCCGCGCTGTTCCGCGAGGCCGGCCTCGCGTCGTCGAGCGCACCGGCGTTCCTCACCCTCGGCATCGTCGGGTGGACGACGATGGCGCGCGTGGTTCGCGGCAAGGCC
>Ga0134121_10004269_pt1 | contig 11727 bp, 11 predicted proteins | sample KB301_FD_96463 | JGI IMG/M metagenome (GOLD analysis project Ga0134121, IMG submission 96463) | Terrestrial soil microbial communities without Nitrogen fertilizer from Kellogg Biological Station, Michigan, USA - KB3-0-1 | ecosystem: Environmental > Terrestrial > Soil > Unclassified ...
AGCGCGATTGGCGACAACGCAAAGCGATTGGCCGATGCGGAGACGTTCGCGCGGCGCTCAGTCCAGATCGATCCGAAGAACGCCGTCGGTTGGGACCGTCTCGGAGTAGCGCTGCAAACGCGCGGGCTTTTGAATAGTGAAACAGAACATTCGTATCGACGCGCCATCGAGCTCGATCCACAGTTTGCAGTCGCGTACGCACACCTGGCGCGCATGCTCAATCGCGCGGGCAAGCCGGGTGATGCCGCGCCGTTGTATGCAAAAGCAACCGAGCTGGCAAATGATCCGGCCACACTCAACCTGATAGCCGACTCGCTCCAGGCCGAGCAGCTTTGGCCGCAATCTGAGCCGGTGCTAAAACGCGCCCTCGAGCTCGATCCAAACAACCTGACCTCGTTGTTGCTGATGGGACGTTACCTGATCGTTTACAGGAGATTTCAGGAGGCCGAGCCTTATTTGAAGTCGGCGACTGAAGTAGCGTCGCGCGCGTTTCAGCCCTTCAATCTTTTAGGTCGTGTTTACCTGGGAATGGACCGGTTCAGTGACGCTGAAGCAACTTATGAGCGCGCCTCGACGCTGGCCGGCGCCGGCGATAAGAAACAACTGGCCGGCATGTTTGGCTTCGAAGGAGTCGGCGACGGCTATCTCAAGTCCAACCAGAAAGACAAAGCCGTGCGCGCGTACCAGCGTGCGCTCGAGCTGGATCCAAACAATAATGGCGCTGCCCAGAAGCTCGCCAAAGCGCGTGCTAATTAAGTGCCAACGATCGAATCTGACTCCCGTTAAGAGGTCTTCTACATGAAGAGTTGCCCCAAGTGTAATCGTACGTTTCCGGATGAAGGACAGAAGTTCTGCACGTTTGACGGCGGCTTGTTGATAGCGCCGCAGACTTTCGATCCGAATGCGACGATTCGCGCGACGTCAATGGATCTGAATGCAACGTCAGAGCGACCGACGAGCCGCGATCTGCCGGATCCAAATGCGACGATCATCGAGAGCTATCCCGCGACGGTTGCGTTGCCGCCGCGCAACACTGGTCCAACTACCGGTCCGGCCGGGGCGTCGCCGGATACATCAGACATCTCGAGGCCGACAACTCCACCGCCGCCACCACCACCGGTAACTCCGCCGCCACCCGCTGTGGAGCAACCACAAGACCGCACGACGGGCGAAGTACCGCCGCCAATTATCTCTGCGCCAGCGGCGTCAGCGCCATTACCGGCGGCGCCGTCAGCACCATTGCCGCCGCCAGTGGCGAAGAAGAAGTCGAAAGTGCCGTGGATCATCGCCGGCGTCCTGCTGTTCCTTTTGCTCAGTGCTGGAGCCCTGGCGGGCGTGTTCTTCGCTTTCGTGAAGCCGCGCTTGGACCAGATGGCCGGGGAGCACAATACGAACCGGCCGGTTGAGAATGTAAACGCCAGCACGCCGACGCCCGCTCCTTCCGTGGAGACGTCAACTCCAGCGCCGGAAGAAGCCTATGTACCGCCGCCGGGCACGGTTAAGTTTGAAAACTCAAACGCAAAGCTGGACGGTAAACTGGCCGAGCACTATTTTGATTTCTCCTTTTATTATCCGCAGAACTGGAAACGCGATCCCAAGTCAGGCGTGGCCGGCGCCGACAACTTCGTATCAGTCGATCGCAGTCTGCCACCGGATTTTACGCAGGAGAATCTTGCCGTAGGCTGGTACACGAGCACAGGAACCTTCGCCGGCGATTCGGCGAGCTTTCCGCAACGCGTGGAGGAATACAGCAACTCGCTTGCGAAGCGCATTCCGGAGTATAAAAAGGTCTCCGAGGGACCAACGAAGGTCAATTCCATGCAGGGTTACGAATTCCGCTGGGAAGGTCTCTCAAAAGGAACTGACCGCGGCGACTTGAAGCTTTGGGGACGCGTGATATTCCTGCCGACTGGAACCGAAGGAGACACGACCGGCGCAACCCTGACGATGCTTACTACATCTCTTGCAGGAGAATTGTCTTCGGTGGAAGATGTAGGCTCACAAGGTCAGATGCCGGTGATTCTCGACTCGTTTAGATTTGGTAAAAAGAAGTAAAGTAGTACTCACGATGTCTGAAACAAACAAGATTAGATTTTGGACGCCGCTGCGCGTGGCGTCCACGGTGATCGTCCTCGGGTTGCTCGCTGCGGTTGGTGTTTCAAGCTGCAACTCAAACGATCCGGCGGCGAAGCCGGCTGCAACCGCGCCGGCTCGCCCGGCTAACTTAGCCACCTTGCCGCAACCGATCATGGAGGCTGAAAACAAGGCCACCAGCGGCGGTCCAATCAAGCTCTCTAACTATTCAGGAAAAGTTTTGCTGGTTAACTTGTGGGCGACGTGGTGTGGTCCATGCCGCATGGAAACTCCGGAGCTCGTCAAACTTCACAAGGAATTTCAGAGTCGCGGTGTCGAGATGATTGGACTCTCGACTGAAGATCCCGAAGCGTCAGCCGAGAGTGTGAGCGACTTTATCCGCGAATATGGTGTCGACTACCAGATTGGCTGGGCCAAGCGCGAAGTCGCGCAGACACTGATGCAGGGACGCTCTTCGATCCCGCAGAGCTTCGTGATCGCGCGCGACGGCCGCATCGTCCGGCGTTTTATCGGGTTCAGACCTGATCTCACGCCCGGCCAAATCAAGGCGGCACTCGAAGAGGCCTTGGCGGAAAAAGGCTGAACTATTCAGTATCGCCGTCGTCTTGTTGTCGTAATCCCTCTGCGACTTCTTTCTTAGCTTGTCCTTCGAGTTCTTTCATCTCCGCTTCAACTTTTTGTTCCGCTTTATCCATTGGGGCCGGCTCATCCAGCTCGTCCTGAGTTTTTATCTTGTTTTTGTCGATAGTCATGATGAGTTAGGCTAACAAGCGACTGGTTACAGAAGTGCGAGGTTTTAATAACGATTCTGCTGCGAAAATAGCCACGGATAACACGGATTTTATAAGCGGTCAGCGCTGATCTGCAATAAATCCGTGTCATCCGTCGCTCATAAGTTCGTTGTGAAAATAATAGCGTTATTGTTTTTAATCGCGTGGAGTAACACCGTCTTCGCGCAACATGAGGGGCATCAGATGCCGCCGCCGAAGCCGGCAGCGTCGCCCGCGACTCCTTCTCCGAGTCCGCAGGCGCCGGCGATGGAAATGTCTGGTCACATGGACCACGGCGTCTTTGTAATGCACGACGACGAGATGTTCATTCGTCTCGGCCAGCGCGAATCGAACCTCGTGCCGATGGCCCGCATCATGGGCTCCGGCACCTCGTGGCAGCCTGACTCGAGCCCGATGCCGATGCTGCACAAGCAAGCGGGCGAGTGGCTGTTGATGTTTCATTACAACTTCGTCGCAGGCGTCAATCGCCAGGGTGGACCAAGAGGCGTGACGAAGTTTGAGTCGGCAAACTGGTTCATGCCTTCTGCCATCCGGCGCGCCGGCCCGGGAACACTCGAGTTGCGCGGCATGCTCAGCGCTGAGCCATTCACGTTTCCGCCTGGTGGCTCGCCGTTACTCTTCCAAACCGGTGAGAGTTACAAAGGCGCGCCACTGATCGACCGCCAGCATCCACACGATCTGTTCATGGAGCTGAGCGCGAGTTACACCGTGCCGGTTGGTGATCGCGGGAGCTGGTTTGTTTATGCCGGGTATCCCGGTGAGCCCGCGCTTGGACCAAACGCGTTCATGCATCGAGCGTCAGCTTCGGAGAACACGTCAGCGCCGCTCTCGCACCACTTGCAAGACTCGACGCACATCGCGTTCGGCGTCTTCACGACCGGATTCACGTATCGCTGGTTCAAGCTGGAAGGCTCTGTTTTCAACGGCCGCGAGCCGGACGAAAACCGTTATAACTTCGAAGCACACCCGTGGAACTCGCGCTCGATCAGGTTGTGGTTTGCGCCAAACAGCAACTGGTCCATGCAGGTGAGTCACGGATTTTTGCGCAACCCGGAGGCGCTCGAGCCCGGCGACGTGCGTCGCACGACAGCCTCGATCAGTTACAACAAACCATTCGAGCGCGGCAACTGGGCGTCGAGTTTGATCTGGGGACGCAACCACGAGAGTCACGGCGGCGAAATTTTCAACCTGAACGGATATGTGGCAGAATCCACAGTGAAGTTTCTCGATCGAAACTATCTCTACACGCGCCTCGAATTGACGGACAAAAACTCGATACTGCGTGACGCTGATCGCATCAGTCTCGGCATTACTGACCATCATCCGTCGTTTCGCATCGGAGCTTACACAGCAGGCGGCGCGCGCGATATTTGGAACACTGAAAAAACGTCGGTAGCGATCGGCAGCGACGTGACGTTTTATTCGAAGCCGTCGATCCTCAATCCGATTTACGGATCGAATCCGGTTTCGTGGAAAGTCTTTGTGAGAGTCAGACCTGGCCCAATGACAATGAGCTCAATGCATTAAGGAGTAAAGCTTTAATGAAGAAAAACTGGATATTGATTGTAGGCATCGCACTGCTGGTCGTCGCGGCGGTGTTGATGATCAACTCAGCATACAATCCCCCTCAGGTAACGGCGGTAAAAAACGCGGAGCAAACGCCGGCGCCGCCGCCTCACGATCATTCAGCTGCAGCCCAAACTATGCCGGCGCATTTTGAAGTGCCGCCGAGCAAGTCGAGCCTGGGACCGACACTCGATCCCAACTCATTCACCGGGATCACTCGTGATGCGTATCGTGCCGCGCGAGAGATACCAGTGACGCTCGCGCAGTTGCCATGCTACTGCCACTGCGATCGCGGCTTCGGACACAAGAGTCTTTACAGTTGCTTCCAGGACGAGCACGCGTCGCACTGCGACGTCTGTGTTCGGGAAGCGGTGCTGGCGTTGAAACTCGAGAAGGAACAGAAGATGACGCCGGCGCAAATTCGCGACACGATCGTGGCGCAGTACTCACATTAACTTGTATAGTAAGTTCAAATTCAAAACTGATCTGGGCGGAGGATTACTTAATGAAGAAATACGCGTTTATTCTGGCGTTCGCAATCGTGTCTGTGTTGGCGTGCAATCGCGTTGGTGCAGTTGCTGAAATGCCGGCAGTGGGAGCGGCAGCGCCAGGTTTCAATCTGACGACAAACGAAGGCAAGCAGGTTAATCTCAGTGACTTCAAAGGCAAGTGGGTGGTGCTCTATTTCTACCCGAAGGATTTCACGCAGGGCTGCACGATCGAGGCCCATAACTTCCAGCGCGACCTGGCCAAGTATGAGGCCATAAACGCGGTGATTCTCGGCGTGAGCGTTGATACTGCGGATTCACACAAGGAATTCTGCGCTAAAGAAGGTTTGAACTTCAAACTTCTGGCAGACACGGAGGCGAAGGTTTCCGAGCAGTACGGCTCCGTCATGGAGTACAACGGCGCGAAGCTCTCCGCACGCAACACCTTCATCATCGATCCTCAGGGGAAGGTCGCGAAGGTGTTTGAGAAAGTGAAAGTGGCCGCGCACAGTGAGGAAGTGCTGGCCGCACTGGCGAGCCTGCAAAAATAGTAGCCACAAAAAGGCACAAAAAGCACAAAAGAAAAGTTCAGAGTTCAAGCTTTAGGCTGCAGTTTCGGGCTTCACGCGAGCAAGCTAAAGCTTGAACTCTGAACTTTTCTTTTGTGCTTTTTGTGCCTTTTTGTGGCTACTTCTTCTTTATCGCGGATACTTTCATCGTGCCCGCGGCGGCTTCGATCGTGAAGTCGATCTGGTCGTTGACTTTGATACCGTTTAAGAGATTTGGATCGGTCACGGGAAATTCCATTTGCATCGCCGGCATGAGCCCGTCGATGTCGCCATGATCGATCTCGATCGCGGGAGCTTTCGGGTTCGTGTAGACGGCTTTGACAACCCCCGCGCCGTGATAAGTATTTGTTTGTACAGCAGCGGCGGGACCGCTCGGTGTCGCTGCTGATTGTTTGTTAGTTGGTGGAGCACCGCAGGCACTGAGCATGATCAGCGCTCCACAGAAAATTACTACTCGGCTCGCAAGAGCCATATACTTCGCTTCTCCTTCTCTTTCGCAATATAGGCTACGAACAGTCTATCATTTGCGAACGCGCCCGCCGGTAGTTCGGCGTTCACGGCAACACTCAGCGCCGATCCGGTAGTCCCGATGTCGTGCATCTTTGTCTCCATCGTATCAGCGCTCTGCCAGACAGCAATCCTGCCTGCCGCGAGCGCGGGTGTGCCGCGCACAGTCTCCTGCGACAGCAACTGCCGCGGTGAGAACGTGTGACCTTGATCTTTCGACTCCGCGGTGTAAACACCCGGCGCGCCACTTTCACCCGCTGCAAACCACACGATCGTGAGTAACCCCGAAGCGCCGTCCACCGACAGTGATGGGCCAGACACCGGACATCCCTGCAACATCCAACGATCGTCGCTCACGATCACCGGCACGGAAAACTTAGTTCCACCATCAGTCGAGCTTGCGACTGCAATGTGACGATAATTTCCCGGCAGCACCTGACGCCAACCGGCATACAACGTTCCGTCAGCGGAAACAGCCAGCGAAGTCTTACAACACGGACACGCTTCCGACGCGACTTTGCGGTTCGCAGAGAAACTACGGCCGCCGTCGGTTGACGTCGCCAGATAGAGATCGCGGTTGCTCTCCATGTGATGGCCTTCAGCTTTAGTCGAAGGCATCGGCGCGTGGACGTTGCGCTCGTCGAGCCAGGCGGCGTAGATCCGGCCGTCTTTCGCGACGGCAAGCGAGTGCATGCCATGCGCGCCCGGAACTTTGTCGTCGTTTACTTTCACTTCAGTCGTAAAGCTTTGACCGCGGTCGGTGGATGCAGAGAGGTAGATGTCGGTTCCGTGTTTGTCGCCGGCCTCGACCTGCGCGGTCCAAAGCACGTACACCGCACCGTCCACAGCAACAGCGACGCTCGGTTGATCGCCGCGCCACGCTGTCGCCAAACCAGGCTCGCGGTTCACGCGCACGGGCGCGCCCTGCATCTCGGCTTTATTGTTGAAGTGCGCGAGCATGATGTCGGCATTTTTCGCGTCGTGATTGACCCACGCGACATAAAACGTGCCGTCCGGAGCTGCAGCCGTCGCCGGCTCAGCCGCGTCGACGCCCGGCGCGGAGATCTGAATTGGTTTTGGCGGCGCGATCGGTTCGCGAGTTGCCGCGATGTGATTGCAGCCCGCGAAAGCGAGCAAAGCGATGCAGAGTAGTAAGAATTTAATTGATGACATAGGACCTAATAAAAGAAGTTTCTCCCGCAGCGGCGCTACGGCGCAACGTGTTTTCCGTAGCGCCGTTGCGTCGCCGCGGGAGAAATCCTCTTAAAAACTAACCTTCATTCCAAATTGAAACTGCCGCGGATCGAATGCGGCGGTCGGTTGTCCAAACCTCGGCAGAGGCTGGACGCCCGAGCCGAACGTATTGTTCGGCACTCCCAGATTCGCGTGATTCAGGACGTTGAAGCCCTCAGCCAGGAGCTGCAAGTCGACTCGCTCCGTCAGCCGGAACCTGCGACTCAAACGCAAATCCAGCGAGGCGAAGTCAAACCCGCGCCCGGTATTGCGCCCGACACCAACAGGCCGATCGTTGAAGTTCGTATCGAAGTTGCGATCACTTCCCAGCAGCACGTTGAACGGCAAACGCGACGCATAAGTGAATATGTAACCCGCCTGGAAACCGCACAAAAAGCGCTGGAACCCGGTGGCTTTGTCGTGTCGTGGCACTTCGAGCGAACCGCTTACGACGAGACGATGGCGCTGATCGTTGTCAGACAGGCCGCGGTCGTCGTTGATGTCGAAGTTGTTCTGCACGCTCGAGAAGAAGAAGTTGCCCGCGTCGTCGATTGCCTTGGAGAGCGTGTACGAGACGCGCATGCTGGCCCAACTCGTAGCGCGCTGGTTGTATGAAACAACCATGCCGTCGTAGTTCGACTTTCCCGAGCTCTCAAAACGCGAGATGTTGCCCCAGTTCGGATCCGGCCGGCCCAGATTCGGAATGCCTGCCGACACCGGAACTGTCGGCACGTTCGCATTCCGCGAAAGTATGAGATGTAGCGCGCGTACGTGCAGGTAACCGACGGAGACGACTGCATTTCCCGGCAGCTCTCGCTCGATCTGAAAATTTGCCTGTTGGCTGTAACTCGATTCGATATTCGGATCGATTCGAGTGATGTTTGGCTTCGTCGGCAACGTCGCCGGTTGCACCGAAAGGATGTTCGGAAAGACCGGCGCGCCGGGCTGAGTCGGCGACAGTTGAACGACAATGTACTTCGAGCCACCACGCTGCAAAGCGTTGGAGGTTGCGCGCAGCGGAATGCGATCGTAATAGAGACCGAAGCTCGCGCGAACGACGGTCTTGCGATCGCCGGGCGCCCACACGATTCCCAGACGTGGCGAGATGTTGTCGGTGTCAGTTTGGATCGGATCCGGCAGGAACTGCAGATCGTAACGAAGCCCGGCATTGATCGTCAGATCAGGCCTGACGCGCCATTCATCCTGCCCAAACACGCCCACATTCGGATTCGATTGAAGCTGGCTCGGCACGCCGAACGCCTGCTGGAACGTCTGATAGTTGCCGCTGAGGAAAGTGTTCATCGAGGCGAACTGGTAAACGCCTTCGAGCGCTCCGGGGAAGAAGATGTTGACGCGGTTGTAGAGGAAGTTGCCACCGACTTTCAACGTATGCGCGCCGCGCTGTGTCGAGACGTTGTCCACCGCTTCGAGGAGGTTGATATCGCGCGCCTGCGGCGAGAACGTCGCAATTCCGAGGTTCGCGATTCCCGTGATGTTGATTGCTGGTCCGACAGTGTCGTTGACCGGCGCGTTGAGACGGCTGTTTGTGTATTGAAAACGCGCCTCGTTCAGGGTGCGCGCGTTGAAAGTCGTTACGTTATTGACCTGCACCGTCTGATCGGTGTCGTTCAAACCCGTGCCGCGGCTGACGGCGTTGAGTCCGCCAACGTTGCGCGAATTGACCGCGCTGATGTGGTAGAGACTGTAGCGCGCGCTGAGCTGATTGCGCGAATTGATGTTGTGATCGATCCGGCCGAAGAAATTCGTCGTGTCAAAACTCGCCGGCACCACCCCGGTGCTGATCAATTGACCGGTGTAGTTAATGGCGCGCAGGCGATTGTTGATAGAACCGACGAGCGTTGGATCGATCGTAACGACGGCTGAATAGTTTCGACGCGTCTGTTCGAAGTTAGTGAAGAAGAACGTCCGGTCGTGCCGAACGGGTCCGCTGATCGTGCCGCCATACTGCGCCTGCGTCAGCAGATCTTTTGTCGGCGCGATGGGATTGCGCGCGTCAAAACGCTGGTTGCGAATGAACCCGTACAAGCCGCCGTGCCAGTCGTTCGTGCCTGACTTGGTCAGCATGTTGACCACGCCGCCCGAAGCCCTGCCAAACTCCGCAATGCCGCCGGAAGTCACCACCTGAAACTGGTCGATCACTTCCTCGCTGTAGTAAGTGCCCGTGAGATCGGCTGCGTCGTCGTTAGCTGACACACCGTCGAGAACGAAACTGTTGTAGAGGTTTCGTTGACCGGCAATCGAGATGCCTTGTCCGGGCACGGCGGAAGTCTCGGCGAAACGCTGATTACTTCCGGTGTTGGTTGGTGAAACTCCAGGGATCAGGAGGGCGAGATCGAGAAAATTTCGCCCGTTGAGCGGCAGCTCGTTGATCTCTCGCGGCCTGATCGTCTCGGTGATCTGTGTGCGCACTGTCTCGATGACCGGCACGTCACTCCCGCCGATGTTGACCTGGGCGGTCACGCCCGCGACATTCAACTTAATCGGCAGATCGAGAGCCTGACCCACCAGGACGGTGAGCTGTTTGGTCAGCGGTTCAAAGCCTTCGGCCTCGATTTTCAGGTCGTAATCACCGGTGCGCAGATAAGGGAATCGATATCTTCCCTCCACGTCGCTGGTGGTTGAAAGTTGGTGGTTGGTCTCGAGGTGGGTGGCCGTCACGGTGACGCCACTCACTGAAGCACCCTGTGCGTCTTCAATTCGGCCGCTCAGCGTACCGGAGGTCACGCTTTGCTGAGCTGCACCGAGACCCGTAACAATAAATATTAAGAGGGCAGCATAAAGATAGATTGGTATTCTCATGGGACTATTCCCCGCAAAATAGATGAACTCCCTCCGGACTGAGTGGAAGTCCCGAAGGTCGGATCAGATTTGAGTATTTATTAAGCGGAGATTGACGGAGGTCCCCTGGGACTGGCCTGCTCCGAGTTTTCAACTGACGAAAACAGGAGCCCTTGCTCCTCGTAGAACGATCGTGTCGTTACCGAGGAAGTCTGTTGCCGGTTAGGTTGGACGATGCTTCGTTCGCGTTTTTGTTGTCGAGCCGCGTTCGCTGCACAGGACGAGCAATCCATGTGACAGGGACGACCCAACGATTTTGATTCAGCACTTGGTTGCGAGGAGTTTGGTTCAGCGTGTGAGTGTGGAGCTTCAGCAATGGGTTCAGCGACGATGGTGATGCCATCGCTTTCCATTTTGGCGCCGTGCAAACCACACATCGGCTCCGCTTTGGGTGGCGGGACCTTCTTCGCGTTTCCCAGTTCGCAGTGTCCTGCTTTGCCAGCGCAACACGGCATCGTGTCGGCTTTGTCCAGTGCGGCGTTGGCGATGCGAAACGGTTCAGCGGCCACAAAAAGGCACAAAAAGAACAGAACACCAACGGAAAGGATTCTGTGCTTTATGTGCTTCATTGTAACTAAACTACTGAGCCGATTCTTGCGGGACAGAGTACACCGCGGAGCCGGAAAGAATCAATGCGACCGCGAGCAGCATGCATTACTTACCTTGGGTATAAGCGCATTCTTCCTGCTCAGGTGTTTCCGCCCTGAGCAGGAAGAGCGCTGTTGATAGTGCCCGCTGGTTCGGTAGGTGGTGGTTTCTTTTAGAGTGTGCCAGCAGATACCTTGACAGCGTTGACCGAGGTCTTACTGCCATCAGTAGCCAGTGACAAACGAGTCCAGGTGCCCTTCTTTGTCCCCGTCCCACCGGGGAAGGGAGGGAATAGCGAGTTCAGCGTGATCAATTCAGTAAACTCAATTTTGCCGTCAGTCGATTTGTAAAGGGCGGTTTTCGGGCAGACTTGACCTGTGGTGTAACTGGTGGTGGTGTTGCCGCCGCCTCCTCTTAATTCTTGACTCATACCTGTTCTCCTTCAAGAATGGAAGTTTTTTGTAACTTGCTTCCTTTTAAGGGAAGCGCTAGTGAATTTATGACCGGCACGCCTTCCGGGGTTAGACCTTTAATTAGAGCGACTCCCATCGCAGCGTGACCGATTCCTCCGGTCGATACGCAATCACCATCAGCTTCACGAGCTGTTGGAAATTTGTGTCTTTCTTGTCCGCGATGCGAACAAGATAAATGTGGCCCAACTTGATTGGCGCCGAGGCAGATGGCGCGACTTCGGTAAAGAGCTTCGGTCCCTCTTGCAGCGGTTGGTACTCCGGCTTAGTGAGATCTTGTTTGAGGACCATGATCTTGTCGCCCTCGAGATGGATAGACGCGTAACCGGTCCCACCTCCGCTGGCGTCTTCAAAGCCATAACGCCCACGAAGCTCGTCGGCCGTGCCGAGATCGACGATTGCCGCCACTCGATTGACTTCAATGCCGCTAACTAAACTCCCACCACTCGCCAGGGTGAAAGTGAGATCACTGCAACGGTTACCCCAGTCGTTATTGTTGGTCGTGAACCCTTCTTTCCCGTCGGCAAAGCACAGTGAGCGGGCTACCGGATCGACGAGGTAC
>Ga0134121_10004271_pt1 | contig 11725 bp, 9 predicted proteins | sample KB301_FD_96463 | JGI IMG/M metagenome (GOLD analysis project Ga0134121, IMG submission 96463) | Terrestrial soil microbial communities without Nitrogen fertilizer from Kellogg Biological Station, Michigan, USA - KB3-0-1 | ecosystem: Environmental > Terrestrial > Soil > Unclassified ...
ACTTGTTCAGCGTTCAAGTTCTTACCTCGCGGAGTATGTGCGTGCTACAATCCTGAGCGAATGCCGCCTTATCCGAATTTAGTTTCTGATTCTACACTCGTCCAGGACACAATCGACCTCTTAACTTGCTCGGGCGGACGCGCCGCTGCATCGGAGATCGTCGACGCGGTCTTCAAACTCTCTCACATCGACGACGAGCTTGCCGGACTACTCGTCGCAGACCTGATCAGAAACGATCGACGCTTCAAGATCGTCGAGAACAACACCGTCGAGCTACTCGCAGACGACAGCCATTTGCGACTTCTAAAAGATCTCGACTTCGTAGTCGTCGACGTCGAAGCTACCGGAGCCAAGACACCGCCGAATCGACTCATCGAGCTCGGCGCTTTTCGAATTCGCGGCGGACGCATTGCCGATAAGTTTGTGACCCTCGTCAATCCCGAGATTCCGATCCCGCGTTTTGTCGCGACGCTCACGGGTATTTCAAACGAGATGGTCAGGGACGCGCCGGTGTTTGCGGATGTCGTGCCGAAGTGGCTCGACTTCCTGAGCGAAGCGGTCCTGGTGGCCCACAACGCGCCCTTCGATACGAGTTTTCTCAATCACGAAATCTCGCGCGTTTACCCCGGACATCGCATGGTCAACCCGCATCTCTGCACGGTCAAACTTTCACGACGCGCAATGCCTGATCTCTCAAATCACCGGCTGGACACGATCGCGAGTCATTTTTCGATCCCGATCGCGAGCCGTCACCGGGCAGGCAGCGACGCACTCGCAACCGCCGAAATCTTCATCCTCTTACTGACCGAGTTGGAAGAAACTCACGGTATTAAAGACCTTGGCGCTGCAAGAAGATTTCAGTTCCCCGAATTAACCGATCTTCACGGATGATCGGTCGCGATCTCCGGTCTCTTGAATTTCTGTCTTAACAACACAAAGATCACGATCCCGACGACGAGCCCTAGTCCGATCCACGGATAGTACTTCGCGAGGATCTCTTTCGCCTGTGCTCCATATCGCACCGCGAAGTAACCCTCAAGCAAAAACCGGAAACCACGTCCCACGATGATCGCGAGCATGAATCGCAACAAGCTAAACCGGAACACACCTGCAGAAACAACAAACACCTTGAAGGGAAACGGCGGCGGCATCAATGTAGCCGCTACTACCGCGAAGATGTCGTAGCGCTCGATCCAGTTCTTCACCTTGTTTCGCTTGGCTTCGGAAAATCGGTTGAGCGCGCGTGCCCCGGCACGTCGTGAAATCAGATACAGGATCAAACAACCGACCGCCGATCCGGCTGTCGCCATAAACGCATAAAGCAACATCCAACTCGGATTCGCCGTGGACAACAACAGCATCAACGCGTCGGCGCTACTCGGTAACGGCACGAATGTCGAGTCGAGCAGTGCGACCATGAACAGACCAAACGCACCGTATGTGATCAGGTATTCAGAAAGCCGCGTGAGCCACTTCACCGGATGGAGACCAAATCTCAATTAAAGATCCTTTCACTCTGAAACTTCGTCGGCCGCGGCATCCACGGGTGCGCGCCCACTACGGCGCTGCCGAACGATGAAATAAATAATCAATCCAATCAGTACCAACGTACCGACGATACTGACGATCACGAGCCCGTTGTCTTTCATAAACAACAACACGCGACGGCCATAGTAAACAGCAAGTATGCCTTCGACGTAGTAACGCAGCGAACGCGCAATCATCACCGTCAGCAGAAACTTCCAACGCGGATACTCCAGCGCGCCGGCAGTTGCGACAAAGATCTTGAACGGCAACGGCGGCGGAAGTATTGCCGGAATAGCGATCGCGAAAAACCCAAACCGCTCGTATGCGCGCTCGACCCGCTTGATACTCTCCACTGGAAAGCGCTTGCGCAACACTGCCTGGCCGCCGCGACGAACGATCGTGTACAGAAGATTGCAGCCGATCACGCTTCCGGTCGCGGCGAAGAGCGGAAAATAGAACACCGCAGTCGGATGCTTGAAACAGCGTCCGACAACGAGATAATCGTTGATTTCGGGAAGCGACAAGAGCGACGAATCGAGCGCGCCTATAACGATCATCGCCGGCGCCGCGAAATAAATCGGCAGGCCAATAACGTTAACTTCCAACCACCGGGCGATCGCGGCTAACCAGTCATACATGCGGCGGTTATGAAAGCATAAATGCCCCTCGAAACAGAAATCCGCCTTTAAAATCCGCGTTAATCCGCGTCCCTATTTTACCGGGGCAAAGATATTAGGCGTGTCGTAAGTAACACCGACAGTGAAGACGGAGTTTGGACTGAAGCTGGTGAGACCTTTGATACCAGCGAAGTCGAACCGCAACCCCGACGCGCGGATCTGCATTCCGAGACGCGCTTCACCCATCGACTCAGTGCCGAGTGGACCGTTGCCGGGACGTGTGTTGGCGCGTCCATTGACTTCGCCGGCGATGGCGAACTGTTTGTTGATGTGAAAGATTCCGGCGACGCCGTAAGTCAGCACGTCGTTCTGAGTAAACAACTCGGTCGGCGCGGTGAGTATCGCGATGCCGAGATTGCCGAACGTATTGAAGCGTCCATCATGTCCAAACTTTTTGCCGATGAGAACCGATCCAAACGCATTCGTTGCATTCAATCCGATGCCGCGCGCCTCGTTTGAGTTAGGAAGCTGCACGCCGAAACGAAAGCCCAGCGACGGACCGCGACGCGTTTCATTACGCAGTTTGAACTTGGCTGCAATCGTGAAGTCGCCTGTATCGTTCGTCGAGTTTGCGCCTGGAGCAAGATCCAGCGGGATTGCTGAAGGACCACGAGAGTTGATGCTCACGTAATTTTGCGCGACGCCTTCGATCTGGAACTCGACGTTCGGTCCCATGCCGAAACTGATGCCGATAACACCGCCGCGCGTCAGATCACCCCTGATGCCTGAGACGGGGTACTTCGCGCCTTGCATGAAATCGATGCCTGCTTCGATGCGGATCGTGCCAGGCGGGATGATGTCGACGTCTTCAGTGATGAGAGGGCGTTGTTGGGCGCTCGCGCTGATAACGCCAGACATCAATAGGATCAAAATAAAAAGGAGACGCCTCATCGACGAGGGATTCTAAGACAGGATTACAGGATTAACAAGATTTACATGATATTCTTGTGCGCCGAAAGGAAAATCAATCATGCGACGCTTTGTGTTCCTCTGCTTAATACTTGTATGTGTTCTCACAGTCCCGCACTCAGGCCTAACAGCCCCACAACAAAACGCAGTTCAGATTCAGGGCATCAAGGATCGGGTCACGATCCGCCGCGACGATCGCGGCATTCCCTACGTCGAAGCACAGAACGACGAGGATCTTTACTTCGGTCAGGGTTACGCCACCGCACAGGATCGTCTCTGGCAGATGGATCTGTTTCGTCGTACCGCGCGCGGTGAGCTGGCGGAGATCCTCGGCGCCGGACCAAACAATGTCGCACTTGATCAAGACAAACTGCACCGCAACTACGGTTTCGCGCAGGCGGCGGAAGCAGAAGCCGCGGCCGCGTCACCACGGACACGCGCGATGCTGGAAGCGTATGCGCGCGGCGTGAACGCGTACGCAGCTTCACTCGATCCGAAGTCGATGCCACCGGAGTTTCAGATCCTGCAATACAGCTTTCGCCCGTGGACGCCGGCTGACACGTGCATCGTCGTAAAAATATTCGCCGAAGCACTTTCCGACACGTGGCGCCTCGATATCATGCGCCAGGCGCTAACTGCTTTACCCGCTGATAAGCGGGCCGAATTGTTGCCCGAGATTTCGTCGATCGATGTGCTGGTCGTCGGTAAAGACACGCCGCAGTCAAAAAGCAAATCCGCGCGCGTAAAACGCGAGCCGGTTTCAACTGAGGCACTCGCGAAACTTGCTTACAACCAGGCGATCGCGTCGGCAGCTCTCGATCGCATCGGCTTTGGCACTGATTCGCTTGCAGCGAGTAACAACTGGGTCGTGAGCGGCAGTCGCACCGTTTCCGGCAAACCGTTGCTCGCGAACGATCCGCACCTGCGCCCGACAGCGCCTTCGATCTGGCACATGGTCCACCTGAGCGCGCCCGGTGTGCGCGTTGCTGGTGTGGCGACGGCGGGTTTGCCGGGCGTCATTATCGGTCACAACGATCGGATCGCGTGGGGATTCACGAATGTCGGTCCGGATGTTCAGGATTTGTACGTTGAGAAATTCAATCCCGATAATCCGAAGCAATACCAAACGCCGAGCGGTTGGCAGGATGCGGTTATTCGTCACGAAGAGATCAAGGTCAGGAAGGCTTTCGGCAGTTCCGAATACAACACCGTGACGTACGACGTGACCGTCACACGACACGGTCCAATCATCTTCGAGGGCGACGGCAAGCGTTATGCGCTGCGCTGGACCGCGCTCGATCCGACGAAGAACAACCCCGAGAGTACTTTCGTCATCAATCGCGCGCGTAACTGGAAAGAATTCAATACAGCGCTCGAGTCGTTTACCGCTCCGACGCAGAACATCGTTTACGCCGACGTTGATGGTCACATCGGTTATCACGCCGCGGGTGTCGTACCGATCAGGAAATCGGGCGACGGCAGTGTGCCGTACGACGGATCGACTGACGCGGGCGAGTGGACCAGTTACATTCCCGTATCGAAGCTGCCGACGCTTTTCGATCCGCCTTCAGGAATCATCGTCACCGCCAACCAGCGCATTGTCGGCACTGACTATCCATATTTCCTATCGCATAGTTGGGCCCAGCCTTACCGCGCGCGCCGTATATTCGATCTGCTCAATGAAAAACCAAAACTCTCGTCTGACGACTTCCGTCGCATCCTTGGAGACGTTTACTCGATCGCGGGCGTCTTGTTTGCTAAAGAAGCAGTCAAGTTGTTGCGACCAAAGTTGACTCCCGCAGACGAGAAGTTAAAGGTGCACCTCGATGCCTTCGAAAAGTGGGATGGACGAGTTAACGCCGAGTCCAATGTGGTGCCACTGCTGGCCACCTTGCGTCTTGCTTTCCGGTCAAAGATCTTAACCGCAGCGCTGGGCCAGGATTTGGTCAGAAACTATCAATGGAGCAACTTTGATACGACTCTCGATCGTGTGATCAAGGAGCAGCCGGCTTCCTGGCTGCCGAAAGAATATGCAAGTTACGGCGACTTGCTGCGCGCGTGTTATGACGAAGCGATTGCTACGCTCACGAAAAATCTGGGTGCTGACGAGACCAGGTGGACCTGGGGCGAGATGACGAAAGTACGTTTCCCACATACACTCGGTGGCGCGCCTTTGATCGGCGCACAATTCACCATTCCGCCGTTTCCGCAAAACGGGACCGGCGGTTTCATTGGCGCTACGGTAAATGTCGGACAGGCTGTGTCGATGCGATTGATCGCGGATCCGAGTGATTGGGATAAGACGCAGCACGGTATCGCGCTCGGCGAATCTGGATTGCCGAAGAATCCGCATTGGAGCGATCAGCTTGCCGACTGGCGTGCAGTTACGCCACGTGAGTTTCCGTTCACGGCCGCGGCTGTCTCGAAAGCGACAAAGGAGACGCTCGTCCTTGAGCCTGCGAAATGAGCCACAAAAAGGCACAAAAAGCACAAAAGGAGTGAAGACGGTACAAGACTGGCGCGTGTTCTGTGCGGTTGAACTGCCGGATGCAGTGCGGGCGCGGCTCGAGGATCATGTGCGGCGGTTGCGGAAAGAGGTTCCGGATGCGGCGGCGAGTTGGAGTCGTGTCGAGAACATTCATCTCACGTTGAAGTTCTTTGGGAATGTTGAGGTGAAACGGATTGAGAAGATTTCTGCGGTGGCCGAGCGTGTAGTGAAACAGTTCTCGACATTTCAGATCGGTGTTGGTGAGACGGGTGTGTTTCCGAGGCCGAGCCGTCCGCAGGTGCTTTGGATCGGTGTCAGCGATCCGTCGGGTCAGTTGAGCGCTTTACAGGCGAAGTTTGAAGACGAGTGTGCGGCGGAAGGTTTTGAGAAAGAGGATCGCGCGTATCGTCCACACTTAACGATTGCGCGACTCCGCAAACCGGAAGTCGCGCGCCAGCTCGCGGATGCTCATTTGCAGATGAAGTTCGAACCGATCGAGATTGATCTTAAAGAGCTGGTACTTTTTCGAAGCGAGCTCAGCCCTAAGGGCTCGAAGTACACCGTGATTTTTGCCGCGGATCTGCGCGGATAAACGCGGATCTACCGCGGGAGCTCGCGCGGACGCGGTGGTGGCGGTGGCGACTGATCCTCCTTCTCACCGCTCTGCGAAAACACTTCCTTGATCGCGCCCACACTCGAAAGCATCGACGAAGCCTCCACCGGCATAAAGATCACTTTCGAATTGTTACTCCGCGTCATGTCGCGCAAGCTCTCGATGTAACGCATCGTGATCAGATAGTGGCCAGGATCCCCGCCGGGAATCGACTGAGCTATCCGCGTCAATGCTTCAGACTCAGCTTCAGCATTACGCAAACGCGCTTGTGCCGCACCTTCAGCCGCGAGTATCGCTGACTGCTTTTCACCTTCTGCACGTGTAACCGCAGCCTGCTTCTCACCTTCCGCGCGCGTGATTGCGGCCTGCCGGTCGCCCTCAGCCTGCAACACGAGCGCGCGCCGGTTTCGTTCAGCAGTCATCTGCTTCTCCATCGTGATGCGCACATCTTCCGGCGGATTGATGTTCTTCACGTCGACACGTGTAACCTTCACGCCCCATTTGTCAGTCGCTTCATCGAGTATCAGCCGCAACTTCGAGTTGATCTGATCGCGTTGTGAAAGCGTGTGGTCCAGGTCCATGTCGCCCATAACCGCGCGCATACCGGTAATCGTCAACTGCACGATACCGCCAACCAGATCGTTCATTTCGTAGACGGCTTTTATCGGATCGGTGACCTGCCAGTACACGACCGAATCAACATGAATCGTGACGTTGTCGCGAGTGATGACTGGCTGTGGCGGAAGATCGATGTATTGCTCGCGTAAGTCGATCGACGTCAGGCCGGGACGTGTGTTGGTCCAGTAAACAGCGCGCGGCCGGTCGATAAATGGCCAAAGAATGTTGAGGCCATTTTGCGCGAGGTGATGAAAGCTGCCGAGGCGCTCAATCAGCATGACGGTCGCTTGCGGCACGATTCTGATCGTTTTCACGCCAATTACCAGCAAAACGATCGCGATGAACCCAAAAAACATGAAGGCCAGAAGTGTTGCTACTGGTTCCATTAGTAAGCTCCTTCCGAATGGCGTCGGATTATATATCGGAATTTCCGCCAGTGGTGGATAAAGCTGTTTCGACGATCTCTGCGGCTGCCAGAATCATCTCTTCCGCGAACGGCAGACCCGCAATCTGCACACCGATCGGTAGCCCCTCATCCGATTTCCCGGCTGGAATCGTCACCACAGGCAGGTTGAAGACACTGAACGTTTGCGCGTAGCTAAAAGCCTTAAACGTCCCGAAAGTGCTGCCATTGACTGTCACTTTCAGCGTATCGTGTGGATAAGCCGGTGTGGCGCCGACTGGCGCGATGATGATCGGCGTCGTCTCCATCCACTGGACCAACTCTTCGCGCAGACGATCGCGCTCCATCCATCCCGCAATGTATTCATCCAATGCTGGTGCAGGTGTGTGGTCCGCAGTGCCGAGCCGCCAACTCACAAACGATCCGCCTTCGTTTTCACGACCTTTATACAAACCGCGGAGTTGTACGACAGACGCGCGCGAAAATACTTTAACCCACAGCTCGTTGCCACGCTCGACGTGCGGGGGCATCTGCTCCTCAACTTTCAAACCTGCATCACTCAACGCCCGCGCCGCTGCCGCAACTGCACGAACTGTCTCGTCAGTTACTGGCGCAACTCCGTCATCTGTGTACCACGCGACGCTACGCCCGCGAAGGTCATGCGATTTTCTTTCAAATGGATCTTTGCTGAGTGCGGCGAACAGTAATCGCAAATCGCCCGCCGTGCGCGCCAGTGGTCCAATCACGGCACCGAGCGAGTATGGACCAATACTCGGCGGAAACTGCAACTCACCCGGAACGCGCCCCGTCGTCGGTTTCAAACCACAGACTCCACAGAAATGCGCCGGAATTCGCACCGATCCTGCAAGATCACTTCCGAGTCCGCCAGGTGACATAAACGTTGCGATCGCCACCGCTTCACCACCACTCGATCCGCCTGGCGTCAGATCGTGATTCAACGGATGATTCGTGCGACCAAACACGGGATTGTCAGCCGTGTAGTCCATCGCCATCTCGGCAGCATTACTTTTCCCAAGAACGATCGCACCGGCTGCTTTCAGACGCGCGACAGCAGGAGCGTCAGTCTGCGGAACATAATCCATGCGCATCTTCGAACCGCTCGTCGTGCGCAAGCCTGCAGTTTCGATCGTGTCTTTGATCGTCACCGGCACGCCGTGCAACACACCATTTGCGGCTCCTCGCATGACAGCGATTTCCGCCGCGCGGGCGCGTTCGATCGCGTCAGGCGCGAGTGTCACGATCGCATTCAGCTCCGGATTCAGACGCTCAATCTGTTCTAGATGGGCCTCAACAACCTCGACCGGCGAGACCTGCCGCTTCCTGATCATCGCCGCCATGGTCCCTAACGTTTCTTTGATCAAATCCGCGTTCTTCATCCGTCTAATCCGTGTTTTGCATTTCCTGCACTTCTCAATATAATTCAATTTGCTTTATTCAGACCCAATCAACCTGCCCCATCGTGCTCTCGGCAAAGGAGTGAATTCTTGGCTATTCGTTTGAGCAGGACCTTCGTCTTGCGCAAGCTGCACCAGCTTTCCGGTATCGTTCCACTCGGACTTTTCCTTTTAGAACACTTTTACACCAATTCAAAGGCGCTGACGGGTCCGAACGACTTTAACAAGTCTGTGGTCGATCTACAGTCGATCCCGTACATCCTGTTCGTCGAGATTGGCGGTATCTTCATTCCGCTGATCTACCACGCGGTGTACGGTCTGGTGATCACAATGGAAGCGCGGCCCAACAATCTCGCGTACCCCTACTCGCGCAACTGGTTTTACCTGATCCAACGAATCACCGGGGTCATTCTCTTCTTTTTTATCACTTTTCACGTGCTCAACTTCCGTTTCGGGCTGATCCCCGGACTGAATACAGAGTCAGTTGCGCATCATGCCGATAAGGCCTTCGAAATCGTGGCGCGTGAGTTTCGCATGATTCCGATCTTTATCATTTACATGATCGGCATCACCGCAACTGTCTGGCATCTCGCCAACGGCATCTGGTTGTTTCTCGTCGATTGGGGCATCACGATTGGTGAACGCGCGCAGCGTTTGACCGGATATGCGTGCATCGCGTTTGGCGTGGTGCTGCTGCTGGTCGGCATCAACGCCGCCGTAGCATTCATTCGTCCCGGCGGACTGTTAGGAGGAATTATTTATTAATGGCCAGTAACGGACTGAAAATCGCGATTGTCGGAGGTGGGCTGGCGGGCCTCGCGGCTGCCATGAAAATCGCGGAGGCCGGCCATGCTGTCGATCTGTTTTCCGTCGTGCCCGTGAAGCGCTCGCATTCGGTTTGCGCGCAGGGCGGAATCAACGGCGCCGTCAACACGAAGGGCGAAGGCGATTCGACGTGGGAACATTTCGACGACACTGTTTACGGCGGCGACTTTCTCACGAACCAGCCACCCGCGAAAGCGATGTGCGAGATGGCGCCCGCGATCATTTACCTTTTTGATCGCATGGGTGTTCCCTTCTCTCGCACGCCTGAAGGACTGCTCGACTTTCGTCGTTTCGGTGGCACTAAACATCACCGCACTGCATTCGCAGGAGCTTCAACGGGTCAGCAACTACTTTACGCGCTCGACGAACAGGTTCGTCGTTACGAAGTAAACGGCAAAGTCAGAAAGTTTGAGCACTGGGAGATGATGTCGCTCGTGCTCGACGAGCATCAGGTCTGTCGCGGACTGATCGCGATGGACTTGCAGACGCTCGAGTTGAAAGCGTTTCCGGCTGACGCAGTGATCATGGCGACCGGTGGTCCGGGTCTTATCTTCGGCAAGTCGACGAATTCGATGGTGTGCACCGGCAGCGCAGTCTCGGCGTGTTACCAGCAGGGCGCGAGATACGCGAACGGCGAGTTTATCCAGGTCCATCCGACGTCGATTCCGGGCGAAGACAAGTTGCGACTGATGTCGGAATCAGCGCGCGGTGAAGGCGGGCGCGTTTGGGTGCCGAAAAAAGAAGGCGACGTTCGTCCGCCGTCTTCAATTCCGGAGAATGAGCGCTGGTATTTCCTCGAAGAGAAGTATCCGGCTTACGGCAACCTCGTGCCGCGCGACATTGCGACGCGCGAGATCTTTCAAGTATGTATCGAGGGCAAAGGTGTTGGGGGTCAGAACCAGGTTTATCTCGACCTGACGCACATTCCCGCCGAAACTCTCGATCGAAAACTCGGCGCGATTCTCGAGATTTACGAGATGTTCGTCGGCGACGATCCGCGTCACATACCGATGCGAATCTTTCCGGGCGTGCATTATTCGATGGGCGGGCTCTGGGTTGACTACAACCAGCGCACGAACATTCCCGGACTGCTCGCGGCCGGTGAATGCGATTACTCGATTCATGGTGCGAATCGTCTAGGTGCGAATTCCCTCGTCAGTTGCGTGTTCGGCGGGTTTGTCGCGGCTCCGGCTGCGATCGAATATGCGAAGAACATCGAGCGCAACGGCGCCGATGGCTCGCGTATATACGATCAGGAACTGAAGATGCAGCAGGAGATCAACGACAAGTTGATCAAGCAGAGCGGTAGCGAGAACCAGTACGTGCTGCACCAGGAGATGGGTAAGTGGATGACGGACAACGTCACGGTTGTTCGTTACAACGACAAGCTCAAAGCGACTGATAACAAGTTGCTGGAGTTGATGGATCGTTACAAGCACATCTCCATCAACGATTCGAATCTCTGGGCCACGATGGCGCTGCCGCACGCGCGCCATCTCGCCAACATGCTCGAGCTGGCGCGTGTGATCACGCTTGGCGCGTTGAATCGAAACGAGTCGCGTGGCGCGCATTTCAAACCCGAATTTCCGGACCGTGACGATGAGAATTTCCTGAAGACGACGATCGCGGAGTATTCGGGCGAAGGTCCGGTCTTCTCGTACGAGCCGGTCGACATCTCTTTGATAAAGCCGCGCAAACGCGACTACAGCAAGGCGAAGAAAGGTTAAATGAGATCTCTCACGCGGCGGCGCAACGACGCAACGTAAAACGCCGCGCCGCTGCGCCGCTGCGTGAGAAAAATAATTTGATATGTCATCACCATCATCAAAAGCCGTAGAAATACACATTCGCCGTCGCGCCAACCCCGATTCACCGCAGTACTGGGAGCAGTTCGAGATTCCGTATCGCCCGAATCTCAACATCATCTCGTGTCTGATGGAGATCCAGAAGAATCCTGTCAATAAATCCGGCGAGCGCACGACGCCGCCCGTCTGGCAGATGAACTGTCTCGAGCAGGTGTGTGGGATCTGCACGATGGTGATTAACGGGCGGGTGCGACAGTCGTGTTCGGCGCTGATCGACAACCTCGAGCAGCCGATCAAGCTCGAGCCGATGTCGAAGTTTCCGAACGTTCGGGATCTGGTCGTCGATCGCTCGCAGATGTTCGATCACCTGCGACGGGTGCATGCGTGGGTCGAGTTGGATGGAACTCACGATCTCGGGCCGGGTCCGCGCATGGACCAGGACGAC
>Ga0134121_10004272_pt1 | contig 11724 bp, 11 predicted proteins | sample KB301_FD_96463 | JGI IMG/M metagenome (GOLD analysis project Ga0134121, IMG submission 96463) | Terrestrial soil microbial communities without Nitrogen fertilizer from Kellogg Biological Station, Michigan, USA - KB3-0-1 | ecosystem: Environmental > Terrestrial > Soil > Unclassified ...
CGCTCCGACGTAGATGGTGAGCGGGTACTGGGGCACGGCGTCGATCGCCGAGATGCGGCCGCCCATGACGGCCGGCCCGATCGACCGCGCCTCCAGGCCGCCGAAGGTGTTCGAATCGACCTCGGTCTCGGCGGCATGGAGCGCGCCGGCGAGCGCCAGACCGGCGACCGCTAGGCAGAGGAGCCTCTTGGGTTTCGGCTGCATGGGCATTGGCTCCTACCTCTGCTGCGTCGCCGGCGGCTTCGGCGGCGCCGGGGTGTCGGGCTTCTTCTCGGAAGCGGGGGGCGCCGGTTTCTTCTCGGCCGCCGCCGGCATCGTGAAGCGGGAGCCGGCGACGTCCGGGTTGAGCTCGATCTTCGAGATCGTCATCACCATGCCGCCGCGCCCGCCCGGCATCTTCTGCTCGATGGAGTGAGGGAAGACCAGGCCGTCGACCGTCTTGAAGTCGCCGAAGATCGTCTCGCTCTCGATCTCCTGGCCGCGGATCTTGGTCTTGCCGGTCTGCTTGAGCAGCATGTACTGGTCGGCGTCGATGTAGAGGTAGACGACGTCGCCGCTCTTCTGGGTCACCTTGAGCTTGTAGACCGAGGTGCCCTCGAGGTCCTCCTTGCCCACCAGCTCGACGGTGCGCCCGAAGTCCTTGTAATCCATCAGCAGGCCGTCCATGTTCGCCTGCTCCTGCATCTTCTTCGCTTCCTCCTCGGGCGCGGCCTCCGGGTCGGTCTTGCCCATGAAGGGCATCACCGACCAGCCGGTCGTACCGTCGAAAGCCTGGACGCCGGTCATGCCCTGGAAGGTGAACTCCATGCGCATCTTGTTCGGCCGCGCCATCTCCATCGTGAACGGCGCCTCCATGCCCTGGCCCATCACCATCTTGCCGGTGACGCGCTCGGTCTTCACGGCCTTGATCTTGTCCTTGCCACCCATCGCCTTCTCGTGCTTCGCGATGATCTCGTCAGTCGTCTGGGCCCAGGCGGTGGCGCTGATCAGGCCAGCCGCGAGCAGCCACGCAAAAGTCTTGCGGGTCATGGGATCTCCTCGGTTGTGTTTTCGTTACCACGGAAGGGACTTCGAGCCCTCGTTTAATACGCGGGCGCGTACGGGAAGTTTACTTGGGTTTCCCTAGAACGGAATGGGTACCACCAGCGAGGCCACGACCGCGGCCACGGTGGCGGCGATGCAGACGACGGCGCCCACGAGGTGGTTGCCGGTCTCCTGCCGGCGCGGGTCGAGGACGTAGCCGGCGAGGAAGCCCGCCGTGAAGCCGCCCACGTGAGCCGCGTTGTCCACGCCCCGCATGAGGAAGCCGAAGACGATCATGTAGATGGCGTAGCTCCACGCCGTGCGCCCCACGACGCCGCTGCCGGTGCGCCGGCTGTAGGCCACCATGGCGCCGAGCAGGCCGAGGATGGGCGCCGAGGCGCCTACGGTCACCATGCCTCCCAGCCCCAGGTTCTGCATCAGGCTGCTCGCCGCGAAGCCGCCGACCGAGGCCGCCGTGTAGAGCATCACCATACGCCCGGGGCCGTAGAGCTCCGCCGTCTCCGGCGCCAGGATGCGTATCCAGTAGAGGTTGAACCCGATGTGCAGGAGCCCCGCGTGAAGCCAGCCCGCGGAGAGCACCGTCCACCAGCGGTGGAGCATGAACACCGGCAGCGCGCCGCTGGCGCCGAAGCGCAGCAGGCTGGCCTGGCTGGGCCCGCCCAGCGAGAACAGGCCGCCCATCTGGATGTGCTGCGGGTCCACCGCCAGCATGGCGAGATAGAGGAAGACGTTGCCGGCGATCACAAGCTGGACGAAGCCGGCGTCCTGGCCGAGGCCCCGGAGGGCCGAGGTGAGCCCCCACATCCCGGGCCGCCGGCGGCCGCAGCTCAGGCAGACGTCGTCGTTGACCCCCACGAGCTTGCCGCAGGACGGGCAGAGCGTGGAGCCGGAGCGTTGGCGAGAGAACATGGGCGGTACAATATCCCAGCCGGTCGCCCGGCCGGCGGCCCGGTCAGCCGCGCCGGCTCTTTGGGATCGGGATCGCGCCGCGCCGGCTCGCCCTCGCCGCTGGAGTCGCCCGGATCGTCCATGGGAGGCTGGTCGAGCGGCGACTCATCCGGGTCGTTCCAGGGCTCATCCCGCTTGGGAGCGTCAATGGGCTCCCGGGGGTCCCGGTCGCGGCGAGGGTCGAGAGGGTCCGAGAAGCTGGCGATCGATTCGAGCAAAGCTGAATCCTCCTTGGCCCGGGAGGGATAGCAAGGATCAGGCCGGCGTGATTGTGCCTGGATGGAGTCTCTATGAAGCTCAATATACGTTTTCTCCTGGCCTTGAAGCTGTATAGGACCGGCAAGCTGAGCACCGGCTTGTCGGCCAAGGTGGCGGGAGTGCCCCGCATGACCTTTCTTTTCTTGCTTGGCCAGCACGGACTTTCGCCCTTCGGAGAGGAACCTGATGAGCTCGAGCAGGATCTGTCGCATGCTCGACAGGCCAGTCGACCTCACCTCCGCCCGGGCATAAATGCCGGGGCTAGGAACAGCGCCCCCTGAAGGGGGCTTCAAGCCGCCGATCCTTGCTCCCGCCCGGCCCCCTTCTTGCAGCGTGGAGCCCGCCATGAACCCACCCGACTCGTCCCAATGGATGCTGCAGATCGTCTGGCTGCTGGTGCTGGCCGTGCCCATCGCCTGCGCGGCGTGGACGGTGACGCACGAGGAGATCTTCAAGGAGCCGCGCGACTATTGCGCCCACCGGTCCCGGACCGCCCGCAGCCTGGCGGTCCGCAAGTTCTTCTATCTGTTCACCTGTGAGTACTGCTTCAGCCACTACGTGACGATCTTTTTCCTGATCCTCACCCGCTATCGGCTGCTGCTGGACGACTGGCGCGGGTATCTCGTCGCCTTCTTCGCGCTGGTGGCGGTCGCCAACGTCTACATGAGCGCCTTCGGCCGGCTGCGCCAGGAGGTGAAATCGCAGAGTTTGGAGGCGACGATCAAGGAAGAGACGCTGAAAGACGTCCAGTCCCCGTAACCTGCCCTACATCTGTTCTTCGTCGTCGTCGAAGCCCTCGATGTCCTCGGGGTCCTTGAGGTCCTCTCCGCCCCCGACCGCGTCCAGCACAGCCAGCGCCCGCTCGGCGTCCTCCGGGTGGACCTCGACGCGGTTCAGCGCCAGCGGTGTGTTGTTGAGCAGGCTGACCGGCGGCAGGCGCTCCTCCAGGACGCAGGCGTTGATTCCCTCGGATTCGAGCAGGGTGCGGACGAGGTGGGCCTCCCAGGGAGTGGGATACCGGCCCACCGTGACCAGGCTCTCGGGCTCCTGTGCCGCCCCGGGGCGCAGATCCTCCTCGGTGACGAGATAGATCTCCGGGATGGGCTGGCGGGTGCGCAGCATCTCCGCCGCCCGTTGCGCCTCCCCGGGCCGCACCTGGAGCTTGACCCCGCCCATGGTGCCGGGGAGGGCGCCGTAGAGGCGGTAGAAATGCTCGTCGGCGACGACGGCGTGGATTCCCTCGGACTCCAGGCAGGCGCGGGCGAGCTGCGCCTGCCAGGGGGAGGAAAAGGTCTCGACGGTGACCAGCCGCTCCAGATCGAGCTCGGTTTCGGAATCGGACATCACGGCAATTCTACGTCAGGGAATCAGGCTGGCATTCTTTAGCAGGACCAGCACCACCGCCAGCAGGAGGACGAAGAACCCGGCGGTCCCCACGGCGCCGAGGATCGCCGCCCGGCGTCCGCGCAGGGCGTTGAGGGCAAAATACGCTCCGGCGGCGCTCAGCAGGCCGAAAAAGACGAACAGGGCGAGGGGCAACCAGAGCTCGGACGGTTGGGTGAACATGGCGGTTGGCTGATCCTGGGGGAGCCGTGGGATCTTAGCACCCCGGCCGGCGGCGCCCCGGGTGTCCCGCGCGTGGCCGGTGTCCCGCATTGCCGTCACGGAGCACTTAAGATACGCGGACGGCTCGCTGGACCCCGGGGTGCAGGCCTGGCCCCCACTCAAGGAGACTTACCCTTTGACGACCCGTAGCACTCCCCAGGGGATGAAGGCCTTTCTCGTTCTCTGGGCCGGCCAGTTCATCTCCTCCGTTGGAAGCTCCGTGGGCGGCTTCTCGCTCGGCGTCTGGGTTTACGAGAGAACTCATTCCGCCACCAGCTTCGCCCTCGTGGCCTTCGTAGGCACCGTCACCATGCTGCTGCTTTCGCCGGTGGCCGGCGCCGTGGCCGACCATTGGGATCGCCGCAAGCTGATCCTGCTCGCCGATGTTGGATCGGCCATCACCACCTCGACCTTGGCGGTGCTCTTTTTCACCGGCCGCATGCAGCCCTGGATGGTCTACCCCCTCGCGGTGCTGATGGTGACGTTCCTCGCCTTCCAGGGCCCCGCCCTGGCTTCGTCCGTCCCCCTGCTCGTGGGCCGCAAGCAGCTTCCGCGGGCGAGCGGCATGGCCCAGACCGGGCGGGCGGTCTCCCAAATCCTGGGCCCGTTGACCGCCGGTGTCCTCATCGGGAGGATCGGCTACCAGGGCGTCGCCCTGGTCGACGCCCTCACTTACCTCTTCGCCGTGACCATGGTCCTCTTCATCCGCGTCCCGCCCCCGCCGCCTCTGGAAGGGGCCGCCGTCAAGCGCTCGGTGCTCGCGAATCTGGCCTTCGGCTGGAACTACCTCCAGGAGCGCAAGGGTCTGGTCGCCCTGCTCGTCGTCTTCGGCGTAACCAACTTCTGCATGGGCATGGTGCAGGTACTGTTGACGCCTCTCATCCTGAGCTTCGCGACGCCGGTGGAGCTGGGCACGGTCAGCTCGACCGCCGCCGTCGGCGTTCTGCTGGGCGGGTTGGCGGTGGCCATCTGGGGCATTCCCAAGAACCGGGTGCTGACCGTTCTGGGCGTCATCGCCCTGCAGTCGGTGATTCTGTTCCTGGGCGGAGCTCAGCCCAGCATCCCGCTCATCGCCCTGGCGGCGTTCCTCTTCATGCTCGCCATTCCCTTTGCCATGGCCAGCACGCACACCATTCTGCAGAGCAAGGTCGCCTCGGCCGTGCAGGGACGGGTCTTCGCCGTCTCCGGCATGATCGCGGCCGGCTCCGTGCCGCTGGCGGCGCTGCTGGCAGGACCCATGGCGGACAAGGTCTTCGGCCCCCTGTTGCTGCCGGGTGGAAAGCTGGCCGACACCGTCGTCGGCCACCTCCTGGGCATCGGTCCCGGCCGCGGCGTGGGGTTGATGTTCATCGGTCTCGGAGCCTTCTCCCTGATCGCGGTGGGTATCTCCGCCCTCAATCCACGCCTGCGCAACCTCGAGACCGAGATTCCCGACGCGTTCCTGCCCGAGCCGGCAGCGCCCAAGCCGCCGGTGACGGGCGAGCCGGGTTTGGAGGGCGCGTAGCCGCTACGCCTTCTTCTTGCGGCGGGGCCGCGGATCGTTCTCGGCGATCGTCAGCTCGACGTAGTCGGGGGTGACGGTGCACCGCTTCTCGAAGGCTTTCCACTCCTCGGGGCTGAGCCGCGGGGACTGCGGGGGGGCTCCCGAGTCCGCCCGCAGCACCCGCCCCTTCGCCTTCTCCTGAAGGCTCTGAAGGAGGGGCGCGAACGGCATGTCCCAGCCGGTGGGGCTGCCGCCCTTGGGCTTGTGGGCCATGGCCTCGTCCACCGGGATCATTGCCACGAGCTCAGGGTTCGTCATCAGCTCCAGGCCGCCGGCTTCCAGGGTGGCATTGTGGCTCGCGTGGTGCCCCACCTTGTAAAGGACGGTGCGATGCAGGAGCTCCGCGACGGTGACCGGGGTGGACGGACAGTCCGGATCTCCGGTCTCACTGTCCCGCGCATCTTCCCGCGGCCAATGGAGCTTGTGCCAGGAGAGCCAGTTGCCCTCCTGAGCATCGGCGGCGAACAGCAGCACCTTGCCGCTCGGCACCAGCTCGATCGCCAGGGCCAGGCTGGTGTTGTTGGTGTTGCTGTCGAGCTGTAGCGAGAGGTGGCTCGCCGAGGTCAGCCATTCGGTCTCGATCCGCCGCCAGGCCAGCTCCTTCTCACTGGGCTCACCGGCGACGCCGAAGTAGCTCGCCTGGAAGAACCGGTCCTGCCGGGCTTCCTCCAGGGGAACGCGGAAATCCTGGTCGAAGGGGAAGCTCCGGGCCTTGAGCTCCTCCTCACCCTCTTCCAGGGAGGAACCGGCAGCCAGCGCGGCGACGCCGAAGGTGGTCTCCGAATCGAGGCGGCCCTCGCCGGGCGAGGTGGGATCGCCCGGCCGTGGCTCACCCTCATGGGGCGGGCCGAGGACATAGACGCGAGCCCCCTCCACTCCGGGCAGCTCCGGCCGATCGCCGGGGCGCCAGTAGCGCGGCGGGTGGCCCCGGCCGAGGACGTAGGCCATCGCCTCCTGAATCGCGAACGGGCGGCCGTCCGCCCCCAACTCGCCGAGGAACTGGAGGACCGATTCGAGAGAGCTGGCGCTGGTCTCGTCGCCGCCTTGCCGCAACCCCTGGGCCGCCGCATGCAGTACTCGCACCGAGGTCTCCCGCCGGGCGCGCAGGCGCTGGGCCTCGGGATCGTTCGGGTCCTCCGTCCAAGCCGTCCAGACCTGGCCGATCTCGATTTGGTCGAAGATCTCCTTCGCCTGTTGGAAGCCCGAGACGTGGTCCCAGTGCTCGAGGGTCGCCACCAGGACGTCGATGCGGCCGCCGGTCGCCTCGTGCAGGCTCGCCGCCACCTTCTTCATCTTCTCCGCCGCGTCCTCGGTGCCGAGCAGCACCCCGCAGTCGATGAGCACATAGCAGGGCCGCCCCCCGCCGCGGCAGGGAAAAGCCAGCAGGAAGCAGTCGCCCAATCCCTGCCGGTACATGCGCACGGTGACGCCGGTGGCAGGCGCGGTCATCCTTGCCGGGGTCTTGGCCGAATCGGGCACCGTTCTCGGCCCGCTCAAGGCTTCTCCTCGGCCACGCGATGCAGCATGGCGAACGGTTCCGCCGGAGTCTGCCGGCGCGGGTCGCCGAAGTACGTGGCGCGTAGCGAGCCGTCCTGAGGCTCCAGGAGGAACTCGCGTTGGGCTTTCAGCCGATCCGCGCTCTCGATGTCCTTGACGATGAGGTAGCGCACCTCCCGGTGCTCCAGGTCCACCAGCAGCGTGCAGCCGCCGCGGAACCAGAAGTCCTCCTTCGGCGGCGGATCCGTGGCCACCTTGTCGGCCTTCTCCTGATCGGCGGGATCGAGATAGCCGCGCCGCCTCTGGGTCACCTCGATGACCAGGTCGGTCATCGTCTGGTTGTCCGGTCCCTGCCGCCGGGTAGGCCGCACCGAATGGACCTCGATCTTGGGCACGCCGTTCTTTCTCTCGATGGAGAGGGGGGACGTGGCCCCGAGCGACAGCCCCATCAGCCGGGCCACGGCACGGCTCCCGTCCGTGAGCAGCCAATCATGAATCGCCCTGGCGCGATCCTCCATGTCTTCCCGGATCTTCTGCCGGTCGCCCGAGAGCGACCAGCCGTGATGAGTGGGGCCGCGCATGCCGTCGATCACCTGCAACAGCTCCCGGAGCGCCTGCCCGGTGCCGGCCGCCGGTCCTGACCAGTAGAGGTTCTCCGCCGACAGGCTGCGCACCCCCTGGGGATAGATGCCGCGGCGGCGAAAGGCCTCGACGACGGCGATGCGGTAGCCCCGGTCGTCGTCCGGCACCAAGTCGCGGTCGGCGGTGATCAGGGCCCGCAGATAGTCGCCGAAGCTGACGTCCACCGGCGGGCAGTAGTCGAGAGCGCGGATGCACATGCTGAGGAGGTGCTTGGCCGCCGACGCCGCTTCCTGCGCCAGCCGGCTCACCAGATCGGGGTGGATGTCCCCCTGGGGGAGCACACCGGTGCCGGCCGTGGCGATGCGCAGCAGGTCGGCGATGCGCGACTTGTAGATGGAGAGGAAGGCGTCGAACACCGCCGCCACCAGGATGGAGCCGCGGGCATGGGCCTCGCGAAGGCTGGCGAGGTCCGCCGGATTGGGTTCCTTCGGCCGCCAATGCCGCGTCACCGGGTCAATCTCGCCCAGGGCATCGCGGAGAGCGCCATATTGGCCGACGGCCTGGCCGAACTGCTGGGCGAGCTCGCCCAGCAGGCTCTGGCTCGCGAGGTCGCCCCGCGTCTTGCGGATCTGGTCGCGCAGGGCCGTCGGAAAGGAGAAGTGCTGGAACAATGCGACGATGTCCGCGAAGGCTTCGTGAAAGGCCATACTGTCGGCGTTGGAAGGCTCCATGAACCGCCGGTGGAGGCCGTCGAGCAGGGCATGGGTGGTCTCGTGCGCCACCACGTCGTGCGACAGGCAGGTGAAGACGAGGCTGCCGGCCAGGTTCAGCCCTCCGGCCGCGGCTGGAAAGTAGCCGAAGAGGAGGGCCTTCCGGTTCGGATCGTAATAGGCGTTGGCCTCGCGCATGGCATGGGGGTAGATGCGCAACCGCCGCACGAACTGGTAGCCCTGGTCCTCGCCCGCCTGCGACCAGAGGGCCCGCCGGCCCAGGGCCCGCTCAAAGTTGCGGATGGTGGTCATCGCGACGGCGTAGACCATCTGCTGATGGAACTGGGGATCGCCTTCCGAGGGATCGAGCCCGTTCTGGGCGAGCACGAAGCGTTCGTCGAGGTCCACCGGCGCGTAGCAGCAGCCGCTCGCCGGATCGACGTCCACCACCTCCAGATACTCACCCGTCGGCCCCTCCGTCACGTCCTCCCAGGGCACGCGGAGGGTCATCAGATTGATGACCGCCGTATCAATCTGCCAGTTCAGGCTGGGATCGAACGCATAGACCCTGAGGTTGCGGTACGGCGGGCGCCGTTTGGGCGGAGGCTGAATCCTGGGAGGACTGACATCGGGCATCGCGGCTCTCCGGGTTCCCATTAACTTGCCACAAGAGGGGAGAGAAATACAGCCCCACGGGAGAGAAGCAGAGATCTGCAATTCGCGATGTCGTGATGCGCGCCAGGCATGCCTGTCGCGTAGTTTCTGGCGCTTTATCCCGGCGATCTTCTCGCTCTATCCGCCACCACCGCCCGCCCCACCAGCCCCACGGCCAGCAATCCAGCGGCCTTCGCTGCGCTCGGCGTGTCGTTCACGAGCACGCCGCCAAGAAATACGAGCGCTCCCACGACGACGATGCCGGCCGACCAGGGATAGCCCCAGGCCCGGAAGGGCCGGTCGGCGGTGGGCTCCCGGCGTCGCAAGACGACCAGCGCCAGACAGCAGACGGCGTAGTTCGCGGCCAGGAAGACCGAGGCCAGGGCGATGAGAGTCTGGAAGGTGCCGGAGGCGATGAGGAGGACCGCCACGCCGGTCGTGACGAGGGTTGCGATTCCCGGTGTGCCGCCCTCGTTGACCGCCGCCATGCGCCGCGGCACGAACCCGTCGCGCCCCATCGCGAACAGTATCCGCGTTCCAATCATCAAAATTGCGTTGAGCAGCGGCAGGAGCGAGACGACCGAGAGGACGGTAAGGATCTGCTTCCCACGATCTCCGGCGATGATCGCCGCCGCATCCGCTCCCGGCAGTGTGGACTTCGCGAGATCCGAAATCGGCAGCACGGCCAGGAGAGCAAGGTTGACCAGCAGGTACACGCCGATAACCGAAAGGACGCCACCGATCATCGCGCGCGGCAGGTTGCGCGAGGGATCCCGATCCTCCTCGGTGAAGTAGAGCGCGCTCTGCCATCCGCCATAGGCGATCACGACGGCTTGCAGCGCGAGGATGATGCCTGAAAACGTGAGGTCGTGCGCCTCTCCAGGGGCCTGAACACCTGGCGCTGCATGGGACCCCATGGTGAACGCGGCGACGACGATCGCGAGAAACGCGAGGAACTTCACCGCGGTCGTCCATTCCTGAAACCAGGCGCTGACCTTCAGGCCAAGCCACTGGAGCGCCACCATCGCGAGCAGCGTGACGATCGCGATCGGCCGCACCCAGCCCGCCAGCGCCGGCAGGAGCACGCCGCTGAACTCGGCAAGACCGATCGAGACGTACGCGAGCACCGTGCAGTAGGTGAGCCAGTCCGTCCAGCCGACGCCGAAGCCGACCCAGTTGCCAAAGCCGCGCCGGGCATACACGTAATACCCGCCGGCCTGCGGCATCATCGTGCCGAGCTCGGCCAGACACACCGCCCCGAGCAGGGTGTAGAGACCGCCGACCGTCCAGGCAATCAGGATAGCGTATCCACTGTGCAGGTGGTCCGCGACGAGCCCCGGCGTGCGCAGAATACCCACGCCGATCGTGCTGCCGACGATGACCGCGAGCCCGAAGGCGAGCCCGAGAAGGCGGCGGAGGTGTCCGATCGATGAGCGGGCACCTACTCTCACGCCCGGCGTGGCACCACTGCTTGGTTCTTGCATTGCCTCGCATGCTAGCCCGCCGGGCGCGCCGGAGGCAAACTTCCTCCTCCCCTCAGTCGAGGACCGCCAGCTCGAGCTGGCGCAGGCGCTCGGGATCGGCGACCACGTCGATTTCGGTGATCTTCCCGCCGGCGAACGTGAAGCGCAGCACCATGATGAGCTTTCCGCGCGGAGCCACGACCAATCCCACGGCTCCGTTGACGAGCGCCGGCCGCGCGGCCCGGGCGCCTCCCTTGCCCGCCCTTCTCGCCACGGCCTCGGGACCGCGAACCTCCGCCGGCGCGCCCGCGGGCAGGATGGCGCGGTCGGCTCGCAGCACGATGTCCGGATCGAGCACCGCGAGGAGCGCCTCGAAGTCTCCGGCGCGCGAGGCCGCCAGGAAGGCTTCGACGACTTCCCGCTGGCGGGTGATATCCGCGTCGAGAGCCGTGTCCGATCCCTGCACCCGGCGGCGCGCGCGGCTCGCGAGCTGCCGTGCCGCGGCCGGGGTACGGCCCACGATGGGTGCGATCTCGTCGAAGGACACGGCGAACATGTCGTGCAGCACGAAGGCCAGCCGCTCCGCCGGAGCCAGCGTTTCGAGCACCACGAGCAGCGCGAGGCCTACCGAGTCGGCCAGAACGGCCTCGTGCTCGGGGTCGGCCCCGGCCTCCCGGCTGACGGCCGGCTCGGGCACGTGCTCGCCCCAGGGCTCCTCGCGTTGCGACTTGCGCGAGCGCAGCATGTCGAGGCACACCCGCGCGACGATCGTCGTCAGCCATCCGCCCAGATTCTCGACCCCGCTCGTATCGGAGCGATTGAGCCGGAGCCAGGCTTCCTGAACGGCGTCGTCCGCCTCGCTCAGCGAGCCGAGCATGCGGTAGGCCACGGCCCTCAGGTGGCTCCGGTTCTCCTCGAATCGCTCGGTCAGCCCTTCGTCTTTTCCCATCGGTCACATTCTCCCGCCGTGCTCCGTCATAGGGGTGACGAACGAATCCCGCCCGATGTGACAAGGGGGCGGAGGTTCGGCACCTCAAGACCACTGAATACTGGAAGGAGAGCCCATCATGCAAGCCCGTATGACCAACATAGCCTCGCTCGTTCCCGCCGCCATGAAAGCCCTGTATGCCCTGTCGATGTCAGGGGAAAAGGGCGGGGTCCCGAAGCGGACGATCGAGCTCATCCAACTGCGCGCGAGCCAGATCAATGGCTGCGGCGTCTGCGTCGACATGCACTCCCGCGACCTCAAGAAAGCCGGCGAAACGGACGAGCGCATCTTCTCGGTGGTGGCTTGGCGGGAGTCCCCCTACTTCACCGACGCCGAGCGCGCCGCGCTGGCGCTCGCCGAGGCCGCCAGCCGCCTCAGCGACCGGCCCGACGCGGTGCCGGACGAGGTCTGGAACGAGGCCGCCCGGCACTA
>Ga0134121_10004273_pt1 | contig 11723 bp, 6 predicted proteins | sample KB301_FD_96463 | JGI IMG/M metagenome (GOLD analysis project Ga0134121, IMG submission 96463) | Terrestrial soil microbial communities without Nitrogen fertilizer from Kellogg Biological Station, Michigan, USA - KB3-0-1 | ecosystem: Environmental > Terrestrial > Soil > Unclassified ...
CGCGCAATAACCCGTCGAAATCCCTGCTCGCACTCTACCTCGTGGCAAAGGGCTCCGGAGTGCTCATCAAGCTTTCGGGAGGCGTCGCACCGAATGATCAGTCCGGCCAGCTGTCGGCGACGTTCGACAACCAGCCCGAGCTGCCGTTTTCGCACCTGCACCTGCACTTCTTCGGCGGCTCGCGCGCGTCGCTTTCGAATCCGGCCAAGTGCGGGACATATACGACGACCGCCATGATGACATCCTGGAGTGGCGAAACAGCAACGTCGAATAGTCGCTTCACGACTTCACACGACGGCCACGGCACACCATGCCCGCCCGCTCGATTCAAGCCGACCTTCACCGCTGGCACGAGCAGCGCGAGCGGCCAGACCCCAGAAGGCGGCTCGTTCTCCTCGTTCGCGCTGAATCTCGCGCGTTCGGACGATGATGAGGAGTTCGGTGTGATCCGTTCCCTTCGCTGGCCGAGCGGGCTGCTTGCAAAGATCAGAGGCGTCCCGCTTTGTGCAGCAGCAAACGCAGCTACCGGAACGTGCCCTGAGCGCACCCGAATCGGGTCGCTCAGCACCAGCGCCGGTCCTGGCTCCACGCCCTTCGAGCTCAAGACCGGACGGGTATACCTCGCGGGCCCCTACAAGGGTGCGCCGTTCAGTCTCTCTATCGTCGTGCCGGCGATTGCTGGGCCGTTCGACCTTGGCACGGTCGTAGTGCGTTCAGCACTCGATGTCGATCCGGCGACGGCGCGAGCCAGTGTCGCCACGGATCCGCTGCCAACCATTCTCGAAGGGATTCCACTCCAGATCCGCTCCATCGAGGTGACGATCAACCGTCAGAGGTTCGTTGTGAATCCGACAAGCTGTAATCCGAAGCGGATCACGGCGACCGTCGCGTCGGTGAACGGCACGCTGGCCAGGATGACCTCGAGGTTCCAGGTTACGAACTGCGCAAACCTTCCGCTGAACCCACGGCTGTCGTTGTCGGTCGGTTCGAAGGGTCACACCCGCGCTGGCGCTTCGACACCATTGCGCACGACGCTCACCCAGACGCCAGGCCAAGCCGGACTGAAGTCGGTCAGCGTGACGCTGCCGGACACAATCAACGCCCGCCTCGGCGTCGTGAATCGCGCATGCAGCCGTATGGCGTTTGACGCGGGCCGCTGCGGCAACCGCTCCAAGGCAGGCACCGCGGCAGCGATTACGCCGCTGCTCTCCAGGCCGTTGCGTGGTTCGGTCTACTTCGTACGCACCCCGTCCGGAAGGGGGCTGCCAAACCTGATCGTTGCGCTGCATGGTCAGATCGACTTCAATCTCGTAGGTAAGATCAACATCAGGGGAAACTCACAACTCGGCACGCACTTTACGACCGTCCCGGACGTCCCGATCAAGAAATTTACACTGAATCTCGTCTCCGGCCGCAACGGCCCGATCGGAACCGTGGAGGACCTGTGTACGCCAGCAGCGAAGCGGCGCCTGGCTAAGATCAGCTTCCGCGGCCAGAACGGAAAGCGCCTCATGGTAGACCAGCCGCTGAAGGTCCATGGCTGCGGCAGACGACAGCGCGGGAACAAGTAGCGTTAGTGGACTGGACGAGCACACGACACACCAGGAGCGGACGCGATCAAGGGCGGCAGCACACGCCGCCGCGCCGCTCGCTTCGGTTCGGACACTCCGTGACTCAGCCGGATCCGGCCGTAGCCGCGGCCAGGTCTAGTAGCGTAAACCCGAGCTCTCGGCCAGGCACATTGGTGTGACGTTCATCGTGGTGCAGCCGGCTGTCATCAGGGCTGCGGTGCCTTCTGGGTCGGGACCCACTTCAACTAGGCCAGTCGGGAGGGTCTCATCGAGAGCGACGTGGAATTCTTCCATCCGATCTGAGCGCAACATTCGCATGCGGCTTCGTCCGGTCCCCGGGACGAAGGAGAACTCGCACACGCCCTCCCGTGGCGAGCCTACCCTCCCCGCGTACAGCTTCATACCACCAACGCTCGATCGACGCAACTACCGCCTCTGGAGCAGCATATGTACCGTCTGCGGAAGCGCCACCCGCGAGTAGGCTGCAGTCAGCGTCAGTCGCAGCCGGCCTGTACGCTCGAGCTTGGCGCGCGCAGCCTTGTTGAGGCGGACCTGGAATCGCAATGTGCCGCCATGATTCACGGTACGCTTGACGGACTTGATGGTGCGAATCTCGCCACCGAGGCGGGTCCGGATCCGGAGCGTGATCACGCCCGGTGCCGATACTTTAATCACGATCCTTGACACCCCACGTCGGGCAAAGGCTCGACGCGCTCGAGTTGTAAGCGGCTGAAGCGCAAGGACCGCAGGGGGGCTTGCTGGTTGTGCCTTATCGCCCGCGCCATTGAAGGAGGCGCTGCCCGGCGTGAGAGGAAGCGTGTGAGGACTGAATTCCCCTCGACAGGTGTCCTCGCCACAGACGGCAGCTCCGGGCTCCCCAAGATCGGACGCACCGTCGATACGAGCGTCGTAGAGATCGCGACTCTTATCGTGGTCAGTCGAACGCAGCTGCTGACGTGTGGCGAACACGACATCACGGCCATCGGGAGTGGCATCGAGAAAGATTGACTTGTCTGTGCCTGTACCATCGCTCAGAAGGTGAACCTGGCGTGAGACCGTATCGTACTCGTAGGGATCCGTGGTGTCGTTGCGGTCATCTGGCTGGAGACGCTCGTCACTGTTAAAGAACACGTAGCGTCCGTCGTCCGAAAGCGCGTGCGACAGGTGCGAAGTGCTGTTAGACGAGCCCAATCCCGGCGTGTTGTCACCCGTGTCATAGAAGCTGGCATGACTCCGTGCCGTCGTTCCGGTTGGGTTACACGACGCGCAGCGAAGGTCCCCAGACCCATTGTTCGCCGTGGCGTCATAGATGTAGATCTCCACGCAGGCCGAGTGCAGGAGCCCGCTGAATGGTGGGCACGCACCATGATCGTAGGGTTGATGGCCATACAGTGAGAGCAGCTCAGCGGTCCCCTGAGTCATGAACGCGAGATGCGTCCCGTCGGGTGTTACACGCGACCATTTGGCCGCCGACGGCCAGCTTTCCCCGGCCACGTTGCTGAGCTCGCTCGTTCCGCTGTTTATCGCTCCCACCTCGTGGATTGCGCCATTGTGCGAAACGAAGATCCGCTCGCCGTTCTCACCGCCCAAGCCACTCGGACCTATGGGGCCGCCAAGGACCAGCTGCCCAAGAGTGACGGTGAAATACACATAGTCTCCGTCAGCCGACGCGCCGATCACGCTGGAAACGTCGTAGCCGTTCTGATCGTCGGCTGGCTCGCGGTCGACTGACAGCAGCGTCAGGCGGCTCCCGGGAGACGCTCCAGCCTCGTACTGATACAGGTCGTTCGAGTGGTTGATGTCATCGTCGGTCAGCTGCTCAGAGGTGGTAAAGAATGTCTTCGACGCGTCGGCGCTTGCGGCCCAGAACGTCGCCAGCTGCGGCCCGGCAGGATCAGGCGTGGGCGTCGGGAGGCCGTCATCTCCACATGACGGATCGCCGTTACAGTCCGTCCGCTCCGATGCGCTGACTCGGACCGTCGTGTCGTCGCTGGTTTCAGTCGTACCCGAGTCGTCCCTTTGATAGATAACCCCATCACGCGCCGCGACCGCAGCAGGGACAGTGAAGATCGCCTTCGAGCCATCATCGGACAGCGTTCCGGTGGTGTAAACAAGATTTATCGCACCTTGCCCAGCTTGTGCAACGGTCGGTCCGCCGCCCTCCGAATCCGGCAGGATGCCAACGAGCCGCACGTTGCCGTTCACCCACTCATAGAGCTTTGGCACGTCCTGAGCAAGTCCGATCGAATCGACCGTCAGCAACCGTGAGGACTCGAACAGAACGTGGCTGAAGTCCTCAGTGTTGTCAGCGATGAAGGGGGCTCGGCCGTACTGGGCAAGGCGGTCCTCGAGACTGTCGGCCTGCGGTATGTCCGCGTCGGTCACGAGGCGGTAGTCGCCTGGGCCGGAATCTCGGAGGTCGTCACGAAGATAGAGATTGTAGATACCCGAGACATTCGGAGCGTCGGTTAAAGGGGTCTTCGCGAGGAAGACGCCCTGCGACAGGTCATCGGAGAACTCTCCAACGTAATGTGGCTCGAAGCCGCTGACGATGCTCTCAAAGAACTGCGTCGGCTCCTGAAAAGGCGTGATGCCATGCGTCGACCATTGGCCGTCCGTCGAACGTACCGCGAGGTTGTCGGTCGCGGCACCGCCGCCCCGAGCGTCGCCAAAGTAGGTCAGGGTCGCGTATTGGACCGCGCTCCCATCTTCAGCGATGCGGACGCGGGAGCGAAGCGGAATCACGTCGGCGGATCCCTTCGCGGCCGACGAGACGCGCTCCCATATACGGCCATCGGGCAATGCAACTGCAGTGGAACTCTGAAGGCCGCCCAGCAATACCGCCGCCAGGCTGCCCCCCAGCATGACTCGCCAAGCCCGCCGCCGTCCATGCTTTACCACACCGTTTCTCCTCTTTTCGGTCTTTCGGCCATACGGTAAACGCTTCTGGCCCCCGCCGCAAGCCGAGCGACCGTCCGAGAGGTTGACAGACCTCTTTCTAGTGTTTTATACTGCTGCCGCCACGGTTTGCGACATCCATCGAAGGGCAGCCCCGGTGCGGACTGCAGAGGGACACCTTCGTCGGATGAGCAAGCCCGGCGTGCCTGAACATGATTCGTCGCGCGATGAGCGTCGGAGACGGAGACTGCTTCACGTCGGCCCGTCTGTCGACGCTACTAGCGACGGCTCGCCACGCCGAGGCCCTAAAGGAGGGAGGAATTTATCACATAACGATTTTCGCATTTCACTGAGACAGACTCTGCGCGCCGTTGACCACATCAAAGGAACGCGGCGATGAAAACACAAGAAAGAGGACACCACATGCATCACCACGGCAAGTGGCTCACCACAGCGCTCGGCGTCGTGCTTGCGCTCGCCTTCTTGACGAGCACGGCAACCGCCAACAGATCTATATCCGTCGAAGGCGGAGCCAGAAGCGTGTCCGCAGCGGGACAGCTCAAATTTGGCGAATCGAGACTAGACGTCACTAAAGAAATTACCTGCGACGTTACACTCCTAAGAACGATTGGCGCATCGATCGCGAAGACCTCGGGGACCCTATTCGGCAAGGTCACGGGCGTGGCGATCGACCGTGGTGGCAACCTAAGCGAACACTGCAGAAAAGGCTCCAATGTCCAGGGTGTCGGCCAGATAACCCCGCTACCCGGCGTGCACAGAGAACTCGGATCCGGAGTCCTACTATGGGATGTCAGCGGAGCTAACCCTGAACTATGGAAGCTAATCTACGACAGCTTCCAAGGAACACTACCGAGTATCTCCGGGATTAACTTCCATATTGAACATACCCAATTTGAATTCAGAGAATTCCTAGTAGGCGGCGTGAGCTTTAGCTGCCTATGGGAAGGTCCGGCCTACGGCCTAATCGAAATTTCGGCAGGCGCGGCGAGAACGGCGAGAGCCGTCCTAGAAAGAACCGAACTCAGAAGAATCAGCGGTAGCATCCTTTGCCCCAGCCCGGCCAGATTCGAAGGCACATTCTCGATTACTCCTACAATCAACATAAGACTAGTCTAAGTTAACCGCGACGCCGAGACGGGGCCGTGCTCGCACGGCCCCGTCTCCTGCAAGCACCTCTACCGCAGCGCGCCGAGGAAGCGCTCGACGCGCTTGACGACCGTGCGCAGCGCCTTCAGCGACGCCTCCGGGTCGCCGGGCAGCTGGAGGCTGTGGTCGAGCCCGTCGAGCTCGGCGACGTCGAGCAGCGCGTGCTCGGGCAGCGCCTCGGGGCGCCAGGTGGGATCGCCGGTGCCGCCGACGAGCAGCGCCGGCTGCGCCGCGCGCGCGAGGCCGGCGACGACGCCCGCGCGGTCGAGCAGCGGCGTGAGCCAGATCGCCGGCAGCTCGCGCTCCGCGACGAGGTCCGTCACCTCGCTCGCGAGCGACTTGCCGATCACGACGTCGCGTGCGGACGGCTCGTGGTCGAGCGCGCGCCGCGCGCGGTCGCGGATCCAGGCGAACGGATCCTCCCCCGCGGGCGGCGCGTCGAGCACCTCCAGCACGCCGTAGCCGCGCGCGACCGCGACCTCGCGCGCGAACCACAAGAGCGGCGCGCGCGTCGGGTAGCGCGCGCCCGGCAGCAGCACGACGCGCCGCTCGGCGCCGGGGCGGTGGATCGCGGCCGGGAACGGTGCGGAGGCGCTCGCGCCCATCGGCCCATCCTATGCCCGCGATCCGGCGAGCGTCGATATGCGCCTTGTTAGTGTCTTGGCCGTCGGGGACCGGCGGGCGAGGGCTTTGACGCGCGTCCGCCGCCTTTGCTCGCTTTTCCTGGCCGACCGGCGCAACGTTGCCGTCGATCAGCACCCGACCGCCCGAGGCTTCGCCATGTCCGCAGCACCCGAGACCACGAGCACCGGCCCCGAGATGCCCGACTGGCGCTGGAAGATCCCCCCGATCGACGAGCGCGACGACGTGCTCGACGCGCCCAGCTCCACGCCGCGCGTCGTCGGCAGCGGCGAGGGGACGGCGAGCGCGCTCCACTGGATGGACGTGTGGCAGCCGCTCGCGCGGGAGCTCGTCAAGGTCGCGAAGGTCACGTCGCTGCTGCACAAGCGGGGCATCACCCAGGCGCACCTCGACCGCGTGCACGCCGACCTGATCGGCTGCGAGCTGCTCGGCCGCGTCGCGGAGCACGGCGCCGAGCCGTCCGTCGCCGGGCGCGAGATCGCCGCCTTCGCGACCGAGCTGCTCAGGCGGATGCGCGAGCAGGCCCTGGAGACGCTCGAGTCCGAGGACCACGCGCTTCACGCGCTGCTCGGCTGGGCGTCCTTCGTCGTCGACGGCTCCACCGACGAGCGCACCGTCGTGCGGCGGTGGGTCGGCGACCGGATGGAGCCGGCGCTCGCGTCGCTCACGGGCGGCTTCCTCGCCGACGACGACAAGGCGATGCGCGCCCTCAAGCGGCGCATGTGGCGCACCGACGGGCGCCAGCCCGATGCCGGGTACGCGCGGCAGGCCGCCGTCGGGCTGCGCTGGATCGTGCGCTCGCTGCTCGCCACGCTCAACGAGGGCCCCGTCGTCGTGCCCCCATCGACGAACGAGCTGGCCGCGCTGCTGCTCGGCATGCTGCCGGAGCGCCTCGCGCTGAAGCTCGACGAGCGCATCAAGAAGGACCAGCACACGGCGACGACGGTCGACGACGTCACCGTCGCCGACTACCGCCCGTACCTGACGCCCTTGCAGGAGGTCGCGCTGCCGCGCATCACGAACGCGCTCGCCGAGAGCCGCTCGATGCTCGTCGTCAGCCCGCCCGGCTGCGGCAAGACGTCGATCGGGCAGATCGCCGCCTCCGCCGCGCTCCACGCCCGGCCCGACGGCGCGAAGATCCTCATGATCCTGCCGACGAAGGCGCTCGTCGAGGAGACCTACGAGGGATGGCTGAGCTGGCTCGAGGACAGCGGGACGGACTGGCGCGTCGTGCCGGGATCGCAGGACCACCGCCGCTTCGCCGCGCAGCTCGCCGCCGGCGACTTCGAGGTCGCGATCTGCATCTACGAGACCGTCGCCCAGCTGCTGTCGGATCCCGAGCAGCGCCAGACGCTGCTCAGCAACTGCGCGCTGCTGATCGTCGACGAGCTCCACCAGCTCGGCGACCCGGAGCGCGGGCCGCGGCTCGAGAGCCTGCTCGTGAACGTCAAGCGCTTCCCCCGTGACATCCCGATGCTCGCGCTCGCGCCCGTGCTCTCCACCGAGACGCAGCAGCGCATCATGTCGTGGCTCGAGATCGCCCCGCGCGACGCGGTCGTGAACTTCGAGCGCCCGGTGCCGCTCTGGATGCACGTCGTCGACGGGTCGACGAACCGCCTCCGGCGCGAGCCGACCGGGACGCCCGAGGAGGCGTGCGAGGTCGACGAGCGCGCGCTCGACCTCGAGGCGGTCAAGGCCGCCTGGGCGCTGCCCGTCCAGCGGGCCGTCGAGCAGACGGGCCACGGGGACGTGATCGCGCTGATCTGCCGCCTGCTGCGCGACGACGCGACCGCCGACGACGGGATCGCGCCGATGAACGACCGTCGCATCATCTGCTTCGTGAACGACCGCGACCGGGTCGAGGAGGTCGCGGCCGCGCTGCGGCGCGCGCTCAACCAGGAGCCGACGCACCGGCCGATCGAGAACGTCTGGAACCCCGAGCGCGAGAACCCCTGGCTGACCGGCCGGTGGCGCAGCGAGATGACGCCCGCGGAGGCCGAGCAGACGCTGCAAGAGCTGATGGACGCCGAGTCGCACGGCCCGTCGCTGCGCGAGGTGCTCGAAGGCCTCCGCCACGGCGTGGCGTTCCACAGCCGCGCGCTCACGCGGCCGCTGCGGCGGACGCTCGAGCGCGAGTTCCGCGAGGGCATGGTCCGCGTGATCGTCGCGACCGACACGCTCGCCGAGGGCGTGAACCTCCCCGCGAGCGACGTCGTGCTCGCCGACCTCGTGACCCGCGACGGGGACCGCTGGCGGTTGGAGGAGCTCAACAAGGTCAAGCAGCGCGCCGGCCGCGCGGGCCGGCTCGGCAAGCGCGAGGAGGGGCACGCCTTCCTCGTCGTCAACCGCGGCCTGCGCGCGAGCCAGCTGATCGAGGAGGAGCGGGACCGCGCGAGCGCCGTCAGCACGCTCGACGGCGCGTGGCGGCACTTCGTCGTCGGCTCGCCCGAGGGCCGCTCGATCGTCTCCGCCCTCGACGGCAACCGTGACGCCGTCTGCGACGTCGTGCTGCGCGCGCTCGCGCTCGAGCTCGACAACCGCTCGCGCGCGGAGGTGCTCGCGCTGATCGACGACATCACGCGCGACACCTTCCTGCAGGCGCCCGTCGACCCGGAGGTGCGGGACGAGTTCCTCAGGCGCCTCGAGGAGCACCGCGCGATCGTGTTCGAGGAGTTGGACGGGCCGCTGCCGGAGGACGAGATCGACTCCGCTGCGGTGATGGACCGGATGGAGGAGCTCGACCTCGTCGTCGAGGACGAGCGCCACGCGGGCGGCTACAAGGTCTCCGAGCTCGGCCGCACGCTCACGCGCTTCGCCCTGCCGATCGAGTCGACGAACAGCCTCGAGGCGATCGCCGCGGCGAGTCAGGAGGGCGCCTCGCCGCTCTCGCTGATCTACCTGGCGGCGTGCGACGCGTCCGTCCCGCGCACGATGGGCAAATGGATCGCCTGGGGCAAGTGGCCGACGCGTGGCTCGCTCGCCGCGATCGTCGCCGCGCACCGGGAGATCAACGCCCAGCTGCGGGACTGGGCCGCTGCGTACGCCCACCCGGACCGCGACGTCCGCGCCGACCGGCTCCACCGGCTCTCGATCCCGGTCCCGAACCGGCTCACCGGCAAGGACGAGACGACGATGCCGCGCGCGTCGCTCGCGCTCCGGACGCCCACCGCGAGCCTCGACGACCCGTTCACCCGCGCGATGCTCACCCCGGACCCGGCGTTCACCGACGTCCACAAGGAGCTGCACCGCCTCCAGGAGCGGGGCATGGTCCCGATGCTGCGGACGCTGGTGGCCTACGAGTGGGGGATGGCGGAGCCGCTCGCGGCGATCGGGGAGCGGCTCGACCGCCGCGTCCGCATCACGACGAGCCGCCCGGGCAGCAAGGCGCGCGCGCCGAAGCGGGTCGTGACCTGGTCGGTCCCCGACGTCTACCAGCTGGGCGAGAACCTCGCGTACGTGCTGAACGCGGCGGCGACGCTCGTCGTGCAGACGGACGACGCGGAGCAGCTGCGGGATCTCGCGCTGCGCGTCGCCTCCGGGCTGCCGGAGCACCTCGCGCCGCTGCTCGCGCTGCAGGTCGAGGGGCTGCACCGGGAGGCGCTCGTCCCGCTCGCCGACGAGCCCGAGCTCGAGTCGTGGGAGCAGGTGCTGCGCTCCGACGCGCTGCGCGTGAGCGACGCGGTGCGGGAGGCCGCGCTCGCCGCCCTCGAGCGGCTGCGCAAGACCGATCAGGACTTCAGCCTCGAGCTGCCCACGGCGGTCGCGAGCGAGCAGATGCCGGACGGCGGCCCGACGTACGGCGCCGCGTTCGGCGACGTGCTCGAAGAGCGCGACGCGGCCGGCGTCGCCCGTCGCATCGCGGACCTGCTCACCCGCCACGGCGTGCCGACGCGCGCCCGAGAGGTGCCCGAGCGCGACGTCGCCGAGCTGCTGGTGGAGGTCGATCCCAGCTTTCCGGTCTTCGTCGCGACGGGCGAGCTGACGCTCAGCCGCCTCCACGCGCTGCGCCGCCGCGGCGGCGCGACGATCGCCGTCGGGACGCTCGAGGACCTCCTGCTGCTGCGCAGCTCGGTCGGGCTGATCCGCCTGGCGACGCTGTTCCGACGGCTGCAGGAGGCGTGGGCAGGCGTCTCGCCCGACGAGGGACCCGGGCCTCGGATCCTCGCCTACCTGCGCTCGAACACCCCTTCCTTCCCCCAGGACGCGGACGCGGCGGCGGAGGCCGCCGCCTGACCGCGGCAGGCTCGCGCCGCCGGCGCCGGAGCTCCGGCGCCGGCGGCGCGACATCACGGACGATCCGCTCGACGTGCACGACGAGCTCCTCGCCGGGGTAGTGGCCGTGGAGGAGCGACACGACCACGTAGGCCGTGAGCGCCGCGCGCAGCACGAGCCGGAGGACGCGCTCGACGACGTCGAGCACCAGCTCGATCCGCTCGCGGCGGTGAAGGAGGCGTTTGCGGGCGTGCTTGGGCACGCTGCCAGCTTGCGCGCGAGCGCTCGTCAAAGAAAGCAGACCGCGCGAGCGCGCCGCAGAGCGCTCCAAGCGACGCACGGCGCACGCGCCGGGACCGCCGCGGACCGCACCGGCGCGCGCTAGCGTCTGGGGCGATGAGCGGGACGATCGACCGCAGCGCCCTGCCGCCCGGCCCAGGCGGGCCGAAGGCGCTGACCGCCGTGCGCTTCCTGCTGCGCGGCCCGCGCTTCCTCGAGCGCTGCCACCGCCGCTACGGCGACTGCTTCACGATCCGCCTCAACACCGGGCGCACGGTCGTCATCACGGCCGACCCGGCGATCGTCAAGCAGGTCTTCACCGGCGACCCGGACCTGCTGCACGCGGGCGCCGGCAACGTCGTGCTGAAGCCGCTGCTCGGCGCGCGCTCGGTGCTGCTGCTCGACGGCCCCGAGCACCTGCGCCAGCGCCGGCTGATGCTGCCGCCCTTCCACGGCGACCGCATGCGCGCCTACGGCGAGGCGATGACGGCGATCGCCGAGCGCCACGTCGCGCGCTGGCCGGTCGGGCGGCCGCTCGCCGTGCACCCGACGATGCAGGCGATCACGCTCGAGATCATCCTGCGCACCGTCTTCGGCGTCGAGGACCGTGCCCAGATGGAGCGGCTCGGCGCGCCGCTGCGGCGCCTCTTGAACTCGACCGACCACCCGGCGCGGCTGATCGCGCTGCAGTTCACGAGCTCCGAGAAGGGCGGCCCGCGCAGCCCGTGGGGCCGTATCCGCGCGCTGATGGCGCCGGCCGACGCGCTCATCTACGAGCAGATCCGCGAGCGCCGCGCGCACCAGGGAGACGGCGGCGAGGACATCCTCTCGCTGCTGCTCGCCGCGCGCGACGAGGACGGCGAGCCGCTCACCGACCGGGAGCTGCGCGACGAGCTGATGACGCTGCTCGTCGCGGGCCACGAGACGACGGCGACCGCGCTCGCGTGGGCGCTC
>Ga0134121_10004274_pt1 | contig 11720 bp, 17 predicted proteins | sample KB301_FD_96463 | JGI IMG/M metagenome (GOLD analysis project Ga0134121, IMG submission 96463) | Terrestrial soil microbial communities without Nitrogen fertilizer from Kellogg Biological Station, Michigan, USA - KB3-0-1 | ecosystem: Environmental > Terrestrial > Soil > Unclassified ...
CCACATCCGCGTCGTTGCCGGAACTGGCTACAAACTTAAGCATCCGTTTGTCGTCCTCCCCTAGGCGGCTCGGGATCATCGACCGTGACAAGTACGCAGGATGTCGCTCTTAGGGAATCAACATACCTGTCCGTGTCTCATCCGAACCGCTTAGGCGGGGACGAACAGTTACAGGTACTCCCGCCGCACGGACTTGCTTTTAATCGACCCTGCCATGCTTCGGGTTCGATATCTTGCGCCGAATGTTTGGACCTTCATACGGCGTCATTGGCATCACCTCACAGTCGTTTGTAACGCACAATCCGCGCCCGCGCGTCCAGATCGTTCCCACAGTGCTTACACGCGATCCGCGGCACGCGTTGCCCGGTCGGCTTCCCGTCTACGAACTGCTCTGGGAACCGTTGCTCGCCCTTGACGCGTACGCCACCTGAACCGTCGGCCTTCTGCGTGCAATTGCAAAATGCTTCCCATTGGAGAATTACTCCGACGATCGGCTCGCCGGCGAGTAGGCCATCAAGTCGCCGCGCCAATTCGACGCGTCCGATGCGCTCAATTCGTTCGCCGCTGAGTTCCTGGACGATGCCCTGAATGCGGCAGGTGTTCGTTGAATCTAGTACTAGCGTACTTGGCGCTGGCATGTCTTGAATCTTCCGACCGTCGAGTTTTTTGTCGTCGGATTGCAGCGTCGCGGTCATGCCGACAGTGAAGTACTCGACGCCGCGTTTCGTTTTCGCCTTGTTCCACGGGCCGGTTTTGCTGAGCTTCGCCCGGTACGGATTGCCTTTCTCCGACGGTGGTGCCGCGAAGCCGAAAGCATCGGCGTTCGGGTCGAGTACGAGTTCCTCGTCGGCGAGCGACAAGTCGTTGATGTCGATTTCGACGGCGGCGACTTTCTCTGCCGTTCCAGTTTCATGGCCCGATTGCATTATCTCTTCGGGCGGTGCAAATTGCGGTGCTTCTGTTGTTGAGTTCATTCCCTTGTTCCTTTCGATTTTAGTTGTACGTTCTGGTTGTACGTGTTACGGAATCAATGTACGATTCCTTTTCGGCCCTGGGCTGGCGAATCGTCCAAGATAACGTCCAACGGTCGCAGATCAGGTACGGCGTCAACCCGCGTGAACGACGTTGCGCCCGGGTCGATACCGGCGACCTCGGCTTGGCCTTGCAGGATTTCAATCACCGCTCCGGCCATGTCATTCGCAACCGTGCGGTAGTACGTGAAGGATCGGCGCTCAGTGCGGATGATCATTTCGGTTCTCCGTTCGACAGGTGCGCAGCCAGCCGTACTGCTGCCTTGCAGTCATCCAGAGCCGTGTGCGATTCGCCGGTTTCCAACCCGAAGAACTGGCAGAGTGTACCGAGCTTGTAATTCTCTGGTGCCTGCTTATGCTTCAAACAATACCAGAGCGCCATTTGCAATGTATCCAAAACCCGCCGATCCGCCGCTAAGAATTTACCGAGTTGTTCGTATATGCGAAAGATTCTAGGCCCATCGAATGTTGCGTTGTGGGCAGCAAGCCGGGCTACGGTGTACGGATTACCCGTTCGCCGTGAAATCATCTGGACGGACCGATAACCAGCCAAGAATCCGTCAATACGCTGCACTGCCGTTAGAACCGATACAGCGGTTTCATCCCACAGTTTTTTGTCATAATGGTTTATTTCCAGCGCTTGTTCGTCGGCTTTCGACTCGTCGAACTTCAACCGCATATGGAGTTCGCTGACAGTCTGGTACTGCATGTCTGTCGCGACCATTGCCAATTCGATAATCGGGTGCGTCAATTCCAGTCCGCCCGTTTCGAGGTCGAAAAAGACGATCATGCTGGTACTCCTACAGGCTTTGCCCGCTCCCGGTCAGTGCGTTCTTTCCACTGCGCATTTGCCGTCGATGCCTTTGTCGCCAAATCGTCCTCGGCCATCAGAAACGCGTCGAGCCCATCCCGTACAGTTCCATCCGGTGCGACTTGCGGCTCGAGATACCCGTTCGGCCACTTTCGCGCGAGCTCTGGCCACATCGTCAATTCAATCCGTGGCTTCGCCGGGTAATTCACGCCCGTAAACGGATCTGCGTGCGTCATCCAGTAGATGCGGCGGCGAGGGGTTGCAGGGTTTGCTTTGCCCGTCACGGGGTCCGGCGTCGCCGACGCAACCGCTGAATAAAACTCGAAATGCAGCAGATCGCCGAAGTCCTTAGGCATTTTCCCCGTCAACGCCCGCCCGATCACATCCGGCCCGTACACGCTTTTCCGCACTTCGTCCTCGCCCGTTGCTTCGCCGAAGGTCCAACAGACACGTTCAACAGGCAGGGCAGAGAAGTTTGTTATCAGCGTACGAATGGAGTCCTGCACGAAACCGATGTACGGCTTGTTCGATCCGTGCTGCGTAACCGTCACGCCGTCGAACACGGCGCTGTACTGGTAAGAGGCTTCCTGAGCGATCTTTGGTCCCTTCGCGCGGAGTTCACCGTGGATCAGTTCAGCGAGTCCAGTACCGGAGTCGATTGCGTACGCACCGACGCGTTTGAACGTTTCCCCATTCGCGGGGAGCATCTTCAATTCATCGCCGTTCTTCCCGCGCACGACTCCGGGCCAATGACCTCGAGCGAGCAAGTGAACAGCAGCATGAATCGACTGGCCAGAAACAGCCAACGGCAGCAGGGACCACGCTTCGATTATTCCGAGGTCGATGTACGACTGCAACGGCGCCCACCCGCCGTTATCAGCACCGACCAGACGCGTTATCTTGCCGGTCTTCTCGTACACGTAACGAGCGAACCGACCGAGCTGCGCGGTTTTGCCAGCGTCGGAAACGCCGTAGAGGCAGAGGCTTCGTGCGATCATTCGGGCCGTTCCTTCCGGTCGTGTTCTTCCTTGAACGCCGCCTGAAGGGCTGCGTCTAAAGCGCTGAGTATTAGTACGCCGAAGCAGACGCAGGCGAGGAAGATCAGCAAGTACACGAATCGCGGAACGGCTGTACTTGCCATCGTCGCTGTTAGCAGACAGTCGGTGCAGGGGTTCATTCTTATTCCTTCCACAACTTGATGTGAACGTCGCCGTTCCGCGAACAGCATCCCGAACGACAGCGCTACGGACAAAACGTAAGCAGAAACAACGTAACTCATGCCGATTCGCTTTCCGCCGCTGCAAACTGTTCCGCTTCCGGCTCATGGTGTGCCGAGCGCCACACGAACTGACCGGACTCGACGGCCATCAAACCGTCCCCAGCATGTATGCCGTGGCAAATCTCCGTGAACTGGCACGACACAGGATAATCGCACGCACGCCGTGACATTGGGAAACAACGGTTCAATTCCCGTCGTACGTTCTCGGGATCTTCCAGCCGTCGTATCCGCTCCGCATCCTCGGCAATCCGCGCTTCCGACGCTGCGATTTGTTCTTTCCAGTCGTCCATCTCCTGAGCCTGCCGGTACAACGGCATCGGCACGATGTGGACGGACTGGAACGGATCGCCGGCGTCAGGTTGGACGCGGCGTGCTGCGAGGTCGGCAATCCACTGCGCGACGCTGCCGGGATAATCCGTCCACACGTTGAACGACTGCCAGTCATCCCCAAGCTTGTGCCGTTTGCCGAGTCCATCACACTGCCCATTCGGATACCATTTGCTTTTCCGCATCGGATGCGGGGCGCTACAGCGCCAGTAGTAGGACCAGGCGTATTCGTATGTTCCGACTTCGTTGAACTCGACTGCTGTACCTGCATGTCCGCAATTTTCACACTTCCATTCTGCGCCGCTGATAGGATCATCGATGCGAACAACGGCATGGCCGGAATTGCAAGCGGGACAAGTTCCAATAGCTGCGCCGAGCCGTCGCCACGCACGTACTAGGTGCGATGCCTGGAACCATTTTTTCGTGTCCGTACCAGAACCATCGTCTTCGGATCGCCTCTCACCTTTCATCAAGAAGTCCATCAAGACGGAGGATACGGCGACTGGTGCGTGCTGGTACTGTTGCCGCAACGATTTCAGCTTTTCCCATTGATCATCGACGTCGGAGAACTCTCGCAAAACTAACAGGCCCGCAACGTGTCCGGATTGTTCCCAAATTTCGTGTACGAGGACATCCCGATTTCGTCCCAATTCGTACTCCACACCCGCCGGCTCGCTCAATCCCTGCACATCGTGGAGAACTTCTCGTGCCTTCCGGTCGTCCCACGTCGCGGCGGTTTTCAGGCTATATACGACAAGTGATCCGTCGGTGCGAGTACGAAGCAGCGCATCGGCCCGGCTTTGGAACTGAATTGCCGATCGCGATTCGACGTACGAATTGTGCGATTCCAGTGAACCCGTCAGCGGCAACACCTTTTCTGCCTCGACTTCCAGCACTTCGTACTCGGACAACAGCGCCGGTAACCGATTCAATGCCCACGCACGTATCAGGGCTTCGATGAGTGCGGACTGTTCGGCAATGGTTTCCTGCACGTCGGACGGTGTGTCGATGTCGAGACCGCGAGCGGTGGCTTCGGTGCGGTACAGGTTGACTGCGCATAGCGCGGCGGAATCAATTACATCCGTCGTGACCGGTCGAATCATCGCGTCAAGCAACAGATCCGTCACCCCGACATGCACATACGTCCCAGTCGAAAGTGGAATGCTCAACGCCGCCTTCGTAATCCCGCCGGCAATTCCCTTCGATTCGTCGCGTCCGAGTTCATAACCGAGCCACCGGGCACGGAGACACCGCTGTGATTCGAGGTACCGCGAGCGGTCGGTGTAGATGACGGAGTTGGTCACGGTACTTGTTCTCCCCTGGCCTTGGCGAGTGCGGCGCGAGCGTTTGCCACATTCAGCATGTTCTCTGGTGCCTGTTCTAGTGCGTCGAGCGCTGCGTACAACTCTGGTGCAGCGGCGATCAGGCGGGCGTTGGATTCGCGGGATTCGAGATTTTCTTTGGACAATCGACAAACTATGGAAGCATCTCGCGCCGTGACAATGCGTGGCATTGTATCCAATAGCAATTCAACCGTCCACGGCCCTGGCGTCCACGGCGTTTTGTTCGTTGCATCTGTCATAACGCCACCAATCCTAAACCTTGCAAGCAAGGTTGTCAAGGGATTCTGCAAATTTATTTTATCTTAGGCGACGCGGGCTGTTTTGGACGTGCGTTTGCGGCGTAAACGCGCCAGTTTTGCGGCTTTGCTGGCCTTCTCGGCGATGGCTTGGATCTTGTACGCTGGCAGCTTCTTTGCCCGGGCCAATCCGCCGAGCCGGGCAAATTCGGTGATCGTCATATCGGCCATAAGCGTACCCGGTGCGTCCGTGCCTGCAAGGTTTATAACACGTACAGCGGCAGACTGCAAGAACCTGTTGACAAGCCCGTCAAATGCGATAATACTCTTAACGCGCGGCGGGCGTCGCAACCCCGTCGATTTGACCGTGGCGGCAGACCCGGTGTCCTAGCGGGCCGGTCTGCCAGCCCGGTTCGTGAACCGCTAGGAGGCCCTTACGCCATCGAGACAACCGGATTTTCTCATCTCGGACATCTTGCCGAGCCGCACGTACCATCATTGCGTCGGATCAACAGGTTCTAATAAATCAACGCTTTGGTATCAGTTGCTCTCATACTACGAGCTGGGAATTGACATTCTCGGGCACAAGACAAACCGAGTCGAATGGGCGTACATTGCGCTCGAACATTCCTTGGAAGAAACCTACCGTGCGTGCCAGCGCGTCGGAGTTCTAGACATTATCCAGCATCGGTTGTTTGGGGCCATTGAAGACAACATCCCAGACGTCCCAAACCTCAACAACGCTCTGATCCGTACGCGACAACGATTCCCCGATGTCCATCTGATCGTACTCGACGGTGTTGCCGGCATGGTCAACGATGGCAACATTAACGACTTTGGGTCCATCAAGGACATGCTGCGAGACATCAAAACAGCGTGCCAGCAGAAAGATTTGACAGTGATCGGGATCGGGCTGGACGCAAAGTCTTCAAACCCGTCGCAGTGGGTCCCGTACCGACAACGACCGTCTGGCTCTGGGGCCTGGGGTCAATATTCGTCTACGATCTTCATCATGGAACGAGAAAATCCCCGGGACATCTTCGACAAAGGGCGCCGACTCGTGATCGAGCCTCGAAACGCCGGCAGCGAGCAGCATAAGTTCGTTTTGGACGCCGACGGAAAATTGCAGAACGCAGAGGATCAGGATGCTGACTTTTTACTTGATTCCCAACTCGCTCATTGGCCCTCGGGAACGATAGTACTAACAGCCGAAATTATCTTGATTGGTACTCGTAACGCGCTCGCCAAGCGTTCCGTTGAACGCTGGATTACTAACTGCGTGGAAGCAAAGCGGTTAATAAAGGTTTCGCGGGGCAAATATAAGGTCGCATAGCCCCGGCCCCCACTATATTTTGGCGGTTCGAAGGAATTTTCGTAATTGTTTCAGCAACTTACAATTTTACGTTGGCGGATCGTTGGCGGATCGATCCGCCAGACATACAGTTGGCGGAAGTTGGCGGAAGTCTTTGGCGGATATGTATATATATGATAATAATAATAAAACTTAAACGAACCGCCAACTTTTTGGGGGACTCTAAGGACGCAATTGAGGGGCCACAATTTGGAACCGCCAACTTCCGCCAAACACGGTTTTTGGGCCTTAGTACTAAAGGGGAACAAAAGGAGAAAAGATGGCATTCGGTACCACTGCGGGGTTTGTAAACACACCTGAAAAGCACGGATTCGTTTTGATCTACGATCACTTGTGGGTCAGAATCACAGACATCTCAGCCATCGACCTAAACCGACACAAGATATGGTGTCGGGGAATTGAAACCCCATTTCCAACTACGCTGGATTTTCTAAAACGGGTTTTGACGGCGTTGGAACAGAGCTTAGTCGTAGCTCCAATTCTTCCACCCGCCGAGTAAGCAACTCGAACTCCGGTCGCTCGACCGGCTTGCGCCGTTTCCAGAATCCGCGCCGGTGGGATTCGTTCGCGAACCGCTGCCACCTGGTTAAAGGCTTGAAGGATTCACCACAGCCACACTGACAGATTGCGCTGAGCGGCGTAAGACGGGTACGTGGCATTTCAGGATCATACCACGTTGCGTTGCACTGTCAATGCGCCGTGCGCATGGCGCATTACGCGGCAGGCACAGGCGGGACAACTTCGACGACTTCCGCCGCCGCTTTCACCCCGAAGGCCAAATCGACGACCTGGTGGAGTTTTTGTCGGGCCTCGGCCATGCGTTCTGCGAACGCTGAATCAGTCGTGGTCGTACGGCAGAGCATCTGGATGCCCATTAATGATACGCCGAACGGAGACCATTCGGACATGAGAGACTGGATCGTCTTTTTGTGGTACTGGTCGAAGTGTTGGCCTACGGCATGGCCAAACAGGGCCCATTCCTTTTGGAGCCCGTCGGTTACGGGTTCGGTCGGAGGGACGGACGGAGCGGATATGACGCCGCGGCAAAGTTGGCACACAGCAATCATAATGCTATGCCCTTTCTGTTTAGGTTATGTATTTGATTGTGAATCAAGTACAACCGATTCAACGTTTGCGGGCTTGTTATTTGACTGCCCGTTCTACCGCTTTCATATCGAGTCTCTAAAGCCTGTTGGAGAACTACCCCAGCCTGCATCGCAAGATCGGCTTGTAACGACTTGACCAATAAATACGGACGTAAGACTTGAATACAACGAATGGCCGATTTGCCCCAAAGAGACCATCTAAACATAGGTTTTGAATTTGGCCGAGTTCGGAGATCCAAGGGCTTTCGATCCGTCATACTAACGGCAAGAACCACACGTACGCGGTTCGTTTTCTCTCGCCCATGCGGCTTACGATTTACGCTTGTTATGCAGCCTTCTCCATCAATGATTCCAGCAAGATACGGGATTATATGACCAACCGTATTCATTGGTTCACCTTAGCAGCTTCCATCCGCATGTACTGATCGTGCGGAATCCCCGCCAAACACCCATCTCCCGTGCTCGCGACCTGCGGGAATCGGCGTTCCAGCTGGCCGGGCAGGAACTGGACAGGTACCAGCGGCGGGTTCAGCCGGCACTCGCCGAATCGACTGTCCGGACTGATCGGCTTGAACGCAGCGCAGTCGCGACAGTCGTTCATACAGGTACCTTCTTTTCTCGTCTCGGTTTCGGCTGAGGTTCCGGCGCCGGCGTACCTTCTCCGTCCGGTTGCCCGTAGTCGTAAAACGCCGCCAGAAACTCTGGCATCTGCGCCTCGTACGGCTTCAAGATTGCCCACGCCTGCGGAAAGGCTTGCAGTTGCGTGATGGCTTCCGACTGCGGCACAGCAACGATCGTATCGTACGCCGTCTGCCCGTACTTCGTCTCGAACCGCTCAGCGAATTCCGAACCGTCAAGGCCTAGTTCGATTGCCCCGCGCATCAACTTCGCAACGTCAATGACCATTTGGAGTTGGGGGTCCGGTACGGGTACAGGCCCAGCTCCAGCCGCATGCGGATTCGGGGTCGCTGGTACCAGTTCCGTTGTTGTTGCTTCCCGGTCGCCGGCGTTCTTCAGAATCACCCGTCCGAGCGCAGAACCCAACGGCGCCATTGCCGGTGCGATGGCTTCCACGAGCATTCCGCCGACCTTTTCCCACGTACTTTCCCGCTTCGATCCGCCACCGCTGTCCCCGTCGCCGCTGAACAGTTCCTTCAAGTCCTTCAGCTTTCCGGCTTTCTCGATCAAGTCGTCTACCCCCGACGTCGGTGCTGCACGTTCGATCAACTTCTCAACCATCTTTGCATTGGCTTCCTGCGCGGCCGCAAGTTGCGCAGCGCCTTGCGCTTGCAGGTTCGTCAACAGCGTAATGATCGCAGCCGAGCCATTATCCCCCTTGCCAGTATTGAGTTCCTTCACCGTCGCCAGTACTTCCTTGACAACAGACAAGTTATTCGAGTCGTCCTTCTTCGTGTTCTCGATTCCCGTCTTGTACGCCGTCGTGAGAACATCCATTGCTCGTGTGATGGCCTGACCTTCGACGGAGCCGGACGGTGTTTGTTGCTGCGCTCGATTCAATTGGTCACGGAGCAGATCAATAATTGCTTTACTATCACTGCCTTGACCATTTGTTCCGACAGTTTGTTGTGTCTTAGGCAAGGCCCATAACCACCGCTGGTTGCGCAGATCATGTTCCCAACCTTCGTACCCGACAAGCCGCGGCGGAAAGTTCTCGTCGATGATTGTAGCCTTGTAGTATTCGACAGTTTTGTCCTTTCCTGTCTTAGGGTTACGCTTGTTAAGGCGAACCGCGTACACACCGGAGCCGTAGTTGTTTTTTAGAAAGTCTTCGTCGAACGGTTCCGACAACTTGGCCATGTACGGGTTCCGGTCGGTGTTCGGACGGAAAGGTTCGTTGCGGGAGACGTACGCGAGATGCAAGTCCCAGTCCAGATCCTTCAACCGTGCAAAGAATCCAGGGTCTGTCGTCGTATCAATCGCGTTTGTAACCTGTTCTGGGGTCTCAACTTCGGCCATTTTGTCGTGTACTCCTTCTGACTACAGTAGTGTTGCAGAATTTGGACTATACTACTGTAGTGTAGAAAAGGCAAGCCCCAGGATTGCGTACTAGTGTACCGTGACCGTGGCGGTGCGGGCTGACGCGTACCTCGGTTCTCGGACTTCGTAGGTGCTTCAATGTCGGCCCCCGCCACTATTGGTACGCGCATGCGCTCAGGTACACAGTGCTCGTGACACGGTATGCGGCGGCGGGTGGGCTTGGCTCGATCGGCATGAGCCTGGCGCACACGCAGACCGATCCCGACGATCACGACAGTTCAGCATTTGAAACCGGCGGCGCGATGGCGCAGCTCGTACAGCAGTCCGTTGGATCGCAGTCGATACGCGCGGCTGCGTTGCAAGCCATCGCTGCCTTGCCACAGTCGGCGACGCGTCGCCAGAAAGCCGATGCCGTGTGGCACTGGGTCCACACGCACATGACGCTCGTCCCGCATGAGGAACTGGCGTGCGAGTTCGCGGGCCGATGTGACGGGCAAGCACAGTTTCTAATGTCGCCAGAACTGGCGCTGCGCGTCGGCAAGGGTGACTGCGCGATCTACACGCCGCTCGTATGCTCGATGTTATTCAGTGTCGGCGTACCGTGTCGGATGATTCCGGTTGCGGCGGACAGTTCGGACCGACGCCGTCTCTCGCACGTTTATGCTGCAGCCGTGCTAGAAGACGGCTCCTTGTACCCGCTCGACGCGTCGCACGGCCCGCGTCCAGGGTGGCAAACTCCGACGCCACGGCGGGAAGTGTGGCCAGTGTTCGGACTACCGCTTTGGTAATGACACCATGATGGAAAAGCGCCCTACGTTCCTTTCCGGCTTCCGCGGGCTGAACCGCTCGTACGGCCAATCGTATTGGAACAACGGCATGGCCTTTGGACATCTTGGCGATAACGGTTACGACTACGGCGGCGAGTACGGTGCAGTGGACGTCGGGAATGTGTCGAGCGGGTCAACTGGTTCGTGGGCCAATACGTTCTCAGCGATCTTTAATCCGGCTGCGAAGTTCGTCACGAACATCGTAGCGTTGCGTACACCTGGCTCGCAGTACCAGGCGTCGCCGGGCGGAACGTTCGTTGGCGGATCACCGTTGCTGAGTTCGCCGGGCAGCGGTTCGGGTACGCTGCTGCTTCTTGGCGGCGGGCTCGTACTCGTGCTGCTTCTCTCGAAGGGCGGACGGTCGTGATGGTGGCGCGTACGCTGGTACCTTCATCGCGCGGCAACGTATTCTGGCCCGGAGTCGTAGGCCAACTCGGTTCCGTACCCGGCGACGTATTCGGTGCGGAAGCAATTCCGGCTGCGACTATCGGAACCGGAATCGCAACGGGTGCAACGCTGTCAACGCTCGCCGTCCCGATCGCCGGCGCCGTCGCTGCTGCCGGGCTCCTTATCTATTCGTGGATCTCGAGACGCAATGCGCAAAAAGTCGCAGCCACGTCCGTCGTAAACGAAGCCGAGCCGTACCTGCTCAAGAACCTCGAGGCGTTCCAAGCGATTCAGAATCCGACGGCTACCGATCAAGCCGCTGCGCTCCAATACTTCGATGCCGTCTGGGCACAAGTCGTAAAGGAATGTGGGCAAATCGGCGGCGGGGGCGGAGAACGGTGCGTCACAGATCGGCAGGCTGGCGCGTGCGTGTGGGGTGGAGCAGGGAATTGCTGGAACTGGTTCACCGGGTACCGAGACCCGATTGCGAATGCGGCGGTGTCCAGTCCGACCGCCGTTGAATCGTTGACGGGTTCGTTGGGCATTCCGACCGAAGTCGGCGGCATCAGTACGACACTGATAATCGCCGTCGGCCTCATCGCCATCGGAGTTGCATCGTGACTTGGAAAGCCTTCATCAAGCGGGCACTACGGTCGAGACGAATGCGGCGGGCACGGAGCGCTGCGCAGTTCGCGTTTCACTTCCGAATGCGGGAAGAACGGGCTATGAGAAATCATTGCCGCTTAGTCCACACCGTTGCGGGGGCTTGGTAGATGATCGTTACACGGCCGACGCAGCTCGCCCGGGGCTTCAACGGCTTTGGCCGTCTCGGCATTGGCGACGGGTACAATCCGTTCCCGGTGATTCAGGCCAGCGGCGGATACCCGCGCAATCCGGACGGCACGTACGACTACTCGATGCTCGGCTTGCTGGAAAAGGACCCGGAGAACTGGACCCAGGAAGAAATAGCGGCGCATCCGCTGATTTATCAAGGCGCGAAGGA
>Ga0134121_10004277_pt1 | contig 11716 bp, 11 predicted proteins | sample KB301_FD_96463 | JGI IMG/M metagenome (GOLD analysis project Ga0134121, IMG submission 96463) | Terrestrial soil microbial communities without Nitrogen fertilizer from Kellogg Biological Station, Michigan, USA - KB3-0-1 | ecosystem: Environmental > Terrestrial > Soil > Unclassified ...
ATGTCGGTCAACGACGTGGTGGTTCTCACACTGAAGAACAATCTGGATATCGGGCTGGACCGCATGACGCCGTTGTCCACTCGGATTGCCATCGAATCATTCTATCGGCCGTTCGACCCGACGCTCCACATTGCTTCAAGCCTGAATAAGAGCACCGCGGCCAGCGCATCGCAATTGTCCGGCGCACCGTCGGTGAGCCAGCTGAACCAGATTTATGACTTCGGATACAGCCAGAACCTGCAAACCGGAACGGCCGTGGGCATCGATTTCTCGCTCAATCGATCGTCGTCCAACAGCGCATTCAGCACATTCAATCCGGCGTGGTCCGGCACTGTGAGGTACTCGGCGACCCAGCATTTTCTTCGAGACTACGGGCGTTCCATCAACGCGCGTCAATTCACGGTGGCGAAGAACAATCTGGAGATTTCCGAAGTTCAGTTCGAAGGTCAGGTCATCGATCTGGTGACCCAGGCGGAAAAATCGTATTGGGACCTGGTGTTTACTTTTGAAGATCTAAAAGTGAAACAGCGATCCATGGATCTGGCCCAGAAAACCCTGTCGGACAACCGCATTCAGGTGGATGCCGGAGCGCTCGCTTCGGCCGATCTGGTGCAGTCGGAATCGGAAGTGGCCAGCCGGCAGGAGCAGTTGATTGATTCCAATTACACTCAGGTTCAGGTCTCCGACCAGATCAAGAAACTGGTGACGAACGGCCCGGATCCTGGCATCGTCATGGCGAAGATCACACCGACGCAAGCCGTTTCGCGTCCCAGGCCCGGGGACGTGCTTTCGAAAGAAGATGCGGTCAAGGTTGCGCTCGAGAACCGCGTGGAGATGCGCGCCATCGATCTTCAAATGAAGAACAGCGACATCGATATTAAGTACACGAAAAATCAGCTTCTGCCCTCACTCGATGTCACTGCCGCATATACGCAAAGCGGCCTGGGTGGGTTCGAAACCCTGCGCAATGGATTTGGGGCGGGTGCGCCGATCATTGCCACGTTCCCGGGCGGGATTACCGACGCTCTTGGCCAAATCGTTCGAAATACTTATAGAGGTTATAGCGTTCAAGCCACTCTGACGATTCCACTCAGCAACCGCGCGCCTCAGGCCGATTATGCCCGTGCCCTGACGGTCAAAAGAACGGACGAGAATCGAAAAGCCGCCACGGCTGCGGCCATCGCGCTGCAGGTGCGGGACGCCATTAATCAGGTGGAGAAGAGCAGCGCCCGCATCGATACCGCTCAGAAAGTCCGCGAATTTGCCGAACGTAAGCTGGACTACGAGCAAAGAAAATTCGACCTTGGCGCCTCTACGATCCGGTTTGTGATCGAAGAGCAGCGGAACGTGACACAGGCTCAAACCGACGAAATCGCCGCGCTGGTGAATTACGCGAAGGCACTTGTGGATTACAATCACGCTATCGGGGTGACGCTTCAAAAGAATAATATTGTTCTTGATAAGAATTGATGTAGGCGCGGTCTATGACCGCGCACGCTCTTTCGTCTGTAACAAATGCGATTGATGGATTGTGCGCGGTCATAGACCGCGCCTACAACTCGGATCGGAGACTGGGGGTAAATTGTGAGACTGGCCTGGATACCAGACGCGTTTGACGCCGCGGTGGAAGCAAACCGCGGGAGCATTGCGCTGGTCGAAGAAGACAAGAAGTGGACTTTTGGCGAACTGGCTACGGATGTGGACCGTATCGCGCAAGTGTTGCGCGAGAAAGTTTCCGGTGACACCGTCGGCATCCTGCTGCTGAATTCCGAACGATACGTCGCGACATTGCTCGCTGTTTGGAAGGCAGGCAAAACTGCGGTGCCGCTGAACTACCTGCTGCCTCCTCAGGAACTGGCATTTATCATCCGGGATTCGGGGATGTCCGCACTGGTGTCGTCGCAGTTTTTTGGACAGGCGATCGCGGCAGTTAAGCCTCTGTTTGGAGTCAATGGAGTGATCCTCATGGCCGACGCGCCGGATTTTGCGACGCCGGCAACGCCGGCATCATTGCCGCAAGACTTTCGCAATCCCGCCCTCTACCTGTATACGTCGGGCACCACGGGCCGCCCGAAGGGCGTTGTGCTCACGCACCGAAATCTGCTTCACAACGTGGATGCGTGCGCCCAGGCCGGAGAGTTCGACTCGCGCGACACGTTCCTGTGTCTGTTGCCATTTTTCCACACGTATGCGATTACGGGCACGATACTGCTGCCGTTGCTGAACGGGTGCGCGATGGTGCTGGTGGATCGATTCCATCCTCACAAGGTTTTGAAGTTGATTGAAGAACACCGCATCAGTGTGTTTCTTGCGATCCCATCCATGTACCGGGTTCTTGCGATGGCCGAAGGCGCATTCGAAGTCAGTTCCATCCGGTTTCCGATTTCCGGCGGCGAGCCCCTGCCGGCTGCGGTGGCCGACGCCTTTCAAAAACGATTTGGCGTTCATATCTGCGAAGGCTACGGCCAGACCGAAGCCGCGCCCGTTGTGACGTTAAACCTTCCCGGCAAAAGGAAGGCGGGAACCGTGGGCGTGGCGATCCCCGGCATCGAGGTTGCCATTTGGGACGAGTCGAAGAATCCTCTTCCACTGGAGGAAATCGGCGAAATCATGGTGCGCGGCGCCAACGTGATGGAGGGCTATTACCGCCTTCCGGAAGAAACCGCGAAGGCCATCACGAATGAATGGCTGCATACCGGTGATCTCGGGAAACTCGACGCAGAAGGTTTTCTGACGATCACCGGCCGGAAGAAAGATCTGATTATTTCCGCTGGAGAGAATATTTACCCGCGCGAAATCGAGGAAGTGCTCGCGCTGCATCCAAAAGTGAAGGAAGTTGCCGTCATAGGAGTAAAGGATGAAGTCCGCGGAGAGGTGCCGAAAGCATTTCTACTGCTTCACGACGGTGTTGCCGTGGAAGACAAGGAGCTTCGGGCGTTTTGCCGCAACAAGCTGGCAGGATACAAAGTGCCGAAGCATTTTGAGATTCTCGCAGACCTTCCGCGCACGCCAACGGGGAAGGTGCTGAAGCGCATGCTGCCGACGGGGTGAAAATTCCCCCGCTTGATTTCATTTGGCTGGAATGTATAATCCATGTCTCATTTTGAATTCGGCACTACAACGTTAAAGGAGCTTCTATGGCATACATCATCTGCGAGCCGTGCGTAGGCACTAAAGACACCGCATGTGTGGACGCTTGCCCGGTCGATTGCATTCACCCCAAGAAAGACGAAGCGGACTTTGAGGCAGCGACCATGCTCTACGTCAACCCGGCGGAGTGCATCGATTGCGGCGCTTGCGAACCGGCCTGCCCCGTAACGGCGATTTTTCCGGAAGACAATGTGCCGGAACAGTGGCAGAACTACATCGCCATGAACTACGAGCACTTCGGCCAATCAAAGTAACCGTTCATCCATTCGAAATCCGAAAGGCCGCGACTGACCGTTGCGGCCTTTCTTTTTGGCGCACAGCAATCTTCTTATGGTCGAATCCAATATCGAATCCCAACTCAACGAACAGCGCGTCTTCAAACCCAGCCCGGAATTCTCCGCAAGCGCACACATCAAAAGCCTCGCGGACTATGAGGCGCTTTCCAAAACGGCTTTGGCAGATCCGGAAAAGTTCTGGGCCGGGATAGCGTCCGAACTGCACTGGTTTCGGCCTTGGCACACCGTTCTGGAATGGAAATATCCATTTGCCCAGTGGTTCATCGGAGGCAAAACCAACGTTTCCTATAACTGCCTCGATCGGCATCTGGAGACCTGGCGGAAGAACAAAATCGCAATCCTCTGGGAAGGTGAACCCGGGGATGTGCGTGCGCTGAGCTATCAGATGCTGCACCGGGAAGTGTGCCGGTTCGCGAATGTCTTAAGGGCGCTTGGCGCCGTGAAGGGCGACCGGGCGACGATCTACATGGGGATGGTTCCGGAACTGGCCATTGCCTTGCTTGCCTGCGCCCGCATCGGCGTGGCACACAACGTCGTCTTTGGCGGTTTCAGTGCGGAAGCGTTGCGCGACCGCATCAACGATTCGAAGTCCCGGATTCTGATTACGGCGGACGGTGGCTTCCGCCGGGGCGCTCTCGTGTCCCTCAAGAAAAACGCCGATGACGCCCTTGTGGGATCGCCGACGATCGAAAAAGTGGTGGTTTACAAACGCACCGGGGAAGCGGTTTCCATGATGCACGGCCGGGACGTCTGGTGGCACGAAATGATGGACGTCGCCTCCGATTCGTGCGAGGCCGAGCCGCTGGATTCTGAACAGCCGCTCTTCATGCTCTATACCAGCGGAACCACCGGCAAGCCGAAGGGTGTCGTGCACACGACGGGCGGCTACATGACCGAAACCTACATCACGATGAAGTGGGTGTTCGATCTCAAGGACGAAGATACATACTTTTGCACCGCCGACATCGGCTGGGTTACCGGTCACAGCTACATTGTCTATGGGCCATTGCTCAACGGTGCAACAAGCCTGATGTATGAAGGCGCGCCGAACTTCCCGACGCCGGATCGCTTCTGGTCCATCATCGAACGCTACCGTGTGAACATTTTTTATACGGCGCCCACGGCGATACGCGCGTTTACACGCTGGGGCGATGAGTGGCCTGCAAAACATGACCTGTCGAGCCTGAAGTTGCTCGGCACCGTGGGCGAACCCATCAATCCGGAAGCCTGGATGTGGTATCGAAAGCATATCGGAGGTGACCGCTGTCCCATCGTCGATACCTGGTGGCAAACCGAAACCGGCGCCATGATGATCGCGCCGGTTCCCGGGGCAGTTCCCGCAAAACCGGGATCGGCCACGCGGCCTTTGCCGGGAATTGATGCGGATATCGTCGATCGCGATGGCAATTCCATGGGAACCAATCAAGGTGGCTTCCTGGTCATCCGCCGCCCCTGGCCTGCGATGATGCGCACCATTTACGGAGATCCCGATCGTTACCTCAAACAGTACTTCAGCGAGATACAAGGCGTTTATTTCACCGGCGACGGCGCAAGGCGCGACGAAGACGGATATTTCTGGATCATGGGCCGCATCGATGACGTCATCAACGTTTCCGGTCACCGTATCGGGACAATGGAAGTGGAAAGTGCTCTGGTCAGTCACAAGACCGTTGCCGAAGCCGCGGTGGTCGGACGTCCGGATGACCTGAAAGGCCAGGGCATCGTCGCGTTTGTATCTCTGGCCGGTGGTTATTCGCCTCAGCCTGGACTCAAGGATGAGTTGAAACTACACGTTGGCAAAACGATCGGAAGCTTTGCCAAGCCGGATGAAATCCGCTTCACCGACGCGCTGCCGAAAACACGAAGCGGGAAGATCATGCGCCGCCTGCTGCGCGACCTTGCATCCGGGACGGCGACGATGGGAGACACGACCACGCTGGAAGATTACTCGGTTCTTGCGAAGCTGAGAGAGGAAGAAGAGTAGGGACGCCTTGGAAATAATTAAGGGGACATGACCCGAATTTAAATTCAGGTCGTGTCCCCTTAAAAACCCAACAAAAAGGATTTTCCGGTTACTGCTTTACAGCGTTTGCGTAGTTCAACTGACCTTTCGCCGCTTCTTCATTGTCCTTGATCAGCTGCTTCCATTCCGCATCCGTGTAGTTGGACTGTGCGGGCTGGGTCTTCATCTTCTCGGCGTTTTCGACGGCTTTCTGGGCGTAAGAGACTGCGACGTCGAGGTTCTTGCGTTCCATGGCGTAAATACGGCTCACGGTGACGTAAGCGGTAACATTCTGCGGATCCACCTTGATGACCTTTTCGCCGTATTCGGCAACCTTTGCGGTGTCTTTCTTGTCGTTGTAGATATCGACAAGCATCATATAGACATCCGATAGAACCTTCGATTGCGGGAACTGCTTTTCGAAATCGACAAGCAATGGGATTCTGCTATCCGCATTCTTTTCGGCAAGGATTTTTCTCATGGCCTTGTCTTCATCGCTGCCGGCCTTGATCTGGGCATTCGCCGTTGCGGCGAAGACCAGCATGAGAGAGATGCACGCTAGGGAAAATAGTCTCGTTTTCATAGGAAACTCCTCCAAGTTGGGTTGGCTGCACTCTATAACAGATTCATGACGTCCACGTAACTTTATTTGTATGCAAACCCGACGAGAATCCAACCGGTTTTCAAGGCAGATCACAATAGCCAATTCGTGGTAGGATTCGCGGTTCGCTTTGCGTTATCCGGCACCTTGGTGACACTGGAACCCGTGCTGCCAAGTACTGAAAACAGAGAGAATTCATGACAATCGATATACAGAAGATTAAGGACGCGGACTACGCCCACCTGATACACCCGCTATTTCACCCCAACGACCAGAAAGACCCCTTCGTCTGGGTCAAAGGGGAAGGTGCAATCCTGGAGAACGCCGACGGCCGCCAGCTGATTGACGGTCTTTCCGGTCTGTGGAATGTGAGCGCCGGTCATGGCCGGAAGGCACTGGCGCGAGTTGCGGCACACCAGATGGAGACGCTGGCGTTCGTCTCCGGCTATGTGGGAGCCACCAACGTGCCGGCAGTTCAGCTGGCAGAGAAGCTGTCGGACCTCTGCTATCCCTCCATCAGCCATTTCTTTTTTGCATCCGGCGGCGGCGAGGCCATCGAGAGCGCGATCAAGACTGCACGCTTTTTCTGGATCACCCAGGGCAAGCCGGAGAAAACGAAAATTATCAGTCGTGAGTTCGGATATCACGGTGTGACGATGGCCGCCATGAGCGCCACCGGGTTGCCGGCGTTTTGGCCTATGTTTGGCGGTAAGTTGCCGGGATTCCTGCACATCCAGTCGCCGTATCCCTATCGATTCGTCTCGGATGACCCGTCCGTGAGTCCGGGTGTCGCGGCGGCAAATCTGCTCGAGAAAATGATTCTGCGGGAAGGGCCGGAAACTATCGCTGCATTCCTCGCCGAGCCCGTTCAGGGTTCCGGCGGATTGATGGTTCCGCCCGACGATTACTTCCCCCGGATCCGAGAGATCTGCAATAAGTACGACGTTCTGTTCATCGCCGACGAAATCATTACCGGTTTCGGTCGAACCGGAAAATGGTTTGGCCTCGAACGCTATGGCATCGAGCCGGACATCCTTACTTTCGCAAAAGGAATCACGTCGGGATACATTCCGCTGGGCGGTATTGGCCTCTCCGATCGTGTATATAAAGTCATGGCCGAAGCCCCCCCAGGCCAGCGCTGGATGCATGCCTTTACTTATTCCGCGCATCCGGTGTCCTGCGCCGTAGGCTTGGAAACGATCGCCATTTACGAACGGGAGAATCTGATTGAGGCGGCCGCCGTAAAGGGGAAGAAGCTGCTCGAAGGCGTCCGCCAGCTGGCCTCGCTGGATCTGGTGGGCGACGTGCGCGGTCTGGGCCTGCTGGCCGGCTTGGAACTCGTTGAAGACAAGGCCACAAAGAAGCCGTTCGACCCGGCATTAAAGATGGGAGACCGACTGCATCAGGAATGCTGCAAACGGGGGCTCTATAGTCGAATTCGCGGCGATACCTACCTGCTGGCGCCACCTTTTGTAACCACCGATGCCCAGCTCGACCAGATTGTGAACATCGTCGGCGAATCCGTAAGGGCGTTGAAGAAGTAAGCCGGATGCATCCCCTCGGATGTCAAATGTCCGATGTCCATTGTGCGCACAATGGACATCGGACATTTGACATCCGAGGGGACGCGGTCGACCGACCCTCGGTTTCCCTTCACTCCAGTGGCAGGCCGACGTAGTTTTCCGCGAGGGAAGTCATGGCGGCGCGGGAACTGGTGAGGTAGTCGAGTTCCGCGAGCTGGCGCCGGTGGTCAAATTCATTCTGCGATTCCCACCGGTGCAACATTGCTGTCATCCACCAGGAAAAGCGCTGCGCTTTCCATAGCCGGCGAAGACAGGTCGATGAATAGGCGTCGAGCAGGGCCTTGCTTTTGCCTTTATAAAATCCGGCGATGGCGCGAGAGAGAACGGTGACGTCTGCGATCGCAAGGTTCATGCCTTTTGCTCCCGTTGGCGGGACAATGTGGGCGGCGTCGCCAGCCAGAAAAAGCTTTCCGCATTGCATCGGTTCCACCACGAAACTGCGCATATCGGTGATGCCCTTCTGCAGAACGGGCCCGCGATTTGGAGCCCACCCGTCTCTGGTGGTCATGCGCCGGAGCAGTTCTTCCCAGATTCGCTCGTCGGACCAGTTATGGATATCCTCATCCGGACTGCACTGCAGATAGAGCCGCGTGACCGTTGGCGAGCGCATACTGAACAGCGCAAAACCGCGATCGTGGTAGGTGTAGACCAACTCTTCGGACGAAGGAGCCGCTTCAGCGAGAATGCCAAGCCATGCGAAGGGATAGGTACGCTCGAAGACCGTCAGTACTCCTTCCGGGATTGATGGACGGCACACGCCGTGGAACCCGTCACATCCACCGATGAAGTCGCAGGATACTTCACAGGCTTCGTCGTTTTGTTGAAAGCGAATCGCAGGTGACGAATCGAAGTTGTGGACTGTGACGCCTGCCGCGTTGAAGAGAATCTGTCCATCAGCATCGAGGCGCGCACGAACCAAATCCTTGATCACTTCGTGCTGGGCATAGACCGTAATGCATTTGCCGGTGAGTTCCCTGAAGTTGAGATGGTGCCGGCTTCCATCGAAGCTCAGGTACACGCCGTCGTGCGGCAGGCCTTCACGATCCAGGCGGTCACCCAGCCCGGTCCGCCGCATCAGATCCACCGTGCCCTGCTCGAGCACGCCCGCGCGAACCCGTCCTTCGATATGCTGGCGGTTTTGGTTTTCAATGACGATCGAGTCGATGCCTTCAAGATGCAGCAGGTGAGACAGCATCAGCCCCGCTGGTCCCGCACCGACGATACCCACCTGTGTCCGGAGCTTCTTCATAAAAGAGCACCGAGCTTACACCATGCTCCGGGCGGATTCGTATATGATGAATTTCTTCTTGCATTAATTTTTGGATTAGTACTAATGTGCTAGTACTAAATTCCGCAGAACGGTTTGGAAAGGATTCTGATGGCCAGGAACGCGGTGCTTACCGATCAGGAACTTGAAATCATGAAGATCGTCTGGGCGTGTGGCAGCGCGACGGTGCGCGACGTTTACGAAGAACTGCTCAAGCGCCGGAAAATTGCGTATACGACGGTGATGACGATGATGGGTATCCTCGAGCAGAAGGGGCGGCTGAAAAAATCCGAGATTGCACGGGCCTTTGTCTACACTCCGGCGGAGCCACAGGGAAAAGTCGTCGGCAGCATGGTTCAGGAGTTTGTAAAGCGCGTGTTCAATGGATCCGCGAAACCGCTGCTGGTTCACCTTGTCGAGAATATGGATGTCGATGGCGAGCAGCTCGATGAGATCCGCAGGCTGCTCCGGGAGAAAAAGCTCGTGAAAGAGAAACGGACGAAGAAATGATTCCACAGGTTTTGCACAATAACCTTGCATCGTGGGTTGCGCAGGTGTTTGTCATTGCATCGCTGGGAGCGTTTCTGCCGCTTGTTTTCCGCATCCGGCATCCGCGCACGCAGCTTGCTTACAGTCACCTTGTTCTTGCGGCATGTGCGGTTCTTCCCCTGCTTCAACTCTGGCAGCACAGGGTTTCTCAGCCCGGCAGTGCACCGGCGGGTGCGGCCGTATCGCCCGGAATAATCATCAGCGTGTTCGCTGTGTATATGCCCGGCTGGGTCGACTGGGATCGTATCGCGCTCTGGATACTGGCGGCGGGTTTTGCTGTGAGATTGGGGTGGCTTGGGATCGGATTGCTGCAGATACGGCGCTACCGAATCGCATCCACGCCGTTGTACCCAGTTCCGCATTCGGTCAAACACGCAACCGAGCGGATTGGCGCGGCGGCGCTTTTCTGCGTTTCGCCGGAAGTCCGAAGCCCGGCGACGGTCGGCTTCTTTCGGCGTATTGTTCTGCTGCCGGAATCGTTTCTGAAGTTAGGCGCGGCGGAACAGCACGGAATAGCGTGTCACGAACTGCTTCATGTGCGGCGCAACGACTGGCTGATCACGGTGATTGAAGAAGTGGTTGCGGCCGTGTTCTGGTTCCATCCGGGCGTATGGTGGCTTCTGGCGCAGTCCCGGCTCTCTCGAGAACAACTCGTCGACGCGGAGGTTGTTCGGCGGACGGACGCCCGCGAACATTACATTGCCGCGCTCCTCGCGATTGCCGGTACGCGGATTCAACTGGACCTCGCGCCGGCTCCGCTTTTTCTTCGCCGTCGTCATCTCACACAACGCATGCATTCACTTTTAACGGAGGTTTCAATGTCGAAACGGAGACTCATATCCTCGTATGCCGCGATGGTGGCGATTCTGGCCGCTGCGGCCTGGGTCACGTTCCTGTCGTTTCCGCTCCAGGGGCAGGCACAGGTTGTCGTTCCATCGGTGCAGCCGGTCCAATCCACCTTGCCCGCAATTGCATTGGCTCCCGCTGCTGCGAAAGCTTTACAGGGCGCAGCACCGCCTCCTGCTCCGCCTCCCCCTCCACAGGGTAGGGAGGGCGGAGGGCGCAATGGAGGTGGGGACGGCAACGCGCCGCCTCCTCCACCTCCACCCCCGCCTCCTCCACCTCCGGGCGCAAACGGTCCGATTCGAGTTGGTGGCGAGGTTGCGTCGGGGAAGCTGATCTATAAAGTGAATCCGGCGTATCCTTCGGAAGCCCGGCAGATGCGAGTCGAAGGTTCTGTCATCCTTCAGGTGCAGATCGCCAAGGACGGAAAGGTTTCAGACGCCAGGCTCATTACCGCCACCAGTCCGCTGCTGACTCCGGGAGTGGTGGAGGCGGTTCAACAATGGGTGTATTCGCCAACGATGCTGAACGGCGAGCCGGTCGAGGTGATTACCACCGTGACGGTCAATTTCTCGCTGGGCGGGTAGTGGGGAATTCCGAAGGTGCAGCCGTTGTCAAATGTCCGATGTCCATTGTGCGATGTCCAATGTACTTGTTTCGATGACCCAATGACCAAATTATTTTCTGCAACTAGCCCGACGACAGTTTCCATACGATTTGATGTTGCGCTGTTGGGGTTATTTGGCCATTGGGTCATCGAAACAAGTACATTGGACATCGCACAATGGACATCGGACATTTGACAGTTGGGGCTGCGCGGAACCCACGGTGTTAGGCGCGTATGTGGGTCAGCTCTTCAGGAGAGGAATTATTTTACCTCGCTGAAGCCTTCGTTGAGTTCGATGTAGGTGCCCCACGGATCCGTGATGAACATGATTGATTTCAACGGGGCGAGCTGGGCAGGAGCGGCCGCGTACGCGCGACCTACCTTCACGCCCTCATCGGTCATCTTCTTTGCCAGAGCTTCCAGGCCGCCCTTGAATTCAAATCCAATGTGGTCGATGGCGCGTCCCTGAGTTCCGGCAACCATATCCTTTTCTTTCCGTGAAACGGATATTCATTCCTGGAATCTGATCCACGGTCACTTGTCCCTGCTTGACGACCTTGGCGCCAAACCACTTTGCATACCAGGCTGAAGCATCGGCAGCACTGGGAACCTGCATCAAAATATTACTGCGTGCTTCCAGCCTACGGCTGTGCGCAAACAAAGTTCGCGGCGACGTTCGTGTCGCCCGTGCCCTTGTATTTCGCCACCTGAGGATAGGGACACAACGGACGCGTCAAACCCGCAGCCGCATTGGATCCCATTATCTGGTCGGGAACTTTGCCTTTTTCCTTCCATGCTTCGAGCGTGCCGATCCAATC
>Ga0134121_10004278_pt1 | contig 11714 bp, 13 predicted proteins | sample KB301_FD_96463 | JGI IMG/M metagenome (GOLD analysis project Ga0134121, IMG submission 96463) | Terrestrial soil microbial communities without Nitrogen fertilizer from Kellogg Biological Station, Michigan, USA - KB3-0-1 | ecosystem: Environmental > Terrestrial > Soil > Unclassified ...
TTCAATGCCGGGTATCCGGCGCGCATGGAACAGAAGAACGCAAAGACCGCGACGCCGCCGGCGCGCGAGCTCGAGACGCGGGTCAAGCACGGGCGATTCCGGCACGACGGGAATACCTGCCTGCGCTGGCAAGCCAGTAACGTCGTCGTGACGCGCGGGATCGATGATTCCCTGGTGCCGAAAAAGGATCACGCGGAGTCGGCGAACAAGATTGATGCGATTGATGCGCTGCTGTCGGCGATCGGCGGCCTGCTGCGCGCGCAGACCGCGACGCCGACGTATTCGATGACGGTGTTCGGGTGACCGGGCGCGGCCGGCCGCGCCTGTTCCCCGATGAGGACTCGGTGCAACTCTCCGTCCGCGTGACCGCCAAGCAACTCGCGACGGCGCAGCGCCAGGCCGACGATGCGCGGATGACGCTGGCGGATTGGCTGCGGCGGGTGCTCGCCCGCGGCATTTCTGAAACCAAAAATAGGCCGTAGCCCGGTTCCCCGCTACGGTAGGGCGCCCGTGGATCGCGCCTATTCGCTCCTCGAGATCAAATCGGTCGCAGCGGAGCGCCGCATGTTTTCCGGCATCGCCTCGACGCCGGAGCTCGATCGCCAGGGCGACATGGTCGACCCCGCCGGCGTCACGTTCCGCAATCCGCTCCCGCTCCTGTTCCATCACGACATGCGGCAACCGATCGGTACGGTCGTCCTGACGAAGACGCCGGCCGGGATTCTGTTCGAGGCGACCCTGCCCGCCCTCGAGGAGCTCGGCGCGCTCAAGACGCGCGTCGACGAGGCCTGGCACTCGGTCAAGGCCGGCGTGATCACGGGCGTCTCGATCGGGCATCGCATTCTCAAGGACGGCGTCGAGTACCTCTCGAACGGCACGCGCCGCCTGACGAAGACGGAAATCTGCGAGGTCTCGCTGGTGACGATTCCCGCGAACGCGCAGGCGTCGATCCTGCTGGTGAAATCGCTTGCGGCGCCGCGCCGCCTGGAGACTGCAATGGCGAAACAGACGACGGCGGAACACATCACGGCGCTCGAAAACAAGCGGGCGGCGCTAGCGGCGCGGATGGCCGACATCATGGCGACCGCGGCCGCCGACGAAACGACGCTCAACGACGAACTCGCCAAGGAATACGACGAGATCGAACTGAAGGTCAAAAGCATCGACGCCGATCTGTGCCGCTGGCGCGACCTCGAGCAAGTGCAGATCAAATCCGCGACCCCGGTGTCGGCGGCGGTCGCCGTGGCGCGCACGGCGCTGCCGGTGATCTCGGTCAAGGCGAACGTCCCGCTCGGGACGGCGTTCGTGCGCCACGCCTGCGCCTTGCTGCAGTGCCACGGCAACCGCCACGAAGCGGCCGAGTACGCCAAACGCTGGGACGATTCGACGCCGGAAGTCGCGCTCGCGCTCAAGGCCGCGATCGCGCCGGGCACCGTCACCGACGCGACCTGGGCGGGGCCGCTCGTCAATCAGAACATCGCGAACGATTTCATCGCCCTGCTGCGGCCGGCGACCATCCTCGGCAAGATCCCGAACTTGCGCATGGTGCCGTTCAACACCAAAGTCCCGACGCAGACCGCCGGCGGGACGTACGGCTGGGTCGGCGAGGCGAAACCCAAGCCGGTAACGAAACTCGCGTTTTCGTCGACCTCGCTCGGCATCGCCAAGGCGGCCGGCATCATCGTCATCACCGAGGAGCTCGTCCGGCTGTCGAATCCTTCGGCCGAGGATCTGGTCCGCGCCGACATGATCGCGGGGATCGCGCAGTTTCTCGATGCGCAGTTCATCGATCCGGCGGTCGCCGCGGTGGCCGGCACGAACCCCGCGTCGATCACGAACGGCGCCCCGACCGCGGCCGCGACGGCGAACCCGCTCGCGGACATCATGAGCCTGATCAACCACTTCGCCACGAACAACATCAGCGTCAGCGGTGTGACGTTCATCATGTCCGCGGCGAACGCGCTGGCGCTGTCGTTCCAGACGTTCACCGACGGCTCGCCGAAATTCCCGGGCATCGGCATTGACGGCGGCTCGTACAAGGGGCTCAATTTCATCACCAGCCAGGCGGCCGCCGCGAACGTGATCGCGTTGCAGCCATCGCTGGTGCTCTACGCCGACGACGGCCAGGTCTCGATCGACGCCTCGCGCGAAGCCTCGCTCCAGATGGACAGCGCGCCGGATTCGCCGGTCGCGGCCACGACGGTCATGGTCTCGCTCTGGCAGGCGAACTGCGTCGGCCTGCGCGCCGAGCGGTTCGTGAACTGGCAAAAGGCGAACGCCAACGCGGTGAAATACCTGACGGCCGCCGCGTATCCCGCGCCGACGGAAGCGCCCGAAGCGCCCTAGGCCCAGGGCGTCATGGGCCTGCTCAGCACCATCCGCACACGGCTCGCGTCGTCGTTCACGACGGCGCGGCCCGTGGGCAGTTCGGCCTGGTGGCCGGTCGCCGTCCGCGAACCGTTCACGGGCGCGTGGCAAGAGAACCAGGAGATTCGCGTCGACACGGCGCTCTCGAATCCGACCGTGTTTCGGTGCGTGTCGCTGATCGCCGGCGACATCCGCAAGACGCCGCTGCGCCTCGTCGCGCTCGACCGGAACGGCATCTGGACCGAGACGAGCTCGCCGGCGTTTTCGCCGGTGCTGCGCAAGCCGAACCGCTACCAGACCATCGGCCAACTGCTCGAGCAGTGGATGTTCTCGAAACTGCTCTACGGCAATACCTACGTGTTGAAAGACCGCGACGAGCGCGGCGTGGTCGTCGCGCTGTACGTGCTCGACCCGTGCCGCGTGACGCCGCTCGTGGCGCCCGACGGGAGCGTGTATTACCAGCTGCACGCGCACGACCTGGCCGGGCTGCCCGAGGGCGACATCGGCGCGCCGGCCCGCGAGATCATCCACGACCGCTGGAATTGCGCCTTTCATCCGCTCGTGGGCCTGTCGCCGCTCTACGCCTGCGGCGGCGCCGCGCTGCAAGCGAACACCATCCAGGCGCAGTCGACGGAGTTTTTCTCGAAAGGCGGCCGGCCGAGCGGCCTGCTGGTGGCGCCGACGGAGATCGATCCGAAGACCGCCGAGCGTCTCAGCGCGACCTGGCACTCGCTCGGGCCGGGCAAGACCGCGATCGTCGGCTACGGGATGAAATACCAGGACATCGGCACGACCGCGGCCGACTCCGAACTCAACGCGCAGCGCGACAGCACCTTCGCGACGATCGCCGGGTGTTTCGGCGTGCCGGTCTCCTACGTCGATTCGACGAAACAACCGCCCTACGCCAACAGCGAAGCGACGCAGATGCAGTACCTGTCGCAGTGTCTGCAGGTTCACATGACCAGCGTCGAGACGTCGCTCGACGAGGGGCTCGAGCTCCCGGCGCCGTACGGGACGGAATTCGACATTGACGCGCTGATCTGGATGGATACTGCGACGAAGACGAAGGCGGCGGCGGACGGCATCGGCGCGGGCGCGCTGACGGTGAACGAGGCGCGCTTCAAGTACTTCGGCCTCGGCCCGGTCGCCGGCGGCGATACCTGCTATCTGCAACAGCAGATGTTCTCGCTCGAGGCGCTGGCGGTGCGCGACGCGGCCGACCCGTTCGCCAAGCCGACCCCGGCGCCCGCGGCCCCGTCCCCGACCGACGAACAGGTCGCCGCCGCCGTCGGCGCGATGGCGGGGACGCCATGACGCTCGACTTTTCGCGCGTCGTCGTCCCCGCGCCGCTGGTCTTGCTGCCCGTCGCCAAGGCCCATCTGCACCTCACCGACACCGCGCACGACGCCGACGTCACGCAGAAGCTCGCGGCGGCCCAGGACCAGATCGTCGCGAAGCTCGGGCCGGCGGCGGATGCGACGTGGACCGACACGACCGTCCCGCGGCCGGTGCAGTCGGCGATCTTGCTCCTGCTCGACGCGCTCTATGAACGCCGCGGCGGCGACGAAGGATCGGAGCAGCTCCGGAAAGCACTCGAGGCCGTCGACCTCCTGCTCGCCCTCTATCGCGATCCGAGCCTGGCATGAACAGCGGCGCGCTGCGGCACCTCGTGACGCTGGATACGCCAAACGGTCCAAACGGCTATACGCCGCTGAATCCGGCGATCTGGGCCTGCGCGCAGACCAGCCAGGGCGCCGATCAGGGGATGCTGCTGACCGGGCGGTATCACCCGGGCATCAACACCGCGACGCGCGTGACGTTCGACGACGGGCGCATCTTCCACGTCGACTCCGTCATCAACCGCGACGAACGCGACGTCGAGCTCGCCGTGGTCTGCCGGGAGGTCTTCACGTAATGGCGACCAGCCGGCTCGGCGGCGTCCAGTGGACGGGCCTCGACAGCTTTCTTGACGAGCTCCGCGTGCTCGAGGCGGGCCTGACCGAGGAAGCGAACGCGATCATGATCGCGAGCGCCGAGGCGGCCAAGACCGCGATCGCCGCCGCCTATCCCGTCCACTCGGGGGCGCTGCGTAACGGCCTGCGGGTCCGGCCGGCGCGCGGGCTCCTGCTCGCCGGCGGCGAACTGATTCAGACCGCGCCGCACGGCTACATCTACGAGAAGGGCACCACGGCCCGGGAAAACAAGGCCGGGAAGAATCGCGGCCGGATGCCGGCGCGGCCCACGTTCGATCCGATCGCCCAGGCGCACCGCCGGGCGGCGATCGCCGCCGTCATCGATCGGCTGTATGTCCACGGCGCGACCCGCGTCACGGGCGTCGCCGCGTAAAGGAGAGGGCACGATGTCGATCAAAACCGGACGGTACGGCAAGGTCAGTTGGGATCCGGCGGGCGGCTCGACGCTCGTGCAGATCGTGTCGATCAACGCCTGGAAAGGCAGCTTCAAGACCCAGTACGAGGACGTCAGTTGCTTCGGCGACAGCAACCGCGTCTGGATCCCGGGTCTCATGGATATTGCCGGGACGTTCGAAGGGTTCTGGAATTCCGCCGAGCTGGCGCTGTTCAAGGCGGCGATGTCGCCGACGCCGGGGACGCTGCAGTTGATGCCGAACACGACGGAGCCGGGATTTTTCTGGCAGGGCCCGGCCTACATGGACGCCGACATCGACTGCTCGCTCGACGCGCCGAAAGTGACGGGCGAATTCAAGGCGGCCGGCGCGTGGACCGTGCCCGGGCAGATCCTCGCGACCGGCGCGACGGCGGGGCTGCCAGGCAGCTTCACGCCGGCCGGCGCGACGCCGCCGCTGGCGCTCGCGAACATGACCGGCATCGTCGCTTCACCGGCGACGAATTGGACCGTCGGCCAACACGTCGAGATGGGCAACGGGCTGGACGCCAATTGGAACGGCACCGCCTGGGTCGCGGGCGTGCATCCCTAAATGTTTCAAGGCGACGTCACGCTGCGCGGCCAGGAGGCGACGGTGGTGTGGGGCTATCACACCGCCGCCGTCTGTCGATCGTGGACCGTGCAGCGGACGCCGCAGGGGCAGTGGACGCTCTCGGCGCAGTTGCAGCGCGCCGATGCCTTTCAACTGCGCCAGCGCGATCTGAAATTCACCGCGCCGCGGATCGGCGGGTTTTTCTGTTGGCCGATCCTCGGCGTCACGCTGGGCGGCACCACCCTCGCGGCCTCCCTCGGGCCGCCGGAGGCGTAGATGGACACCCTGACTGAGTCACGCGTCGTCACCCCGGGCACGACCCGCCTGGCGCTGTCCCGGGGCGACTACCTGATCGTCAAGCAGCGGCTGAATGCCGGCGAGACGTTGGATCTGTTCGAGCGCGCCGCGCCGACGGTCGACCTGACGACGCCCGGCGCCCTCGGCAAGGTGCCGCCGTCGCGCGTCGGCCTGGCGATCGTCACGGCGTATCTGCTCGAGTGGAGCATCACGGACCCCGAGGGGCGGATCATTCCCCTGCGCGGCGTGTCGGTCGAGGAGCGGGAGGCTGCGCTCCGCGCCCTCGATTTCGCGTCGCTGATCGAGATCATGAACGCCATCACCGCGCACGACGCGGCGACGCGGCAGGAAAAAAAACTCCCGGGCACCGGCGGCGCATCGTGAAGAACCTGGCGATCGCCCGGCGCTGCGCCTGGCGCTATGAATGGGTCGAGGCGCTCGACGCCGAGGTCTACCAGGTGCTCTGCGAGGAATTGCTGACGGAACAAGCGGCCCAGGAGCGGGCGCGGTAGATGGCCATCAGCGCGCAGTTCACCGCCGATTTTTCGCAGTTCACCGAGGCCGCAAAAGGCGCCGAGGCGGCGCTCGGTGGCGTGCAGGCCGAGGCGACCAAGGTCGATCGCACCGTGGACGCCTTCGGCAAGACGGCCACGACGGCCAGCGGCTCGACGAAGCAATGGTCCACGGCGATCAGCCAGGTCGATTCCCTGCTCGGGCAAGTCGGGATCAACATCGGGCAGACGGGCAAGGCGCTCGACGAAGTGGCCGCGGCGTCCGGCAAGACGGCGTCGCAGCTCGGCGCGGTCGCGACGGCGGGCCTGGTCGTGGGCACCGCCATGGCGGCGTGGAATTTCGGGCGGGCGATTGCCGGCTGGCTCGACCTCGACAAATCGATCGGCAACGCCACGGCGAGTCTCCTCGGCTGGGGCAACCTCGCCGCCGAAACGTCCGGCGCGAAACAAGACGCGATCAACGCGGCGATCGCGAAGGGCGGCGAGAACATCCGCACCTATGCGGACGCGGTCGCGTATCTGACCGAGTGGCAGAAGAAACGCATTGCCGCGACGAAAGAGATGCTCGACGCCGACATCAAGAGCGGCGAGGCCTGGGCCGAGCTCAACTCGGCGGGCGCGACCTACGCCGAGACGCTGACCACCATGAACGCCGTCGACGTCGAGGCGATCAAGGGCTACCTCGCGAACGGCGCGCAGCAGAGCGTGCTCGCCGCCGCCTACGGCTATACGGCCGCGCAGATCCGCGCCGTGGCGGACGCGATGGCCGACGTGATCGCGAAGGATAAGGCGTGGCTGGACGGCATGAAGGCGGCGGCCGCGGAGGCCGACCTCTACGCCTCGGTGCTGACCGGCGTGCTGGCGAAGGCGATCACCGACATGGCCGCCGCCGATGCCAAAGCGACGGTGGCGATCACGCAACAGACCGACGCCCGGGTCAAGTCGATCCTCGCGGAACAGACCGCCCGCGACACGCTCGCCGCGAAATGGACCGGACAGACCGACGCGCTCACGGCCGCGTGGCAGACGATGCAGGCGCAACTCGCCGCCCTGTCCCGGGAACAGGTCGGCAACATCGACACGACCGCCCGGCAGCAAGTCATTTGGGACACGTACACCCATGCGGTCGACCAGGCCAACGGCGTGCTGGGGCAGGCGCCGGCGGCGATCCGGCCCGTCACGACCGAACTCGAGAAGACGACCGCCGCCGCGAACGCGGCGATCGCGGCGTTCGGGCAGTTTTCCGGCTTGCAGTTTCCGACGCAGGGCAGCGTGCCGACATTCGTCCCCGGCGCCGGCGGCGGCGGCCAGTGGACGAACCCGTACGGCGCGGGCGCCTTGGGCGGCGCCGCGATGCAGCCCGGCGTGACGAACTACATCAACGTCAACGGCACCGCCGAGGACACGGCGCGCAAGGTCGCGGCGGAAATCCTGCGGACCATGAAAGCCAGCGGGAAGGTGGCGTCCTCCTAAGCCATGCCGCTGCAACCCGCCGTCCTCGGCACCGCGCGCCTCAACAACTTCCGCCTGGGCTATGTGCCCGCGGCCCTCGTGCCGGTGCGGATCACGCGGATCCAGATCTGGCTCGACGGCGCGCTCGCGACCTGGCGCGTGCGGCGGGAGGGGTTCACGATTCACGACCTGCTGAACGACTCGCCGAATACGTGCACGCTGACCATCGAAGGCACGCCGCCGCCCGAGGACGGCATGGCGCTGCGCGTGACCATCAACAGCGACGCGCCGCGCGTGCTCTTTGCCGGGACGCTGCAACTCGACGCCGAAACCTTCGAGGGCCGGCCGCACCAGCTCGCGTACCCGTGCCGGGCGGTCGACGATACCGGCCGCATCAACAAGCGGCGCCCGTTCGGGACGTTCACGACGGTCTCAGCGACGACGGTCGCGCAGACCTTGGTCGCGCAGTTCGCGCCGGGCTTCTCGGCGGCGGGCATCGCGGCGGCGCTGCCGCTCGTGACGATCACGTTCGACGGGTCGCTGCCGTTCATGGGCGCCCTCGCGCGGCTCGCGAAACTGATCGGCGGCTACTGCAACGTCGACGACGGCGTCGTGTACCTGTTTCTGTCGGGGCCGTCGACGGTGACGACGCCGATCCTGGCGCCGACGGTGGCGCGGGCGGCGGGGAGCGGCATCGAGCTCGGCGTGCATCAATACGCCTACACCTTCGCCACGGCCGCCGGCGAGACGCTGCCGGGGCCGACGGCGGCCATCACCGTGCAGTCGATGGCCGCGCCGGCGGTGCCCGGCTACAGCGCGCCGGACACGGCCGCCGTCCCGAACAGTGCGACCGCGACCGTCGGCGACACCTTCGAGTGGTATGTCACCTACAGCCTCGCGCCGACGTATCTGGACGTGACGAACGAATCCCCGCGCAGCCCGACGACGGGCGCGCAGGCGCTCGTCGCCTCCGTCTTCGCCGGGCCGACGTATTTCCGGCAGCCGCTCCTGGCCCTCACCGCGTCGAGCGATCCGGGGGTGCAGTTTATCCACCTCTGGGCCCGGCGCAATGGCGGCGCCTACTATCTGGCGTACAGCGCGCCGAACGCGACCGCCGTGATTCCTATGGACGGCCGGCTCTATGACGGCGTCAGCGTCACGCCGGCCGTCCCGGCCCCGGCGCCGGCCGGCCTGACGCAACAGGTCGCGCTCGCCGCCGTCGCGGTGGGGCCGAGTGGGACGACGGCGCGCAAGGTCTATCGCACCGTGGCCGGCGGCGCGCAGTTGAAGCTGCAGCAGACGATCGCCAACAACACCGCGACCGTCGGGGTCCAGGATGCGACGCCCGACGCGAGTCTCGGCGCGAACGCGCCGACGACGGATACCTCGGGCCTGGCCGTCGATCCGGACGGGCCGAACCCGATCACCGCCGGCTACCCGTTTCTGCACGATCCGCCGATCACCGCGACGCGCGATGACTCGCAACTCGCGACCCGCGTCTACGGGAAGGGACACGCCGAGGCGCTCCTCGTCGACGTCGCGGCGAGCGAGACGATCCTGCCCGTGGCCGACGGCGTGATGTACAACGCCGGCGGCGGGCAAGTCATCACGTCGACGACGCCCGACGGCGCGGTCTCGGAAATCCTCGGCTATCGCGGCGTCATCCTGCCGGGGCCGGGCACGATCGTCGGGTCGGGCGCCTCGCCGAGTGTCGCGCCCGCGCTGGCGCCGGCGGACGGCGCCGGGCTGACCGCCGGCACGTATCGCTACGCGTACACCGACGTCACGCCGTCGGGCGAGTCGCTGCCGAGTCCGCTCGGGTCGATCGTCCTCGGGGGGAATGTTCCGGACCCGACCGCAAATCCGACCGTGAGTGTCTCGAATGCCGGCGCGGCCACGTACCCGCTCGTGGTCGGCGGCACCTACGCCTGGTGCTACACGTTCACGACGGCGCTCGGCGAGACGCTGCCGAGTCCGGTCTGGACCGTCGGGCCGCTCGGGGCCGGCGGCCCCTATCACGCCAGCGTCGGGATTTCGCTCGGACCGGCGGGCACGACGGGCCGCAAGGTCTATCGCACGACCAACGGCGGGCTGACGCTCAAACTCTCGGGCGCGGTCGCGAACAATACCGCGCTCTTTTACGACGACCAGACGCTCGACGGCGCGCTCGGCGCGGGCGTCCCGACCGTCAACGCGGCCGTCAAGGGGCTACAGGTCGCGATCAGCGGCGTCGGCCTCGGCGGCGGCGCGACGACGGCGCGCAAGGTCTACCGGACCATCGTCAACGGCGCGCAGTTGAAATTGCAGCAGACGATCGCGAATAACACGGCGACCGTCGGCGCGCAGGACGCGACGGCCGACGGCGCCCTCGGGGCGACCGCGCCGTCGACGGACACCTCGGTCCTGACGCAGCCCGTCGGGCAAATCCTCGGCGGCAGCACGACGATCCCGACCGTCGGCCTCGGGACGCTCCCGGCGGCGGGCTGGGTGCGCTCGGCCGCCGGCGACGTGATCCGTTATACCGGCGTGGCGGGGAACGCCTTGACCGGCATCCCGGCGACCGGCGCCGGCGCCATCGTGACGACGATCCTGTATGGCGACGTCCTGGTGGCGGCGCCGGCGCTGACCGGCGTGACCGGGCTGACGAAGGCGCTGGCGAAGGGCTCGCCGGTGCACTTGTGGGTGCAACGCGACGACCTGGCGGCGCAGGCCGCGGCGGCGGCCCGGGAGTCGACCGACACCTACAGTAGCGACGGCGTGCACGAGCTCACGATCAGCGACGCGCGGCTCGCCGAGACCACCCTCAACGCCTGGTGCGACGCGCAGCTCGCGCTGTTCGCCGATCCGATCGTCACCGTCGCCTATGCGACGCGCGACGTCAAGACCAAGAGCGGCAAGACGGTCACGATCAGTCTGCCGAGTCCGGCGATCGCCGAGACGCTGACGATCCAGGAGGTCACGATCACCGAGATGGACGTGGCGCCCGGGACGCCGCCGCGGTTCACGGTCCTGGCGTCGTCGGTGCGCTTCTCGCTCGAGGACACGCTGCGCCGGCTGTCGGCCCTGCTGGAGACGTAATGGCGATCAACCGCGCCCCGTTCAATGCCCTGGTCGATGACGATGGATCGAATAGTGTCGGATCGATCTGGAACAAAAATCAGATCAAGACGGTGATCCTCGACCCCGTGGACGCCGCCCTGGTCGCCGACACGCAGAGCCGGCCCGGCGTCGCCGTCGTGTCGACGGTGGGCAACATCCCCTCGCTGGCGCTGCCCAGTGGCAGCACGGGCCATTTGATCACCTACATGATCAATACCTCGCTCGCCACGATCCAAGGCATGGCGCCGAGCGCGATCCCTGGGCAACTGTGGACGATCTACACCGCGGGCGGCGGCCAGGTGGATTTCAGCCACAACGACGCCGCGGCCACGGGCGCCAAGGTGATCAATTTCGCCACGTCCGGCAAGACCAGTCTCGCGGGCGCGACGAGCCTCGCGAGCCCCGCCGCGACCTTTCAGTACCATAGCGGCGTCGGCTGGCGCATGGTCGCGCACGAGCAGGGCGCCTGGATCACGCCGGCCTACAGCGGCGCCGCCTTCACGAGCAACGTCGGATCGTGGACCGTCGACGCCGGCGACGTGACGCGGTACGCCTACCGGCTGTCCGGCAAGACGCTGACGGTCTCGTGGTACCTGCAGACTACGTCGGTGGCCGGGGCGCCGACCGTCCTCAAGATTGCCGTGCCGGGCGGGTTCACGATTGTCGGCTCGTCCCTGCACCCGATCGTGCACGACGATGCCGGGGCCGGCAACGCGGGGTCGTTCTGCCTCCCGGGCGGGACCACGATCGACTGTTACAAGGCGTACGGCGTCGGGTCGTTCGCCGCGGCGACGAACACGACGCGCCTCTTCGGCACGATCACGTTTGAAGTGAATTAAGAAAGGGCGGCGACCAATGAGTGTCGGATTACCAGTCACCAAGAGCGAGATCGACAGCCGCGCCGGCGACATCGCGCGCGGGTTTCAAGCGGCGTTTGAAAACGTGCTGACGATGCAGACGTACCTCGAGGCCACGCCCAACCCCGACCTGGTGGCGCTCGGCTACACCGATCAGGAAGTGGCGACGCTCAA
>Ga0134121_10004280_pt1 | contig 11713 bp, 12 predicted proteins | sample KB301_FD_96463 | JGI IMG/M metagenome (GOLD analysis project Ga0134121, IMG submission 96463) | Terrestrial soil microbial communities without Nitrogen fertilizer from Kellogg Biological Station, Michigan, USA - KB3-0-1 | ecosystem: Environmental > Terrestrial > Soil > Unclassified ...
TCGAGGAACTTGTGGAGGTCGTTGAACTGGGGTCCCGTGACGTTCCAATGGTAGTTGCGCGTCTTCACGAGCAGCACCATCTCGTCCGACAACGTCGTGTTGAGGATCTTGACCACGGCATCCCGGTTCTTGTCGAGCAGGCCGATCTCAGGCTTCATGCGGTCTCCTTATCTCGTACTTAGTTATCTATAACGTCGACACTTTTGAATAATTTCTGCGTTATTCCTCGCGACCCAAAGGTCCCCGGGTCACCCCCATGACGTTCGACGCCCTCAACTCCCTCCAGAGGGTGTCACCGTTCCCCTTGCCGTCCAATAGGTTACGGTAGCCTTGGATCAGCCGGCGGGCCGCGTCGGGGGTCTCCTGGAGCAATTCGACCCGGAACCAGCGAACCCCTAAATCCAGCATCCGCCGGACGTATTGCGATCCGCTCTGCGCGACGGCGTTGTAGATCGTGTTCCGGCACCCGACATCCACCTTGACCGGGTGTTCCTTGCCCGACCAGTCCTTCAGAGACAGCGCGTGGCGGTCGCAGGGACGGCCGCAATCCGTCGCGTCCTTGCCCGTCGAGAGCAGCGCCGCGAACACGCAGTGCTCGTTGTGGAACATCGGCATGTGCTGGTGGACCACCACCTCCGCCCGGCCGGGATCGACTCGCGACATCAGCGCCTGGAACTGCTCCCAGTTCAGGTCGTAGCTCGGCACCCACCGCGTCAGCCCCTTCGACAGGTAGAGATCCGTGGTCAGCTCGTTCGCCGAATTGAGGGAGAAGTCGCCGATCAGGATCAGGTACGGCGCCTCCTTCCGGTAGAACGACAGGTGGGCCGTGGACCGGACCAGGATGCCGTTGGGCCCGGCGCCGAGGACGTTCCGCAAAATCCCCAGCTCGCCGGGCTTGTGGATCCGGGGCGGGGCGAGGATGATCTTCGCGTTGACGCCGCGCGCGAGCGGCACCGCGTCGCGGTACTTCCGGATGTCCTCGAAGTCGCACTCGATCCACCGGAGACCCTCGTCCAGCGCCGTGCGGACCTGGTCGACGGTGCGGCAGAGGACCGTGAGCTCGGGCGTCCCTTCGGTCCGTCCGGGCGCCGTTCGGAGCCGGTCGAGAGAGCCGGGTCGGACCTCGTATCCCGGATTGGCGCGTCGGACCTTCTCCAGGTCCTCGCACAGCCGTCGGCGAAGATCGTTGAGAAGGCTGACCGGGACCATGACCTGGCCGAGCTTCACCTCCAGCCCGCGCAGCTCGAACGGCGTGTTCCCCATTCGTCCCAGCTGCTGGCGCAGGTACTCCTCGGTCAGCGGACGCTTTACCGCCACCTGAAGAGGGCCGGTTTCGCCCTTCACGCGGTGAACGCCGTCCGAGAATGAGATGCGGAGAAGGTCGCCGTCGGCTTCAGCCACCGCATCGACCGGCACCCGCGCGCCGATCGTCTTCTCGAACGTCGCCCGGAGCGCGCGGTACATCGCCGGGTCGCTGGTCTTCCAGACCTTCCACCCGACCTGGGGCGCCGGGCAATCCCAGACCTCGAGGTCGACGGTGTCCGGGCGGTCCGCGAGATCGACCCTCGCTCCGCGTCGCCACAGGGCGTGGACGCCGCCGCCCGGCTCGTCGTCCTGCGGCTTGCCGTAGTCGTACACGATCCCGTCGCCCGGCTTGAGCGGCGCCTCGAGCGTCAGGGTCACCCGCGTGCCGCGGACCGCGGCGACGGTTCCCAGGAAGACGCCCCGCTTCTTGGGGGAGAGTCCCTGGACGAGCGTCTGGTGGTTGATGCCCGAGAGGAATCCCGGCGAGAACCCGCGCGAGAAGGTCTGCTGCAGCGTCAGGACCTCGTCGCGCGAGAACTTCGCGGCCGCGTCGTCGACCGCCTTGCGGTAGGTCCGCGTGGTTGCCGCGACGTACTCCGGGGTCTTGAGCCGGCCCTCGATCTTGAGGCACGAGACCAGGTCCAGGAGCTCGGGGACCAGCTCGTACGCCGCGAGGTCGAGGGGGGAGATCAGGTACTTCTTGTCGCCGAGCTCGCGGACCTTGCCGTCGACGATCAGATCGTAGGGCAGCCGGCAGGCCTGGGCGCAGGCGCCGCGGTTGGCGGACCGGCCGCCGAGCGCCTCGCTGGTGAGGCATTGGCCGGAGTAGGCGACGCAGAGCGCGCCGTGGGCGAAGACCTCGAGCTCGATCGAGCTCGTGGCCTTGATCTTCCGGATCTCGGGGAGGGTGAGCTCCCGGGCGAGGACGACGCGGGAGAATCCCAACTCCTGAAGCAGCTCCATCTGCTCGGGCGCGGTCGTCGTGGTCTGGGTCGACGCATGGAGCGGCACGCCGGGCGCCATTTCCCGAATCAGCCGCGCGATCCCCAGGTCCTGGAGGATGAAGGCATCCGGTCCGGCGGCGATGATCTTCTCCAGGGTCCGCTGGGCCTCCTCGAGCTCGTTCGAAAAGATCAGCGTGTTGAACGTGACGAAGCCCTTCACCCCCCGGAGATGGAGAAGGGAGAAGAGGTCGGGGAGCTCTTCCAGGGCGAAGTTGGTGGCGCGGGCCCGCGCATTCCACTTCTGAACGCCGAAGTACACCGCGTCGGCGCCGTTCTCGATGGCCGCGCGGACGCAGTCCATGTCGCCCGCGGGAGCGAGCACCTCGGGTCGGGGACGCGCGGACATGGACGCCGCCGCCCCCGGCGCAGGAGCCGGTTGCATCGCGGTATCTTAGGGTTCGCGCCGGAGCCGCGCAAGGGCCGAGTTTTCCGGTATTTTCGGCATTCACGATTTTACTCGGTCACCGTTTCCGCAGGGAGGTGGTACAACTGAGGTGTTGAGCGAAAAAGAAGACGTTCAGGACGCTCCGCCCGCCGTCCCCGCCGACAAGCCCGTCGATCTCTCCGCCTCCAAGGTCCGCGGCGCGGTGAAGACCGGCGTCGTGGCCGAGATCCTCGAGTCGTTCCGGGCGCTGTCGCCGGTCCGCCGGGCCGAGCTCTTCGTCCAGCTCTCGCTCGAGGAGCAGAACGCGATCCTCTCCCAGGCGCCGCCGCCCCTGGTGGCCGCGATCCTCGCGGACTCCGACAGCGCGAGCCTGGAGGATCTCCTCGTCCAGACCGATCCCCAGGCGATCACCGCCGCGCTCCGGCTCATCCCGCCCGACGCGCTCGCCGACATCGTCCTGCGGCTGCCGTCCGAGAAGGCCGACGGCATCCTGAACGCCGTCGACGGCGTCCTGCGGGGGGACGTGCGGAAGCTGATGACGTTCGACCCGAACACGGCGGGCGGCATCATGACGACCCGCTACCTGAGCGTCCCGGACGTCGTGACGGTCGAGCGGGCGCTCGAGATCATCCGACATGCGGGTCGGGCCGACACGCCGTCGTACATCTACATCGTCGACGCCAACGGCCGCCTGGCGGGGGTCGCGCCGCTCCGGGCGCTGCTCATGGCCCGGCCGCAGGACTCGGTCCACTCGATCATGGTCAAGAACGTCACGAGGCTGCGCGCCGCGTCGCCGCTGGAAGAGATCGTCGCGATGTTCCAGCAGTACCACTACGTCTCGCTCCCGGTGGTGGACGACAAGGACCGGCTGGTGGGCATCGTCTCGCTGAGCGCCATGAAGGAGGCGCAGCAGCAGGGGCAGGAGCAGGTCCTGCGCGGCATCACCGGCATCGATCCGCGCGAGCGGCTCAAGCAGACGCTCGTGGCGACGAAGGGGCGCCTCCCGTGGATCACGGTGACGATCCTGGGCGGCCTGGGCTGCGCGTTCATCGCCGCGTTCTTCGAGCACACGCTCCAGACGATGGTGGTCCTGGGGATCTTCATGCCGATCGTGCTCGCGCTCGGCGAATCGATCGGGGCTCAGACGACGTCGGTGGTCCTGTCCACCCTGATGGAGGGCGGCGGGGCGAAGGGCGAACTGGCGTCCTTCATGGTGAAGGAATGCCTGGTCGGCCTGCTCGTGGCGATCTATTCCGGCGTCGTGGTCGCGGCGACGTCGCTCCTTTGGCACGGCAACCCGCGGCTCGGGATCCTGATCGGCGCGGCGGTGCTGATCTCGGTCGCCTGGGCGGCGTTCCTGGCGGTGGTGATCCCCGGCATGCTCAAACGGTTCAAGGCCAATCCCGCGATCGCGAGCGGCCCCCTGGTCCTCGCGCTCGCCGACTTCTCCACCCTGCTCGTCTACTTCGGCGGCGCCACCCTCTTCATGAAGTGGCTGAAGTAAGACAGCCGCTGAGACACCGAGACGCAGAGAAGTCTTCTCGGCGTCTTTGCGTCTCTGCGGCTGCTTTCCGAAATTGAAGTCTCGGGCCGCCATTGACGATAAACCCCACAGGACAGCTGGAGGTGGGGACCATGGCGAACATGCCGTTCGAGCTGGTAGGGCGTCGGGTCATGAACGGGGCGCTCTGCCTCGTCTTCAAATGCGAGTGCGGCGACAAGGTCTCGCTCGTCATCCGCGACCAGGACCCCCTCAAGGAGCGCTACCCGGTGGCCTGCGTGTGCGGCGCCGAGGTGAACATGTTCTTCGGCTCCCCGCGCGTGGCCCGGAACATGCTCCGCGTGCTCAAGAAGGAGGCCGAGGCCGAGATGCAGCCCGGCCCCCATCGCTGCCATTCGCCGCTGCTGAACTAATCAGCGGGGCTGCGGAAGCTCGGACACCTTCCACCAGAATTCGTTTCCGATCCGAGCGCCGAACGCGACCCTCCGGCCGTCCTCGCGGAGCTGCGGTGGCCCCGCAAAGGTGAACGGCCCCAGCTGTAGATCGCCGGCGACGATGAAATACTCGTCGCGGATCACGGCCGTGTAGGCAACCTGCCGGCCGTCGCGCGAAAAAGCCGGGAGCCCGATCTCCTCGAAGGGCGGCCCCTCCCGATCCCCCAGGATCACCCGCCATTTGCCCTCCCGCTGACCCCGGAACGCGAAGGTCGCCCCGTCCGGAGCGATCGCCGGTTCGAGGAGGTAACGCCCTTGGAGGTCCGCCGAAAACGAGAGCATCTTGTCGTATCGGACTCCTTCGCGGCCTTTCCAGAGGATCCTCAGCTCCCGAGGCTTTCCGAACGCCACGGCCGCAACCTCCAACCGGGGGTCCACGACGTACGCAATGGCGTTCTCGAAAGGCCCCACCTCGCGCTCACCGACGACGATGTAGGACTTGCCGTCCCGCTTGGCGGAGTAGGTGACGGTCGTTCCGTCGGGCGCGAATTTCGGGCCGGAGACTTCGTCGTAGGATTTCATTCGCTTGTCGCCGACGATGACGAAGGACTCCTTGCCCTCCTTGAACCCGCAGGCCACCAGTGCGCCGTCCGGCCGCCAGACCGGAAAGTACGCCTGGTCCTTCACGACGATTTCCTTCTCGCCGACGACCAGGGATGCCTTGTCTTTGAATGAGGTGACGTAGGCCACTTCTCCCGTCTTTGGATTGAAGATGGGCGTGTGGACCTTGTCGTAGGCGCGGCCGATCTTCCCGTTGACCACCATCACCTCGCCTTCCGGAGTATGGGCGCGGTAGGCGACGACGTTGCCGTCGTCGCTGATGTAGGCCTGAGTGAGGACATCGAAGGCCGGGTCTCGCCGTCCGCCGGCCATCATGAAGACCTTCCGACCTTCGTAAGCCATGTAGGCGAGCGTCCGGCCGTCGGGATTGATCGTCTGCCGTTGCACGTTGTCGAAGCCTTCACCCGGCGTCTGGTTTTTCCAGATCGACGCCTTTCCGGTCTTCTCGGACTTGCCCGCCCAGAAGACGGCCCGGCCATCGGCGGAAAAGATCGTCCCCGAATTGCGGACGGTGACTTCCAGCGGGATCGTCGCCAGCTTGCGCTCCGTCCAGGTCTCTTCCTGAAGGCAGAGCGCCAGGAGGAGGGTTCCGACCATGCAGGGATTCTACGGCCTCGGTCCGACTTTGGAGACGTCGATCGGCTGGAAGCCGAGCTTGAGCGCCGGGGAGTCGGGCTTGAGCGTGAAGTCGCCCTTGTCGGGATCGACGAACAGCGGATCGGCGATGACCGACTCCTTGTCCAGCCCCTTCTCCTTCCACGCCTCGGGAAGACCCTTCGTGCCGGCGGGATTCCAGAAGAGGTTCTTCTCCCAGCGGAACTGGTCGCCGTCCCAGTTGCCCGAGAGCAGCTTGCCTTCCTTCCAGTAGACGATATTGCGCTCGAACGCGAGCGTGAAGTGGTCCTCCTTCCGCGTCCGGGCGATCTGCGCCTCCTGGCTGAGGGCGAAGATGTTGTTCCGCAGCGTGTTGTTCTTCCCGTAGTGCTGGTGGAAGCCGTTGGACTTGCAGCGGTAGGCCACGTTGTTCTCCGCGACCACGCCCGTCGAACCCTCGTCGAAGTAGATCGCCCAGCCGCCGTAGGTCGACGACCAGATATCGTGGAAGACGTTGTTCCGGATCACCGTGCCGGTGCATGTGCCGAGCGTGTAGATCCCGCCCATGTCGGCCAGCATGGAGCGGCCGATGTGGTGGACATAGTTGTACTCGATCACGTTCTCCTGCGCGCCGCTCGGGCCGTAGCCCCACGACCAGCCGATCGAGAAGCCGGAATAGTACGTGTCGTGGATGTGGTTATGGGCGAACGTGTTCTTCGAGCTGTGGCCGACCCAGATCGCGACTCCCGCGGGGAAGCAGACGCCGAGATCGTGGAGGTGGCAGTCCGTCACGGCGTTGCCCGCCGTCTTGTCCGCTTCCTCCTTCCGGAGCGACGTCTCGCCGATCCGGATCCCGCCCGCGCCGATGTCGACCCCCTCGCAGCGGACGATCCGGTTGTCCTTGCAGCCTCGTCCGAAGTCGATCCCGTACCCGCCGACGTGGGAGACGACGCAGTTCTCGAGCGAGCACGAGACCGCGCCCTGGGCCCAGACGGCGCCCGGGAACTCGATCGCCGCCTGCGAGTCGGAGAAGCCCCTCGGCCCGATCGACCAGTCGGCGTGACTGAACGTGAGGCCCTTGAAGTGGAGCTTGCTCGCCCCCTCGATCCGGACCAGCTGGTTCAGGACGGGAACGATCGCCTCGACCTTCGCCGGATCCTCGCCGGGCAGCGGCTTGTACGTGAGCAGCCCGCTCTTCCGGTCGAGAAACCATTCGCCCGGCGCATCGAGCGCCTCGGGGGCGTTTTCGATCCAGTAGCGGGCGTTCTTCTCGATGATCCACTTGAAGCAGTCGCCGGACAGCGTCGCCGTGCGCGCGGCGGCGTCGATCCCGCGGATCGGCATGCGGATCTCGGCCCACTTCTGGAGCGCGATCACCTCGACGTCGCCCCGCTCGGCCCATTCGGGGCGCAGGTCGCCCTCGCGGTACTTCAGCTTCGCGGGCTTGTCGAGCGTGATCTCGCCGTCGACGCGGAAGAACTCGCCCTCGTTCGGCGTGCGCGCGCGGGTCCGCCGTTTCCCGTCGATGAACAGCTGGTTGAAGCGGAGATCGGTCTTCACCGTCCAGAGTCCGCCCTCGACCTTCCACCCGGTGAGGCGGCGGCCGCCGCTGACGACGACCTTCTCGTTCGGAGCCGCGGTCCAGGTGACGTCGGAATCCTCGGCCTTGAAGACGAGCGTCTCGGGGAGGAAGTAGGTGCCGCCGCGGAGCACGACCGTCGCGGGTTTCGGCTGCGTCCGGGCCGCGTCGCGCGCGGCCTGGAGGTCGTTCTGGAGGGAGAGGGACAGAAGGAGCGGGAGGATCATCATGAACGCCGCCTCTTACCCCTCTTTCCAGGACCCCTGGCTCTTATATATTTACACATTCCAACGTGACTCGAGTAATCGAATCACACCGCTACGGAAAAATTCTTCTGAAGCCGTGGAAGATCACCACCGGGTAAAGCGCGAGGTTTCGGAGGAGTGCGCGGAGCCAGGAATAGCGCGGTGGGGCGGCGCCGCTCGCGAGCGACGCGGCCAGGCCGCGCAGATGGGTCGGTCCGAAGGGTCCGTCGTTCAGCTCGGCGATGAGATGGGCGGGCAGGCCGGGCTCGCCGTGCCGCGCGCCGAGCCACGCGCCCAGGATCGCGGCGATGGAATCGGTGTCGCCGCCGGCGCCGATGCACTCCTGGAGCGCCAGGAGCGGCGCGTCGCCGTAGCGGAGGTAGCAGAAGAGGGCGAACGGCACCGTGTGGACCACGTAGCCGGTGGTCTTCAGGATCTCCGCCGCCTCGGAGGTCGGCGCGCCCCGGCGGGCGAGCTCCGCCGCGCGGTCGAGCGCTTCGCCCAGGACCGGCTCGCGGACGATCCGGCGCGCCTCCTCGGGGCCGCTCGCGATCAGCTCCGCGACGAAGAGCGCGCCCTGGATCGCGCGGTCGTCGGTGTGGGTGACCGAGCCGATCGCGGAGCCGAACGCGCGCCGCTTCTCGGCGTCGTCGTGGAAGAAGGCGCCCACGACGGCCGCCCGCATCGCCGATCCGTTGCCCGCCGACCGGACGCCGCTGCGGGAGAGGCCCAGCATGATCCGAAACGCGGATCGGATCGTGGCGAGGCCGATGCCCCACGGCAGCCGCCAGAACCAGCCGAGCAGCGACCGGCGGAAGGCGCGAACGCAGCGGTCGAGATCCGCGGGATGGCGGGCCAGGCTCTGCGCGACGAGCGCCGACTGCTCGGTGTCGTCCGACACGTAGCCCGTGCGGCCCAGGAGATGGTAGCGGTCGGGCCGGCCGAAGCGCCGGGCGATCCGGCGGGCCGACATCCCCTCGCAGACGAGCCCCAGCGCGTCGCCCACGGCCGTTCCCAGCAGGACGCCGGTCAGGCGGTCCCGGTTTTCCATCCCGTGGAGTATAATTCCTCATCGCGATTGCGGGAGGGTCCATGGATCCTTTGTCTCTCGACTGGGGTGCGGCCACCGCGGAATTCCAGAACGACGAAGGCAAGACCGCCACCCACATGTTCGTCCACGATCTCAGCACGCCCGACCGGGTCGAGCGATCGATCCGCTTCGCGCAGGCGCGGCTCGCGTGGTGCGCGACGAAGATGCCGGGCTTCACCCAGGAGATCTGGTACAACGACGGGGAGAAGCCCACGCCCCCGGAGGCCAAGCAGCGGATCAAGTCGGAAGTGAAGGCCGGCCTCATGTTCATGTCCGAAGGGAGCGAGTGATGGCCTACACGTTCATGGCGGAATCCCCGAAGGCCGTGGACTGGGCGGCGCTCCACGGCGCCGTCAAGCCGATCCGCAAGCGCGTCGAGCTCTTCCCGGTGCCCGCGACGAACGGACTGGGCCTCTCGGTGCCGCAGCGGCTGCGGAACGATCTGGCGTGGGAGGAGATCACCCAGCTGATCGACGTCCTGAAGAAGTTCGAGATGGACGTCTACGACATGGCGAGCGGGGCGAAACTCTCGGCGGAGAATATCGAAGCGGTGAAGGGCACCTTCATCACCGAGTGTTAGTCACTTCGCGGCCGCGCAGGACGTGAGGCCGAACAGCCGGCCGTGCTTCGCCTGCTGGTGACACTCCATGCACGAGGCCATCTTTCCCCATCCGGTGATCGTCTTCCCGTCGGGCGTCGCGGTCGCGTAGATCCATCCCTCGTCGCTGTCGGGCTCGCCGGTCTTGACCATCAGGAAGAGCGGCGACGGCGCGCCGGTCACGGGCTTCAGGAACGTGGACCCCTCGGCGGGATGCCACGACTGCTTCACGATCACCTGCCCGAGGGGCTGGACCACGTCGCACGCCTGGAGGTAGGCGGTGCGGTCCTTGGCGTAGAGGTAGTAGAGCTTCCGCCCATGGGTCTCGAGGTCGCGGCTCTGGCTCATCCGCGGGCCCGCGGGCATCGGGGCGTCGCAGGCCGTCGGCGCCCGCCGCGCCTGCTCGTCCACCCGCCCGTAGGACAGGTATCCCATCGCGGCGTCCGGAACCGCGGGCGGGAGAACCGCCGGCGTGCAGCCCGCGACGAGCAGGATGGCGCCGAGACTAGTGATTCTCATACGCCCCTCCGTTGAACGCGCCGGAGATCAGTCCAAGGTACGGATCTTCGAGGTCGCAGTGAAGCGCTTCCTTGTAGATCCGCTGGGTGATCTCCGCCGGGCGCACGATCTTCTCGGAGAGGATCCGGTGGATCACGGGCGTCCGCTCCTTGCGGTTGATCTCGGTGTCGGCGGCGAGGATCGCCGACTCTTCCGCGGTGAGCTTCTTCACCGGCGATTCGACGTCGAACTTCGCGGTGTCGGTGCGTCTCGGAGAGTCCGCGAAGACCAAGGTCCTCGGCGCGACGAGTTGCAGGCGCATCCGCCGTTCTACCCTGGACTTCGCGATGTCGCCGGGGATCCACTCGTAGACCGCGGGCTTTACCAGGTTGGCCGTGTGATAGTCGATCACCGTCTTGTCGAACGAGGCGAGCGACGCCTGGTAGAGGTTGTACGCATACCGGAGACTTCCCAGATAGGCCTCGGGCGTGTTGAGCCCGGGGATGACGTCGACGACCCGGCCGGTCGGGTCGCAGATGTACGTCGCGATGTTGCCGTTCACCGTCCGCTTGAGCTTGCGGCCGTTGCCGAAGTCGATCTCCACGGTGGGGACGGGACGGACGGCTTCCCACGTCGCCATGAAGTTCGCGCGGATGAACGCGGACACCTTTTCGTCCGAGAAGAGCACGCTTCTCGAGAGGCGGGCATTCGTTCAGCAGTAGACGTCATCAAATTTGCCGAGGAGCTGGAAGAGCAGGATGGGCTTGCCCTTGTTGAGCGCGCTCTCGAGGCCTTCGGTCCAGGAGATCCCGGTGCGGGCGAGGTCGAACTTCTCCGGCGCCGGCCCGAGGTTCTTCTTGATCGGGTATTCCACTACCCGCTTGCCCGCGTCCTGGGCCCAGAGGGTCGCGCAGAGGCCGAGGGTCAGCAGCAGCGTGGTTCTCATGGCGGTCTCCTATGCTTTGGCCAGGACGATGTCGAACGTCCCGGCGGCCTTCTCGAGGGGGATGATCAGCGACTTGCGGACGAACGGATCGCGGGCGAGCCAGGGATCGCCCTTGAAGTAGAGCTGGGTCGTGAGGGGCCGGTGGCCGGGCGCCGAGATCTTGAAGTGGATGTGGGCGGGGCGCTTCGCCTCTCCCAGGTCGTACTGGCCGGGCATGATGGTCTCGAAGCGGTAGAGTCCGTTTCGTGCCGGCGCGACCTTGCCTCGGAGGAGGAATTTGGGGCTGTCGTTGTCGTACTCGCCCTGGGCGCTCGCGTGCCAGACGTCGATCACCACCTCCGCGCACCCCAGCGAGATCCCGGCGGCCGAGAGCACGCGTCCCGAGATGGAGAGCGGGTCGCCCTTCACGCCTTCGGCCAGCTTGGACCGGAACGGGGCGTCCTTCCGGTAATAAGGGCCCTCGATGTTGTCCTCGGTGGGCGTGAGGGTCTTCGAGGCGTCCTGCGCTCCGAGGAGGGGAAGGGCGGCCAGGGCGCCCGCGGCCCCCAGGAACTCGCGTCGGGTGTTCTTCATACCCCCCGGTACTGCAAGTCCCATGCCGCGGCCGAGTAACAATCCTGCGTCGTTGCTTTGTTACTCCTTGTATCGGAACGGATACAGAGGGGGTATCCGGGAGGATAAAAAAAGCGGGAGCGCGGAGGGGTGCTCCGCGCTCCCGGGGAGGTTGCCAAGGCTGCCGGCTACTTCCTTTTCGCGGCCTGCTCCTGGATCGTCTTGCGGACCGCTTCGTCGAACGAGGCGTCGGCCTTCAGGTTCCGCTTCGACATCTCCTCGTTGATGAACTTCTGGCGCTCGACGCTGAGCTGCGCGATCTCCTTCTTGATCTCTTCCCGCTCCAGCTGCTTCTTCGCGA
>Ga0134121_10004281_pt1 | contig 11710 bp, 6 predicted proteins | sample KB301_FD_96463 | JGI IMG/M metagenome (GOLD analysis project Ga0134121, IMG submission 96463) | Terrestrial soil microbial communities without Nitrogen fertilizer from Kellogg Biological Station, Michigan, USA - KB3-0-1 | ecosystem: Environmental > Terrestrial > Soil > Unclassified ...
ATCGGCACGCCCGAATCCGACCACGCGCGGCGGCGACGGTCGAAGATGAACACGTGATTATGTGAGTCGACGGCGACAGCGGACACGATGCCGAGCATTTCGCTCTCGGGCAGCAGCGGCCACCCATGCACGACCTGGTATTCACTGCCACCGTGCGTGAGCGACTTGGGATCGACCTTGGGCGGAGTCTGGGCGGCAACGCCGACCGCCAGGTTCAGGACCGCCGCTGCGACGACGCTTGAGCGCGAGCACATACCGCATAAAAGAGCACAAAAAGCGCCGCGCGCAAGCCTCGGGCTATACGAGGCGCCTCGTCACGAACGCCAGCACGCGCTCTGTGCCGTCGCGTCGGATGGTGATCGCGACGCGCTCGTTCGCCGTCCGCATCCGTTTGCGGAATGGCTCGAGCGTCGCGCTGCTTACGGGCTCACCGTCGATGGCGACCACCGTGTCGCCCTTCATGAGTCCCGCCTCGCCGGCCGGCGACGCCGGCAGCACGAATTCCACGGTGAGGCGCGGTCCACCGGCCGCCACGAGTTGCACGCCGCTCATGTCTGCCTCGAACGGCTCCGCCGTTCCCGCGTGCGGCTCGAGAATCATCGTGCGCGCCCGGTAATCGAGATAGACCGTGTACCGGCGGAGGATGTCGGCGCCGATGTTGCCGTCCCCGAGGTTCGAGCTCGAGAACACTCCGGCGGAATCACCGTAGAGGTGCGCGATGGGACGTTTGATTTCGACGCCCCCGAGATTCAGCGTTTCCACGCGTCCGATATCCGCCACCGATGTGCCGCCCACGCCGCGGCCGCTCGGCCTGTGCACGGTGGGGCCGACACGCGACCGGAGGTTGTTCGCTTCGACAAACGGTTTCGCGAGCGCGAGCGGGAGTGACGATCCCACGTCGACCACAAACGTTCCTGGAACGCGCGCTCCGTCCGCGAGGCCGAGCTCCGCCGAAACGAAAATGAACGCACCGCGAAGCGTGAACGGCACCGTCGTGCCCGAACCCGAATATGTGAATGCGTTCCGGTCGTACAGGCGCATTTCTGAATTCCTGTAGTCGAGCGCCACGATGTAACGCGCGATGAAGTCGGCGCCGAGTATGCCCTCGAGCGTGCTGCCTTCGGGGCCCGTGATCGACCTGAAATCGATCGCGGTCGAAATCGGAACCGTGAGTGAGATGCCCGGGATGTAGACGGAGTCGTGCGGCACCTGCGCCATTGGCACAGTGCCTGCACCGCCGCCGTTCGCGCGGCCCGGCGCGCCCAGCACGACGCCCATGCTCTTCGCGGTCTCCATGTCGAAAATGGAATTGCCGGCGCCCGTATCGAGCACGAACGTGAGCTTCTTGTCCCCGCGACACACGGTGAACGTGACGTGGTTGTTGCGAATCTCGATGGGGATGACCGCCGGCAGTGAGGGACGCCGGGCGGCCGGCGCGCTGCAGTACGAGAGTGCACGTGTCTGCGCGTGCAGCAACGGAGCGGCGAGCGCTGCGACGACGGCCGACGCTCGAACGAAGGTTCTCTGTGTGATCATGCCGTGTGCGACACCAGTGCTCGTGGAAGGGGTTGTAGTGTCCTCCCGAATTCTGATACACGCGCTCGCGTGACGCGTACGGCTGGTCCCGGGTAGGACTGCAAGAGTACGACAAGCACGTGGCTGTCGCGGCACCTTTCCACCACAACGGCAAGGCTGAGATGCCCCACGTGAACGCCGCACGCGGTCTCGCGATCGCGGCCGCACTACTGTGTCTTTGTCCAGTACCGCCGGCGGCAGCGCAACGCGCCGCCGACGCGCTCGCGACGCGCATACTCCGCGAGGACGGTACGTGGCAAGACCTGAGCCCACGCCATGGGGGCTTCAGTCTCTTCGCGGAATCGGATCTCGCCGGCACCAGCCTCAAGCTGACCGGCAGTTACCGCTATCCGGCGTTCAACGTCTCAGGGCTCTGCCCGTTCGCGAATACGTCAGGCGACGAGTACAACTCGTCGTGCGGGCAGTACAACGGCACCTCGACGTTCTTCCACTTCCAGTCGACTTGGGGTACCTCCCCGTCGGGCTACGCCAGAATTCATGCCGTGTGGCCCGGTGTGGCGAACATGATGCCGCCACTCGGCTACTCGACGCCATGGCGCATAACGTCGCTTGCGCCGACCGTGCGACGGATCGTTCCGGCTGACGACCAATTCGGTACCGTGTTCTCGGGCGTCACCGGCACCAGCGACGGTAGTTGCCGTGACATGAACGGCGCGCAGGGCGCCGGACTCCCGCGGGGCATGACGCTGATGGCCGCCAGCGACTGCACCGAGACGTGGGGAAGCGAAGGGTTCCGCGGCATGCATCTCGTGCCCGATAGCGCGTGGCTGCAACGCTTCCACGCAGATCCGTCCGGTTTTCGCTGGGATGACTGGCGAATTCCCGCGAGTGCGCTCGCGAATACGCCGACGGCCGGCGACCTCACGACATACGGTTACTTCTCGGACTACGGCCGCGACGTGCTGACGCGGTACGGCAACGTGACGCCGAAAGGCCCGCAAAACCAGCCGACGCTCGAGCGAGGATTCCCGCTCGGAATCCAGGTTCGATATGACGTCTTCAAGTTCGATCGCGGGTCGCTGCGTGACGGCGTGTTCATTCGCTGGCTCGTGATCAACAGGAGCGCAGACGTCTGGGGACAGGGCATCGACTACGACTCGCTCTACATGGGCGGCGATCCCGGTTACGTCCTCGGCGGACCCGCGCCGAGTGCGTACAACGTGCCATCCCTTGGACTCCATATTGCGACGGGAGGCGGATTTACCGCGGGACGCTGCAACAATGTGTTTCCGCGGCGAACACTCCCCGGCGTCAACGAACCCTGCGGGGGCACGACGACGCACTCGCACGTGTCGATGATCCTCAAGTCACCGCTTGGCGATCTCAGAAACAAACTCTTCAGCGATCCGTCGTCGCTCTTCTATAGTCCCGCGAATCCCAAGGCCGACGACACGCTGACGTTCAACCACTGGGTGAAGGGCGGGTTCGGCGCGCAAGACAACTTTTCGTGGCGTCGCAGCGATCGTGCGCTCTTCGGCCTCATGTCCGGCGTCGAAGAGCTATGGCTCGACGGACGCTCGGCGACGGAGTTCAGCGCGACGCAGATCTGGAATTTCTTCCGCTACGAATTCACCGACGGGACGCAGTCGGCAGCCAACCTTCGCTACACCCGCTCCGTGCCCGGCAGCATCCCGGGCTATGGAAAGTGGGATTACAACGACGACGGCATACAGGACACGCTGTTCCTGCCGGATTGCGGAAGCAAAGGGTGCAGCAAGCTGTGGTCCGACTCGACCGCCGGCGGCTATTCCAACCGGCTCGCGGGGAATATCGGTAACTACCTCGGCTTTGGTCCGTTCCGGCTCAATGCGGGCGACACGACGGAAGTATTGTGGTTTCTCGGCGCCGCGAAGCCGGACACGCTGTCGGGCAACGTGCTCATCCGCAACGTGCTCGATGCGTACATGAACAATTTCCACGTTCTCGGTCCGCCGCCGGCACCCACGTTCACGCCCGCCGATGTGCAGATCACGTCGGCGTTTGCGCGCGACACACTGAATAACAGCGAAGTGCGAATCAGGATTCGCATGTCCGACCCTCAGCCCGATCAATACCTCGGGCGCGTCGTGGCGCGGCTCCAGTCGAATGACCCGGCGGCCGTGGAGATTCGAAAACTCAACCCGGGAATCGTCGCAGCAGTGCAGGGGCGCATGCGCCAGAATCTCGCGCAGGTGCTGGTGTTCAAGAGCTGCGATCTCGGCAAGACGTGGACCAGCGGAGCGTGCACGACCGAGGCCGCGGCGCGACCGAAGACGCCAAGTGGGATCATCATCCCGCCTGGCTGGGACCCATTCAGGCAGATCCCCGCGGACTCGATCACGGGTGCGCTCAACTCGCACAGTGTGGTCGACGTCGTTCCCGCGGGCCATGAGTATCTCTATTCGTTCGTGACGCAGTCACGGTCGCTCGCCAACATTCGCGTCGTCTACAGTGAGACGCGTGACACGGCCGGGACCGTGCTCAGTCACAAGATTGGGACGCTCAGCGACGCCCTCGGCATCGACGTCGACACGGTCTGGACTGCGCTCGCGCAAACCGGTCCCACCACGGTTCGCGTGTACGCGCCGATTTCGGTGCCCGCAGGCACCATTGCCGCGCACATCGACACCGTCAGGCAGCAGGGGAGTGCCACCAATCGCGTCGCGATCTCCGTGCGGTCCGCTCGCGTCGAGGGCACGTATCGCCTGCGGTTCGGGAACCGCTTCATTCTTACGCGCACGTACGACACTGTCAGCGGAGCACGCACGACCACACTTGTGCGCCAGTCGGTGTACACGAGAGCGGCGGATGCCGGCGGAACCCTCTTCACACCCGCCAACACGCCGGCGTTCAGAAATGGTTCGTCATTTGCAGCGGCCGGCTCTGCCGTCACCTACGTGGCCGCCGCCGATACGTTCGCCGCGAACCGCAGTCTGACGTACGCGACCACCGGCGGGTCCGCGCCGGCTCCAGTACTCCGAGCCACGCCACGCACGACGACGGGAACCGTACAGAAGTTCATCGATACGCTGAACTCGACCGGATACGTGCTTGCCGGCGGTGCGGGCAAGAACGAGCCGTACTATCTCTGGGTGTCAAACACGGCGACCTCGTTTCTGGGATCGCTATTCCAGCCGACGTCGGAGTTCGAAGGCGCCGCGTGGTATCCGGGTTTTCACGCCGGAATCAACAACGAGATCGCACCACCGTCGGCGCGTCTGTTCACAGTGACGACGGATCGTGGCGACTCCGTGAGCACGAAGCACGTCGACTCCGCCGGCGTCAAGTATCAAACAGGGGCCCTGCGCAGCGCGCCGGGCGGCACGTACCGTCTCGAGTGGAGCGACGACGCGTACGGGCCCGGTGCGCCGTTCGCGTTCGACAACGCCGAAGCCCTGCAGCCGGTGCTCAACGCATCGCTCGAGCGGCGCGCGGTCGGATCGGTTACCGATACGACATCCGACATTCTGGACCGGCTCTCATCGCGCGCGTTGATCCTGAGCGGTACGAACAACCTGGCTGGGCGTCCCCTCATCGCGGCTCGCGTGCCGTTCCGCCTGACCGGTGTGAACGGAACGCCGGCGACCATGGTGATGGTGCAACGGCACGCGACTGGTTCGGCGGACTCGGCAGTGCGCAATTCGCGGCTCTTCGGCACGAAGGGCGACACGACACGCGTCGCGATTCCTCCGGATGCGTGGGTGCCGGGCGATACGCTCTATGTCATCGAAAGCCTCGTCACGGATTCCACCGCCCTCGTGGGCAACGTGCAGACCATCATCGTTCACGACTCGATCGTGAACGGACAGCTCCAGAGCCTTCCCATCCAGGTCACGCGGCGGGTGTATGGCGCCATGCTCGTGTTTGGATGCAACTCGAACACGACGCCGACGCGCATCACCTGCAACCCCGTCAAGCCGGGGCTGGGCGCCAGCGCCTACGCGACGTACAGGAACGGCTGCACGGCGACGCTCAAATTCAACCGGCCGTTCGACCAGAACAGCGAGGTCGTGCTGACGGCATCGCCCGCGGATTTCGGCGGTGAAGCGCTCACTGAGAAGCAGCTCAATCAGGTCAAGGTCGTGCCAAATCCGTTCGTGGTGACGTCGGCATTCGACGCCGTGAACGCGAACGGCGCCGGCACGGGCCGGGTGCTGTTCGTGAACGTTCCGCAGGAAGGACTGCTTCGCATCTACACGATTTCCGGCCAGCTGGTGCAGCAGCTTTCATGGACGCCTGGCGACCTCGTCACGAGCGGCGACAACAGCACCCACGGCGATCTTCCGTACAATCTCCGGACGCGCGAAGGAAGCGACCTCGCGTCGGGCGTGTACATGTTCGTCCTCACACCCCGCGGGACTGCGGCGAACGGGAAGGCCGCGCGCGGAAAGTTCGTCGTGATTCGCTGACGGCTACTCGACCATCAGCACCTTCGTGGGTGCGCAGATCTGGTTCGCACCCGCCGCGTCCGTGAGACACACGCCGCGAATGCGCACGGCCGTGGGTGGCGACCCGTCGACGCTCGTAAATCGTCCGGTCACGTTGAACATCGTGTACCCCTGAACCGGAATCAGGCGGAGCGCTTTTCCGCTTGGCGCGTCCGGGCGGAAATCATTGATCTCGACGCTTTTTTCGTATCGGAGAAACGTCTGGTCGGGTTGCGTCAGCGTTCCGACGTCCACGGCATCGTCATACTGCGGCGCCTTGAGTGGATCGATGTGCACCAGAATGCCGACGTCGCTGCCGTTGTGAACGGCGATGAGGGCCGTGAACTGGTCGCCGTCGTACGTGAAGCTGGTGATATCAATGCCGAACTGCAGCGCGCGGGAAATCGGCTGGCCGGACGGCGCGTGACGAAGACCCGTCGGCGTTGTGTCCCCTCCGCAGCCGGACAGCTGGATCGCAAGAATCACGACGAGAACGGGCGTCTTCACGCCCAATCATACCCGCTCACGGGGGGCACCGTCACGTGCCGGAAGGCCGTCAGAGCGCCGCGGCGGCCCGGTCGTCCTTGCCCACGCGGACCGTGATCTTCCGCCATTCCCCCTGATTGAAGCGGATGACGCTGAGCGTGCAGCGAGTCATGTGGCCGATCAGAATGGCGACCCAGATGTGAATGGGTTGCAGCGTCCCAATCTGCTGCAGTGTGAAACAGATGCCGATGGGTATGATGATCTGCGAAATGATCGAGATCCACATCGGGCTCTTCGTATCCCCCGTTCCCTGCAAGCCGCCGGTGTACGTGAGCGCAACAGTAATGAACAGGCCCGAGACGCCGAGGATGCGGAGTAATTGCGCGCCGATGTCGAGCACCGTTGCATCGGTCATGCCGAACGCCGCGAACAACTGTCTCGGAATTACCAGGAAGAAAACGCCGACTGCTGCGGCGCCGTAGAGGCCGATGCGCGCCGCCGCGTGCACCGCGTCATTCGCGCGCTGCGGATTATGCGCGCCAAGGTTCTGGCCTGCGACGGTTGCGGACGCCCCGAGCAGGGCCTGCGACGTCCAGGTGATGAACGAAAACAATTGTGAGTACGCGATGCCGAAGGCCGCCTGCGCTTCGGCACCATGTTCGGTGTGACCGATGAACCGCGCCATGAAAATGCCGCCGAGGTTCATGGCGATGCCCTGGAATCCGGCAGGGAGCCCGAACTTGAACAACTGCAGTATGATGTCCCAGTCGGGACGGAGCCCGTGATGCCGCGGGAACTCGACCACCCAGCCGCCGTGCCACAGGCGCCAGAGCGAGTACACGGCGACCAGACCGAATGCGATCGCGGTCCCCATCGCTGCACCCTTGGTGCCGAACGCGGGAATAGGGCCGAGTCCCTTGATGAGGATGACGTTGAACAGAATGTTCAGCAGCGTCGTCACGACGCCGAGAACCATCGGCGTTCTCGCATCGCCGGCGGCGCGCAGCGCACCGCCGAGCATGAAGAAAATCAGCATGCCGCCGCTGAACGCGAAGCTGATGCGGAGGAACGGCAGTGCTTCCTTGATGACGTCCGGCGAAGCGGAGACGAATCCCAGCAGAAACGGCGACAGCAAATAACCAACCGGGCCGAGCACGACGAACGAGAGGAACATCGCCGTGAGGAACGCCTGGTAGACGACGCGGTTCACCTTGTCCGGATCGTCGGCGCCGACGAAACGCGAGACCAGCACGCTCATGCCGATGAACGTGGACGAGATGAAAACGATGACGAAAATGAAGATTTGCCAGCTGATGCTGATCGCGGCGTTGCCCTTGTAGCCCACGAAATGGCCGACCAGGACGTTGTCGATCAAACCTTGGAACCCACCGATGACGTTCACGACAATGGTGGGCCACGCGAGCTTCCACACCGCGCTGCGCAGCGGTCCTTCGATCAACGACCGGTCGTATGAACCGGAAAGGCGTTTGGCCACGCGGGGAATCTATCGTGCGGTGGCTTCGCCGCAGGAGCGGCCATAGGTTCCTCGCATCCGCTTCACCACACATCGACTCCGATGCGCGCCTCGTCCCTCGTCCGACTCGCCGTGACCGCCGCGGCCACCGCTGTCACGCTCAACGCACAAGCGCCGGCCAGGACGCCGCTGCCGAATCTCGAACAGATGCTCGGCTTCAAGCCGGGCGCGGATCGTCACCTGCCGAGCTGGAAGCAGGTGGTGGATTACTACACCGCGCTCGACAAGGCGAGTCCGCGCGTTCTCACCCGTGTCCTCGGCAAGACCACGCTCGGCCGGCCCTTTCTCGCCACGTTCATCTCCGATTCGAGCACGATCGCGAATCTCGAACGCTATCGCACGATTCAGAAAAAGCTGATGGATCCCCGTCTTCGCACCGCCGGGGATAGTCGCGAGAAGCTCATCGAGGACGGGAAGAACGTCATTCTCATCACGCTCAGCATTCACTCGACCGAAGTCGGGGGATGGAGCACCGGGCTCGTGCTCGCGGACCGGCTGGCGCGCGCCGAAACGCCGGAAGCGAAATCGATTCTCGCGAACACGATTCTCATTTTCGTGCCGTCGCAGAATCCCGATGGCGTCGACATCGTGGGCGACTGGTACCGCTCGACACTTGGGACGCCGGCCGAAGGCACGAACCCGCCCGAGCTCTACCACCACTACACGGGTCACGACAACAACCGGGATTGGTATGCGTTCACGCAGGTGGAAACGCAGTACACGGTCGATTCGCTGTACACGCTCTGGGATCCGGAGATTGTGAACGACGTGCACCAGCAGGGCGGGAACGCGGGCCGCATCTTCGTGCCGCCGTACATGGATCCCGTCGAGCCGAACATCGATCCCATTCTCACGTCGAGCACGAACGCGCTGGGTCTCGAGATCACGTGGCGCATGATCGCCGACGGCAAGACCGGCATCGCGAACAACGCGAGCTACGATCAGTGGAGTCCGGCGCGCCAGTACTCGTACTATCATCGTGGCGCGCGCATTCTCACCGAAACGGCGAGCGCGCGGCTCGCGACCGCGGTGGACGTTCCCTTCGAGCGGCTGGGTACCGGCCGCGGCTACGACGCGCGCGAGGTCACCTGGAATTATCCCGTGCTCTGGCCGGGCGGGCACTGGACGTACGGCGACATCGTCGACTACCAGGTGACCGCCTCATGGGCGTTGTTCGTCGCTGCCGCGCGTGATCGCCGCGCGTGGCTCGAGAGTTATGCGAAGATGGGCGAGCGTGCCGTGGGCACGATGCCCCCGTGGGGCAGGGACGCGTGGCCCGCGGCGTACGTGATTCCGAAATCACAGCCTGATGCGGTCGCGACGCAGCGCATGATCTGGATGCTGCAGCACGGTCAGGTGGAAGTGCGCGAGTCGACGGCGCCCGTCACGGTCGACGGCAAGACGTATCCCGCGGGGAGCTACGTGATTCCGATGCAGCAGCCGTACGGCGGATACGCGAAGTCGTTGCTCGAGCGTCAGAAGTATCCGAATCTGTTCGAGTATCCAGGCGGTCCGCCGAAGCGCCCGTACGATGTTACGGCGCATACGCTCCCACTGCTGCTGGGCGTCGACGTCGCGGCGGTGATGGGCGCGGCGCCTGCCGCGGGCGCGCCGATCCCGGCCGTCAAGCAGCCCGCATACAACGCGCCGGGATTGAGCGGCACGAGCACGAAGCGCATCGGCATTTACAAGAGCTACGCCGAGTCGATGGATGAAGGATGGACGCGCTACGTGTTCGATACGTATCGGATTCCGTACACGTCGCTGCATGACAAGGACATGCTCGCGGGGAATCTCAAATCGAAGTTCGACGTGATCATCATTCCCGATCAATCGGGGAATGGAATCATCCGTGGCGTGAGCCCCACGTATCCGGACTCGCTGCGCGGGGGGCTCGGCGAAAAAGGCGCGACGGTGCTGAGTGAATTCGTCGAGCAGGGAGGAACGCTCCTCGCGTTCAATGAAGCAGCGAATTACGCCATCGACGCGCTCAAACTCCCCGTCAGGAACGTGCTGGTCGGAGTGAGGCAAAACGACTTCTATGCGCCGGGCTCGATTCTTTCGGTCGAGATTGACCGGAGTCAGCCTGTCGCGAAATCCTTTACGGCGACGGTGCCGGCGGTCTGGTTCGAGAACGGGCCCGCGTTCGAACCCACCGATCCTTCAGCCGTCGTCGTGGCGCGATATCCGACGTCCGTAAATCCGCTGCTCTCCGGTTGGTTACTCGGCCCCGAAAAGATCAACGGCAAAGCAGCGCTCGTGGATGTCGCGAAGGGGAAGGGGCACGCGATTCTTTACGGTTTCCGGCCGCAGTATCGCGGGCAGCCTAATTCGACCTACCCGCTGATCTGGGGAGCGATACTCAGATAGGACGAGAGAACGGGAGAGCGAGAGAACCTCACTCGCGAACGGTGACCACGAACGTTGCGACTCCGACAAACCCGATTGCGCACGCGATGTAGAACGGCAATGCCGGACTCACTTTCCACAGCAACCCGCCGACGAACGCGGCGGGCGCGATTGCCATGCTGCGGATCAGGTAGTACAGCCCCACGAGGCGGCCGCGGAGCGACGGGGGCGCAAAATCGACGATCAACGCCTTTCGTGCGGGCTCGCCGAGCTCGCGCAGGCCGCCGATCACGAATGCCACGATGAGCCACGCCGGCCCGCTCGCGAGCGCAACGGCGAGCGGAAAGAGAGAGAACGCAACGAACGTCGCCGTTACGAACGGCTTCTTTCCGGCCGCCTGTGTGAAGCGCGCCGCGGGGATCTGCACGATGATCGTGGTGACCGCCTGAATCGCGATCAGGGTTCCAAACAGCGGGGCGCCGATACCGATCACATTGATCGCGTAGAGCACGAGAAAGACATCGACGAGTCCTTCGCACGTGCGGATGAAGACATCCGAAACCAGCAGCCACCGAAGCGACGACGGGAACGCGCGCCAGACATGGCGCACGGTCACCGGCGTTTCATCAGGGATGACTGGAACGCGGATCGTCGAGACCACCGCAATCGTGATCGCGGCCATTACGAGCGACACCACGAGCCCCAGGTGCACGCCGCTTCGAACACCGTACGCCGCCACCGCGAGTCCGCCGAGGATCGGCGCAACGGCGATGGGTACGCGCTTCAGGACGGACTGCACCGTGAAGCCCATTGTGCGGCGCTCGCGTGGCAGCGCATCACCGACGATGGCAAAGAGCGTGGGACTTGCCATGGCGTCCCACGCCATGACGAGCGCGAGTCCGAGAAACGCCAGCGGCCACGCCGGAAGCACGAGGTAGACGACGTAACCGGCGGCCGCGAGCACCGTGAGCGCAATCAGTGCGCTGCGTCGTCCGTAGCGATCGGTGATCCAGCCGCCGGGATACTGATAGACGCCATCGAGAAAGTCTTCCGCGGTACCGAAGAGGCCGATGGCCGTGATGGGCGCGCCGAGCGACTGGAGATACTTGGGGAGAAAGCGCCGCCACAGATGTTCGCCGCAGCCGAGCAGAAAAACGCTCGCCGACACCGCCGTGATTTCCGGAGTGAGTCCGAAGAATTCGACGAGCCGACTCCGGACCTTCGTGCCGCCGTTCAAGCCGTCCGGGGAAACGCGGTCACTGCTTGTGCGTCGCGCGCCACTCCGCTCCTTCCGGGCCGAGCCACTTCGCCAGCACCTCGCCCTCGCGCGTCATCGCGA
>Ga0134121_10004282_pt1 | contig 11709 bp, 13 predicted proteins | sample KB301_FD_96463 | JGI IMG/M metagenome (GOLD analysis project Ga0134121, IMG submission 96463) | Terrestrial soil microbial communities without Nitrogen fertilizer from Kellogg Biological Station, Michigan, USA - KB3-0-1 | ecosystem: Environmental > Terrestrial > Soil > Unclassified ...
TTCAGTGCTCCTTTTAATCTATAAGCACTCCCACAATATTTACATTTATAATCTTTAGTATATTTTACCGTTGTGCTAAAATTTCTTAATGACTTCATTTGAATATTAGCAATAAGATTATTCCTCCAAGATTATTTATTAACATTAAAGCTATATAAAAGTTGAGTATATAAACTCCATATCTCATGAAGATAAAATTACCGTTCTGAAGAGATTTTTTCTCGAACCAAATAAAAAGTAAGATCATTAGTGAAGCTAATAGTAAATAAATCATCACCCACCCTATCATTCCAAAATGTTTCATCATAAAAATAGGAATAAAATTACTTTCTATGGCACCCATGTTTAAAGCTGTCACTGTCGTTGCTATATCTAAGCATACAAGAATTATATATCTGTTGATGAGTCTCTTTGTTTCTTCTATCATTTCCTTTTCTCCACTAATTTATTAAACTCTTCTTGGAAAGAGGGCTTCTCTAGCTTCAACCCTCTCTTAAATTCTTGGTGAGCCTTTCTAACTTGATCCTCAATCGCTTTTATTTTAGAATCTATCTCTTTCTCACTTATTCCTTCCTTATAAAAATGTCTCCATAATATTCTTTCTTCTTGTGGAGTCAGACCATCCCAAAACACGTGCTTAGGCTTTGCCATTTCCTCTTGGATGGGCTTTTCTTTCTTTTGTGCCCAATTCCTAAGGTCAGCAGTAACTCTCTTCATACCTTTCCATCTTTCCCTAGGCATGTGCCTTCCTTCAGGTAGTCTTGTAGCTGTCCGGAGAGTACTATCTTTTGGATTTTCTTTTAATGGGTAATAAACTGCTTTACTCTTCTTTAGTTTACAATGAAAGCATAATGACTGGCCCTTAAAGTAAATAAGCTTACTAACGGTTTTAGATTTAAAGCCACAATTATTCTGACAACGAAAGTATCCATCTTCACTGGCTTTCAAATTGATTTTTCTCCCTCAGTTTTTGAAATCTCTTATATACTTCTTCTATAAGTTCAACGTCTTGCATACAATACTTTTTAAGATCTAACCACTGTTCACTCATTGCAAGTTGAACTGCTCTTAGACCATCTCCACTTTTAACTCCACAACCAAAAAGATTACCAAGATCATTAAGCGACAACCATTTATTTATTATCTTCATAGTATCAAAGTGCTCTCTGTTATTTAGAGTATCCTTGACTACTTCTGGAATATAAATATTATTTATGTAAGCTCTAGCAATTATAAAGGGAATGTCGAATGCTAATCCATTATGGCTTATTAAAATATAATCTGGTCTTTCTTTGATCCAGAGAATAAAATCCCTAATAGTTATTTTTTCACTTGCACCGTATGCGCTTAGACTATTGCCATCAGAGTCCTTTGCACATATACAAGTTACCTTACTATCTTTCCAAGGCTCTAGTCCAGTTGTTTCAATATCGAAGACTATATATTTTTTAGACATTTAGACTCCTAAAGTTCGCATTAATAAGAAATAAAACTACTTGTAAGGACTGTCTGGAAAAACACACTCTAGGGACAACTCCCGACCTCTCTATAGGTATCAATTGTCCTGACAGTCCTGACAAGTGATTTATAATTTCCATTTTACACCTATCCAATACCAAGAACTAATATTATCCGGCCATGACCCAACAGTTACTCTCTCATCAGTGGCCCCATACATTTCTTGTAATGCTTTCTTAATAACATAGTCTGATTTATTAGGTATACCGTGGAGTTTACAGTATTCAGAGTATCTCTTCCTAAAATCCTTCTTACTAATCTTATCATCTGCATCTCCTTCTATCTTATCAAAAACAAAAGCAACCACACTGTTAGACTTTCTAACCCAAAGCTCTTTAATCTCTTTAGAGCCAGAAGTAGTACTAAAATTATGATTGGCTCTCAATCTATCTAAGCCATCTAAAGCAGCATTAAGTAAACCAGATAATTCTTCAGGAGTAATCAACCTACTAATTATATCTTCGTCCTTAATCTTAAGATTTGTTTTGTCTTGACTTTTAATTAGTTCTTCTTTGGTTACAAAAGTATATGGGAATTCTAATAGAACCCATCTGTCCCAAAATCCCCTAGTAGTGTCATAGACTGCTGGAAGTTCATTACATGCAAAAATAAACTTAGCATAATTTTCGAAGTTAAGTCCTGTAAGGAATTTCCTTTTGGTAGTAACTAAGTCTCTGCCAGTAAGGCTCTTGAACATTGAAGTATCTTCTAAATCTTTATTACCAATATCTCCAGCAAGATTAAGAAGCTTTCCAAACAATTCAGATATATTGAAACTGTCAGGCATTAAACCTGAAAGTGGAATAGAAGAGCAGTTCTCTATACCAACTAATCTTTTTAATAACTCCAGACTCTTTCCTTTGCCATTTCTTCCATTACCAACAAACATAGCTGCTTTCTCATATTTATATTCCTTCATTAGAGCAAAACCAGCTAACTCATAGAATATTAGCTTGTCTTCCTCTTTAGCTAATACATCATTAAGGAAAGCATCTATTGCTGGACATTTTAGTGCGGGAACATAAGTGCAAGGCAGTTTATTAAAGAAGATCTTTTCATGGGTAAATGGGAGTAAGTTTCTACTAAGGATATTCAGAATTCCGTTCTGTACTGGAATTTCATAAGGGTAAGAAGCACTAAAGAAAGAATCTGATTCAATAAAAGTATCTGCTTCTATTTTAGCAATAACCTGATTATAAAAATAAGAACTGAAGAATTCTTCAAGGACTTCTCTCATAATTATTTTTATCTGACTCTTTCCTTGGGGAACATATATTCCTTTATTATAGATCCACATTTCAGATCTTAGGTCATCCTTGGTGGAATAGATATAGTTCTTTTTCTTTATATAATCTACAATTAGTTCAGTAGCTTCAGATATTTTTTTCTTTTCACCAGAAACTAATTCTAAAAACCTATTCTTTAACTCTTTCTTCTCGTTTGATTCACTTGAATTTAGATATGATAAATATTGCTTTCTACTTTGCTCATGTTCCTTTTGAAGATTAAATTTATCAGTAATCCATGCTAGGGCTTGTTTGAAATCATATTTCTTATAATCCTTAACTAAACTAAAGACATTCCAAGAACCTTCGCAATGAAAGCAGTGAGCTACTTCATCTTTCCAACCTAAACACTTCCCACCTTTAGAATTATGGAACGGGCAATTAGATGGATTTCTAGAAGTATCAACACCAAACTCTTTTAGCACATCTTCTATTCTAACTCTATGTTTAATAATTTCTAGAAAATCATCGTGAGAATATTCAATTGGTTTTTCTAGTTCAGCAATTGGAGTTTGTTTCTTGGGCTTTCTATCATAAGCCATTATTATTGCTTTGAGTTCAGAATAAGGAATGAAAGCGATTTCTTTATCTTCTAAGACTTCATACTTATTTCCATTAGGATGTATGCTGCCTGGAGCTAGAGCTTGCTTACCTTCGCCTTGAACGTCTATTAATGTATCCATCTCTTCATTGAATATCTTAAAGCTTTGAGTGCCGTCACTAAAGTAATATCTATGTGTAAGTCCTCTACCAGTCTTAACAGTAAAAGTTTCCGGTAGTTTAGGTGAAACTTCCTTTTCAATCTGAGGAGTATCAAAATCAACTATAAGTAAATTCTTTAATCCACCGCCAATCACACCATAGTTTCCCTGCTCCGACAAATGATTAACAAGTTCCGGATTACTAAAACTAATTATCTTCTCTTGCCACTTTTCTTGGAAAGGTCTCTTACCTTTCTTTTCAACTAATACAAATCTGATTCCCTCAACTTGCAATTGCTTTGGTATCATTTTGTTCCTCTTTAATTTTTTTTGTAAAATGGCTTTCAGCAAAAGCTTGAGCAGATTTTATAAATATAAGTCTTAACTTGTTTTCGTAAGAATCATGACATTCTAAGCATAGCCATCTTCTTCCAAACTTATCAGCTTGAGATTTCTTTTCATTTCTTCCTTTACCTGGAAAAATATAACAAGGTACATCGTGGCTTTCATGAATTAACTTCTCTTCAAATTCTATATTTAAGTTTGAACAATTTGGATTAGAGCATTTCATTTTTCTTCTTTCACCTCTAATACTTCGCTGTGAACAAACGTAACTAACATCCCACGAGAATCTTTTATAGTAATAAAAATAATCTGTTTATCGTTGTCATCAACTTGCAAAACTAATCCGGAATAAGTTCTATTGTTTCTAGTTCTAAGAAATATTTTCTTACCTACATACTCTTGCCATACATCCATAAGTCTTTATTACAATATAATACTATTTAAATTTGTCTCTCAACTAAATAGTAACAACATATTTTTATGTTCGTCCCCTACTAGTAGTCAAAGGGCGTAGATTTAAATAAACATCATAATTACACTAAATATTCAATGGAGGAATAAAAAAAGAAAAATATGATAGCAAATTTAATCGGTGGGTTCGTAACAATACTTATCGGTACATCTCTGATTGGTCCAATCGCAACACAGGTAAACACTGCTGCTGCAACTAACGGAGCCTTGTATAACTCTTCTTCATGGGGAGCTTCTGTATTGCAATTAGTTCCAGGATTCTTCGCTCTAGGTTTACTTGGAGTAGGTATCGCTGTAACTTATAGCTCACTAAGACAAGCAGGAGTTGTTTAATGAGACAAAGTCTTATTAACTTTTTATTTATTAATTTAGAAGGGGTGGGAGAATGAAAGCCGTTCTATCCACAAAAGATATAGTTAAGCAACCATCGCAGTCAAAGCTTATGGCACTACTGGCTATATCTTTTCTCTTCATATTTATTTCTTTAACTCTAGTTAACGCAGTTAAGACAACTAACAATCCCTTATCTGATTGTACTGTGTTAGGTAACTGCCCAAACATTAATTCAAAGATAATAATCGTGAATGGTTCTAGCGGAAATTCAACTGGGGAACCACTGTGGTCTGGAAACTTATCAGCAACAGGCTATCCAAGTTTAGTATCTCTGTTAAGTAATTATTGTTTAACTAACGGAAGCCAATGTCCATCATTCAATTCTTCTTCTAATCAAAATCTGAATCAAACTCTCTTCAATGGAAACAATGCACATCTTCAATCTATTATTAATATCTCATTCTTATCTTTAGTCAACGGGACAAATACTACGCTAGAGAGAAATTCTATTAATGACAACTTTACTTTATATAACACGATCCATTCTACAATTACAACTCCTGGCAACGGACAAGGAATATGTACGCAAGCACAAACAGGATTAGTCGCTTTATATCATTTCAATGAAGGATCAGGTTCAATTGCGATAGATAGTTCTGGTAATGGGTTCAATGGGACTGAAATAAATTCTCCAGTATATCTTTCAAATATAATAGCTCAGTGTTCAGCTCCAAACTATGATTTAAGTTTTGATTCAGGAAATCCAGACTACGTTGATTTAGGAACTTTATTCTCAAGTCCTCCATCTGAGTTTAGTGTTCAAGCTTGGATAAGAGGAAATCTATCTGACAATCCTGGAACATCTTTCATATATTCAATGTCAGACTTATCAACATTCTCTAATTTAATCTATACAGAATCAGGAGGAAACTTTCACGGTTATGTAACAACTAATACTGGAGGAACCCCTACTGACTCTGGAATTATGGTACTAGATAATAATTGGCATTTAGTAACTATGACTTGGAATGGGACAGAGCAAGATCTTTACGTTGACGGAGTATTGGGTTCTGCTATTCCTATAAGTGGAACTCTAGATATCTCGGGAAGCTATATTGCTTCTCAAAACGGAGCTGCGCCATTTAAAGGAGAGATTGATGAAGTTAGTATCTGGAATAAATCTCTAACTCAAATAGAAATACAAAATCAGTTCAATGCAACTAATGGAAGTATAGTTACAAATAATTACAAGCTTCCAATCTTGTCACATGATAACTCAAGCTTAGATAATGGTAACGGAGTTACTAGATTAGGTAATACTGTTTCTGACACATTAATAAACGGTAACTCAATTAACTTCTTTAATCAATACTTCTTTCCCAAAACAGATGGTTCTTCTAATCAAATTCTAAGTACTTATGGAAATGGTACTTTATTCTGGAGTACAGCTTCTTCTTCTCAAGATTTAAATCAGACTTTATTTAATGGCAATAACGGACAAGAGCAAGCAATAAATAATATTTCTTTCCTTTCTATTGTTAATGGAACTAACACAACACTTGAAAGAGAATCTCTTAATGATAATTTCACTCTTTATAATTTTATTCATACTTCTAATATAACTGCTGGAGTAGGTCAGGGAATTTGTACTAATCCAAGTGATCCAAACTTAGTTGCTCTTTATCATTTGAACGAGGGTTCTGGCTCGACAGCAACTGATGCTACTGGGAACGGACATGATGGAACATTGCAATCAAGCCCTACTTACTTCTCAGATTCTATCGCACAATGTTCCCCACCAAATTATGCTCTACAGTTTGATACAACCAATTATGTAGATGTGCCTGCGGATCCAACCGGATTCAATTCAGAAAACCTTTCAGTATTTATTTGGGTCAATGTTTCTAATTCTAATAGAGGTTTCTTCTTAGGAACATTTAGCGTGCCTAATTCAGACGGATGGAGTATCCACCAAGAAAGTGGAAATGTTTATGCAGACTTCTATAATATTAATAGTTTTGTAATTACTCAAAGCTCTAATATAGATGATGGAAATTGGCATCAGCTTGGATTTAGTATTGATGCAAGCACGAATACTATCTATACATATTTAGACGGTGTTCAAACTAATTCTTACGGAACAAGCCCTCTTGCTTCTGCTAACGGCGATTTGCTTATTGGAACTACTGATGAAGGTGGGGGGGTTCCAGACCCATCTTCATTATTTGATGGAGCATTGGATGAAATATCCATTTGGAATAAAACAGTATCCCCAACCGAAGTTAGTAATATGTTTAATGCAAGTAACGGTAGCATTATAACATCTTATTTTAAAATACCAGTTATTTCTTCTGATAATGAAAGTTTGTATAATGGAATCGGAGAAAATATATTTGGCAGTGCCAATACCGAAAGTTATTTTAGAGGTTCATTTTTAAGTTTTGAAAATAATGTTCTGCATAACATTTCAGACCCGATAAATCCACAAGATGCAATGACTCTGAATTACTTTAGCAATAATGCGCCTAACTTAAGTAGAGTATTATTATCAGGTAATGATCCAAATGGAATTCCTATTCAAGCTGCTGGCGTAGGAGGAATGGGTGGAGGTAAAATAGATTTTAGTCCAGGTGATCCTGGAGGAAGCCAAGACGGGGGAGGAGTTACGATAACTGCTGGAGAAAATGGGCTAGGAGCATTAGGTGGCCAGCTCAGTGTTGCTGGAGCTACATTCGCGAATGCAAAAGGAGGAGCCATAGGACTTAATGGTGGGTTTGGAACTGGATCAAACTTAGGAGGAGATGTAATTCTAAGAGGAGGAGATAAAAATGATATAGATAATGAATACGGAGCAACAATAGTTGTTAGTGGGGCAAATGCAACCGTTGGGGGAGACTCAACTGTAAGTGGAGGTAATTATTTAGTAGTAGGTACTAACACAACAAATATTGGTGGAACCTTCACGGCTCATGGTGCAACTAATACTTCTAATGGAACTTTAGACGCGAATGCCTTTACGATACAAAATCTATCTGATCCTGTTTTTCTACAGGATGCAATGACTCTAAAATACTTTAATAACAATGCTAACCTTAATTCAGTTCTTAATTTAGGAAACGATGCTGGAGGAAATAGAATAATTAATTTAACAGATCCATTCAATCCTCAAGATGCTGCTACAAAGAATTATGCAGATACGCAAATAAATTTAACCAAAGTATTAGCTAGTGGAAATAATGCAGATCAGCAAGCCTTACTTAATGTATCTTTTATTAGTGGTGATGATGGACAACCTTCTATTGCTGTTTACGAGGGAGTATTATATGCTAGATTAGGAACTGGAGTAATAGATTGGTCTGGACAATTAGCTAGTTCGAAAGCAATAAGCTTTGATGAACAAAATGCTATAACACAAATAGGAGATGCAAATAATCTATCATTATCTTTCGGATGGATAAATAATGTTTCAGATCCCCTTCGAGCCCAAGATGCTGCTACAAAGAATTATACGGATAGCAAATTCAATAATATTAATTTAACTGGAAATATAACTATTAATAGTAAGCAAGGAATAGATAAAAATATAACAGTAGTTAAAAATTCAACCTTAATCTTAGGATTATTAACAGATACATTCTGCGATATGAATTTCACTAAAGGAGTATTAACTGCAACGACATGCTAAAAGATATATTAAAGTGGTGCAAGAATACAAGCGAATGGTTTGGTAATAGATTAAATGATCCTATAGCCTATAGCTTCGCAATATTATTTATGTGGATATTAACTGGGGGGAGCAAATGAAAAAGTATATTCTTCCTATTCTATCTTTAATACTTTTCGTTAGTCTTGCTTATACAGCAAGTGCAAGCCTAGGGAGATTTAATCCCGGAGATTGTGTTCCAATTATAACTGCAGTTAATGGAACTAGCGTGAATATAACTATTAGCGGACCTCCACCAAATGCAACAGTATTAATTGCTAACGATCAAATGCAATCCCTTGGTGATGGACAATTCAATTATACTTTTTGCAATACGACTCAACAAGGTCAGTATAACTATGCCTATCAAGATAACCTAGGAAACTCTTATGGAAATTCTTTTGAGATAGGAGATACTGGAGTAGCAATAATTCTTATACTTGCAATAGCAACAATATTAATATTCTTATTCGGATGGTTCCAACATAACGTTTATTTTGTTTATATATCGGGAATACTTGCTTTGATACTTGGAGTTTATGTTATCATTAATGGATTTGCTAGTGTTAACACTGTTTACACTCAGGCAATTGGTTATGTATCAATTGGCTTTGCAATAATCTTTTTCGTCGTAGGAGCTTTTGAACAGCTCTCGGGAGAAGGAGATAGTGAATAGAATGAATTGTAAGGAGGGTTTAAGAAAAACAGTGGATGAAGAACAATGGCAGATGAACAAGACGTAGACGCATATCAAGATGCAGTAGATACTCAAGAAGAATATCAGGAGACTATGATGGATAATGCTGAAGCTAATTATCCTATACAAAAAGAACAACAAAGTCTCTACACATTATTCTGGAAAGTAATTGAATTAAAAGATTCAACTAAGGTTGCTAATCTTCAGAAGGGAGAGATAGGAGATGTTGGAATAACGGTTAGAGATGCACAACATCTAGCAAAGCTAGGACAAGTATTTGACAATCCGGTTTATGAAAATTGGTTTAAAGCTCATGCTGAAATAACTAATGCAACATCAATGGCTAGAGAAGGATTCTTAGATGAATTATTTGTATCTACAAAGAAATTTGCCACAAAGACAAGAAAGAAATCTGAACCACTTACACAAGCGAAATGGAAGTTATTCAACAGAAACAAGGAAGCGGAAGCATAGTTAATAAGATAGAAGAATTAGAACAGAAGTTAGCAGAATTAGATCCTGCAAATAAAAAGAAAGTACAGAAAGAAAAAGAATGGAGACCACCATTCAAATGGCAATTTAACTTTATACAATCAAAGAGAGCAAGCAATAGCGATAAGATTCTGGTTATGATGTTTAATAAAAAGAATCAGATTGAAGCTCCGAAGTTCATGCCAATATATGGTAACATAATTGTATGGAAAGAAAAGGTTTATGTTTACCGAGCTAAAGCAATATGGACTATGATGGTGAGAGGTAAACCACAAGTCTATGTTATTAAAGAGACAGACATGGAACCTATATCTAATATAAGTAGCGAGAAATTAAATAAGTTAATGATCGCTAGCGGAAGAGGAACCGTATACCATAAACTATTATTACAAGCAGCAGTAGCAGCCCAGACTAAGAAAGATACTAAGCAAGTTAATTGGTTAATAGCTGGAGCGATAATCTTAGTTGTAATAGGACTTTTGATTTGGTTCTTTACTAAAGGATAATATGGACGAAAGAATAGAAGTACGTAAAACAAACAAGGGGAATTACGAGGTGAATTATTATGCTGGGCGGCGTGATAAAGCCGCCTACCATAATCTATTGAATCCCAACGCTACACAATTAGCGTTAGTCTTTATTGATTTAGAAGTTACAACAGGTTTACCAATATTAGAAGCAGCAAAGATTTATATAAGTAAGAGAGATAAAAAAGATTGGTTAGGATTGTAAATTAACATGGTAAAGAAATCAATGATCTGGATGGCGAGAATTGGTTTTGCAGAAGTTATTCTTATAAGCGTTATTTATTTGATTTATGCTTTTAAGAACTTCTCTTTAATTACAATTCTATTAGAATTCATCTTTCTTTTAATAATGGCAATACCTCTAGCTTATCTTTCTACTTATAAAAAGAACAGAGATTAGCGTACATTTAAATAAACATATTACTAGTATAAATAATTATGGAGGAAGTGAGAGTAAATGGAATATAAAAAAGATGGCGTTAAAATGAAGGTTTATGAAAATAAAGTAAATAAACAAAGAACACTTGTTCTTCCTAGAAAGATATTTGGTGATATCAATGAAGTTATATTTGATAAGCAAAAGAAATCCCTCTTCTTTAAATAATGGCAGCAACATTAGCTGATTATTCTACTCAGCTTGCATTAAGACAGCAACAAATTGAACAGGCTAATCAGCAAATTAAAAGTTTCGATCCTAGCATACAAAGAACAGAACAAATTCTTAGGGGTAACGGTCCAACTATAAATCCTTTCGCACCTCCAGACACAAGGACCACCCAAGTAAAGTTAGGAGAGATTGAGAGACTACGTGGAAAAGCAAAGGAAGACGCATTACAAAATATTTCTAAAGTCCAATCAGAACAAGCCCAGTTCCAGAAATCATTTAACGATTACTTATCTAGTGATGCTGGTAAGCTTCAATATGTACGTGAAAATCATATTCAAGGAACTCCAGTCTTTTCTTATGATGCTATTAATGGTAAGAACAATTTTGCTGGTACTAGATATAATACTCCCTATGGTGCAGTAGTAGACACTCGTAGAGCAGATACTCCTCTTACTTTCTTTAACCAACCTGGAATTTATAATTCAGAGGGACTTCAAACTAAATCATTTGGAAACCTTTTAAATAACCAATCAGCAATACAGAATGTTTCTTCATTACCAGTTACAAATGAAAGAGGGAATATTAATCTTATCCCTACACAAGTATCTTTAGCTCCAGTTAGTTCTGAGAGTTTATTAGGTGGGGGAGTAGTTAGAGCAATACCAACGGGGATTCCTGGCTTTACCCAAGACATTAAGAATATTGGTAATAATCTATTTACTAGAGCTCAAACAAGTTTATCTAATCCATTTGCAATTGCTAAGACTGATATAGGAATAATGAGATCAAACTTCCAATCAGATTTAGGCAATACTCTTGCCCCAGATTATAGGGGCCCTTCAATATTTACTGCTCTGAGCAATATCTTTAATAGGGCTGGGACAAACGTGATGCAAGCATTGCCATTCCTTAAACCAAGTTCTGGAGAAGGATTATTCAATGAAGCAAGATTTTTAGGTACAACACCTTTACCACAATTAACGGCACCATTCCAATCTTTATCAGAAAAAACCTTTTTCTTTCCTGCAA
>Ga0134121_10004286_pt1 | contig 11707 bp, 23 predicted proteins | sample KB301_FD_96463 | JGI IMG/M metagenome (GOLD analysis project Ga0134121, IMG submission 96463) | Terrestrial soil microbial communities without Nitrogen fertilizer from Kellogg Biological Station, Michigan, USA - KB3-0-1 | ecosystem: Environmental > Terrestrial > Soil > Unclassified ...
GCTGCGCCCTACCGGGCTTGCATTCGCAGCCGCTCTTTCTACTTGATGGCTGCGCCCTACCGGGCTTGCATTCGCAGCCGCTCATCTTACTTGAACCGATACGTGATCCGCCCTCGGGTCAGATCGTAGGGCGATAATTCCACCTGGACTTTGTCGCCGGGCAGGATGCGAATGAAATTCTTCCGCATCTTTCCCGATATATGCGCCAGCACCTGGTGTTTGTTTTCCAACTCCACACGGAACATCGCGTTCGGGAGCGGCTCCAGCACCGTGGCTATGACTTCAATGGCGTCTTCTTTAGGCAAGCGACTTCCCCGCTTTATCTACCGGCGCCATCGCGCCCTCTAACTCTTCACCATCAATAATTTCCATCAACTGGCGAGTTACCTCAACTGCTGCCGGACGGCCGTCCACCAGAAAAAAACGACCCGTTCTCTTGTAGTACTCCACGAGGGGATCGGTCTTGTCACGGTAATGCACAAACCGCTCCTGGATCTTTTCTTTCACATCGTCGGGCCGGTGAATGAGAACCGAACCACATTTGTCGCAAATTCCTTCAGTTTTCGGAGCCCGGCTGAGAACGTTATAGATCTCGGTACAGGTCGGACTGGGGCACATCAGCCGTCCCAGAAGACGTGACATGACATGCTCGGGATCCGCGGAAATTTCGATCACCGACAGCCGGTCGCCCAGCTTCAAATCTATCGAGAACGTTTCAGCCTGGGCAACGGTCCGCGGATATCCGTCAAGGATGAAACCCCGGTCGCAATCTTCCCTTTGAATTCGTCCCGCCACGATCCCGTCCACAATGGCATCGGGCACAAATCTACCGGCGGCCATCAATTCCTTCGCTGCCTTTCCGTAGGCCGTATCCTGGGCAATCTCCTCACGCAGCATGTCGCCCGTGGAGATCTGCGGAATTTTCAGGCGACGCATGATTTCTTTGGCCTGCGTGCCCTTGCCCGCTCCCGGATACCCGAGAAGGATGATGACGTTACGTCCCATCAGCCGCGTCTCCCCCGAATCCGGCCCTTTTTCAGGAAGCCGTCATAGTGACGCATGATCAATTGCGATTCCACCATTTGCACCGTGTCCATCGCAACGCCCACCAGAATCAAAAGCGATGTCCCTCCGAAAATTCCACCAAGGACGCTTAACCCAAGACCGGTGGTGATGACTGTGGGCAGCATCGCGTCGAGACGAGGACCAATCAAAGGGAGGCTCTGAACGTGGAAACCCACGCTCATGAATTCCGGGATAATGGCGATCAATGCAAGATACAGGGCGCCGACCAGCGTAATCCGCGTCAGGATCGCGTTGACGTGCTCGGCAGTTCTCTTCCCCGGGCGGATGCCGGGAACGAATCCGCCGTACTTGCGCATGTTGTCTGCGATTTCATTCGGATTGAAAATGATCGACGTATAGAAATAACAGAAGAAAATAATCCCGCCGATATACAGCAGGTTATACAGAGGCTCTCCCGATCGCAAGGTATCGGTAACCGCGCGCAGGAACCGATTGGAGGACACCATCCCGAATGTTTGTGGAAACGTCAGCACCGAGGATGCAAAGATCACCGGGATCACGCCACTTGTGTTGACGCGCAATGGAAGGTGTGTCGCCTGTCCGCCCAGCACGCGCCGGCCGACAACGCGCTTTGCATATTGAACGGGGATCCGCCGCTGACCGCGTTCCACGAGTACGACGAACGCCACGATGGCCAATACGACGGCGATAATGACGAGCACCGTCAGTGGATTCCAGTCTCCCTGCGCAACCTTTTGATAAACCTCGAGAATCGCGCTCGGCAGACGCACCACGATGCCGGCAAAAATGATCAGGGACATTCCATTGCCGATTCCGCGCTCGGTGATCTGCTCCCCCAGCCACATGATGAACGAGGTGCCTGCCGTCAGGGTAATCATCGTCATCAGGATGAAGCCGAGCCCCGGATTAGTAACGACTCCCGCGGTTTTTTGAAACGCAAGCGCCATCGTTGCCGATTGGACTGCAGCCAGCACCACCGTCAGATAGCGGGTGTAGGTCGTGATCTTGCGGCGGCCCAACTCGCCTTCCTTCGACAGCTTCTCCAGGTAAGGCCAGACAACGGTCAAGAGCTGGAGGATGATCGATGCCGTAATATACGGCATAATCCCCAGCGCAAACACCGTTAGTCGACGCAGGCTGCCTCCCGAAAACAAGTCCAGCATGCCCAGCACGGTGCCCGAATTTGCGTTGTAGAAATTCTGGAGCGCCGACGCGTCAATATAGGGAATCGGGATGTAGGCGCCAATGCGGTAAACCGCAAGCAGCCCGAGCATGAAGAAGATGCGCTTCTTCAAGTCCGGTATATTCCAAATATTCTGAAGAGCCTGAATCACTGAATGATCACCTCAGCCGTGCCACCAGCCTGTGTGATTTTCTCGCGCGCACTCGCCGTAAAATAATGAGCGGATACGTGCAGCACGCGATCGATCTTTCCGTCTCCGAGCACGCGCAATCCGTGCTTCGCGATCTTTCGTGCCAATCCGGAGGCCACGATCTCCTGTGGCCCGACCTTCGTATCCTTCTCGAAGCGAGCGAGGTCGCTCACGTTGACTGTGGTGTGTTCCTTACCGAACGGCGCGTTGGAAAAGCCGCGCTTGGGAATCCGGCGATGAAGGGGCATCTGTCCGCCTTCGAATCCCCGCTTGCTGTGGGTACCCGAGCGGGACCACTGTCCCTTGCTGCCGCGTGTTGCGGTCTTGCCATGTCCGCTGCCGGGGCCGCGGCCAATGCGCTTCCGCTTGTGAGTTGCACCCTTATTGGGTCCAAAAGAATGAGTTCCGGTCGCCATTTGAGTTCTACTCCACAATCCGTACGAGGTGTGGCACCATCGCCACCATTCCCCGAATCGCAGGTGTATCGACCACCTCGCGGGTGCCGTTCAGTTTCCCGAATCCGAGTCCCTTCACGACAAGCTTCTGATGAACGCTGAAGCCAATCGCACTCCGATAATACTGAACCGTGATCTTCGTTGAAGCTGCTGTTTGCTTTTTCTTAGTCGGTGCCATCTGCTTATCCCATGATCTCTTCGAGCGATTTGTCGCGCAGGCGCGCCACGTCGCGCGGATCGCGAAGACTCTTGAGTCCCTCGAAAGTTGCCCTGATAACGTTGTGGGGATTCGAGGTCCCTATCGATTTCGTCAACACGTTCGATACCCCGGCAGCCTGCATCACGGCACGGACCGCGCCGCCAGCGATGATTCCGGTGCCCTCCACCGCCGGCTTGAGCAGGACTCGGCCGGCCCCGAATAGTCCGAGAACCTGGTGGGGAATGGTGTTGTTGGTCAGTGGAACCGCAATAAGGTTCTTCTTTGCGGCTTCTATGGCCTTGCGAATCGCCTGGGGAACTTCCTTGGCCTTGCCGCTGCCGAAGCCGACATGTCCGCCTTCATCCCCTATGACAACGAGCGCGCTGAAGCTCAGGTTTTTACCACCCTTAACCACCTTCGTGACGCGATTGATGGAAACGACAGTGTCCTTCAGTTGAAGCTGCGCTGCGTCGATGCGTTGATTAATCAATTCAAACTCCCTTTACTTGATGACTGCGCCGTCTCTCGATGTCTCGCGCGATCGCGCTCACGCTCCGCGCAGGCTTGCATTCGCATCCGCTCATGACTTGATGGCTGCGCCCTGTCGGGCTTGCATTCGCTCCGCTCATGACTTGATGGCTGCGCCCTGTCGGGCTTGCATTCGCTCCGCTCATCTAGAATTTCAACCCGGCTTCGCGCGCCGCGTCTGCCAGGGCCTTCACGCGGCCGTGATAGATATAGCCTCCGCGGTCGAACAGCACCGCCTGAATACCCTTGTCGATGGCGCGCTTGGCCACGATCTGGCCGACGGTCTTTGCAGCCGCAATATTGCTTCCGCCTTTGCCGGTCTTGGCATCCGCGTCGAGCGAAGACGCGGCAACCAGGGTCTGCCCCTTCGAGTCGTCCACGATCTGCGCATAGATATGCTTGTTGCTCCGAAAAACGCAAAGCCGCGGACGAGCTTCCGTTCCATTGAGATGCTTTCGGATTCTTTCGTGAATCCGGAGTCTGACTACGTTGGAAGAGACTCTGGCCATGACTACTTTCCTCCGGCCTTTCCGGCTTTCTTCTTGAGCGTCTCGCCGGTATAGCGAATGCCCTTTTGCTTGTAAGGATCCGGTTTCTTCAGGGCGCGCATATTGGCGGCAACCTGGCCCACCAACTGGCGGTCCACACCAGTCAGCGTGAGATGTGTCTGCTTGTCGACGGTCACGCTGATGCCCGCCGGCAGCGGATACTCGACAGGGTGTGAAAACCCCAGAGTAAAGACGACCGAATTCTTCTTCGCCTCGCAGCGAAAGCCGACACCGACGATATCCAGTTCCCTCTTGAAGCCATCGGTCACGCCGCGCACCGCGTTGGCGACGAGGGCGCGAGCCAGACCATGAAACGCCCGCTGCGGGCCGCTGTCGTCCTTGCGGATGGCGATCAGTTCCTTGTCCTTCTGCTCCCACCGGATACCGGGGGGGATCAGGTTCGTGACTGTTCCCTTGGGCCCGGTCACAACAACGGTCTCTGCCTTGATATCGACCTTGACCTTGTCCGGAAGAGGGATCGGTTTCTTGCCTATTCTCGACATTCCCTTGCTCCTTAATACACGTTGCAGAGAATCTCGCCGCCGAATCCCTGCTTGCGAGCTTCTTTGCCTGTCATGAGCCCATGGGACGTCGTGACAATGTTGATACCGAGACCGCCGAGAACTCTGGGAATCTCCACTCGAGAAACATAAACGCGGCACCCAGGCCGGCTGACACGCTCGATGTTGGTGATGACCTTCTCGCCCTTGGGGCCGTATTTCAGAAACACGGTCAGGGAATTGCGGCCTTCGTCTTCAGCAGTCTTGTAATGAGAGATATAGCCCTCGTCCTTGAGAATGCGCGCGATCTCGACCTTCACGCGCGAAGCCGGCATATCGACTTTCGCGTGCTTGGCCTGTACCGCATTCCGGAGTCGGGTCAGCATATCTGCAATGGGATCGGTCATAGTTCCTCTCGCTACCTTCCTACCAACTCGACTTGATCACGCCAGGAACTTCCCCGGCGAGCGACAACTGCCGGAAACAGATACGGCAGAGACTAAACTTCCTCAGGAATCCGCGCGGCCTGCCGCAGCGTTTGCAACGGCTGTGAAAACGAACCGCGAATTTCTTTTTCGTTGCTTCCTTGGCAATTGCCGAAGTACGAGCCATCAATAAACTCCTTAACTTTTTAGCGTCGGGCCAACCGACCCTTACTGGTTTCGCCCTATCGGGCTCACATTCGCTCCGCTCATGCCGGCCTGCTTGAGGTACACCGGCTTTCGCCGGCCTCCTTGAATCGGCCATTCGGACGGCCCACCCACGCCCAATCCCTATTGCTGCTGCCTGAACGGCACACCGAGCTGCTTGAGCAACTCTCGCGCTTCGTCGTCACTCCGCGCGGTAGTCACAATCGTCACGTTCATTCCGCGGATCTTCTCGACCTTCTCGTATGAGATCTCGGGGAAGATCAACTGGTCACGCAATCCCATGGTGTAGTTGCCGCGGCCGTCAAACGATTTCATCGAAACTCCGCGGAAATCGCGCACTCGAGGAAGCACGACGCTCACGAGGCGGTCCAGGAATTCGTACATCCGGTCGCCGCGAAGCGTTACAGCCGCGCCGATGGGCATGTGCTGCCGCAACTTGAAGTTTGCGATCGATTTCTTCGCCTTCGTAATCACAGCACGCTGTCCCGTAATGCGCCCGAGTTCATCCACGGCAACGTCCATGATCTTGGCGTTCGCAACGGCTTCTCCGAGGCCCATGTTCACGACGATCTTCTCGAGCTTCGGCACCGCGTTGATGTTCGTATACTGGAAGTGCTTCATCAGCGCAGGGATAATTTCCTTCCCATACCGAACCCTCAAACGGCTGGGTTCGGACGGCCCTTTGGGCTTCGCAGCTTTTGCTGCTGCCGGATCGGTCGGCGCGGCCGCAGTCTTGTCCTTCTTCGGCTTCTTGTCCTGCTTGTTTGGCTCTTTTGGCTGTTTCTTACTCACTTGATGCCTCGCTAGTCAATCGCATTTCCGCATTTCTTACAGGTGCGCACATGGCGGCCGTCAGCGAGAACCTGTGTCGACAGGCGGGTGTGCTTCCTGCAGTTCTTGCAGACAAGCGCCACGTTCGAAATGTTGATCGGCGCTTCCTTCTCCACGATGCCCCCCTTGACGTTGCGCTGGGGATTGGCACGGGTGTGGCGTTTGATCATCTGGACGCCTTCCACCACAATTCTCTTGTCCTGTGGCAGGACGATCAGCACGCGGCCGGTCTTGCCGCGATCCTTGCCGGACAGGATATAAACTTCGTCGTTCTTCTTGATTGGAGAGACGGTCGGCACTAGATCACCTCCGGCGCGAGCGAAACGATCTTCATAAATTTCTTATCCCGCAGTTCGCGGGCAACCGGCCCGAACACTCGGGTTCCGATCGGCTCGTTATCGTCGTTGATCAGGACGGCGGCGTTTTCATCGAAGCGAATGTAGGAACCGTCTTTGCGACGGACTTCCTTTCGCGTTCGGACGATGACGCACTTCACGACCGATCCTTTTTTCACATTGCTGTCCGGGGCGGCTTCTTTTACCGACGCGGTAATAATGTCGCCAAGTCCTGCCTTCAGCCCCGTCGATCCCCCGAGCGGAAGAATGCACGACAGTCTCTTGGCACCGGAGTTGTCGGCAACCTCAAGGATCGTTCTCATTTGAACGGGCATGGTTCGTTCTCCTTAAACTTTATCGCTGCGCCCTGGCGCTTACGGTTTCGCGCTACTTCGACTCTAAGACGGCGCTTGCTGTCGGCGTCCCGGCAACGGGAGATACGCGGACAATTTCCTTCAACACCCAGCGCTTGTTCTTGCTGAGCGGGCGCGCTTCGACGATGCGCACCATGTCGCCTTCTTTCGCCTTACGCTGTTCGTCGTGAGCCATGAACTTCGAACGCTTGGTGACGATCCTCTTGTAGACGGGATGCGCCACACGGCGGCGAACCTCCACAACGATGGTCTTCTGCATCTTTGCGCTGGTTACGACACCAACCTTTTCCTGGTGGTGGCGAACTACCTTCTCTGTCGTCGCTGCTGCTTCAGCCATCGTCTATTTTCCCTTTGCCTTCTCACGAAGGATTGTTTCCACACGGGCGCGATCCCTTCGGACTTCGCGCAACTTCCTTAAAGACTCGGTCTGTCCCATGGCCATCTGAAAACGCAGCCGGAACATCTGCTCGTTCATTTCCGCAGCCTGTGTTTTCAGTTCCTCCGCGGATAAATCCCGGATCTTCTTTAAATGTTCTGTGGCTTTCATTCCTGCCCTGCTTTCTCGAGCCGCACCACGAACTTGGTGTGCACCGGCAACTTTGCAGCAGCCAGCTTCATCGCCTCGCGCGCGACCGACTCGGGAACACCTTCCATTTCATAAATGATGCGGCCCGGCTTGACAGGCGCCACCCAGTATTCCGGAGCGCCTTTCCCCTTACCCATACGGGTTTCAGCGGGCTTCTTTGTCACGGGTTTGTCTGGGAATATGCGAATCCAGACTTTGCCTCCGCGCTTGACGAAACGCGTGATGGCAATACGCCCCGCTTCGATCTGCCGGTCCGTGATCCACGCTGCATCGAGTGTCTTCAAGCCAAAATCGCCGAACTCCAGCGACGAACCGCGCCAGGCCTTGCCGCGCCTGCGTCCGCGTTGTTGCTTGCGGTACTTAACTTTCTTGGGCATCAACATGACTAAATCATCTCCTAATCGTCGGGCCCACCATTGCCTACTAGCTTCGCCCTATCGCTCGCATTCGCTCCGCTCATGCCGGCCTGCTTGAGGCACACCAGCGTCGCGGGCCCACCCGCCTAAACCCTTGCTGCCGCCGGCCCCTGCGGAGCGCGGTTGGGCAGAATCTCACCCTTATAGATCCAGCATTTCACGCCGATCACGCCATAGGTCGTGTAGGCCTGAGCGAATCCGTAATCAATGTCCGCGCGCAACGTGTGCAGCGGCAGACGTCCCTGCAAATACCATTCGGAACGCGCGATTTCCGCGCCGTTCAAGCGACCGCCAACGCGCACCTTGATTCCCTTGGCGCCAAATCGCAGCGCCGAATCCACAGACTTCCGCATGGCACGGCGGAAGGCGATTCTCTTTTCCAGCTGCATGGCAATGGATTCTGCCACGAGCTGGGCCTCCAGTTCCGGACGATGGATTTCCTGGATGTTGATGTAGACCTCGCGATTTGTCCGCTTCTGGATATCCACCTTGAGCTTGTCAATCTCGGCGCCCTTGCGGCCGATGATGATTCCCGGGCGCGAGGTGTAGATCGTGATACGAAGCTTGTTGGCCATGCGCTCCACTTCGATACTGGCCACGCCGGCATGCTGGAGTTGCGCCTTCAGATCGCGCTTGAGCTTCAGGTCTTCATGAAGGAGGCGGGAGTAATCCCTCTTCGCGAACCATCGCGATCTCCAGGGTTTGGTCACTCCCAGGCGGAAGCCGTACGGATGTGTTTTCTGACCCATTATTCCCTCTCTCCCAGTTCAATCGTGATATGGCTCGTCCGCCGTTGATAGCGATATGCACGGCCCATGGGCGCAGGACGAATCCGCTTCTGACGCGGGCCTTCGTTGATAAAAGCCGTCTCGACGAAGAGCTTGTCCACGTCAACGTTTTCAGACTTCTGGCTTGCATTGGCAACTGCCGAACGCACGACCTTCTCGATCTCGACGGTGGCGCTCTTGTTTGTAAACTTGAGAGTCATCAACGCCTCGTTGACGTCCTTCCCCCGAATCAAATCCACGACGAGGCGCGCCTTCTGCGGCGACATTCTGATAAAACGGCCTGAAGCTTTGCTGATCACGCGTCCTCCTAAGACTTGGCGGCAGGCACTGACGACGGCGGCCCGGACGGTCCGACAGCCTTGTCTTTCGAGCCACCGGCGGTATGCCCCTTGAACGTGCGGGTCGGAGAAAACTCTCCGAGCTTATGACCCACCATGTTTTCCGTCACGTAAACCGGAATGAACTTCTTGCCGTTATGGACAGCGATTGTATGCCCGACCATGTCCGGCGTAATCGTCGAGCGGCGGGACCAGGTCTTGTAGACCTTGCGCTCGCTCGCCGCGTTCATGGCCGTGATCGCCTTCAGTAGCGGCGCGTCGATGAATGGACCCTTGCTGATTGAGCGTGCCATGCTATTTCGTCTTCCTCTTCACGATAAATTTGTCGGTGCGCTTATTATTTCGCGTCTTGTAACCGAGTGTCGGTTTGCCCCACGGAGTCATGGGGTGATAACCCTTCACGCGGCCTTCACCGCCGCCATGCGGGTGATCGACAGGATTCATAACAACGCCGCGAACCGTCGGCCGTATGCCCAAATGCCGGATGCGGCCGGCCTTTCCGAAGGTCACCTTCTCGTGATCGAGATTGCCTACCTGTCCGATCGTCGCTATGCAATTCAAATTGACGAGCCGGACCTCGCCGGAAGGCAGCTTCACATGAGCGTACCCACCTTCCTTCGCAACGAGCTGCGCGGCCGCGCCCGCGCTGCGCGCCATCTGGGCGCCTTTGCCGGGGCGAAGCTCGATGTTGTGGATCGTGGTACCGAGGGGGATATTCTTCAGAGGAAGGGCGTTACCCACCAGAATGTCCGCATTATTTCCTGAAACAACAGACATGCCCACCTTGAGCCCGATGGGCTGCAGGATATAGCGATGCTCGCCGTCCGCATAACTGAGCAGAGCGATAAACGCCGAGCGATTCGGGTCGTATTCGATCGTCGCTACTTTGGCGGGAATATCGACCTTGTCGCGCTTGAAATCAATGATGCGGTAGCGCTTCTTGTTGCCGCCGCCGCGATGCCGCACTGCAATCTGGCCGTAATTGTTGCGCCCGTCGATGCGATTCTTCGATTCCGTCAGCGGCTTGTAGGGCGCCTCCGCGGTGACTTCCTCTTTGTAATCCAGCACGGTCTTGTAACGCAGCGAGTGGGTCGTTGGCCTGAAACTCTTGATACCCATTAGAAGCTCTCCCCGTACTCGATCATCTTTTCGCCTTCGCGAAGCGTGACGTACGCCTTCTTCCAATCCGGCCGGTACCCTGTGTACCGACCGCGACGACGCATTTTGCCCGGAACGGTCATGGTGCGCACGTGCTGGACCTTCACCTTGAAAATCCGCTCGACGGCTTCCTGAATCTGGCGCTTGTTGGCCTTGTCTGTGACTTCAAAACACAGCGTTCTGTCGTCTTCCTTCAGCGTCAGGCCTTTTTCGGTAATGACAGGACGAACGATAATGTTGAAATGAGTGCTCATTTCTTCAGCATCTCCTCGAGAGCTTGAATGGCGGCCTTCGAAAACACGACGTGATGCGCATTGAGCAACTGGTACGGTGTCACCTGCAGGCTCGCAATTAAATTAACTTCGGCCATGTTCCGCGTCGCCAGATACAGATTCTTGTTTTCCTGGTGGTCGATGACAAGCACCTTCCGCTTGAATCCAAGCTTCGACAGCGCCGTTCCCAGCGCCTTCGTTTTGTGATCTGCGAGTGAAAACGCATCGATGACATTCAACTGGTTTTCTTTGAGCTTGAGCGCCAGCGCGGACCGGAGGGCCGCCCGGAACATCTTCTTGGGCAGGTGATATTCGTAGCTGCGAGGTTGCGGACCAAATACCGTACCGCCACCGCGCCACAAAGGATTCCGGATCTCGCCGACTCGCGCGCGGCCGGTGCCCTTCTGGCGCCACGGTTTCTTTCCGCTTCCGGAAACTTCCGCTCGCCCCTTCGTCTTGTGAGTGCCCGAGCGCTGGCTTGCCAGATACTGCTTTACGGCGTCATTGAGCAGGCCTGCGTTTACGGGCTCGCTGAAGACGTCGTCGGACAGATCCAGATTGCCGACCACTTCGTTTTTCAGATTCTTGATTTCGACTGTCGCCATATTAACGTCCAGATTTCTCGACAATGATGTATGCGCCTTGAGGGCCAGGTACCGCTCCACGCAGATAGAGAAGATTGTTTTCCTGGTCTATTCGTTCGACGCGTATGTTTTGCACGGTGACGCGCTCATTTCCGAGGTGTCCCGCCATGCGCATGCCCTTGAGGACGCGCGAAGGATATGCCGATGAGCCGATCGATCCCGGCGCCCGGTGAAACATGGAACCGTGACTGGCGCGGCCGCCGCGGAAGTGATGCCGCTTGATCAAGCCGGCAAATCCGCGCCCCTTGCTCGTTCCGATGATGTGAACGCGCTCTTTCGCGGTGAAGATGTCGCAGAGAACTTTGTCCCCGGGCTTGGGGCCTTCTTCGCCGGCAACGTTTTCAAGGCGCATTTCGCGCAGGACGCGCACCGGCGCAGACCCGGCCTTCTTGAAGTGGCCGTTCATCGCCTTGGTCACGCGCTTCGGCTTCACGAATTCGACAAAACCAAGTTGAACGGATTCGTATCCGTCTTTCTGCGTGGTCTTCTTTTGAACCACAACGCACGGCCCGGCCTGGATCACGGTGACGGGAACCACTGTTCCGTCATCCTGAATCAGTTGGGTCATGCCGATCTTCTTGCCAATTAGTCCGGTGATCATTTTGCGTGCTCTCTTCCAAACGCCTTGATCTCGACATCCACTCCCGCGGGCAAATCGAGCTTCA